>Ga0335082_10001666_pt1 | contig 23707 bp, 21 predicted proteins | sample Lox_Sample_41_FD_206718 | JGI IMG/M metagenome (GOLD analysis project Ga0335082, IMG submission 206718) | Soil microbial communities from Loxahatchee National Wildlife Refuge, Florida, United States - Lox_Sample_4.1 | ecosystem: Environmental > Terrestrial > Soil > Wetlands | place: USA...
CTTGGGCCGAACGACGATGACTCCGTCGAGAACACTTTCCTTGATGCGTTGACGCAGCTCGCCCTCCGACATTTCGTTTTTCGGAGGCAGCACCATGTAGCTCTGCACCGCCTGTAAGCCGTTTTTCTCCAGCAAGCGTTTGGTCTCATCTTCGAACGCCTGGCGGATCAGGTAGTTTTCCATGATGCTGATCACCATGACCTTGGTGAACTTTGGCATGGCCACTCCGGTGAGCACCCAGCGATGGACGAAGTCCGTGTCGGCAAAAAGCGGCAGAACAAAAAGCACAAACATGAGTCCAAGCAAACAGACGCGTGTGCGCAAATGAGCTCCCTGAGCGAAAAGGTGGAAATTCCCGGCGTTATCGTAGCACGTTTGTGGGCGACATCTATTCGACGATGATGCGATCGGCCCATTCCACTAGGTTAACAAAGGTGGCGGGATTCCCGAACTTCGCGCCCCAGTTGGCCAGATCATTTTCCGTGACGCCACGCGCCCGGCTGCAAGCCCCTCAAGCAAAGACGGGGATGTGTTTGGCGGCTATTTTTTCCAGCGTCTCGATCAGTGGCGGCCAGCCAACGGGGAGGACCGCGGCGGCGGTGGCTTTGCGCATCAGGTAGTTGGCATCCGCCAGCAGGAAGATCTGCACATCGTGTCCCGCGTCGCTGAGAGCGAGACCGTGAGAAAAGACGAAAGAAGCGCGCGTCGGATCGTCCGTTCCCCAGGCGCTCTTCATCATGATTTTGAGCGCCTTTTTCGGTCCCTCGGCTTTTGCCCCGAGGTGCAAGAACGGCAGGCCCAGCAATTGAGCAAGAAACTGACGCCTGGCCATGTGGGATCTCCTTGATATGAGCATTCCGGTGGAAAATTAGCGGAAACAATACGTCCGTGCGGAAAACGTGTCTAGCGGAAAATGCCTGGATCAAAAGAGGCGCGGCTGCCGTTTGGGCAGATCGCGACCAAAATATTGATAAGCGCGAGGCGTGGCTACGCGGCCGCGTGGCGTCCGGTCGAGCATCCCGATCTGCATGAGATATGGCTCGTACATTTCCTCGATCGCGTCTTCTTCCTCGCTGAGCGCCGCGGCGAGCGTGCCCAGGCCGACAGGGCCGCCCCCGTATTTGTCGAGCAGTGCCAGCATCAGGTTGCGGTCCACCTCATCGAGGCCTTGCTCATCCACGCCGAGCATCCGCAGGGATTCCTGCGCGACTTCGCGAGTGATGAGGCCTTTGGCGCGGACTTCGGCGTAATCTCGGGCGCGGCGCAGCAACCGGTTGGCAATGCGCGGTGTCCCGCGGCAGCGGCGGGCGATCTCTTCGGCTCCGCCGTCCTCCATCTGAATATTCAGGATCTTGGCGGAGCGCCGCAGGATGACCAGCAAGTCTTCCGGTTCGTAAAAATCGAGGCGGTGAACAATGCCGAAGCGGGAGCGCAGCGGCGCGGTGATCAGCCCGGCTCGCGTGGTGGCGCCAACGAGCGTGAACTGGTTCAAATGGAAAGGATGGATGCGCGCCCCGGGTCCCTGGCCGATCACCAAGTCCACGCGGAAATCTTCCATGGCAGGGTAAAGAACCTCTTCCACGGCCGCTTGAAGACGGTGGATTTCGTCGAGAAAGAACACTTCCTTCTTGTCGAGCGAAGTGAGAATGGCGGTCAGGTCGCCTTTGCGTTCCAGCAGCGGCCCGGCGCTAGTCTTGATCGAGACATTCAACTCGTTGGCAATGATCTGGGCAAGCGTGGTTTTGCCGAGACCCGGAGGCCCGTAGAGAAGCACGTGGTCGAGCGCCTCGCCGCGCGTGCGCGCGGCCTCAATCGCGATGGCGATGTTTTCCTTAACGCGCTTCTGGCCGATATATTCCTCAAGGGTTTTGGGACGCACGGAGGCGTCAAGTCGCGCGTCGTCTTCCCAGGCGGCGCCGGAGACGATGCGTTCCGGCCGGGCAGGCGCTTTTTTGACGGTGAAGTCGGCCATGAAGGCACAAGGATAACAGTAAAGAGCGGGTGGCGAACAGCAGGCAAAGGCCGCGATTGTGGAATTCATTCTCCCGGCCCAATTGCAGGCCGCAACCGTCCGAACTGCCTCCGCTCATCCGCCGGCATGTGGACTACTGATCGCCCCCAGCGTCACGCGAAGCAATTTTTCAAAGTTCGCGCTTCCGGGTTCGCGCTTGGCTTTGGCGAGCGCGGCGTCCGCCGTGCGTTCGTCGTAACCGAGATTGAGAAGTGCCGATTTCACATCGGCTTCGACGCCTGCGGGAGATGACGGGGCTGGCTTTTCAGCTTCCACAGCGACGGACTCAAGTTTGTCTTTGAGCTCCACAATCATGCGCTCGGCAGTTTTGCGTCCGACGCCAGGAATCTTTGTCAGCCGAGCCAGGTCCCCGGACCGGATCGCGGGCACGAGTTCCTCGACATTCATGCCAGATAGAATTTTCAGGGCCAGCGTGGGGCCGACGCCCGAGGCGCCGAGAAGGAGTTCGAAGAGGTGCTTTTCGCGGGCCGAGAGAAAACCGTAGAGCGCGAGGGCATCCTCCCGGACATGCGTGTAAATGAGCAGGGTAACTTCGGTGTGAAGGTCTCCAAGAGCCGCAAAGGTGGAGAGCGGAACGGCAACGAGATAGCCGACGCCCCCAACGTCGAGAATCACCTGGTTCGGCCGTTTTTCAAGGAGCCTTCCGCGCAGCAGTCCAATCATCGTTGGCAGTATTGCCGGGTGGAGGAGGAAGTGTCAACGCGAGAAAAGCCGGCCCCCGTGGCGCCGGCTTTTTTTTTTACCACACTGTTGTGGACTGCCGCAGCGTTACTTGGCGTGATGTGGGGTGACCTTGTTGAGCAGATGGATCAAAGGCTGCGCGGCAGCGGGAATTTTGACCTTCCCACCGTTCACGATTTCCTTCGCGGTAAGGTCTTTGCCGTAGAGCGTCTTGTTGGCGCCGTCATCCGAGCGCATCGTGGAGCCTTCCAGCGAAACGCCGGCAAACACGCCGCGGGCGCGTGACCAGGAGAGAATCTCTGCTTTCATGACCACGTCGGTTTCAGCCGATGTGCTGCGCCCAACGGGGCCGGCGGCTACCGAAGCATCCGCGCCGAGTTTCACCTTGCTGCTGAGGACCGAATTCGCCCCGGAATCGTTCATGACGAGCAGAACGAAGTCCGTGGCTTCGCCGCCGATCTGCAAGCCGAAGCTGCCGCCCTCCAGCGCGAACATCGCCGGCGCGCTCCATGGCCCATTGTGGCTTGCGCCGGTCCGGCAAGTAATCACGCCGCGCCCATAGCTGCCGCCGACGATAAACGCGGCCTTCAGCACGGACGGATAGACAATCACACACTCGGATTTGTCGAGCAGATCGCGCGGAATGCTTTGATCCGGTGTATTCAGGATTTCTTTCATCACCGTATAGGAATTCTTCAGGCGGTCGTCTTCCTTGTCTTGGGCAAAAGCACTGAAAGCGGAAAAAAGGAGCATCACGAGCATTATGCGGATTTTCATTCTTCCATCCTTTAGTTCGTAGAGTGATTGACTGGGAGCTGAAACTAGCGGGATGTCCCAAATTCAGAGGGGAGCTGCAAGTGGACGGGAGGCAGCAAATCCCATCGAACGTTTACAGGATATCGCCCGCGCAAAGCGGGTGACAACTCTTACTTTTTCTGGCCGGCCGCGGTTCAGGCAGAATGCGACTGGAGAAATGCGACAACCTCCGTGTGCTTGCGTTCCGTGGCCAAGCCGATTGCGGATTTGCCGTCGTTCGTGACGGCATGTGGGTCCGCGCCGCAAGCGAGCAACAGCTTGACGATTTCGAGATAGCCGTTGGCGGCGGCTGTCAGAAGCGGTGAATAGCCGGACGCGTAGCGGTAATTGGCATTCGCGCCATGTTGTAACAGCCACTCGACGATGGCCGTATGGCCGCTGGCCACAGCGCCAGTGAGCGCCGTATAGCCAGTACCGTTTGTTGACACGGCATTGATGTCGGCTCCCTGCGCGGCAAGGTAGCGCACGACTTCAAGATGGCCAAAGACGGCGGCGAGCGCGACGGCAGGAAACCTGTCGGGAGAGAATGCCTTCGCGCCGGCCGCCTGCTTGGCAAGGAGTTCCTCGACGCGAGCGAGACTCCCGACCGCAGCCGCGTCGTGGAGTTGCAGGACGGCCCCATGCGCCAGCAATAAATCACGAATTTCGCGCCGCCCGTTGTAGACGGAGAAGAGAACCGCGGAAACGCCGGAAGTATTTTGCGCCGAGGCCAGCGAAGCATCGCGATCCAGATGTGCCTGGACTGCCGCGATATCGCCTGCGCGGATCGAATTGAAAAAAGCGTTGATGTCGCTCATGACGGAGCAGAAGGATATCACGAGCGGTAACCGTTCGTGCCCGGGGAAACATGAGATGAATGTCAGTGGGCGGCCGTGGATTTTTGCGGAGGTTGATAGCGCCCTGGAACAGCACGCAAGGCAATGGCAATGCGGTTCCACATATTAATGGCGGAGATGGCATAGATCAGATCCACAATTTCCTGTTCGGAGAAATGCTTCTGCAGTTCGGCGAATTCTTCATCAGAAGCGTGCGTGGAAGAAATCAGGGTAACGGCTTCGGTCCAGGCCAGCGCCGCGCGCTCGCGGTCGGTGTAGTAGGGCGATTCGCGCCAGGCATCCAGGCCGTAGAGGCGTTGCTCGGTTTCACCGCCGGCGCGGGCATCAATGCAAAAGGCACAACCGTTGATCTGGGAAGCGCGGAGCTTGAGCAAGTGGAGGAAATTGTGATCGAGGCTGGAATGCTCCAGATAAGACTCCAAAGGGAGCATCGCTTTGAGCGCTTCCGGAGCAAATCTACGATAATCGATTCGTGGCTGCATCGTGGGTCTCCTCGCAGCGTTCGATGCGCTTCGATAGCGGGAAGGTAAAACAAAAAGCCGCGATTAGCGCCGGGCGCGATCCTTGCGAACCGCTTCGTCCACAAGCGCGTCGAGTTCGGAACGGCTCAAGGTCACTTCACCGGTTTCCCCTTCGCGATCATCGCAAGTTTGCGGGAGTTCGGCGCCGCCGCCCGGAGGAGGAACCACGTGATACCGCATGCGTGCGGCCATCAGCTTGGCGACTTCGCGCGTCGAAAGAAGCTGCGGCTCACCGGCAATTTTCGCGGTGAGAGCGATCTTGGCAAAATGCTCGAGCGTCTCCATGCGGAAAAACGCGGTGCGCAGGTCCGGACCACAGGTGACCGCGCCGTGATTTGCCAGAAGCAGCGCATCGTAATGGGGCGCGTAGGGCTCCAGCACCGCTCCCAGATCGGGAGTGCCCGGCGTGGCGTAACGCACCAGGGGAATCTTTCCCAGAGAAACCACCACTTCCGGAAGCAACGCCTGATCCAGTCCCAATCCGGCCGCGGCAAAACCCGTGGCGGTCGGCGGATGGCCGTGGCAAACCGCATTCACATCGGGACGCATGCGATAAAACAGCAGGTGCATGCCGGCTTCGGAAGAAATCTTGCGGTCGCCCTGCAAATGTCGGCCGTCCATGTCCATGATCACCAGATCCTCGGGCGACATCATGCCTTTGTTCATGCATGTGGGCGTGGTGAGAATGCGGTTCGAGTCGAGACGTATGGACAGATTGCCTTCACAGGCCACAATCTGGCCGCGCTCGTACATCCAGCGGCCGACGAGACATATCTCGCGGCGATAATGCTCTTCGAGTCTGGCCATCGTTTCGGGTGAGGAATCCGTGGGCACGGTACGAAACCCTTTCTCGGCCGATTGAGCAGTTCGAACCGATAATAATCTTCAAAAATGCCAAAACTTCTGGCCAAGAGAGTACGCCGCTGGCTTTAGAAAGCCAAGTGCAAATTACGCATAGATGCCGCGTAGCTTAAGGGCAGTGGCCACCCGGTCGATAGCCAGCATATAGGCTGCGATGCGGTTGTTGACCTTGTGCGTTTCGGCGTAACGCACGACTTCATCGAAGGAGCGTTCCATGACGTCTAGTAGCCGCTCGTTCACTTCGCTTTCCCGCCAAAAGAATCCTTGCCGATCCTGGACCCATTCAAAGTAGCTGACCGTGACGCCGCCGGCGTTGCCCAAGATGTCCGGCACGGTAAACACGCCCTTGGAATCAATGATAGCATCGGCCTGCCAGGTGGTCGGGCCATTCGCGCCTTCGCACAGAATCTTGCACTGTACCTGGTGGGCGTTCTGCTCCGTGATCTGGTTTTCGATGGCGGCGGGAATCAGAACGTCGCACGGCTGGAAGAGAACGTCGCGAGAACTCATCTTGGTGCCGCCGCCGGGGAATTCCTGCAGCGGCTTTTTATTCGTGTGCACCCACTGAATCACCTTGGGCACATCGAAGCCGTTTTCGTTGTAGAGGCCTCCGCCAATATCGGCAAGGCCGACGATTTTGTACCCGGCTTTCTGCATCAGGTCGGCGGCCAACGAACCAACGTTGCCGAATCCCTGCACGATGACGCGCGTGCTTTCCTTCCGCATGCCCAGTTTGGCGAGGGCTTTGTCTACGCAGATCATCACGCCGCGCCCGGTGGCTTCGCGGCGGCCGCGCGACCCGCCCAGTTCGATGGGCTTCCCGGTCACAACGGCTGTGGTGGCTTGCCGGTTGTGCATGGCGTAAGTGTCCATCACCCAGGCCATAGGCTGCTCGTTGGTGCCGACATCCGGCGCCGGAACATCGCGTTCGGGGCCGAGCCAATCGGCAAGTTCAGCGGTATAGCGGCGCGTGAGGCGCTCGAGTTCCCCGCGGGACATCTTCCGCGGATCGCAAATGATGCCGCCCTTTGCACCACCAAATGGGATGTCCACCACCGCGCACTTCCACGTCATCCACGCCGAGAGGGCACGAACCTCATCGATGCTGACGTCCGGCGCGAAGCGGATACCGCCCTTGCCCGGGCCGCGCACCGTGGAGTGCAACACGCGGTAGCCGGTGAACACTTCGAGCTGCCCGTTGTCCATGCCGACGGGAATGTACAGCGTAATTTCTTTATCCGGATATTTCAGGTAACGGTAAACGCCTTGTTCGAGACCCAATTTGTTGGCGGCGACTTCAAAACGCGCTTCGGCGTTCTGGTAGACATTCATTTCTTCCGGTGCAGGCGTATGCGGCATGCAAAATTCTCCTTCGCCGGGACAGCTCGGGGAGCAGCCGGCTGAGCAGGGTCATTCGCCTGGTTGAGTCGCGCAGGCGTGAAAAGTGAGGCCAATGAGAAGGTCGCAGGCGGGCTACCCACCCGCCGGGCCTGAAATTGGCCGGGCTTGCAGTATACGAAGAGGACTGCCCGACCGCAAGGAGACGCGGCACGGGACGTGCTCTGCAAGATGGCGTAAGAAGAAACGTGGCGTTGACGCCGGGGAACGGGGCAAATACGATTTGCAGACAAGCATGAAGCGCTATTTCTGGATTCGCGCAAAGCTGTTCTGGCAGCAGGCCCGCTGGGGATTCGCGGTCATTGGCGTGTGGTTTCTGCTGGGCATGATCATTTTCCGGCACGTCGGCGGGCTGAGCTACCGGGACGCGATTTTCAATGCGATTTATCTGGAAAGAAGTAATGGCTCCTTGTGGGACCTCTACTCCTTCTGGGGCCAATGTGTGTTGTTCGGAATTGTGATTTCCATTTTCTTTTTGCAGGCGTTGCAGCGTTACAACCCGCAGGAGGGGTGTCGCATGCTGGCAGCTGAGATCAAGAATCATGTGCTCGTGGTGGGCTATACGCATCTGGGCGCGCGCATCGTGCAACACTTGCGTGAGGCGCATTTGCCCTACGTGCTGGTAGACCAGGACCCGGCGGCGGTAGACGACCTCGTCCGAATCGGGGAGCCGGTCATCGTGGACAACGCCAAACAGGATTCGACTCTTCATGACGCAGGCATCGCACATGCGAAGACGGTAATCGTGGCCACAAACAATGTCGAGACGGCGCTGCTCGTGACCAAGAAGGCACGCGCGAAGAATCCCAAGGCGCACATCATCGTGCGCTGCTACGTGGACGATTTTGCGGAAATCCTGGAGACCCTTGGCGCCAACGAGGTCATCTCCAGTTCAAAAAGCGCCTTCGAAGGCATCGCGCCGCGCCTGGCAGGGAAGCAAAATTAGGGTCGCTTGTAGTATCTGGCGCGATAGTACGAAACGGTGATGGTCTTCTCCGCAGCGGGAGTCATACCGCTCCCTATTGCGTACGGAACTGGATGGTGACGGTCAGGTGCATGGAAGTGGGCTTGCCGTCGAGCTGGGCCGGCTCATATTTCCACTGCTTCAGGGCATCCAGGGCAGCCTTGTGGAGCATAGGCGGACCGGAGAGCACCTTCATGGCGCTGACGTTGCCGTCCGCATCGATTAGGGCGTCAATCTGCACATTGCCGGAAATACGCTGGTTGCGGGCCAGTTCCGGATAGACCGGAGGCACGGACTTCACCAGTTTGGCGGGCTTGACGTCGCCGCCAACCGGCGCTGGCGCGACCGGCTCCGTGTGCCGTGAACCGCTCAGTGCGGAGACCGGCGCCGAAGCATTAGCTGACGAATTGATTTCAAGGGCCGGCGCGGAGGCGGAAGAGGGAGCAGCACCCTCGTGATTGATCACCGGTGTGGCAAGGTGGACATCGCCCAACGAAGGCTTCTTCGGCTCTTCCACGGCTGGCTGCATGTTGCGCGGAGCCGCGGCCGGTGCCGGATTCACGCTGCGGGAAGCCCGCTCCACGGGCGCACTGGGCACCGGCACCGGAGCAGATTCCGCGGGAGGATTCTCGCGAGCCGGAGCAGCCGCTGGAGCGGATGCCGCTGTGACGGGCGCTGGAGCAGACCCCTCAGAAGAATTTCGAGCGACCGGTGCAGAGACAGCGTGCTCCGCTTTGGAGCCTCCGCCGGCAAGCATTGCGGAGATGGCGTTGCCCGGCTGATGGGAATACCACACGCCGCCTGCAACCAACAGCAGCGAAGCGGCAATGCCGATGAACAATCCTGTTTTCGATTTGGCCGAAGCGCCGGCAGGTTGCGCAGCCTCGCCGAGAAGCTGGCCACCAAAGACAGCCGTTTCCGGCCGCCGCGCTGATTCCTGGGCTTCCGCGAGAACCACTTCTTCCGGGGCGGGCGGAATCACGGATTCCACATCGGAATTGGTACCTTCGACATGGAAGGCATTTGCCGAAGACGCTGGCGTTTCCGATTCGCGCGCAAGCGGGGCGAGCCAGGATGGGATCTTGATCTCTTCGACGTCGAGGGACGAGGCCGCAGGCTTTGGCTGCGGCGGCGGAACGTTCTTCACCGGCTTTGCGGGAGCAGCCTCCGGGGCGGTGCTCGCCAACTCAAATACTTTTTGTACAACTTCCGGGGTGCTGACCATGTCCGGCGCCGGCGAGGCAGGCACCGCAGGTTTCGGCGCTTCGGTGAACAGCAGCGAGCTGAGTTGTTCCTGCAGGCGCGCGGCCTGCTGCTTGAGCTCTTCCGTGGAAGGACCCGCAGAAGAAGCCAGCGCGGAAGTCACCGGGGCCGCCGGTTTTGACTCGATCACCGGGCTCAACGGAGCTGAGGCAAGGGGCACAGGCGGCGCTTCGACGATAGCCGGAGGAACCGGTGGATGCGCGTGAGTCGTAGCTGGTGCGGACTCAAGCGGTGCCGGAGGAGGTGGTGTTGGAAACGAATGCTTGGCTTCTGCAACTGGCGAAACCGGAGCGACCGGCGCGGGCGGCGGAACAATTGCCGGTTTGACCGGCGCGGGCGGCACGGAAGCCGGCGGCTGGACCGCGATGAGTGGCGCGGATTGCACCGGCGGCACAACTTTGGGCGCAGCCGGAACGGGCGCGGGCGATGCCGGGCGAGCCGCGGCTGGCGGAAGCACCGTGTCCGAGGGAAAGCGCATGCCCCAAAAGCCCGGAGCAGGCTCCGTGAAGCGAAGTTCGACGTAGCCGACCGCGTTGCCATCGGTCTTGGATTTCACCACCTGGCAGACAACTTCCTTCTTCGTTTTCTCGTTGGTCAGGAAAATCAGTTGCCCCGGAGCAAGCAGAGCCGAGATGCGAATCACCGCTCCGTGTCCGAACACCAAGACAGTGGCCGATTTCTCGGAGAACGGTTCGCGCTTGTCGGAGCCTTCCACCGTGCGGGCTCCGTTCACGGTAACTGGAACTTCCAGCGCGACCGGTTGCGGGCGAGCCGGGGCTTCGGCGGGCGATTTCGGAGCGGAAGCCGTTGGTGTGGCGGGTGCAGCGGGATTTTCTGAGTCTTTCACATTCAATGTCATAGACCACTCACACAAGCGGAATTGGGGCGCATGGGCCGAAGACAGGGTTCCCCTCTTGTACCTCTATATGTTCCCGTTGGGCGGAAGGCAGCCATATAGTACGCAAGTACCACCGTGCGAAGGTTGTGCGCGAAGAGTGAAGGTAAGCAGTAGGACAAATTGTTGAGGATGGAGAAGATAGGGGCGCAGGAGCAGCGCGGACAGGCGGCCACCGCGAGAGTTGCTTATGTTTGGCAAGGTCCTGCCGGACACGGCCAGCGTCTCGGAGAACCAAAATCCCGGCTGAGGGCAGGAGGCTACTTTTTGTTGATGTCGAGGGGCGGTTGGAAGCGCGTGTCCACGGCCACCTGGTAGCCGGTAACGAGCTTGTTGGTTTCATTCGCCATGCCGATGATGGCCTGGAGTTCTTTGAACATTTCCGGAGTCATGCCCTTGGCGAAAGCCGAGGCCGTATGCGACGCGATGCAGTACTGGCAATTGTTGGTGACGCTGACAGCGATATAGAGAAGTTCCTTGGTAAGGGGATCGATGGCGCCTGGCGCCATGATCGCCTTCAGGTGTTCCCAGGTGCGCTTGAGCAACGCAGGGTCGTGGGCGATCGCTTTCCAGAAATTGTTGATGTAGTCGGTTTTGCGCGTGGCCATGATGTCGTCGTAAACGGCTTTGACGGCAGGGCTGGCGTCTTTGTATTCGATAAGGCCAAAGGTAGACATGAATACGCTCCGTGGTGCAGAAATCGTTCCTTTTGCATGGTAACGGGAAAGAACCGGCCTTGCCAGGTTGCCAGTCACAGGGAAAACGCCACACGGATATTCTCAGGCCTGTTTCCCTTTATTGAATCGTTATAATTGCAGCTCTCGGGAGGCTTCATGCATATTGCGGCGAATTGGTGCAAGCGGCTCTGGATCCTGCCGATGGTTTGTTCCGGCCTGGCCGGCTTGCCCGTTGTCGCGCAGACGGTGCGCGTGGACGTTTCGCCCGAGCGGGCAATCGCATTCGATCCAGATAAGGCCATGGGCAGCTCAATGGATATTTTGCCCGCGAAGGAGTTCGACGCGGTCTACAGCGAACCCATTGTCAAGGAGTCCCTTTCGGCGGGTTGGGGGCCGATCACCTACCGGCAAAACACCGAATTGACCATTGACGCCTGGCACTGGAACCCGCAGGGAACGTGGAGCAACGAAAAGGAAAAAAGCGGATATTTCACGGGAAGCGCGGAGCCCGGCGAATTTTTGCGTAAGTCCTATGGCTATGCCCTGCCGCATCGCGGAACCACGCGCAGCGACGAGGGACAACTGGAATATTCGCGGCTGACCGACGGCGATCCGCAAAGCTATTGGAAGAGCAATCCTTACCTGACGGAGAAATTTACCGGTGAGCCTGATGCGCTGCATCCCCAGTGGGTGGTCGTTGATTTCGGGACGCCACAGGATATCAGCGCGATCGAAATTGCCTGGGCGAATCCCTACGCGAAGAAATACGTCGTCGAATACTGGATTGGGAAGGAAGACGCGCTGACGAAACAGGATCAGGGCACATGGGTAAAGTTCCCCAACGGAGAAATAAACAACGGAACTGGCGGGAAGCCGGTGCAACGCCTGGCGGAGAAGCCCATCGCCACGCGATTTCTGCGCATCTGGATGACGGAATCTTCAAACACGTGCGACACGCACGGCAGTGGGGACGTGCGGAACTGCGTGGGTTACGCGATCTTCGAAATCGCCGCGGGAAATTTCAATGCGCAAGGAGAATTCGTGGATCTGGTCCATCACGCGCCCGGCCAGGCGCAAACCGTCACCCAGGTTTCCTCGATCGACCCGTGGCACAGTGAAAGCGATTTGATCCCAACGCGCATTCAGACGGGCTTCGACCTGTTTTTCACCAGCGGATACACCAATCGGCTCCCGGCGATAATTCCCGTAGCAATGGTATACGCCACGCCCGAGGATAGCGCCGCGGAACTTGCCTATCTGGAAGAACGCGGCTACCCGATTTCCTATGTCGAGATGGGCGAGGAACCCGACGGGCAATTCATGCTGCCGGAAGATTACGCCGCCTTGTATTTGCAGTGGGCGACAGCATTGCATCGCGTGGACCCCAAGCTGAAGCTCGGTGGACCGATCTTCACCGGCGTAAATGAGGACATTAAAGCGTGGCCGAATGCACAGGGACGCACTTCCTGGCTGGGGCGCTTTCTGGATTATTTGAAGTCGCACGGCCGGATGGGCGATCTGGCGTTTGTTTCCTTCGAGCATTATCCGTTTCCGCCGTGCGATATCAACTGGAGCGACTTATACCGCGAGCCTGAGCTGGTGACACATATTCTGGACGTGTGGCGGGCGGACGGCGTGCCGGCAGAGGTTCCGCTGATGATCACCGAAAGCGGCGTGTCGTGGGAGTTGACCGATCCGATGCAGGACGTTTTCTCGGCGCTGTGGGCCGCGGACAGCGTGGCCGCGTTTCTCACCCACGGAGGGGCGGCGTATTACCACTCGCCAATCCAGCCCGAACCCCTACGCCCTGGCTGCCATGCATGGGGCACATTCGGAAATTTTGTAGCCAACGACAAACTGGAGGTTCAGCAGCACACAGCGCAGTACTTCGCCAGCCAGTTGCTGAATCTGGAGTGGGTGAAACACGGCGCAGGAATGCACCAACTCTTTCCCGCTCAAGCCGACCTGAAGGATGAAGCCGGACACACCTTGATTACGGCGTATGCGGTCAAACGCCCGGACGGCGAATGGGCGTTTCTGCTGATCAACAAGGACCCGAGCAACTCACATGAAGTGGCGATCGAACTGGAACACGCAGGTAAGACGCATACCGTGCGTTTCCAGGGAAGAACCAGAATTGTCACGTTTGCAGCAAAGGAATACGTGTGGCGCCCGTCGGGAGCAACCAGTCATGCGGATCCTGACGAACCAGCGGAAATCTCGGAGATCGAATGGAAAGATGGCCGAACAATCTTGTTGCCGAGAGCTTCGGTGACAGTGATTCGGGGACGGATCAGTAACGACGGCCTGCAGTAAGGTTCGCTACATGTGTCCGCTCGCGTAAAGGAGCCAAACAAATACGCGCCACAGGCTGAAGCCTGTGCTGCTGACGATCAGCGGGATGGCGGGCGGAGAAACTTTTTGAGGAGTAGCGCTGCGAGTTGCGCGGAATTGTGGCGGATGACACCGTGCTCCTCGAGCACATCATCGGCGATGAGACGAATCTTCATTCTGGCGATATTCGCTCGGTCAACCACGACCGGTTCCGCGCCTTCCGCGCGGTAGCGCCGCGCCACTTCCGGTGAAACCTCCTGGTTATTTGCGACCACGTAGTTGATGAGATGCTTGCCGACGTGATCCTCGATCGCGCGGAGATGCTGGCTCAGCGTGTAATGCGTGGTTTCACCGGGCTGCGTCATCAGATTCGCGATATAGACGCGGGGAGCGCGCGAGCGCCGGATGGCCTGCGCAATTTCCGGAATCAGCAAATTGGGAATCACGCTGGTGTAAAGCGAGCCGGGGCCCATGAGAATCAGGTCCGCGTTGTGGATCGCTTCGATCGCGCGCGGAAGCGGGCGGACGCGGCGCGGACTCAACTCAATTCTCCGAATGGGAACCTTGCTTCGCGAGATGTTGGTTTCGCCCCGCACCTGTTTGCCATTGGCGAGCGTGGCCACCAGATGAACATTGGCTGTGGTCGAAGGAAAAATGCGTCCCCGGATGGCAAGGACCTCGCTCGAAACGCGAACCGCTTCGGCGAAATCGCCGGTCACATGCGTGAGGGCCGCAAGAAACAGATTCCCGAAGCTGTGGCCGGTGAGACCACGTCCAGCATGGAAACGATACTGGAACAGACGACTGAGCAGCGCTTCGTCTTTAGAGAGCGCTACCATGCAGTTGCGAATGTCGCCGGGAGGCAAGATGCGGTGTTCGCGGCGCAAGCGTCCGGAGCTGCCGCCGTCATCGGTGACGGTAACGATAGCCGCAAGATCGGAAATGGGCCGCTTGCGCGTCGGCAGGCGCACAGGCCCGCGAACCACCTGTTCGCGCAGGCCACGCAGCAACGCGGAAAGCCCGGTGCCGCCGCCCAGCGCCACCACACGCAAGCCACCAATGGACACATTCTTTGCCATGGACTTCGTTTTCAAGCGCAGCCTCGGTTTCACAGCCAGACGGTGGAGCATCACCTGGCGTTGGCGGATCGCCGCGGCTGGGGTGGCGGCGGAAAATCCGGACAGACGGCAGGACGCGAGATCGATTCCGAGATCGGTGAGAACCCCGAGCGGGTAGGACTATCCGGCGTAGCCGTCTTTTTCAGGATACAGCAATTCGGTAAAGCGAGGGTCTTCCTGGAGAAAGGCAAAATCTTCGTCGTTGCGCGCGTGGAAACGGTTCGCCGGACGAAGTTCAATCGCGATCTTGAGGTTCGCCATGGCGGAATCGGCTTCTCCGGTGAGGCAGTCGAGCGCGGCCAAAGCGTAGTGAACGTGATCGAGCTTCGGCGCCAGCTTGCGGGCCTTTTCGAGACTTTCCCGGGCTTCATCCCAACGGCCCAGGTTCATCATGGCCACGCCGCGCTGATAGTGCTCTTCCGGCGACTTGGGATTCTGCTCGGAACTCGGTTTCATGCGCTGTTCGACAATGCGCAAATGGGTGCGTGCCCGGTCCGCAAGTTCCTTGCTAGGACCTTCTAAAACCTTTTCTAGCTCTTGCTTGGAACGCTGGAACTTCTGCTGGTGGAAGAGGCTCATGGCCTCCTCATATAGCCTCATCTGCACCTGAACGCGAGGATCGACCAGTTCCACGCCACCGCGCTGCGGCGGAGGGGCCGGTAAGTTGCTCTTTTTCTTTGATTTGGACGCACCCTTGGAAACCGCCTTGGAACGCCTGGAGGAGCCGGAGGAGGATTTTTGCACTTTCGCCATGGCGCGAATGCTAGCAGAGGCATCGCTGCGCGTCAATGACAGCGCGAAACACGCTGTGGACGGTGGGAAAGTGCCGTGACCGATAGCCTTAACCGAACGGGAGCAGGGCCGAAAATAAATTTTACGCCGAAGGCGCTTCTCCCCGACACTAGGAACAGAATTTCCCGGGTCATGCCAAGGCGGAGTGCTGGCCTGCCCTGCGGGCGTGTGCTATAAGTTTCATGTGGAACTCAGGTTAACGACTCGTGCCTTTCATAAACTTTCCTGCGCGCGAAATTAATTGCAAGCTGGTGTACTACGGTCCAGGTCTCGGTGGAAAGACCGCAAACCTGCAGTGGATCTACGACCATACAGGGCAAAATCTGAAGGGCAAAATGGTTTCCTTGGCGACGGAGACCGACCGGACGCTGTTTTTCGATTTTCTACCCCTCGATCTCGGGACGGTACGCGGTTTCAAGACGCGCTTTCACCTCTATACGGTCCCTGGGCAGGTGTTTTACGAGGCCAGCCGGAAGCTGATCCTCAAGGGTGCCGACGGCGTGGTCTTCGTGGCCGATTCGCAGGAAGAACGGCTGGACGCGAACTTCGAAACGATGGAAAACCTGCAGGAACACCTGAAGGAACACAACCTGAATTTCGACACCATTCCTTACGTCTTGCAATTGAACAAGCGCGACCTGCCCAACGCCATGTCGGTGGATGAACTGAAGAAGCAACTCGTGAAAAAGGGCGAACCGGTGATTGAAGGAGTGGCTATCAACGGCACCGGCGTCTTCGAAACCCTCAAAGAGCTCGCCAAGATGGTCCTCGCCGAACTCAAAAAGGGCGGGTAATTCCCCCGTTCAAAGAAGCAAAAGCTTCATCCCGATTCGGCAGCTTTTTCGTTTTTTACACGACGAACCTAAAACCCAGCTTGGGCGGCGGCTTCGGTAGTGTAGGTGGGAATCGCTTCGACCAGGCGCGTGACGGTGAGTGCGTCGCGAACGCGGCCTTCGCCGCATACCAGATGCAGCCCTCCACCCTGCCGAGCGAGCGCGATGGAAAGTTTCACCAACGCGGAGATGCCGGAACTGTCAATCTGGGGAATCTCGTTGAGATTAACAATCACCTTGCGAGCCCCCTTGGCGACAAGATCCTGCATGAATGAGCTGAGGTGTTCGCTGGGATCGCCGATGGTCAACCGCCCGTGAACGTCCACGAAATGAATTCCGTTGGCCTGGCGAGAAGAAACTTCCAAAGGTGGGTGCAGGGACATTGCCGTATTTCCTTTATATTGCGACTCGCAGAGTCACCGGGTAACCGCAGGGCAAATGGGAGCGGCGACTTTGGCATTATACGATGATAGGGATGAAGGACAAGCCAATGGGGGTTGTGCACCGCCACCGATGGGATGTGACCCCGGCGGAAGCCCGCCGCATCCAGGAGGAGCTAAAGGCTTATTGGAACGGGGAAGATAGGTTTGGAGAAATCCGCACCGTGGCGGGGCTGGATGCTGCCTTTGTGCTCGTGGGCTCGCAAGCGTTGAAGAGGACCGGTGGGCAGTGGAACCGGCTGCGGGATGCGAACCGCGCAATCGGATGCGTGGTGATGTATCGCTTTCCAGAGATGGAAGAAGTCGAGCGTGCGCATGCCATAGCGCCTTTGGAATTTCCTTACGTGCCGGGATTGTTGAGTTTCCGGGAGATTCCTGTACTGCTTGAGGCCCTGAGGAAATTACAGGCTATGCCGGATCTGCTCTTCTGCGACGGACAGGGCTATGCCCATCCGAGACGCCTGGGGCTGGCCTCGCATCTCGGGGTGGTTCTCGACCGCCCCTCCATCGGCTGCGCCAAGAGCATTCTTATCGGGACCCACGGCAAGCTACCAGCCAGGGCGGGCAGTTGGACGCCATTGCTCGACCAAAAAGCGGGCGGCGAACAAATTGGGGCCGTGTTGCGCACCCGCACCGGCGTGCAACCCATCTATGTTTCGCAAGGCAATCGAGTCAGCCTCGAATCCGCCATCCGGCTTACCCTGGCCGTTACCGACGGCTTTCGCATCCCGCGGCCGACACGTGACGCCGATCACTTCGCGGGCGAAATAAAAAGAAAGATCCTACAAGGGCAATCATCCGAAAATTGAATGCGCGGCAGAAAAATTTCTAGCCCCATGAAAAATGCCCCGTGCGTATAATTTGGGCGATTCGTGGAACACCCCCGAACATTCACCGATGCATTGCGTAGCGGGTGGAGCGCAAACCTTTCGCTCTGGAGAACTTATTGATGAAGCGCATGGGTATTTGGTGTTGTTGCTTATTGGCCCTGGTTCTGAGTTCCCTTCCTACACGCGCGCAAGAGACTCCCTCCTCGCCGGCTGCCGCAAGTGCCTCCTCCCCTGAAGTTCCGAGAGCCGTTGCCGATAAGCTGAACCAACTCGATCAAAAAGTGGCCGCGGCGCAATCCGCCGGCGACAACGCCTGGATGCTCGTCAGTGCCGCGTTGGTGCTCATGATGACCGGGCCCGGGCTCGCACTTTTCTACGGCGGCCTCGTACGGCAAAAAAACGTCCTCGCGATCATGATGCAAAGCTTCGCGCTCATGGCGCTGATCACCGTACTCTGGGCGCTGATGGGCTACAGCCTGTGCTTCGGCGGGAGTGGTCCTGTCATCGGCAACTTCCAGTTCGCACTGCTGCGCGGCGTTGGCGTAACGCCGAATGCCGATTATGCTGCGACGATTCCACAGCTAACGTTCATGATCTACCAATTAATGTTTGCCGTCATTACCCCTGCGCTGATTACTGGGGCCACCGCGGAACGCATGAAATTCTCCGGAACCATCCTCTTCATGACCCTTTGGTTCCTGATCGTCTATGCCCCCATGGCGCACATGGTGTGGGGCAAAGGCGGAATGCTGAATGCCTCGCTGGGCGGAAGATTCCCAACGCTGGATTTTGCGGGCGGGACCGTAGTGCACATCACTTCGGGTGTTTCTGCGCTGGTCTGCGCGCTCTATATGGGCAAGCGTGTCGGTTATCCCAAGCAGCCCATGCCGCCGCACAGCCTGGTGCTGAGTTTCATTGGCGCGTGCCTCCTGTGGGTGGGATGGTTCGGCTTCAACGCCGGAAGCGCCCTTTCTTCGGGCGGTTTGGCAAGCAGTGCGTTTGTCGCCACGCATTTTGGCTCTGCCGCAGCAGCATTAAGCTGGAGCGCAGCGGAGTGGCTGAAGAATGGAAAGGCGAGCGCATTGGGCGCGATCTCGGGAGCAGTCGCCGGCCTGGTGGCCATCACGCCTGCTGCGGGATTTGTGGGGCCGCTGCCCGCGCTGCTCATCGGCTTCATCGCGGGTGCGTTTTGCTTCTGGATGGTCACAAAGTTCAAGGCCATATTCGGTTACGATGATGCGCTGGATGCCTTCGGCGTACACGGCGCAGGCGGAACGATTGGCGCGCTGCTGACCGGAGTCTGCGCGCAATCATTCATCAATCCAATCTTCGGCGAGGGCAAGCCGGTGGGCGGGTTCGACGGGCACTGGGCCCAGGTCGGTAATCAGCTTGTGGGCATTCTGCTGGCGTGGGTTTTCGCCATCGTTGGAACGCTAGTCATCCTGAAGATCGTAGACGTGACCACGGGCATCCGCGTCAGCGAAGAGCACGAAGTCGAGGGCCTGGATATCACGCAGCACGGAGAAGAGGCGTACAACCTGGAAGCCTAGCAATCGGGTGGTGTGAGGCAATCACAGCAGGCGGGAGCAGAGACCGGTATGATGAAAATTGAAGCGATCATTCAGCCGTCGCGATTCGAATCGGTGAAGGACGCGCTGCTGGAAATTGGCATTGACGGAATGACGGTAACGGAGGTCCGCGGACACGGCCGGCAAAAGGGGCATACGGAGGTCTATCGCGGTCGCGAATACACGGTGGACCTGCTGCCCAAGATCAAGCTGGAGCTGGTCCTGCCCGACAATCTGGTGAACCGCGCGATCGAAACGATCTTAAAGAGCGCCAAGACAGGAAAAATCGGAGACGGTAAGATATTCCTGAGCCGGATTGAAGAAGCCATCCGGATCCGCAACGAGGAACGCGGCGAAAGCGCACTTTAGGGATCTCGATGTCCTCCCCGCGTCCAGGTCTGGTTCCGAGCTTTCGCCCGAATCATAATAACAAGATGGCAGAAGAGCAGGTCACGCCGCTTTCCGAGCTGGGGCCGCAGGTTGAAGCGCAGCGGGAACGGATTCACAAGCTATTTGAGAACGGCGCGGGCGCTCGCGAGACGCTGCGGCAGTTGTGTGAGCTGGCCGACAACACCATCAAGAAAATCTTTGGCGAGCTGCTCCGGGTACGCGGCGTTCCGGCACAGGGAATGAGTCTTCTGGCGTTGGGGGGCTACGGCAGGGGAATGCTGTTTCCGTATTCGGACCTGGACCTCCTGTTTCTCTTCGGAAGCGAAAAGGCCGAAGAAGAGTTCCGGGCGCTGATTTCCGAATTTTCCCGCACGCTCTGGGATTTGGGATTCCGTGTCAGTTCCGCGGGTCGCACGGTGGACGAGTGCAAGCACATCGAAGAGTCCAACGCGGAGTTCCACCTCGCCATGCTGGACCGGCGTTTTCTGGACGGCGACCTGCAACTCTTCGAGAAACTCGATGCAAAGGTTCTCTCCGGGCCGGAAAAGCAGGCGCGGCCGCTGCTGCTTTCCGAATTACAACGGCTGACTCGCGAGCGATTGGCTCGATACGGAAATACAATTTTCCACCTCGAGCCGAATGTGAAGGAAGCTCCAGGCGGATTGCGCGACTACCACGCTACGCTATGGATGCGCCAACTGGCGGGCGACCGGCGCGACCCGCGCATCAGCCCGCTGAACGAAGATGAACTCACCCGCAACGCCGTGGAATTCTTGAGCGGCATCCGCTGCTTCCTGCATTACGCGAACGCGCGCAACGACAATACGCTCTCCTACGAACTGCAGGCCGAGGCGGCCGAGCGTTCCCTGGGAATCGACGACAATTTGCGCCGGAACGCTGCCGAATGGATGCGCCTGTATTTCCGGCACGCCAGAACGTTGAATCGGCAGCTGCTTCGCTACATGGAGCAACGCCCCGTGACAGCGCTCTCCCTGCGGCAGCGCCTGATGAACGCAATGCCGGGGACCAAGATCGAAACCGGCAACGGAAAACCGTATGCCGTGCGCGACGGTTTGCTGGAGTTGACCAACGAACAGGTTTTCGCCGACCGCCAGTTGATCTATGCCTTGCTGGGCGAGTCCGCGCGCCTCGGCGTTCCCCTCAGCCGCGAGGCAGAGCGTGGCGTCGCATACATCATGACCCACCCGGAGATTCCGCAGAAAAACACGCGCATCACCTGGCCGGTCTTCAGCAACATTCTGGTCGCCGATTATCCCTCTCTGGCTCTGCGGCCGATGCACCGCCTCGGCCTGCTGATTGACGTGCTGCCGGAATTTCGCACGATTGATTCGCTGGTCGTCCGCGACTTCTATCATCGCTATACCGTGGATGAACATTCCCTGCGGGCCATCGAGCATTTGCAGGATTTGGCGGGTTCCACCGATCCGCGAGGCTCGCATTTCGCACCGCTTTGGCGAACTGTGGACCGCCGCGATCTGCTGATTCTTTCCCTGCTTCTGCATGACGTTGGCAAAGGCATGCCCGTCGAAAGTCACGTGGCCGGAAGCCTGCAGGCACTGGAGACCGCCGCGGACCGGCTGAAACTCACAGCCGAAGAAAAAGCTGAAGTGCACTTTTTAATCGAGCATCACCTGGATATGTCCGCCACTGTGCAGCGCCGCGACATTTTTGATCCTTCCGCGGTTTCCGGTTTTGCAGCGGTCGTCGGCACACAGGAACGCCTGCAGCGCCTTTGCTTGCTCACCTATGCCGACATCCACGCCGTAAATCCGGAGGCGTTGACGCCCTGGAAGTCGGAGATGCTCTGGCAATTGTTCGTGGCCACGTCGAATTACTTCAGCCGCACCGTGGATCGCGACCGCCTGCACGTTTCCGACGAAGCGCTGCTGCTCGAGCAAGTGCGCCAGCAATCTCCGCAGGCTTCGAAGACCCAGTTGGAGCGCTTCCTGGAGGGATTCCCCCGTAGGTATCTCGCGGTGCATTCACCGGAAGAGATTGCGTTGCACTTTTCGCTTTATCAGAAGCTAGGAGAGCAGCCTGTCCAGACGGATCTAAAGGCGCGTCAGCACGCGTTTGAATTGACACTGTTATCGGAAGACCGGCCGGCGCTTTTTGCCGCCATCTCCGGCGCGCTCGCGGCGTGGGGCATGAACATCGTCAAGGCGGATGCATTTGCAAACTCCGCGGGCGTTGTGCTGGACACCTTCCACTTCGTCGATCTGCACCGTACGCTGGAGTTGAATCCCACCGAGCGAGCGCGTTTCCAGGAGAGCATCGCCGACGTGGTCAACGGCAAACAACCTCTCGAGCCACTGCTGCGCGGCCGCCTCGCCGGAGCCATGGTCAAACCGCCAAAGGTCGCTCTCCGCACTTCCATCCAGTTCGACGACGATTCCTCCGATCATTCCACGCTGATGGAAGTGATGACGCAGGACCGCCCCGGTCTTCTGTACGAATTGGGCTCCGCGCTGGCCCGCCAGGGATGCAACATTGACGTCGCGCTGATCGACACCGAAGGGCAAAAGGCAATTGACGTCTTCTATCTGACCGCGCAGGGAGCAAAACTCACGGCGCAAAAGAAAGTGCTGCTGCGTGAAGTCCTGGAAGCCACTTTGGGATAGAAGCGGCACCTGGCACCGATAAGCAACAGCCAATCGGGCTTATTCAGGCGGGGCTGATAAGTCCCCGGACCTTTTCGACGAGAACCGCCGAATCGTAGACGGGCTTTTCCAGATAACCGTCCGCGCCGGAAGATTCCAACAAGCGTTCGCGGTCCCCACTCATCGCGTGAGCCGTGGCCAGCAGCACCGGCAAGCGTCGCGGGGACTTCTCCTTCATCATCCGGCAGAGTTCCACGCCGTTAATCGCCCTTCCTTCCCATTCCGAATTCGTGAGCGACACATCCAGCAGCACCAGATCAATTTCACCGGAAGCGGCAAGTTCCAGGATCGAGGGCACATCTTCGGAAATGTCGCAACTGCAGCCGCCCGCGCGCTCCAGTGCCATGCGGAAAAACTTGGCAACCAGTGCATTATCTTCCACGATGAGAACGCGCTTCCCTGTCAGAGGTTGAGATGCCGTGCTCACGCGAGGCTCGCTTCCTTCTCGCGGAGTGCTGGAGCCAGCGGCAGCGTAAACCATACAAGAGAACCTCTGCCGCCTGGTCCGGTTTCCAGGCCGATTCGTCCGTTCATCATTTCCACCAGCCGTTTGGCGATGGCCAGGCCGAGTCCTGAACCGGTAACACCGCGCAATGCCTTGGGATCGTGACGCACGAACTTTTCGAAGACAACGCTGCGTTTTTCCTCGGGGATCCCAATCCCGGTGTCCTCGATTTCCATCCGCAAATAGCCTTCGGGTCGATTGGCAATGCCTCGAATGCGCACGCAGCCCTGGTTCGTGAATTTCACAGCGTTGGAAAGCAGATTCAACAACACCTGGCGAAAGCGGATTTCGTCGCTGCGTACCAGAGGCAAAGTCTGGTCGAGCGTTTCGTCCACCAGGCGAATGCTCTTGGACGCAGCCTGGATGGCAACCAAGGGGAGGGTGGAGTCCAAAACCCCGCGTGGATCCAACTCCTCCAAATCCAGTGCGAGCTTCCCGGCTTCGATGGCAGAGATATCCAGAAGGTCGTTCACCAGGCGCAACAAAAGTTGGGCGCTGCTGAAAACATCGCGCAGAACTTCTTTTTCTTCCTCGGGGTCAGCGCACAGTCCGTCCAAAACCATTTTCGTGAAGCTCAGAATAGAGTTCAGGGGAGTGCGCAAATCGTGCGACACCTGTGCCAGAAATTCGTCCTTGATAGCGTTGGCTTCGGCCAGTTGTGCGCCCGCGATCTCCAATTCCTGGTTGAGCGTCTGCAGGTGCTCCATGGTGGCGCGAAAATAGGAATCGCACATCAGGTTCAAGTCGAGATCGAGGATCTTTCCGAGTGCTTGCGAATAGGTAAGGCGTTTTTCACGCGTAGGGAATTCATCGAAAAGCTTTTCCATCAGGAAGGTGCGCACCACTCCCATTGCGCTGATTACATATTTCTGATCCAGGCTGATGCGCACGTGGCGGAATCCGATGCGAAAGCGGTCCTCCGCGTAGTGCTCGTCGTAGACACCATTGAACAGTCCCCGGCCCCAGGCCTGCAAGGTGGATTTGAGGCGCTCCACCTGAGCCTCGCCGCCCGTGAAGACCCGGCTGGCTCCCGGATGATGGGGGATCTGCGCATAAAACTTTTCCGCCATCTCCGGCAGGTATTTTTCCATGCGGGGGCCGAGCTCCCGAAGGAAAGTACCGTCTTCCGGCAGAAGGTGGAGGTAGCGCTTCATCTCCTCGATGAAGCTTTCAGACTGAACAGGTCTTGGTTCTGGAGCGGACATTCGTTGGATGATACCATCGCTGCGTGGCCGTCCAGAAATGACGTCTTTTCGCTTGTAGAGCCCTGTG
>Ga0335082_10001669_pt1 | contig 23687 bp, 21 predicted proteins | sample Lox_Sample_41_FD_206718 | JGI IMG/M metagenome (GOLD analysis project Ga0335082, IMG submission 206718) | Soil microbial communities from Loxahatchee National Wildlife Refuge, Florida, United States - Lox_Sample_4.1 | ecosystem: Environmental > Terrestrial > Soil > Wetlands | place: USA...
AGATCAGGTCGGCCACCAGCTTGGCGGTGATGGGCACGCGCGGCATGTCCTTGCGATCCTGCCGGGCGTACCCGTAGTAGGGGATCACCGCGTTGATCCGTTGGGCCGATGATCGCCTGAGCGCGTCGATCATGATCAACAGCTCCATGATGTGGGTGTTGACGGGATCCGACGCCGATTGCAGGATGAAGACGTCCATGCCCCGGACATTCTCCTCCAGCTGGACCCGGATTTCTCCGTCGCTGAACCTTGACACGACCGCCTGGCCCATCGGCAGCTTCAACTCTTTGGCAATTTCCTCGGCCAGCTGGCGGTTGGAATTGCCGGTGAATAATTTCAGCTCTCGTTGCATCGACGCCGTATCCCCTCGTGCATGAATCCGTGTGACGTTCCGTTCACCGTCATGGCTGTTGGTTCGGAGGCAGGGTCTCGAACCCCGATCTTCAGCTCCAAAGGCTGACGTCCTGCCAATTGGACGACCTCCGAATCAGGCGTCCACGCCGCGCGCCTCACCGGGAGTCACAGGCGGGTCCGCACGGCCCGCACCAACGGCGCGCGCCGCAACGGCCGCACCACCCACGATTCCCACGCGGCGTGGTCCCCGCGGACGGCCGCCGCCGCCGAACGGGCGCGCTGGGCGGATGAAAAGAGGCCGAAGACCGCCGAGCCGCTCCCGGACAACATGACGTCCGATGCCCCCGCATGCGTAAGTCGCTGAGCCGCGCTGCGTACCGTCGGAAAGGCCTTGTAGATCACCGGCTCGAAGTCATTGCCCAACAGCAGAGACCGTCCAGATGTCCCCGTCCTGTGCAGGAAACGGGAAATTATAATCTCCCGCTCCCTGGGTGTCAATGGGAACCGCGGAACGCGGAATCCGTCCCGCCCCAGCCGGCGCTGCCGGTCCAATGCCTGATAGGCCTCAGCTGTCGATGAGATCAGGTTTGGATAGACGATGACCATCCAGCGGGGCAGGGAGGATGATTTCACCGCCGGATGGCGGAGCGACCGGACCTCCGCCCCGGTGCCTTCCACCACGGAGAGGGGCGAGGCAAAGAACAGGGCGATGTCGCTGCCCAGTGAAACCACTGTCCCGGCGAGCCGCTGTCTGGACCACCCCAACCTCCACAGGCGGTTGAGCGCCAGCACCACGGCGGCCGCATCGCTGCTCCCCCCGCCCAGCCCCGCACCCATGGGGATGCGTTTATCGAGCCAGATGTCCGCGCCCGCGGACACCCCGGCGGCACGTTGCAGCCGATCGGCCGCCCGGATCACCAGATTCTCCCGGCCCGACGGAACTTCACGGCCTCGGACGGTCAGCATCAGACCGCGCCGCCGCGCGCCCACGTGCAGCCGATCACACAGCGAGACCTGCTGCACGATGGAAAAGATGGCGTGGTACCCGTCGGCCCCCTTCGGCCCGACCCGCAACACGAGATTCACTTTCGCCGGCGCGGACACGGCGAAGGACGCCCTCCTGCTCATTTCAGGGGTTCCGCTCCCCTCCGCTCGCACCATTGGAGGAGGTCTCCTCCTCCTCGCCGTCGTCCCGCCCCCGCTTGATGCCATATTTCTCCAACCGGTAACGAAACGAACGGAAATTGAGTCCCAGCAAATTGGCCGCCTTTTTTTTCACCCCGCCGGCCCGATCCAGCGCCTGCAGCAGCAACTTGCGCTCAAGCTGACCAACCACTGATTCCAAGTCAAGGCCGTCCGGTGGCAACTGCTCGGTGATGACGGAGGCGGTCGAGACGTCGGGCCGCTGCATGCAGGCTGACAACAGGTCGGGGGTCAGCTGCGGACCGGTCGCCAAAGTGACCGCACGTTCGACCAGATGTTCGAGCTCACGGACGTTGCCGCGCCATTCGTGCGCGGACAACACCCGCAACGCGCCAGGGGCCAGTCCCGTGACCGGCATCGCCCCCTTCCGTCCGTACTTGCTCAGAAAGTGCTCCACGAGCATGGGGATGTCTTCACGGCGGTCTCTGAGGGGAGGCAAATGGATCGGAATGACGTCCAGGCGGTAGTACAGATCCTCCCGGAACCTCCCTTCCGCGATGGCTTTTTCCAAATCCTTGTTGGTGGCCGCGATGACACGGACATCGACGCGGATGTCCTTGGTCCCGCCGATCCGCCGGAATTCCTTTTCCTGCAACACCCGCAGAAGCTTGACTTGGATCGCCGCCGGCGTGTCGCCGATTTCGTCCAGGAAAATCGTCCCCTCGTGGGCCACTTCAAACAGCCCCTCCTTGTTTGAGACCGCGCCGGTGAACGATCCCTTCATGTGGCCGAACAACTCGCTCTCCAGCAACGGCTCCGGCAACGCACTGCAGTTGATGGTGACAAAGGGCTTCTCCCTGCGGCGGCTCCGCAAGTGCAGGGCGCGGGCCACCAGCTCCTTGCCCGTCCCGCTTTCGCCGAAGATCAGCACATTGCTGTTGCTGTCGGCCACCTTGTCAATCAAGTCCAGTACGCGCTGCATGACGGCGCTGCGGCCGATCAGCTGCTCGAACCCTTCCAGCTGGTGGAACTGTTGTTTGAGCCGGTGATTCTCTTCTTCCAGGCTGCGGTGATCGAGCGCCTTGTTGATCAGCAACTTGACCTCATCGATCTGGAACGGTTTGGTTAGATAATCATAGGCCCCGGCCCGCATGGCCTCCACCGCGTTTTCGGTCGACGCAAAGGCCGTAATCATCAGCACGATCGTACGCGGGGAAATCTGCTTGACGGCGCGCAACAGGGCCAGACCGTCCATGCCAGGCATTTTCATGTCGGTCATGACCAGATCGAAGATGTCCTGTTCCAGCAAACGGATCGCTGATTCGCCATCCGCAACCGCGGTCACGTAATACCCCTCCTTGCGCAGCACGATCGCCAGAAACTCCCTCATGCTCTTTTCATCATCGACGATCAGCAGCTTTTTCATTTGGCCACCGCGGCCTCAGACTGGACGTGGACTGGCAGCGACAGCGTCACCCGTGTTCCCTGGCCTTCCCGGCTTTCCACCAGAATGCGCCCGTGGTGCGCTTCAACGATGCGGTGCACGATCGACAGCCCCAACCCGGATCCACCGTGCCGCGTGGTGAAAAAGGGGGTGAAAATCTGCCGAAGATGCTCCGGCTTGATGCCCTTTCCCGTATCCTGGATTTTCACCTCGACCCCGCCCCCGGATTGATGCCGCGACGTCTGCACGGTCAGCACTCCACCGGCCGGCATGGCCTGCACCGCATTTAACAACAAATTCCACATCACCTGACGCAGTTGGTCGGCGTCGGCCCACACCCACAGCGGTGCTTCCTCGAGATGCAGTTGCATGGTGATCGATGCGCGATAATCCGCGTGATTGTACAGCAGCTTGACCGTCTCTTCAAGAATCGCCGCCAGATCGCACCGGCCCAAGTGGACTTCCACGGGCCGGGTCGACGTCAAAAACGCGGCGATGATCGTGTCCAGCCGGTCCATCTCCCGCAGGGCGATGTCCATCAACTTGCGGTGCTCGCCCTTGGGCGCCAATTCGCTGCGCAGCACTTGCATCACGCCGCTCAACGAGGCCAGCGGATTCCGGATCTCGTGCGCGATGCCCGCGGCCATTTCGGCCAGTCCCGCCAGTTGTTCGTTACGCCGCATTTCTTCTTGGAGCCGTTGGACCTGGGTCAGATCCTGGAAAATGCCCAGCGTGCCGCTCACGTCGCCGCGCTCATCACGGAGCAGGGAAAGCGTCAACCCGATCAACAGGTCGCTGCCGTCACGATGCCTGGTGTGGATGTCAAACCGTTGGGTGGATACAATGCGCAATGCGTCTTCATAATAAGGCTGAATCTGCGGCGAATCGAACACATCCCACCACCGTTTGCCTCGAAGCGACTCAAGCGTGTAACCCATGATCTCAGATCCGGCGCGATTGATCGAGGTAAACCGCCAGGACAGATCCGTCGTCACCAGGCCGCTGCCGACGCTTTGCACGATGTATTCGTGAAACCGTTGCAGATGCTGCAACCCCACCTCGCGTTGAGCCAGTTGCGCACCCAGATGATGCAGCCGACTGCTCAGGGAACTGCTCAACAAGGCGACGGCAACAAACGCGCCGATGTTATAAAGGAGGAAATAGAGGCGTTCCGTCAACAACTGCGGACCGCCCTCGGGTAGGCCGAACCACTCCGCCACACCGCCCCACACCACCATGCCGTACAGCCCGGAGACGCTGGTGGCGACCCACAGACTGCCCCGCCATCCCAAGAGCATGCTGCCGGCGATGATGGAGATGACATAGAGCAGGTGAAACGGGCTGTCGGACCCGCCCGTCCCCAGAACCAGAGCGGTTTCCAGCATGACGTCGCAGGCCAGCTGCAAGCCCGCCTGCAGTCGCAATGTTGATGTATGGGAAAGCGCAAGACTGTACAGAATGGTCAACAGATAGGTGATGCCGATCAGGAGGTAAAAGATGGGAACCGTTGGAAAATGGACCCCGTAGCCGATCGCCAGCAGGATCGAGCTGCCCAACAGGACCGTGACCGCGAGAACACGAAATCCGATGAGCCATTTCAGTTTTCGCCGAAGATCGAGGACTGCCTCCTCGGCGAGCAAACCGCTCATCGATCAGCCGATGGCCGCGGCCATCTTGAAGATCGGGAGGTACATGGCGATCACCAGAAACCCGATCACCACCCCAAGAAAGACCATCAGTGCGGGCTCCAGCAACGCCGTCAGCTTCGACACGCCCGCGTCCACTTCTTCATCGTAAAAGTCCGCGATTTTGCCCAGCATGGCGTCCAGGGCACCGGTTGTTTCACCCACGGCGATCATCTGCACCACCATCGGCGGAAACACCTTCGACGCGCCGAGCGGCTCGGACACCGTTTTCCCTTCGCTGATGCTCTGCCGGGCGTTCATAATCGCACGCTCGATCACCACGTTTCCGGCGGTCTTTGACACGATGGCCAGCCCGTCCAAGATGGGCACGCCGCTGCTGATCAGGGTGCCGAGTGTGCGGGTGAACTTGGCCACCGCCGACTTGCGGATCAAATCGCCGACGACCGGCACTTTCAACAGCAGCGCATCAATGATCGAGTGGCCGGATGGCGTCCCATACCACCATTTGATGGCAAAGAAGACGCCGATCATGACGCCGCCGATGATCCACCAATAGTGCTGGGCAAAATGGCTAAATCCGATGACCATTTGGGTCATCGCCGGAAGCGTGCCGCCGAAATCGCTGAACATTTTGGCGAAAATCGGAATCACCCAAACCAGCAGGATCGATACAACCACCACAGCCACAACCACGATCACCGATGGATAGACCATGGCCGACTTGATCTTGCCCTTCAACGCCATGGTCTTTTCGATGTGTTTCGACAATCGGTTCAGAATCGTGTCCAGAATACCTCCCGCCTCCCCGGCGGCCACCAGGCTGCGGTACAGGTCGTCGAAGATTTTCGGGTGTTTCTTCAATGCGTCGGCGTAGGTGGAGCCGGATTCCACATCCAGCCGCAACTGGGCCACCGCGGTCGCGAGCGTTTTGTTTTCGGTCTGCGAGGCCAGGATCTCCAGACACTGGACCAATGGCAGCCCCGCATCGATCATGGTGGAAAATTGCCGGGTAAAGATGGCCAGATCCTTGTCACCGACGCCGGCGCCGAATTTCGGCATCGACAAGACCCGCTCGGCACCGCCCTTTTCCCTGATCGACGTGGGGAGGATCTTCTGTTTACGGAGCACCGCCACGACTTCGTCGCGGTTTTTCGCAGTCAGTTCGCCCTTCCGAAGGATGCCCTGCTGCGTCCGACCCACGTAGGCAAATGTCGCCATTGCCGATCCTCCCTACCGCCGAATGTTCCGATTCACCCCTGCCCCACACGCACGCCGGCTTTGGCCGGTCCACCCGGACGGCCGGCGGCCGACGGATGCACCGCACCCCGTTCAATCATGGAGATCAATTCGTCCGGATAACTCGACCGGCCGACGGCCTCCTCATACGAAATGTTCCGTTTCATGTATAGTTCGCACAGCGACTGATTCATCGTCTGCATCCCGTATTGGTTCTGCCCCGTCTGCATCGACGAGTAAATCTGATGCACCTTGTCCTCGCGGATCAGATTGCGAATGGCCGGGTTCGGCACCATGATTTCCAGTGCCAACGCGCGCCCGTGGCCGTTAGCCTTGGGCAGCAGCGTCTGTGACAGGACCCCCTCCAGCACAAAGGAGAGCTGCGCGCGCACCTGGGACTGCTGGTGCGGCGGGAAGACGTCGATGATCCGGTTGATGGTCTGGGCCGCGCTGTTCGTATGCAAGGTGGCAAACGTCAGGTGGCCGGTTTCGGCGATTGTCAGCGCCGCCTCGACCGTTTCCAGGTCCCGCATCTCGCCGACGAGCACGACATCGGGGTCCTGCCGCAGAATGTACTTGAGGGCGGTTTTGAAGCTCTTGGTGTCCTGGTTGACTTCCCGTTGGTTGACGACCGATTTCTTGTGCGGGTGCAAGTACTCGATGGGATCCTCGATCGTCATGATATGAGCATGGTTATCGGTGTTGATCCGGTCGATCATCGAGGCCAGCGTGGTTGATTTTCCGCTGCCCGTCGGTCCCGTTACGAGCACAAGCCCGCGCGGTTTTCTGACCAGTTCATGAACGATCTGCGGAAGGCCCAGCTCTTCAAACGTCAGAATCCGAAAGGGAATGACCCGGATGGCGGCGGCCACGGCGCCGCGTTGCTGAAAGACGTTGGCCCGAAACCGGCTCAAGCCTTTCAGGCCGAATGAGAGATCCAGCTCGTTTTCCTCTTCGAAGCGGTGTTTCTGATTGTCGGTGAGCACGCTGTAGATTAATTGCTTGGTTTCAGCCGGCGCCAGGGGCGGATGATTGAGCGGAACGAGTGATCCGTCGACGCGAATCTGCGGCGGACTGCCCGACGTGATATGCAGGTCGGACGCTCCCTTCTCCAGCATGGTCTGCAGTAACTGTGCAAGATTCGCCATCGTCCGTCCCCCGTTAATCCGCGAAGGTGGTATTCACCACCTCTTCGATTGATGAAAGCCCCTCTTTGATCTTTTGCAGTCCGCTCATTCGCAAAGTCCGCATGCCCAGGACGATCGACCGTTTTTTCAATTCATCGGCCGAGACCCCCTGAAGCACGAGTTCCCGGAGCTCCTCCCCCACCGGCATCACCTCATAGAGGGCCACGCGGCCTCGATACCCGGTGTCACTGCAATTCGAACACCCCTTGCCCCGGTAGCACACCAGATCCTTGGCTTCTTCCTGGGAGAACCCGATATTGACCAGCGTTCCGGCGGGAACTTTTTCCACCTCTTTGCATTCCGAGCAGATCTTCCGGACCAGCCGTTGCGCCAGGATCAAGATGACGGATGACGCCACCAGGAACGGCTCGATGCCCATGTTCAACAACCGGTTGACCGTGCTCGGCGCATCGTTGGTGTGCAGCGTGCTCAATACTAGGTGACCAGTGAGCGCCGCCTTGACGGCGATTTCGGCCGTTTCAAAGTCGCGGATTTCTCCCACCATGACGACATCAGGATCCTGCCGCAAAAACGAGCGCAGGGCCGCGGCAAAATTCAATCCGATATCTTCCTTCATCTGGACCTGATTTATTCCCATCAAGTTGTACTCGACCGGGTCTTCGGCCGTCATAATGTTAATATCTTCCGTGTTGATGTAATGCAACGCCGAATAGAGCGTGGTCGTTTTCCCGCTGCCCGTCGGCCCGGTGACCAGCACCATGCCGTAGGGACAGGTCACGGCCTTCAGAAAATTCTCGAGCGCGGCCGCCTCAAACCCCAGCTTAGTGAGATCGAGCGTCAAATTGCCCTTGTCCAAGATACGCATCACGATCTTCTCGCCAAACAGACAGGGCAGGGTCGACACGCGCAGATCGACCTCCTTCTCCTTCAGCTTCAACTTGATCCGGCCGTCCTGCGGCAGCCGCCGCTCGGCGATGTCGAGGCTGGCCATGATTTTCAACCTCGACGTCAGGGCCGCCTTCAACTTCATGGGCGGTGACATCGATTCGTAGAGGGATCCATCCAGCCGGTATCGCACCCGGAATTTCTTCTCATAGGCTTCGATATGAATGTCGCTGACGCCCTTTTTGATCGCTTCGGACAGGATCAAGTTGACCAGCTTGACCACTGGCGCATCCTCGACCGCCTCTTTCAACTCGCCGACGGAGAGTTGTTCGTCCTGATCCTCCACCACGTCGACCGTCTCTTCACCGGCTTCCTTGAGCACGCTCTGCAACGATTGGGCCTGATCGTAATATTTGTTGATGACGTTGGAGATCGCGCCTTCGGACGCCACCATCGGCACCACTTCATAACCGGACATGAACTTGATATCGTCAATAGCGAACATATCGGTCGGATCGACCATGGCCACGCTCAACACCGCCCCGGACCGTTTGACCGGGACGACGTGATACTTCTGCACAACATCGGTCGGCACCAATTTAATGATGGCTTGGTCGATTTCAACCGTGTTCAGGTCCACGGCGGGGATGCCGTACTGGCGGCTCAGAAACTGCAGCAGCTTGTCTTCAGCGATAAAACCGAGTTTCACGAGGATGGTCCCTAAGCGGCCGCCGTTTTTCTTCTGGTCGAGCAACGCCTTCTGGAGCTGCTCTTCGGTGATCAATCCAGCAGTGTTGAGCAAACGTCCCAGGCGCTCTGCGCTCATCGACACGCTCCTTGAGGGACTGTTTCAGTGGCGCTGCGTTGGTCCATGACTATGATATGTCGCACGATGGGTCAGGCAGACCATGAATGACCGTCTCGTGACCGTCGAGGAAAAAGTCTAGTCGAGGTTACAATTTTTGTCAATCTTGCAGGACGTTGTCGGGGCCGTTCGCCCGCTCGCAGACGCTGGGTCGTGACTTCCCCAGACGGCTGTCCGGGTGTGTTTGGCAGCGCGCCGCTGTCGAGTTCAGGAACAAATCCAGCCCCTTCACTTGATTGATTCCTGCCGGATTCGTCCGGGATACATTGCGCGGCCCCTGAAGGCCACGCCCCGGGCCGCATCGGATTTACACGCCAGCCGCGTTAGCTGCACGCAACATTACGGCGATGGGCGCTTTGCGGCCAGTCCACAACTCAAACGACAACGCACCCTGATACACCAGCATGCCCACGCCGTTCATCGTGCGGCAGCCGGCAGCCTTGGCATCCCGCAGCAAGGGCGTCACGGCGGGTTGATAGATCAAATCGCACACATAGGGGAAACGTCCCACCACCGCGGGACTGACCAAACGTGGATCGCGTGGGTGCAGACCACTTGCGGTCGTGTTGATCAAATACCGGCACCCCTCGGCGGCCTGTGACACCGCGCGATCGGTCAGCGGTATCGCCTTGACTCGCGCGCCCCGCCCGCGAATCAGTCGCGTCAGTCTCCTGGCACGGTCAAGATCACGGTTGGCGATGTCCAATCGGGCGATCCCGGCGCGTACCAGCGCCACGGCCACCGCGCGCGCGGCCCCCCCGGCACCGAGCAGGCAGACACCGCTCCCCCGCAGGGTCCTGTTCCACTCCGCCCGAAGCGCCTGCACGAATCCCCTGCCGTCCGTATTATGTCCGATCAGCCGTCCTCTGCGATTGACGATGGTGTTGACCGCACCGATGTGTCTCGCCTCGGTCGACAACCCGTCCAGAAAGGGCAGCACGCGCTCCTTGTGAGGGATCGTCAGATTGACGCCGGCAAGGCCCAGCGCCCTGATCGCCCGTACGGCATCGGCCAGACCTGCCGGTCTGACCACAAACGGGAGGTAATACCAATCCAGTTTGATGGCATGGAACGCGGCATTGTGCATGGCCGGCGAGCGGGAGTGGGCAACCGGATCACCGAAAATCCCGACCAATACGGGAAGCGGCCGTTCCGTCATCGCAACACAGGCTCCGCGCGGATCATCCGGGCTCCGCGCCAGAGGTAGTGAAGGCCCGATCCGATTGTCGCCGCCGCAACCACCAAGACGGTGGGCGCGATGACTGACTTGTCCAACGCCAGCGGCTCGGCGGCCAGCATGACCACGATGTAGCCAAATTGTAGCACCGTCGTCACCTTGCCGAGCCACGAGGGTTGAATGTCCACATGTAACGATAACAAATGAAGCAGGAGCGTCCCCAATGCCAGGAGCAGATCTCGACTAACCACGATCGTCGTCAGCCAGATCGGCACCAGCCGCAAGATGGACAACGTGATGAAGGCGGAGATGAGCAGCAGCTTATCCGCGAGAGGATCCAAATACATGCCCAATCGACTCCGTTGATTGAATACTCTGGCAATCAATCCATCCAATCCGTCGCTCACCACCGCCGAAAAAAACACCACCAGGGCATAACCGAATCGATCATAAATCAAGAGGTTGACGAACACCGGCACGCACAAGATGCGAAACACCGTTATGGTATTCGGAAGATTGACCATGTCGCGGGCACAAGACCAGCCCATGCACTGCAGAGAGGCAACGCCAAACACGCATGAACCGCAGCGATTATAAGGAGCCTGTTCCTTTGAGTCAATAGAAGCACGGAGTCGCGTTCATTCAGCTTCGCCCGGGCCGCGTTGTCCACAGTTTATGTGGAAACATTGTGGATAACCATAGGACACACTCCGTGCCAATGTCCGTCCGATGCGGCTTAGGACCAAATTGCCCAAGAAATAGGCAGCAAATCATCATAGTTTTTCAACGGATCGATTCTTCTTCGCCATATGAGCTGCCGTTCCGTCTCGTTTTGCATGCATGGAAAGATCAACTATCCACAAGATGTTGTGATGACCAGATCCGCTTACAAAATGCGGTGATGCATGAAGCGGTCGATGGCGTGACACGTTGCATCCTGATTCATGACAGGCTATAATCACCCTCGCTGCGCCATGACGACGACCATGCCTCAATCACGGACGCCGCCTTCGGCGCAACCGGCTGCCCGGGGGCGATTGCGCATCGAAATTCATCAGTTGGAAGGGTTCGATCGTCGGGACAAATCCTTCAATCGCAATGCGGAAATCTGGCGGACGTCCCAAGGCTATGTCGCCTATTTTCAATACGAGGGTATTGAGCTGCACACCGGCCCGGCCTTGCGCCCGGTTGAAGCATTGAAGGCGTTGGTCGGCCTACTTTACCAGCGAGGCATTATGCGGATTCGAACCCGGCTCAACTTTAAGGGCAACCGATATCTGGCGGAACGGATGGCATGGGTCACCCACCAACCGGACTCCCAAACTGCCGTCTGATCCCGACACGCCGGCAAAATTCAAACCTGGTCGTACACGGGGAGAGGGAAGGCAACCCCGTCCCAATCCCATTCCTGGAGGCGCCTCGTATATAGATGATATGAAGGGACCTCTTACGACCGGGGATGGCTGGCGGAGCGGTCAACGGTGGCCGTCGAAGAGGACTCTCCTGCTGCGTGTTCGCCTTCGGCCGCCATGGCCAGCGCCTGTTCGATCGTTTTGAGCGACGACCGCCACCGCTCGAGAAAGAGCTGTTTTTCCCGCCTCGCCTCTTCCAGTTCCCGCGTCACCTGCCGGAGTTGCGCCCAAGCATCCTGCATCAGCCGTTCGGCCTGCAATTCGGCCTCTTTGATCCGGAGTTCGACTTCTTTCTGGGCGTTTCGCTTCATCTCTTCAACCACCTGCTGCGCAGCCAGCAAGGTGTTGTTTAACGCCGCCTCTTTCTTGCGTAGTTCCGACAATTGGGCTTCGATCGCCGCGACTTGTTCCCTTGCAGTCTGCGTTTCACCCAGTTGCAGCTCCATGGCCGATGCCACCCTGTCAAGAAACGCGTCCACCTCCTGCCTGTTGTAACCGCGGATCGCAAGACCGAATTTAATCTGTTGCACGTCAATGGGCGTCAGTTTCACGTTCATGTTGTCTCCTTCACCCCGACCGCGTAGTGCGAGGGGCGACGTTCAATTGCAATCCCGCTGCACCCAATCCGCTGACGCATCTGTTCTCCTGCCCGTCCATACGACAACTCCACGACCTTCACACCATAGCACAGGCGGCGCTCTCCTGCAGCGCTTCCAGCTCATCGCAATTGGCCGGCGATGTCATGCATGGTCCGGATCAGAAACATTTGAAGAAAATAGATGATCAAAATCACGATCATGGGGGACAAATCAATCCCGAGACCGTACCCCCCCATCAGCCGGCGGACCGGGTTCAACACCGGCTCCGTCAACTTGTACAAGGCTTGCACGATCGGATTGTAGGGATCGGGGTTGACCCAGGAGATGACCGCGCGCGCCACGAGGACCCACATATAGGCCCACAAGGCCAGATCGAGCACGGAGGCGAGCGCATTCAAGAAGTTGGCCATCACGACCATGCCCTATTTCCGTCCCCGTCCAAGTTCCTCGGCACGCCGGGTGGCTGCTTCTACCGCGTTGATCAATGCCGCACGGACGCCGCCGGCTTCCAACTCCCGCAGGCCGGCAATGGTTGTCCCGCCGGGCGAGGCCACCCGATCTTTCAACTGCCCGGGATGCTCGCCGGTCTGCAGCAACAACTGCGCGGCTCCCATCAGGGTGCGCGCGGCCAACTGCAGCGCGATCTCGCGCGAAAGGCCGACCCTGACCCCCCCGTCAGCCAACGCCTCGATCATCACAAAGGCAAACGCCGGTCCGCTGCCGCTCAACCCCGTCACAGCGTTCAATTGCCGCTCCTCCACAACCAGCGTCGTCCCCACGGCGTTGAACAACTCGACCGCGGCCCGCAGATCATCGGCAGTCGCAAAAGCGCCGCCGGCCACAGCCGTCACACCGCCTCCGACCTGCGCCGGCGTGTTGGGCACGGCCCGCACTACCCGGACCTGCCCGCCCAGCTCCGCCTCAAGCCGAACCAATTGAACGCCCGTGACGATTGAGAGTACCAACGTTCGATCCGACACGGCGTCCTTCAACTCCGCAAACAGCTTGTCGATCGCCTGCGGCTTGACCGCCAGAACCAGCACGTCCACGCCGCTCTGCGCCACGGCCCGACTGTCGTCCGCTGCGCGAATGCCGTAGCGCTGGATCATGGCATTCATCCTTCCCTCGGCTGGATCTGCTGCCAACACTCGTTCCGGTGAAATCAATTTGGCCCCAAGCACGCCCTGCAACAGCGCTTCGCCCATCTGGCCGCAGCCGATCAGCCCCAGTTGTCTCACCTGGCCGGACTTCTTGTTGCTCGTCGTCATGTCAACCTTGCGGGGACGTTAGACTGTTCGGGCTCCAAACAAGGCCGTCCCGATCCGGACCATCGTCGCGCCTTCCTCAATTGCCACCTCAAAATCATGCGACATCCCCATCGACACCGTGTCCATCGACACGCCCGCGAACCTCCGTGCGGCAATGCGTTCGGCCAGCGCGCGCAGCATCCGAAAATAGGGTCGAGCCGCCTCCGGATCGGCCGTATAGGGTGGAATCGCCATCAATCCCTTCACCGACAGCCCCGGCCATGACGCCATCCGTTCAACCGCCGCCTCAAGCGCCTCGGGCGCAAAGCCTCCCTTGGCAGACTCGCCCGCCACATTGACCTGGACCAGAATCGCCCGCCCCGGGTGCCCCGTCGATCCGTCCGGAGTGGCTAATTTCAGCTGCCGCGCTTGAATCATTTCCGCAAGTGGCAGCGAGTCCACCGATTGAATCATGTCGCACCACTGGAGCGCAAGCCGAACCTTGTTCCGTTGCAGTCGACCAATGAAATGACACGGCACCGGTGGCCGCCAGGCACCGAATTTGCCCGTCAGTTCCTGCACGCGGCTCTCCCCGATGGCGTCAACCCCGGCATCGACGGCCGCCTGCACTTGAGCCAATGACGTCCCTTTGGTTGCGGCCACCAATACAACGGATCGCGTCCGTCTGGCGATCGGCGATCGGGCGAGCGCGATCTGCATCCGTTCCCGCACCAGCCGCACCCGTTCGGCCACGTCAACGGGTTCGCCCGTCACGGCGCCCCGTCCAGGGGATCGGGGAGCCCGTCGCCCTTCCCCCCTGACCGTTTATCGTCTGGCCGTCCGGAGGGGCGGTGCCTTCGACGGTCCCGCGCCTCCGTCCCCAACATCCGTCTGCCTGTTTTGTCCATCCGATGGAGGCATGGGTCCTACCCGCCGCCGTCAGGCGGAGCACGCTGCGCGCTCCCCGACGTTGACGAGTCGATCACAACCGCAGGATGCCGCTGAACATCTCCTGCTTTTGCCGCCCGTCCCGCCGGTACGACGCAAAAAGGGCCGGATGGCATCGAGTGCAGAGCGGCACGGTGAAAATTTGTTCGACTGGTACACCGGCGTGGCCCAGCTGACGTGTGGCCCAGGCTTGTAAATCCACCAACGCCTTCCCGCCGGCCCGGCCATCCGGATGCGGCAACACGATGCCTTCTTCCTCGTCCGTGAGCTGCTGTTTGATCGGTTGCAGAACCTGCTCACCGACCTCAAAACAACAGGCGCCGATGCACGGGCCCAACGCCGCCGTCACACCGCGCGCCGGAACCGACCAACGGGCCGTCATCATTGACACTGTCTTCTGGACAATCCGCTGCGCCAATCCCCGCCACCCGGCATGCACGGCGGCAACGACACCGCGGGTCGGCTCGGCCAGCAGCACGGGAAGACAATCGGCGGTAAAGACGCCAATCATATGATGCGATCGGTCGGTGATCAAACCGTCCGCCGGGGTCGTTGGAGTTCCATCCGAGACCAGGAGTATCCGGTCGCTGTGGATTTGCGTCGTGGTCACCAGACGGGCCGTCGGCGCGCCGGCCGCGACCGGCCAGTTTTCCGGACGCAATCCGCCGCGCAGTCCAAAGCCGTGAAAGACGCCGGCGGACTCGAACGCCGGCACGACCACGCGGCTCAACTGGCTCTGAGTCTCAATCCGGTAGCCGGCAACGGTCAACACGGCCATCGTTCAGTCCGCATGCTTCCGAAGGAAAGTCGGCACATCCCACTCCTCTTCGACGTGCAACTCGTCGGTCAGCAGTCGGAGTTCCCGGCGTTCCGATGACACGAACTTCCGGATATACGGGGTCCGATCCATGTGTTTGACCGGCTCTGCCTTCACCGTGGACGTCAGCGCGGGCGCCTCCTCATTGGCCTGTTCGCCTTCGAAGCCCGTCGCAATCACGGTCACCACGACTTCGTCCCCAAACCGGTCATCGATCACTGAGCCAAAGATAATGTTGGCCGACGGATCGGCCAGCTCCTGGATGATCGACGCCGCGTCGGTCACTTCGTGCAGCGACAGGGAGCTGCCGCCGGAGATGTTGATCAAGACACCTCTTGCTCCCTCGACCGATCCATCCTCCAACAACGGGCTGGAAATCGCCTTTTGTGCGGCCTCCACGGCTCGATTGGATCCCTTGGAGGCGCCCATGCCCATGACGGCCCGCCCCATGTGGGACATCACCGCGCGGACATCGGCAAAATCGACATTGATGAGTCCCGGCACGGTGATCAGATCAGCGATGCCCTGCACCGCCTGCCGCAGGATATCGTCAGCGATCTTGAAGGCTTCCGTCAGGGGCGTCGCCTTGTCGACCAAGCCCAGCAGCCGTTGATTGGGAATCACCACAACCGTGTCGCATGACCGTTTCAACTCCTTGATCCCTTCCTCGGCGCGATGCAGCCGCTTGGCCCCTTCAAACATGAACGGTTTTGTCACCACACCCACCGTCAGGATGCCCAGCTCCCTGGCCACGTGGGCGACCACCGGCGCGCCGCCCGTCCCCGTGCCACCGCCCATACCGGCCGTGACAAAGACCATGTCCATGCCGGTGAGCAGTTCGCGCAGCCGGTCGATCGTTTCCAAGGCGGCTTCCCGGCCGACCTGGGGATTGGCACCGGCACCCAAGCCGCGCGTCAACTGTTCACCCAGCTGGATGCGCTTGGCGGCAAGCGACAGCGCCAACGCCTGGGCGTCCGTGTTGGCGGACACAAACTCGACACCCGAGAGACGGCAGTTGATCATGGTGTTGACCGCGTTGCATCCGCCTCCGCCGACGCCGAGCACAGCGATCTTCGCCGATCTGACCGGATCTTCATCAAAGATAAACATAGTCTGCACTCCTCCTCCCAGGCCCGCTCCGGTCCACCCGGTGGGCCGTTTGTGGCCTAGAACCACTCCTTAATCCAGCCCCGCACGCGGCTGGACGTTTTGGACAGCAACCCTCCGTGTCCCGAGTGCTGCAACTCGCCTTCCTGCTGCTGCTCTAACACGTATAGAATCAATCCCACTCCGGTAGAGTAAATCGGTGTCGTCACGATCTCCGTCAGGCCGCCCACGTTGACGGGAGCTCCCCGACGAACCGGCATGCCCAGCACCCGTTCGGCAACTTCAATAATGCCTTCGGTCAGCGCCGCGCCGCCGGTCAGCACCGCGCCGGAGACGATCTGTTCTTCGTGGCCGGTTCGGCGGATTTCCTGGGCGGCGAGCGAAAAGATCTCCTCGACTCGGGGCTCGATGATTTCCGTCAGCAGTTGTCGCGGGAGCACCCGCGGCTGTCGGCCGCCGACGCTGGGTACTTCGACCATCTCATCGGCGCGCACCAACGAGGTCATCGCGCAGCCGTGCCGGAGCTTGATCCGCTCCGCTTCGATCGCCGGCGTGCGGAGTCCGACGGCGATGTCATTCGTCAAATGGTTGCCGCCGATGCCCAGCACGGCCGTGTGCCAGAGACTGTTCTCCAAAAAGATCGCCAGGTCGGTCGTCCCGCCGCCGATGTCGATCATGGCCACGCCCTGCTCTTTTTCCTCGGGGCGAAGCACCGCTTCACTGGAGGCGAGTGGCTGCAGGATCACGCCGGCGACATCGAGACCGGCCCGGTTGACGCATTTGACGATGTTTTGCATGGTCGTGGCGGCGGCGGTGATGATGTGAACATCCGCCTCCAGCCGCACGCCGGACATTCCCAGCGGATCTTTGATCCCTTCCTGGCCGTCCAGGATGAACTCCTGGGGAATGACGTGAAGGATTTCCCGGTCCATCGGGATCGCCACTGCCTTCGCGGCATCGATCACTCGCTGCACGTCATGGCGGGTCACTTCGGCATCCCGCACGGCGATCACCCCGCGGCTGTTGAATCCTTTGATGTGTCCGCCGGCGATGCCCGTATAGACCGTGTGGATCTCCACGCCGGCCATCAGCTCCGCCTCCTCGATCGCCTGCTTGACCGATTCCACCGTGCTCTCGATGTTGACTACGACCCCCTTGCGGAGCCCGCGGGACGGATGCGTGCCCAGGCCGACCACTTCGACCGGCCCGTCCTCACGCCGCACAGCGACGATCGCACAGATCTTCGTCGTGCCGATGTCCAGCCCCACGATAATTTCCTCGATGTGTTTCACAGTTCGCCTCACCTCCTATTGGATCGGGGAAGTTGTTCGGCTTCTCCGGCACTCGTCATCGTCGCACGCTCTCTCCTTGCGCTCAGACCGTCCGCCACGACCAGTTATGACCGCACCACGACAGAGTTGGCAAACCGCAAGTCGACCTCTTTGGGATGGCGCGAGTCGGCGGGAATCCGCGCCGCGACCTGCCAGAAGCGCCGCCACTGTTCCTCGACCCGGCCTGTTCGAAACCGCAGTCGCCATCCGTCGAACACCGCCGCGGCGGCGCCATCCCGACCAATGGTGACCTGTGCGGTCTGCACGCCGTCCCGACGCATCAACTCCAACAGCGCGACGCCGTCGCGTACCCTTTGCCGTTCAGCCGCCGAGCCGTCCCTCAAGCGCGCCACCGATACCCCCGCGAGTTCTACGCCGATCGGTCCCGGTTTGGCACCCGTCGGACCCAGCAGCATTCCCTCGCGATCGACATACCACAGCAGGCCGCCATCGCGGACGACCGCCGCAGGTTGCCGTTCCTGCAGATTGACGATGAGCGTGTCGGGCATCACCCAGGTGAGCGTGGCCGAAGCAATCCACGGTTGAACCGACAACCGGTGCGCCGCGGCCTGCAACGCGCCGGGCGAGACGCGCCCCCCTTCATGAAAAGGCAACGCGACACGAATCTCTTCCGGCGACAATCGTGCCACGCCCCGCAGTTGAATGCTGCGAATCACCGGCCAGGGCAGCTCCCAGTGCTGCCGCCAGGCGTCTCTTTCGTTCGTCCAGAGCAGACCGACCACTGCAACCACCACGCAAACGACGGCCATTCCGCCAATCGCGTCCTGCCGGACTGTCCGGCGGCGACGGGGCGGCCGCGACACCCTTCCCGGTGACGCAGAATTCCATCGACTGAACCAGCCTCCTCGACTCGCACGTGTGCCGGACCGATGTCGCATGACAGCCCTTCAGAGTCCCTTCCGCACCATCCGCCCCTGCGCTGAAGCCAGAATGCGGAGCACGACCTCGTCATACCGCAGTCCCGCGGCCGCCGCGGCCTTCGGCAGCAGACTCGTCTCAGTCATCCCCGGAACGGTGTTGATCTCCAGCACCCACGGCCGGCCGGCCCGATCGACCCGGAAATCAACCCGCGTGGCCCCTGCGCAGCCCAACAACCGGTCAAGCCGGGCGGCGAATCCCTGCGCCTCCCGCCAGACCGGTTCGGTCACGTTGACGGGGGGCAGCCGATACTCGCACCGCCCTGGCGTATATTTCGCCTCGTAGTTGTAGAACGATTCCTTTGGCACAATTTCGATCGGCGGTAGCGGCTCGCCGTCCAGCACCGCCACGGTCAATTCGGCCCCATCGATGTACTCCTCAATCAGGACGTCCCCGTCATATCGACCCGCCTGTTCCAGCGCGTCCGGCAAATCGCCCGGCGCGGTCACGATCGAGACGCCGACGGTCGACCCCTCCGACGTGGGTTTGACCACAAGGGGGAAGCGCTCCACGGGTGGCGGCGACGCCCCCCGTCGCCAGCGGAACCATTGCGGCGTGGGAATCCCATCCACGTGCATCAACTGTTTCGTCACCGCTTTGTTCATCCCGATCGCGCTGGCCAAGACACCGGAGCCGGTGTAGGGGATCCCCGCCCACTCGAGCACACTCTGGATCTGCCCGTCTTCGCCGCCGCGACCGTGCAAGACGATGAAGGCCACCTCGATTCGGCAGTTCACTTCAATCTCGCCCGAGAGATGGGCCAGCAGGGCACGGTCCGGCTCCAGCTCCGTCACCTCATACCCCTGCCGTTTCAACGCCCCTGCCACCGCAGCGCCGCTTCGAATTGACACATCGCGCTCGGTCGATTGTCCGCCGCGCAGCACGCCGATCCGCCGCCCTTCGCATGGTCGTGTCATGAGGCACCCATGATCGTCGCATGCGAGGAGTGCGTCCGGGACCGCAGCTTGGATGGACGCGAAGCCCCCTTCAACCGCGCCGCGCGGCCGATAATTTTGACTTCCAGCTCCAACGTCACGCCGAATCGCTGCTCAACCTGACGGCCGACGTGCCGGATCAGCGCGAGGATGTCGTGCGTGTGCGCGTGGCCCCGGTTGATGATGAAATTGGCGTGCCGTTCCGACACCTGGGCATCGCCGATCCGATACCCTTTCAGCCCCGCGGCCTCGATCAACCGGCCCGCCGAATCGCCGGGAGGATTTTTAAAGACGCACCCCGCGCTGGGCGAGTGGAGCGGCTGCGACGCGGACCGTGCGCCGAGCATGCGTTTCATGGTCGCGTCGATCTCGTCCATTGGCGCCGGCTGCAGTGCGAACCGCGCGCTCACCACGCAGCCCTGGGGCAGTTCCGCGTGCCGGTAGCGAAACCGCAGCGCCTCCCGTTCCAGCGTGACCACGTCACCGTCGGGACGCATGAGCGTCACCGAATCGATACGCGGCGCGAGTTCCCCGTCACGCGTCCCGGCGTTCATCACGATCGAGCCGCCGACCGTGCCGGGAATCCCGATGGCAAACTCCAGACCCGACAACCCCGCCCGGGCCGCCGCCCGGGCCAGACGGGGAAGCAGCACACCCGCTTCGGCGTCGATGCGATCAGACCCGACGATTCGAATGCGGTTCAGGCGGCTCAATTTCACCACCACGCCCGTGATGCCGCCGTCCTGGACGATGACGTTGCTGCCCCCCAGGACGATCAGCGGCAGTCCCGCCCGATGCGCGGCCAGGACAACGCGCTTGAGCTCTTCCACATCCTGCGGCACCACCAGCAGATCCGCGTCGCCGCCCGCCTTCATCGTCGTATGCCGGCTCATCGGCTCGTGCTGTCTAATCTCCGCCGGGGGACGCGTTGGTGCCCCCTCACGCAGTTCCTTCAGGAACCGCTGGATTTTTTCTTTGAAACTCATCGCGTCGCCCTCGCGTCCAGACCGGTGGCGCGCAGTCGTTCGAGCAGCTGACGGCCGACTTTCCAGATATCGCCGGCGCCCAGAGTCAGCACCAGATCACCGTCACGGAGCAATGGCCAAACCGTCTCCGCCATCGCATCACGATCGGGTTCATAGAGCACATGCTTATGGCCGTGCTCCCGCAGGGTCGCCGCCAGCCGTTCGGCCGTGACCCCTTCGATCGGCGGCTCGCCCGCCGGATAAATGTCTGTCAACACCAGCAGATCCGCATCGTAGAAGGCGGTCGCAAACTCGTCCATCAAATCCCGCGTCCGGGTGTAACGGTGAGGCTGGAACAACACGATGCGGCGCCGGGGCCATCCGTTCTTTGCCGCGGACAGCGTCGCCTTGATCTCCGCCGGATGGTGGCCGTAATCATCGATCACCATCACGCCGGCGGCTTCCCCGACCATCTGGAACCGCCGCTCGACACCGCTGAACTCCCGCAGGGCTTGACGGATCGTCTCCTCAGGCAGCTCGAGTTCAAGGCCGACCGCGACGGCGGCCAGGGCATTGGAGACGTTGTGCAGTCCCGGCACGGTCAGCTCAAACCCGCCGAGCGACCGGCGCGTCTGCCCGCGCGGGCCGTTCGCCGCCGTCACTTTGAAGGTCGATCGGAAGCCTTTCAGCTCGATCTCGTGCGCGGTGACGTCCGCCTGGGCCGCGATCCCGTAGGTGACGTGGCGCCGCTCGACCGCGGGAAGCAGCTCCTGGATCACAGGGTGATCCAAGCAGACGATCGACAGTCCGTAGAAGGGCACCTTGTTGATGAAGGTCAGAAACGCCGCCTTCAACTCCTCCATGGTGCGGTAGTAATCGAGGTGTTCCCGGTCGATGTTCGTCACCACGACGATGGTGGGACTCAGGCGCAGGAAACTGCCGTCGCTCTCGTCCGCCTCCGCCACGAGAAATTCGCCCTGACCCAGTTTGGCGTGGCTGGCAAAGCTGTTGAGCTTACCGCCGATGACGGCGGTCGGATCGAGGCCGCCAGCCGCGAGCAGCGTCGCGACCATCGAAGTGGTGGTCGTCTTGCCGTGCGAGCCGGCAATCGCCACGCCGTATTTGAGCCGCATCAATTCCGCGAGCATTTCCGCGCGCGGAATCACGGGAATCTGCTGCCGTCTGGCCTCCACCACTTCGACGTTGTCCCTCCGCACCGCGGAGGAGACCACCACCACCTCGGCTCCGGCGATATTGGAGGCCGCGTGACCGAAGAAAATCACCCCGCCCAATGACTCGAGCCGCTTGGTGGTTTCAGATGCGCCCTGGTCGGAGCCGGTGACGCGGTACCCAAGCGTCAGGAGCACCTCGGCGATGCCGCTCATGCCGGCGCCGCCGATTCCGACAAAATGAATCTGCCGGATTTTTCGAAACAGTCCACGTGTCATGCCGTCTGACCCGCTTTCTCGCCTCGATTGACGCCCAGCAGGGCCTCACACGCCTCGACGATGGTGCCGGCCGCGTCCGGCCGTCCCAGCGCGCGGCTGGCGTCAGCCATGATCCGCAACCGGCCAGGATCGCCCAATAGCTTCGACAACAGTTCCGCCAGCCGGCGGCCGGTCAGGTCCCCCTGCTCGCACATGATGGCGGCACCCGCGTCTTGCAGCAACCGCGCATTCTCGTGTTGGTGCTGGTGGGCGGCGTGCGGCAGCGGAATCAGGAGGGCCGGTTTGCCGCACGCGGTCAGTTCAGCGATCGTCGTCGCGCCGGCCCGGCTGATCACGAGATCGGCCTGGGCATAGACCGTCCCCATGTCATGAATGAATGGCTCGATGCGCCCTCCCACGCCGCGTCGGTCATACGCCTGCCTCACCCACGGCAAGTCCGCTACGCCCGTCTGATGGATGAACCAGACCGCTTCACGCAGCGAACCCAGCTCATCAAGCGTCTCCACCATTAATTGATTGATCGCGTGCGCGCCTTGGCTGCCCCCCAGGACCAGCACCGTTCTGGTCGATGCTTCGCCGTCGGAATGGTCTGCGCCTGTCGCGGGCCGCCCGGCGGGCTGGACCACATCCCGGCGGATTGGATTGCCCAGCACCAGCACCCTCCGCGCCCAGAGATGGCGGTTCGACCGCTCGAATGCGCTGATGACTACGTCGACCAGCGGCGCCAGCAGCCGATTGGTCAGTCCCGGCAGTACATTAGGCTCCACGACCACACTCGGATAACGGCCCAAGGCGGCCATCAAGAGCAGCGGCCCGCTCGCATACCCGCCCGTGCCGATGACCACATCAGGCCGCACGTCCCGCAGCAATCGCCAGGCATCCCACAGGCTGCGTGGCAGCTGCAGCACGGCACCAAGCGTTTTTCTCCCCCGGCCGATCCATCCCTCCACGCGCATCTGCACCAGCCGATAGCCAATGGTCGGCAGTAGCTTGCTCTCCAACCCACGGGCGGTGCCGGCGAAGACCACCTCGACGGCGCGACGCCGCTGCCATTCCTGTGCGATAGCCAGCCCCGGAAAGAGATGGCCGCCCGTGCCGCCGGCTGCGATCAACACCCTCATCCCATCCCCCGTTGACGGCCGATCGCCAGCAAAATACCGACGGCCGCCAGATCGACCACCAATGATGATCCTCCGTAACTGAGCAGAGGCAGTGTCAACCCCTTCGTCGGCAACAGCCCGATCACCACCGCCATGTGCAGCAGTGCCTGCATCCCGATCATGGCGGTCAGTCCGACAGCCAGATAGCGGAGGAATGGCTCGTCTGCCCGCTGTGCGATCACCAGCCCGCGCCAGAAGAAGATCACGAAGAGCAGCAAGACCGCCATCGTCCCAATCAGCCCCAATTCTTCTCCAATCACGGAGAAAATGAAATCCGTATGCGGCTCCGGGAGGAAAAACAGCTTCTGCCGGCTCTCGCCGAGCCCCAGACCGTTCACCCCCCCCCGGCCCATGGCCAGAAAGGACTGGATGACCTGAAATCCCGATGTCTGCGCATTGTCCCACGGATTCAGAAACGCCAGCAGTCGTTGACGCCGATAGGGTGACGAAGTGATCAGCATCGCCGCGGCCGGCAATGCGGTCAGCACCAAGCCGGCCAGATGGGACATCCGGGCCTGGCCGACGAACAGCAACATCAGGGTCAGGATCGCAATCACGAAGGCCGTGCCAAAATCGGGTTCAGCCAGGACAAGGACCAGCAGCAGGCCGCACACCGCCAACGGCGGCAACACGCCCCGGCGGAATTCCGTCAAGCGGCCGGCGTGACAGGCCAGATACCGTGCCAGATAGCAGACGGTCGCCAGCTTGGCCAGCTCCGACGGCTGGAGCGACCAGCCGGCCATGCGGAGCCAGCGACGCGCGCCGTTGACCGTCGAGCCGATGGGTGACACCAGAACCAGCACCAGCAATAACGCCGACAGCGCCAACAGCGGCAGGGCGAGGCGCTGCCACCCCCAGACATTCATCCGCGCCGCAATCAC
>Ga0335082_10001671_pt1 | contig 23684 bp, 17 predicted proteins | sample Lox_Sample_41_FD_206718 | JGI IMG/M metagenome (GOLD analysis project Ga0335082, IMG submission 206718) | Soil microbial communities from Loxahatchee National Wildlife Refuge, Florida, United States - Lox_Sample_4.1 | ecosystem: Environmental > Terrestrial > Soil > Wetlands | place: USA...
GTGACCGCGCGCGCAAAGTGTACGAGGGGCTTTGTGAACAAGGCTTCCGCGTACTGGCGGTAGCATCGCGCACGGTTGAAACGCGCGACGGATTCCGGGCGGCCGACGAGCGGTCCATGGTGCTTGCGGGATACTTGGCCTTTGCCGACCCACCACATGCGGACGTGCAGAGGTCACTCGCGAGCTTGAAGCGGGATGGTGTGGACGTAAAGATTTTGACGGGCGACAACGAACTCGTGGCCCGGCACGTTTGCTGCCAGGTTGGATTGCCTGAGCCGGTGATCGTGCTCGGACCTGAAATCGACGCGATGACGGATCCCGCATTGAGCCACGTCGCGGAAAAAGCCAACATATTTGCCCGGGTCACGCCGATGCAGAAGTTGAGAATTCTGCGCGCCCTTCGTCAGCGCGGACACGTCGTCGGTTTCGTCGGCGACGGGATCAACGATGCGCCATCACTGCACGCGGCGGACGTGGGGATTTCGGTCGCCAGCGCAGTCGACGTCGCCCGCGACGCGGCCGACATCATTCTCTTGCGGCCAGGCCTCAAGGTATTGCATCGCGGAATCATCGAAGGACGCCGAGCTTCGGCAAACGTCCTGAAGTATTTGCTGATGGACACGAGCTCAAACTTCGGAAACATGTTCAGCATGGCCGGGGCATCCCTGTTTCTTCCCTTCCTTCCGATGCTCTCGACGCAGATTCTTTTGAACAACTTTTTGTACGACAGCGCGCAGATCATGATTCCGACGGACAACGTCGATGCTGCGTATCTGCGTCGCCCGCAACGGTGGGACATGCGTCTCATCCGGAACTTCATGATTTTCATCGGACCGATCAGCTCGCTCTACGATTTCCTGACGTTTTATGTTTTGTTGCACTTTTTCCATGCACCGGCGGTATTGTTCCATACGGGATGGTTTGTGGAGTCGCTGGCGACGCAAACATTGGTCGTTTTCGTCATTCGAACCGCGGGGAATCCGTTGCGAAGCCGGCCGAGCGTCTGGCTCACGCTGAACACGCTCGTGGTGGTTGCTATCGGCGTCGCGCTTCCATTCTCTCCGCTCGCTGGACTGCTTGGTTTTACGCACCTGCCTCTGCCGTTTTTCCTCTTTCTGGTCGTATCCACGCTCACGTATCTCCTGCTAGTGGAAATGGCCAAGCGCCGCTTCTTCTCGCACTCCATGGTCCCGCGTTCCGTAAACGGGAAGGCGACAGCATGACGAGTGCGCTCCAACCCAAGGGGCCTGCGGCCGCGGCGAGCTCGACAGTGGAATTCGCTCCCGGCTGGGCAAAGCTTGTGGCCACAGTGTCGGGCGTGGCTATCGTCGTTCATCTGTTTCTCCGATTCTTCACGGGCCATTCGAGAACCTTCGCGGAAGTCCCGCTTTACGCCGCGCTGGTGCTCGGTGGTGTGCCGCTGGTATGGATCCTCGCGCGAAGGCTCTTGGCCGGGGAGTTTGGTTCGGACTTTCTCGCGGGCGCTTCGATTGTGACGGCGGTCCTGCTGCGGGAATATCTGGTCGCTACGATCGTGGTCCTGATGCTCTCTGGAGGAACGGCCCTCGAAACGTTCGCGACGCGCCGGGCCTCGCGCGTGCTCGAAGCGCTGGCCAAGCGGATGCCAACCGTCGCACACCGGAAAACCGGGCAAGCGCACGCGGATATCGCGGTCAACGAAATTGCGGTTGGCGACGCGCTGGTCGTCCTTCCACACGAAATCTGTCCGGTGGATGGAACCGTTGTCGAGGGTCGAGGTTCGATGAACGAGGCCTACTTGACGGGTGAGCCATTTGAAGTGGAAAAGGCTCCGGGCTCGACGGTCCTTTCCGGCGCTCTCAACGGTGAATCTCTTCTGACGATTCGGGCGGCTAAAATCGCGACGGACTCCCGCTATGCCCGCATCATGCAAGTAATGGAGGAGACGCAGCAACGCCGGCCGCGCTTGCGTCGGCTCGGAGACATGTTGGGCGCTTGGTACACGCCTCTAGCTATTGGGATCGCAGTGGCGGCTTGGATTCTGAGCGGTAACGTCGAACGCTTCCTGGCGGTCCTGGTGATCGCGACGCCCTGTCCTTTGCTCCTCGCGATCCCGGTGGCGGTCATCGGAGCGATTTCGCTTTCGGCGCGGCGCGGGATCATCATCAAGAATCCGGCCGTGCTCGAGCAGATTGGTTCGTGCCGGACGTTCATCTTCGACAAGACCGGAACATTGACCTACGGGAAGCCATCCCTGACTCGCATCGTTTGCGCAGCCGGATTTTCGGAATTGGAAGTGGTCGCGGCGGCGGCTAGTCTCGAGCGGTACTCGAAGCATCCTCTGGCGACGGCTATCGTCGAGTACGCAAAGCAGCGTGACGTCCCCGTATTTCCGGTTTCCGAAGTCAGTGAGCCTCCCGGCGAAGGATTGCGGGGAACGGTGAATGGCCGCGAAGTGTTCCTCACGGGCCGCGGGAAAGTGTCCGCCGAGGAATTGCAATTGCCGCCGATCGAGCCGGGCCTTGAATGTCTTGTATTTCTGGACGGGAAATTCGCGGCCCTGTTCGGGTTCGAGGATTCGCCGCGGTCGGACAGCCGCGTGTTTCTTTCTCATCTTTCCCCTCAACACCAAGTCACGCGAGTCATGCTTGTTTCCGGCGACCGCGAAGCGGAGGTTCGTTCGCTCGCGGAGAAGATCGGAATCCGAACGGCGTACGGAGCAAGAACTCCGGAACAAAAAGTGGAACTGGTGCGCGCCGAGACGACACGCGCAAAGACCGCGTTCATCGGAGACGGAATCAACGACGCGCCCGCAATGCAGGCGGCCACTGTGGGCATCGCCTTCGGCCACGAGAACGACATCACGAGCGAGGCCGCCGACGCGGTTGTTCTCGACCGTTCGCTGGGGAAAGTGGATGAGCTGATTCACATTGGCAGACGGATGCGAAAGATCGCCTTTCAGAGCGCGGTAGGAGGCATGGTGCTGAGTGCGGTTGGAATGGTGCTTGCGGCACTCGGATGGTTGCCGCCGATCGGTGGTGCTGTCGTGCAGGAATTCATCGATCTAGCGGCGGTGCTCAATGCCGTTCGCGTAACGCTTCCCTTTGGAGCTCTCCGTGACTATTAGGATGTCAAGCGCCCTTGAAATGCGAGGAGGAACGAGGTTCGTGAGTTCGGAGCGCAGTCATGAGAAAGAGCCGCTGCATTGTTTCTTTTCGCCCACTTCGGTAGCTGTGATCGGTGCCACCGACCGTCCCGGCAGCGTGGGGAACACGGTTCTCCGAAACCTGCTCAGCAGTTACAGAGGTCGCGTCTATCCCATAAATCCTGCTCGAACGGAAGTCGGCGGACTTTCCTGTTACGCATCCATTCGCGCAGTGCGGGAAGCGGTCGATCTCGTCGTGATCGTGATACCGGCAAACGCCGTGCCGGAAGTTGTGGCCGAATGCGTCGCCGCCAAAGCGAAGGCAATCGTCGTGATTTCCGCCGGGTTCAAAGAGAAAGGTCCCGAGGGAGCGGACCTTGAAAACCAAATTAGGCGGCATCTGGACGGCAGCGCGACGCGCTTGATCGGGCCGAACTGCCTCGGCGTCATGAATCCTCTAATCGGACTGAACGCCACCTTCGCCGAAGACATCGCGCGTCCGGGTAGGGTTGCGTTCCTCAGCCAGAGCGGCGCGCTCCTGACGGCAATTCTCGACTGGAGTTTCGTAGAGCAGGTGGGCTTCAGCGCGATTGTGTCGACCGGTTCGATGCTCGACGTGGGCTGGGGCGATTTGCTTTCGTATTTTGGGGCTGAATCGAACACGAAAAGCATTCTTGTTTACATGGAATCGATCGGGGATGCGCGATCGTTCCTTTCGGCGGCGCGGGAAGTCTCTTTCGAGAAGCCCATCATCGTGATCAAAGCGGGACGCTCGGAAGCCGCTTCGCGTGCGGCGGCTTCGCACACCGGCGCCATGACGGGAAGTGACGAAGTCTATGACGCGGCGTTTCGCCGCTGCGGGGTCCTGCGGGTCGAGAGCATTGCCGAGTTGTTTCACATGGCCGACGTTCTTGGAAAGCAGCCATGGCCACGTGGACCGCGTTTGACGATTCTCACCAATGCCGGAGGTCCGGGTGTTCTTGCCACGGACGCGTTGCTCGGCGGAGCGGCTGAACTCGCCGAGTTGTCACCGGAATCCGAAGAGGCGCTCAGTGCCTTCCTTCCGGCGCATTGGAGCCACGCAAATCCGATTGATATCCTAGGGGACGCGGACCCGGAGCGGTATGCGCGCGCACTCGACATCGCGCTCGCCGATCCGGCGAGTGACGGCTTGCTCGTGATTTTGGCACCGCAAGGTATGACCAATCCTGCTCAGGTCGCCGAGCGAGTGAAGTCGCACGCGGGAAATGGGAAGCCGTTGCTTGCGAGTTGGATGGGCGGACGGAGCGTCGGCGAAGGCGTGGAAGTTCTGCAGAACGCGGGGATTCCGGTTTTTTCATATCCGGACGCGGCGGTGCGAGCGTTCGAGTCGATGTGGAGTTATTCCGAGCGTCTGCGAGGTTTGTACGAGACACCCTACCCGGCCGACGACCCCGCAAAGGCGGTCAGCAGGCGGAAAGCCGCAGGGGAAATCATCGGGTGTGCGGCGTCTTCAGACAGAACTCTTCTCACGGAGACCGAGTCGAAAAAGATTCTAGAGCTTTACGAAATTCCGACTGTTCCCACCGAACTCGCGAAAAACGAACAGGAGGCCGTGATCATAGCCGAGGCGATCGGGTATCCCGTCGTTTTGAAACTGCATTCCGAGACGGTGACGCACAAGAGCGATGTTGGGGGCGTGCGATTGAACCTCGCGAACGAGGAGCAGGTGCGGCACGCATATCGGGGCATTTCAGAATCAGTCGTCGGCAAGGCGGGCGCGAAAGCCTTCCTGGGCGTCGCAGTGCAGTCGATGATTCACCTGGAAGGATACGAGCTGATTCTCGGTAGCAGCGTCGATCCGCAGTTCGGTCCGGTGCTTCTGTTTGGTTCAGGCGGGCAACTTGTCGAGGTATATCGTGACCGTGCGCTAGGCCTGCCCCCGCTCAATACTACTCTCGCGAGAAGGATGATGGAGCGGACCAAGGTATTTGGCGCTCTCAAGGGCGTGCGCGGTCGCAAGGCCGTTGACGAGAAGGCGCTCGAGGCACTGCTCGTGAGATTCAGCGAGCTCGTTGCGGACCAGCCCCGGATCCGGGAGATCGATATCAACCCGCTGCTTGCTTCCTCGGACGGACTCGTTGCCCTCGATGCGCGGATCGTTTTGTTCGGCGGCGAGGTGCGAGACAAAGACCTTCCGCGCCCGTCCATTCGGCCTTATCCCATCGAATATGTTTCCGAGTGGAAGATGAAGGATGGAACGAGCGTAACCATCCGGCCGATCCGCGCGGAAGACGAATCGCCGATGACCGAATTTCACAAAGGTCTTTCGGACGCCACCGTATATCTGCGGTATTTCCGGGCGGAACGACTCGAATCCCGCGTGGCACACGAGCGGCTGATCCGGAAGTGTTTCCTCGATTACGACCGGGAGATCGCACTTGTGGCAGAGCGCTTCAACAAGGAGACAGGGGCGTACGAGCTATCAGGTGTGGGAAGGCTGGTCCGGAAACGGGATGACCGGGAAGCGGAACTCGCGGTGGTCGTCGCCGACCGTTGGCAGGGAGCCGGGCTCGGGACGGAGCTGGTGCGGCGGTTGATTGAAATCGCACGGTGTGAGGGAATCGGCCGTATCAAAGCGGACATTCTCTCGGAGAACGCCTCCATGGTGGGGCTGGCGAAACACTTTCATTTTTGCTTCGTTCGAGACGCGGATCTGAGGTCCGTGATCGCGACGCTAGACCTCGATGCTCCTCCTCCTGTGGAATGACGCACGTCACACGCCCTTGTGACGGGCATCCTATTTAGCGATTCCCCGAAAAACGAAGATCGTGGCGTACTCGCAGGAGGCGGCCATGATCCGGGAAAATCGGGCGTACTGGTTGAGAGCCGTGGGCCTGTGGTTTCTGTTGATGGCGGCAGAAACGTTGCAGGGTTTGTGGCGCGTGAAGGTGCTGGCGCTTTGGATCGGCGAAGAGTTCGCGCGCGATGTCGGAGTATTCACCGGTTCGCTGATCATTCTTCTGATTACGTTCGCCTGCATTGGCTGGATCCCGGCTCATGATCCGCGGACGTTGCTGCGGGTGGGCGCGACCTGGGCGGTATTAACGGTTGGCTACGAATTCGCGCTGGGGCGCTTTGCGTTTCATCGTTCCTGGAGCGAGATTGCATCGGACTTCGATCTTTTCCGCGGAAGATTGCTTTCCCTCGGACTTCTCTTTCTCTTGTTCGCGCCTCTCCTTGCCGCGCGGTTGCGCGGTCGCATCGGAACCGCGCCCCGGCATGCGGTGGGCCGGCACGTGTGACGGGCGTCACAAATGCCAGTGACGACGGCCATGGCCGCGCCTAACTCGTTCTTATGTAAATGAAGACGGATCAAAAGAGGAAATCAAAGACCCTCGCCTGACGAAATATTGTCGACGGCCCAGCCGGTTGCAGACCTATCGCACACCCCCGCGACCACAACAATTCCCAATCTAGGACTTGATGGTGAGCACCGGGCAGGAAGCGCCGCAAATGACTTGGTAGGCCTTGGTGTGAGGCACATGGCCGGCCAAGCCTCTCCTCGTCTTTGCGCCGAGAACGATGAGGTCGGCATGCACCTGTTCCGCCACTCGCAAAATCTCCTTGACCGGATCTCCCTGCTCCACGCGAAACAGCGGAAGGCAATGCAAATCGGTAGAAGACGGGACCAAGTCCTGCAATTGGTCAACGATCGCCTGTTCTTGGCCGGAACTGTGCTGTACGTGCAAGAGAGTAATTCGCGACCGGTGTTCCTGGGCGAGAGAAAAAGCATAGGCGGCTTGCCGCTCCGCGCCCAGTCCAAAGGCTGTCGCGAACAGGATGTTCTTCAGTTCAATTCCGTAGAGAGGCTCGCGCATCACAGCGGGCCCGACCGTCAATACGGGAACACGCGCCTGCCGGAAAATTTGCTCGGCGCTTGACCCGGCCAACAGTTTCTCTACGAACCCGGATCCATGTGTTCCGACGACCACGAGATCGATTCGGTGCTGCTTGATGAGGGCTTCGATGCTGGGCCAGAGCGCTCCTTCTTCGATAATTTCTTGGTGGGGCACGCCAAAAAGGCGGCTGCCAGCGAGTGCGCGTTCCATTCCTTCGCGGGCGGCTCCGCGCATTTTTTCGCGTGAAGCTTCTGCAGTTTCGGGAGCCATCATGAGGTCTACGGAAATAATGTGCGTGAGAAAGATCCGCGAATTGTAGGTTCGCGCCAGAGCGAGAGCATGTTCGAGCGCACGGTCCGACGTTTTCGAAAAATCGGTAGCGACCAGAATTCTCGAGAGGGAGACGAGTGCATTCGCTGAAGGCGTTGGCTTGGTTTGTTGCTTGAGTTCATGTTCCTGAATCATCGTAGGCTCCATTGGAGGGATGCTCGCGCAAAGGAGACCAAGGGGATGTGCGCCGGAACACAGAGGTGAGTGATGCCCCGCACTGTGGCGGGAAGCTTAGCGACCTAAATTCTTCGATGGGAAGGGAGAAGCAAAATGACGTATCTCGAAAAGGCCATCATTCGGCGGGGGCATCCGAAACACATCATTCTCGGCATGGTCGGTTTTCTTTGGGCCGTGTATTTCCTTTGGCACCATGATTGGGCCTGGGCAGTGGGTGTCGTACTTGCGAGTGCGATTCTCGGAAGAGTGCTGACCTCCGGGACACGCGAGGAGGGTCTCGCGCAAACAGTTCTGGGGAAGATCATGTTGTTGCATCTGCACCCGATGAACTTGACGGTGCAGGTTGCAGGTTTCGGCATCCTCTTATACGGCGTATGGATTCACACGCTGATGCATGTTCTGGTGGGCACTTCATTAGTTCTGCTGGGACACATGTGGGGCTGGCATAGAGTCAATGAAGCGCTGTAGCGCTTGGCTCGCCGGCCGGAGATCACACCGCATGCGCTCGGACGAGGAGTTCCTGTCTTGAGCGGGCCATCGGTAGGTGAATCTCCAAGACGTGGCGCTTTAGATTTGTGGTGATTCGAGTTGGTTCAACGTCAACCGCCAGCGGCACTACGCGAAAGACGATTCCGCGGTAAGGATTTGATCCCGCTGCCGATTTATGCTGAGTCAGTGGTTTCCCGCAAATGGTGATTTGCCGAGGTGCGGCCCAGATTTCGACGCTACCCTTTTCGAAGCCAGCAACATCGCAGCTAACGATGAGCGCGTTATCGGAACTGGTCCTACCGAAGCACAGCTTGCTCCGGATTTCAGACTCTGCCTGCCGCCAATCTTCGAGTTCGTGCCAGCCCATCCCGCCCCTTCGTTCAAAGACTTCGTAAGCGCGATGGGCGATGGCTTCGTCGATTCTGCTTGTTCGGTCGTGTTGACCGCCGTGACTTTGATCGTATCTTTGGCGCGTGCCGTTCCGTTGGCGTTCATGACAAGCTCCTTTCGATGCGCTAGTGCGCCAGAATCTCTTCGGGCGTTCGTACCAAAGGCTCCATCAAGACGGGGCACGCGAGGGTGCGAGCGATCAAGCACCCGCGCTCGGTTCGTTCGAGCAATCCATAGGCGCGGTCGCGATCCTGGCTCTGAAAGATTGTGAGAGTCGGTTGAAGAACAATCTCGGTGAATTGGAGCCTGCCTTCAAGCTTTCCGAGTTTGCCTTCGACCGATAGCCGAAGCTTCCCGAATTCCATTTTCGAAAGCTCGGCAAGCGCGTAGAACGTCACAACAAAACAGGAAGCGACTGCCGCCACAAGGAAATGTTCAGGAGTCCAAACTCCGGGTTCGCCTTTGAATTCGGGAGGAGACGAAAATCGGATCCTTGGTTCAATTCCTTCCGCCGCGACCGCCCCGATTCGTCCGGTTTCCCAATTTGCGGTTACGCGACACGTTAGTTGATTCTCCATGTTGGCCTCCCTTCTCGCACATCGAAGTTATAAGCGGAGCGGGCGTAGACGCTGTAATCGCGGTCACCGGCGCGCGCGACGCGTGTCACCGAAACGGCGCAGATGCGAATCGAGCGATTTGAATGAAAGAGCTAGGAGACGGTGTCAGAGCCGCGGAATTTCCATTTTTCTAATTCGACAGCTACGAAGAGCGCGGTCGCGACGACCGCTACGATGACAAGATCCGAGGCTGAGAGAGAGACCGTGTGGAAAAGAGTCTGCAATACGGGAACGTAAATCAGGGCCAATTGCAAGAGGACGGTTAGACTCACGGCTGCGAGCAAGAGTTTGTTTGAGAGGAGGCCGATGCGAAATAGCGATAGCCGCTCCGACCGGATGGCCAATACGTGAGCCATTTGTGTGAGCGTGAGCGTGGTGAACAGCATAGTTTGCCAGCTAGCGTCACCGTTCCTCCAATACCAGTATCCGACCGCGATCGAAAGACAGCCCATCAAGATTCCCACCCACACCACGTGCCGGCCCAGTCCTCGGGCGAAAATACTCTCGTTCGGTGGGTGCGGAGGGCGCCGCATGATGTCGGGTTCCGGCGGTTCAACGCCGAGCGCGAGTGCGGGAAGTCCATCGGTGACCAGATTCATCCAAAGAATTTGCAGAGGGAGCAACGCCAAGGGCATGCCAAGGAGCGGTGTCACCAGCATGACCCAGATCTCGCCCGAATTTGTGGCCAGCAAGTATTTGATGAACTTGCGTATGTTGTCGTAGATGACTCGCCCTTCTTCGACAGCAGCCACGATCGTGGCGAAATTGTCGTCGAGCAAGACCATGTCGGAGGCCTCTTTGGCGACATCTGTTCCACTGAGACCCATCGCTACGCCGATTTCCGCCTTCTTGAGAGCAGGAGCGTCGTTGACTCCATCTCCGGTCATGGCGACAATGTGCCCTTGCTGTTGCAGACTTTCGACGATCCTCAGTTTGTGTTCCGGGGCTACGCGGGCATAGACCGACACGTTTTCATTGCGGGATTGCAACTCTTTGCTGGACGTGCGATCGAGTTGGGGGCCGGTGAGAATCGAAGCATCGGCTGTAATTCCAATGCGGTTCGCGATATACCGTGCGGTAAGCGGATGATCTCCGGTAATCATGACGGGCCGGATGCCGGCGGCCCGGCAGGTGGCAACAGCGGAGGGGACCTCATTCCTCGGCGGATCCATCATTCCGATCATCCCGAGGAACGTGAAATGTTTTTCGCTCTCGTCTGGCTGCAGTTCGTGGGGAAGGCCGGAAAGAATGCGAAACGCTACGCCCAGCACGCGCGTCCCTTGCGCGGCGAGCTGACTGTTGGCTTCAAGCAGAGATCCGGCGCGAGCTTCGTCCATGTCCACGATGTTTCCGTGCGTCCAAATGGTCTCGCAACAAGCGAGAACCGTTTCGACGGAGCCCTTCATGAAGGCAACGCCAGAAGTTGCCGATCCTTGCACCAGCCGACGAATGTCCGGAGGCAACCGATCGTAATCGGAAGGAACTGAATGAAGAGTCGTCATTCGCTTTCGTTCGGAAGAGAAAGGAAGTTCGGCCACTCGAGGGAGGAGATTTCCTAGTTCCGATTTTTCGAGACCGAACCGTGCGCCAGCAAGAAGCAACGCGGTCTCGGTGGGGTCTCCAATGAGCTTGGCCGCGCCAGGAGACTCAGCGGGCTGCGAGATGGCGTCGTTACATAGCACTGCGCCCGCCAGTAAGAGAGCCGCCCCGAAGTCTCGGAGCTCTTGAGAGTCAGGACCAGCATCCGACTGGGATATTTCATATTTACGGTCGGTCAACAACAAGGTCGTGACGGTCATTCGATTTTCTGTAAGTGTTCCTGTTTTATCCGAGCAAATCACGGTTACGGAACCAAGCGTCTCGACAGCCGAGAGCTTGCGGATCAGCGCTCTTCTCTTGAGCATGCGCTGTGCGCCGAGAGTTAACGCGATCGTGACCACAGCGGGAAGGCCTTCCGGTACGGCAGCGACGGCGATACTGACGGCAGTTAGGAACATGAGCTTTAGGCTTTCGCCACGAGCCAAACCGAGTAGGAAAATCAATGCCACCAGCAGGAATGCGGCGGCCGCAAGGCCTTTGCCCAGTTCGCCGAGCCGTCGTTGGAGAGGTGCGCGTTCGTCGGCGACCTGATGAATCATCCCGGCGATTCGTCCGATTTCGGTATGCATACCGGTTTCGGTAACGACCGCTTCTCCGCGTCCCGCGACGACGAAGGTCCCGCGATAAACCATGTTCCGGCGGTCGGCTAGTGGCGTCGCGGGTTCCGGAAGCCTTTCCGAAGTCTTCGGGATTGGCAGGGATTCTCCGGTGAGCGCGGATTCCTGCGTCTGAAGATTCACGCTCTGAACGATTCGGCCGTCGGCAGCGACGAGATTGCCGGTCTCAAGCAAAAGTAGGTCACCCGGGACGAGCTCTGTCGAGAGTATTTCATCGACCAGGTTATTGCGGCGAACTCGCACCCCCGGCACCGTAAGCTTTCTTAGCGATTGGATAGCGCGTTCCGCCCGATACTCTTGCACAAAGCCGAGTAGAGCGTTGAGAAACACGATCGCGCCAATCGCGGCAGCATCGAGATAGTCTCCGAGCATCGCGGAAATCGCCGCGGCAAGAATCAAGATCACAATCATGAAAGCCGCAACCTGCTCCCAGACGACGCGCCATGCGCTTTTCGGTCCCTTTAGCAGTAGTTCATTGCCCCCGCGTTCGACAAAGCGGCGCGCGGCTTCGCTCCCCGAAAGACCCGTGGAAGGTTCCACATCAAGCCGACGCATCACATCTTGTAGGTTCATCTCGTGCCACGGAGGGCGCCTTGCGGAATCGGCGGCAGGTGGTGTGGCGGCGAGTGAAGTCAGCGCAGACGATTTGGAGGATTGTGGGAGAGCCATAAGGCTAGTGACTCGGAGTTGTTCTCATGATGAAGATTACCCTCGAAAGTAGCGTACCTGCCGCTGAGCGCCGTCACGTCCCTTTGTGATCTCTGTCACAGCTTGGATCAAGGGGTGTTGCAAGGATGGGGCCAGTTCATCATGCGGAGATGGTCCGTAATTGCGAGGAGCATCAAATGAAAGTGCTAATTCCATTGGACCTGCTGGGCGACGCAGCAGCCGCGAAAGCGGCAGCCGCTAGACCTTGGCCTCCTGCGACATCGTTTTGTCTTTTGAACATCAGCGTTGCCATGTATCCGCCTCTCGTGGTGCCGCGTGTATTCGAGGATTCCAAGACGAAAATACTTCAGCAGCTAGATCGTGCTGCAGAGCCGTTAAAGAAGGCAGGATGGAACGTCAGGACCGAAGTTCTCGACGGAAGCCCTCGGAGAACCATCAATGCGTTCGCAAGGGAATGGCGCGCCGACTTGGTCATGGTCGGCTCGCATGAGCGCAGCCCATTGGCGCGGCTCTGTCTGGGAAGCACGGCGCAGTCCGTGATGCGCCACGCTCCGTGTTCCGTTGAGATTGTCCGGCCGCGCCGCGCCAACGAAGACTCGGGAGCGGGGAACGGATGGAAGATTCTGGCGGCGACGGACGGATCGGAATTTTCGGCTGCCGCTCTACGGTCTGTGGTGGGACGCCCCTGGCCTTCAGGAAGCCAATTGAAGGTGATCAGTGTTCCTGAATTCATTCTCGCAAAGGATGCTTCCTATCTGGAGACACATAAGATCAAGGAATTGGGAGATCTCGGCGCGGCTTCGATTGAGGAGGCGAGGAAGTGCATCGCTGCTGCTCGGGAGATTCTCTTCGGCTGCCCGCTAAGTGTGACTGCCGAGCTTCCGGAATACGAAGACCGTCCCTACCAGGTGATTCTTCACGAGGCGGAAGAATGGAATGCGGATTTGATCGTTGTAGGCTCGCACGGGCGCAGCGGTTTCGACAGGGTGGTGATGGGAAGCGTTTCCGAAGCGGTAGCACTTCACGCGAAATGTTCCGTCGAGGTCGTTCGCGAGCGACGAACCGACAGTGCATGAATATCGATGCGTGGCTTGCCGAATGACGCTGAATCTCACAGACGGCTTGTGCTTCTCGGTTGGGGTGCGCTCGTCGTCGGGCAAGTTGATGCGGTTGTGAGGCCCGCTGTCGTAGGTGCACACGTCAAAACGCACCCGTTGCTGGTCTTCTTCGCACTGTTCGGTGGCGTCAAAGTTTTTGGAATTATTGGGATCTTTGTAGGCCCGGTGATTTTGTCTTTCGGGAGGCGGTCGTAGAGCTGCTGGGAGCGACTGGATTTTCGTGGCATTCAACTTCCGAGCCCGTCCTCGTGAGCAAGAGATCTTAATAACGTATCATTCCTCCTAAGAACATGAGCCGGTGGACTGACACTACTTCACTTGGATCGAACGGACATAGGCAACGAGGTCGTCAATGTGCTGCTGCCCGGTTGGATCGTCTACGGGATCTAATTTCTTGAAGCGAGAGCCCCAGACCGGCATTTCTTCCGAACCGTGCGAAGCAAAGCTGCGGCCAAATATAAGGACCGCAGAAACATAGCCTGCCGGATATTTTCCTTCATGGCGCTTTGCTAGCGTGGTCAGGTCCGGTGGCGGTGTTTTCATTACAAACGCCGCGGGCCCGTCTCCTTTGCCACCTTTTCCGTGACAAGAAGCGCAATACTGCAGGAACGTCTGGTTGCCGGAGGCCAAGTTGACTTTCCTCTGCGTGGATTCTGGTTTGGTTTTTTGTCGGCCAACGCAGGGAGTAAGGGCCAGGACGAAGGAGATACCAACCAAAAGAGCGGGACGCAGGAGCATATTCTTGCCGCCAGCGGCTACCGCACCGAAACGGCATGTAATCGCAGATAGAAGTCGTGAGAGCAGCCCATGAGTGATGGGCGTCACATAACCACGTGACCGGGTGCACTGTCGATCTTGGTGTACCGCTCTCATCATGCGTTCAGCGAAGGGGAATGGCTGACATTATGTCGTCTCCAGTAAACGGCGCGACTATCGTGGCGCGGGAAGCCGCCAAGGCGATCATTCGAGAGATGACACCGGCAGACATTCCCGCAGTGATCGCATTGCAGTCTCAGGTTTTTTCGGAAACGCTGAGGTGGACACCGGAGGAGCTTGCGCAACACCTGGCCATTTTTCCGGAAGGTCAACTGGTCGCAGTCGATGAATCTGGAAAGATCGTAGGCTCGGCAAGCTCTCTGATCATTGATTGGGATGACTACGCCGAATCGGCAAAGTGGTCCTCCATCACCGGTGGCGGCAGATTTGGCACGCACAATCCCTTAGGGAAAACACTGTATGGGGCGGATATGTGTGTAGACCCGTCGGCACGACGGCATGGTGTGGGCAGTTTGTTTTACGATGCCCGCAAGGAGTTGGTACGAAAACGGGGGCTAAAGCGGCTTCTCACTGGCGGGCGAATCCCCGGCTATGCGCAGACGGCCGGGGGAATGACCCCACAGGAGTACGTGACCGAGGTCGTTCGCGGTAGAAGGAAAGACCCGACTCTCAGTTTCCAGCTCGCGAATGGACTGGTCGTGCTGGACGTCGTTCCAGCATATCTTGAAGACCCGGATTCACGTGGGTATGCGACCTTGCTCGAATGGTTGAATCCAGAATATACGGTGACGGTGAGCCTCGAAACGAGCGAAGAGCTCGCATCTATCGATTCGGTTGAGAACGAGGTTGCGCACGAACGCTCGGGCATATCTCGGGTGAGAATCGCCGCCTTCCAATACTTGCTGCGTCCCATCCGGTGCTTCGAAGACTTTGCGACTCAGGTTGAATTCTTTGTCCGTAGCGCCCAGGAGTATCAATGCCAGTTTGTCCTTTTCCCGGAATATTTCTCTATGCAGCTGTTGAGCTACCTCCGGGAACCCGCTCCAGCACGGGCGGTTCGACGCCTCGCCCAACTGGCGCCCGAGTACGAAGCACTATTTAAGAGACTCGCCAAAGAAAACCGTCTCTACATCATCGCCGGAACGCATCCCGTGATTCAGCAAGGTGAGCTTTTTAACGCAGCACACCTGTTCACTCCGAGCGGGAAGGTGTTTCGTCAAAAGAAGGTCCATCTCACACAAACGGAGAAGGGGCCCTATCAGATGAGTCGCGGCCATGGCTTCTACGTTTTCCATACAGCCTACGGCAGGGTCGCAATTCTTGTCTGTTATGATGTGGAGTTTCCCGAAGCGGCAAGGGTGTTGGCGGAGGCCGGCGCTCAAATCATATTTGTTCCTTCATGCACGGACGAACGGCAAGGGTTTTGCCGGGTCCGTTACTGCGCTCAGGCGCGAGCGAGTGAAAATCAAATTTACATCGCGCTGGCCGGTACTGTGGGAAATCTGCCAGAGGTTCCGTGCATGGCCACGCATTACGGGCAGGCAGCTATTCTCACTCCATCCGATTATTTTTTCGCAAGAGATGGAATCGCGGCTGAAGGAACGGTCAACCAGGAGCAGATGGTCATTGCGGACGTAGATCTGAACTTGCTGGAGGAGCAACGCATCAACGGAACCGTTCTTCCGCTGAACGATCTGATTCGAGATGCGTATGACCGCGTGGTTCACTTTTGCGATCGACCGAACGATAAGGACGCCCAACCCCATACCACCGAGTCGCAAACTCTCGTCGAATCTGGCAGGCCTAAATGAGCGAGCCATTCAGTTGCATTGCTGGCTATAGCTGAGTTGCTCACCAGAATAGGACTTGAGCGCCGTCAACTATGATTTCTAACTCTGAGTTTTGCCAGGCACATCGTAGACTGCGGGCATGGGCAATACCTCCATTTGGGAACGGACCTCTGTCGTTCGCCATGAACGAAGGCTTGAATACTTCACGTACCTGTCGGCCATTCTGTTGATTGGATTGCTGATCAACGCCTGCTGGGGCTATGGTGAGCCGATCCGCTCGCTGCTTTGGTCATGGTTCCCATCATAGCGAAGGAAGGGACCGACGGAGCGCGTGGCCGCACATGTGCCGACTGTTGCGCGAGACTTGCTCAGGACTGGACGCGTTCTTCTTGATGAACTAGGTAAAAGGACGTTGAGGGATAGAAGGAGCAGGACATGAGCCGCTTGCGAGGTTCCCGCCGTGAATTCCTGAAATTGGCAGGTACGGTCGCAGGCGCTGGCTTGGTCGGTTCATCGATCGGTTTTAGTGAGCCCGAATTAGCCGCTGCCGTGGAATCTCAATCTGGTGAATCGAGGGCTGAGTACACGATTCGCATCGCGGCCAGTGCGATTGAGATCGCCCACAACCGAATCGTTTCCTGCATAACATACAACGGTAAATTCCCCGGACCTTTGTTGCGATTCAGAGAAGGACAACCGGTGGTCGTTGACGTATTCAACGACACGGAAACTCCAGAGCAATTGCATTGGCACGGTCAATTCGTTCCGACGGACGTGGACGGCGCGGCCGAAGAAGGCACGCCCTATATTCCCGCCCGCGGTATGCGCAGGATTTCATTCACTCCACGCCCTTCGGGTTTCCGTTTTTATCACACCCACAATCGCGCCGGTGCCGATCTTCACGCGGGCGAATACAGCGGCCAGGTCGGTCCGGTGTACATCGAACCGAAGAGTGAACCGGGCCGTTATGACAAGGAAGTTTTTCTGGCGCTCAAGGAATTGGAGCCATCGTTTAGCCAGGGCGGCGACATGGCCCAGGATTTTCTGGCACCCGTTGCAAAAGTGAAGGAACTCGAAACGGCGGGCGAATCCGCGATGAAAGCATCGCTCGGGAAGGGAATGCCCCACGGCTACGAAGTAGGCTATCAATATTTCACGATTAACGGCCGCATGTTGGGGCACGGAGAGCCCGTGCGCGTGAAGAACGGCGAACGCGTCCTCTTTCACGTGTTGAATGGCAGCGCGACAGAGATTCGCAGCCTCGCGTTGCCGGGACATATGTTCAAAGTTATAGCGCTGGACGGAAATCCCGTTCCGATTCCTGCGGAAGTGCCTGTGCTGTGGCTCGGAACCGCCGAGCGGATTTCAGCGATTGTCGAGATGGATCATCCGGGCACGTGGGTGATGGGCGACCTGGCCGACGATGACCGAGGCCACGGCATGGGAATTGTCGTCGAGTATGCGGGTCACAAAGGAAAGCCACTCTGGGTGCCTCCGAAGCGTTTCCATTGGAACTACGCGCGTTTCGCAAAAGCCGGTGCGGCAGTTCCACCTCCCGACGAGACGATAGAGATGACATTTGAAAAAGAGAATGCTGCTGAAGCGGGGTTCAACCGCTGGACAATCAATGGAGCCGCGTATCCGATGGTGGGGGGAAGAATGCCGGCGTCCTTTCACCTCAAAGAGGGAAAGCGCTACCGGCTGCGGATGCGCAATGCGAGTGACGACATTCATCCGATTCACCTACACCGCCACAGCTTCGAGCTGACCAAGATCGCGGGAGTACAGACGGCTGGTGTGATGAAGGATGTGGTGATGGTGGGTGGTTATCAGGAAGTCGAAGTGGATTTCACAGCCGACAACCCCGGGCTCACACTCTTCCACTGTCATCAGCAACTGCACATGGATTTTGGGTTTATGGCATTGTTCGACTACGTGTAACCGAGAAGGAATGAGGCGCGGCCGATGCGCTGGTCAGCCCGGGCGGGCAGTTTTTCGCAGTCGGCGTCCGAGCAGGCAGGACTGGCTGGCGCTCCTATGCCAATCTGCAACAATTGGTGCGCTCTTGTGCATCAACTACTGCACCAAAATTGTGCAATCTGGTGGTTTTCCAAATTCTGTTCGAGAGCGGGAGAAAAACAAAGCCTGCCCGGCGGCATCCGTCAAGATGCCACCGGACAGGCGCTCCGGCGGGTCAGATGCAAGACGCGGTCACGATTCGATGGGACTGTCGTCGCTCGCCTTGATCTTCAACTGGCTCACACTGCATTCGGTGAGTTCGATGTCGTCGCGCACCTTGCCAAAATACTTCGCTTGTATGAGTTTTCCCCCGGGTCCGGGATGGCAGTAGAGGTAGCGCACCTCCACAATCTGCTCGACGCGCGGGAGAGGATAGCGGTCGGGCACTCCGACCGTACCCATGAATCGCGGGCGATCTCCGTCCAAGAGATACACGGCGATGGAACGGTGGCCGTCATCCGCCTTTTTGTCGGGTTTCGGGCCGACAATAAAGGATGCGGTGGCGACAAATTTGCATTTGTAGTGCTGTCCCGCTCGGCCACCAGCGTAGGCGGCGTATCTGTTCTTGCAGACAAAACCCTCTGCATTCGCGTCGTGCATGGCCTTTACAAAGCCCCGTTTGGCTTTCGGTGTCATGGCCGTTTCGCAGACGCGAATGGATTGGTGCAAACCGCGAAAGAGCTGAGTCAAGTGTACGTAGCGGATTTCGTAGGGTTGAATGCGAAGGTCAGAGTCGTTCACGCTGAGCAAGTCCCAGACGAAAAAATGGGAATCGGTGATTTCACCGTCAGCCAGAAAGCCCTTCGCTTGCACAAGGTCGAGTGACTCGGTCAGCCGCGAGTCGACGGGAACGATTTGGCCGAGTTTGTTGATGCCGGAGTATTTTCCATCGGCTTTCTGCACGGCGAGCCGCCTCCCATCGAATTTCTGCTGAAACCACCAGGACGCGTCCTCAGCCAGACGCAACGCTTCCTGTTCCTCGATGGGTGTCAGTAATTCCGGTATGTGGCCGGAATGTTCCTTGCAAACAGGGAATCCAACGGAAATCGGTGTGTCCCCGTTCGTCGTTGCCTGCGCGATTTGGTAGCCCTTGCCCGTTTTCTCTCGAAGAAGGCGGTCGTATACTCGCTTTGCTTCCTCGTAGGTGGTGTCGCTGACCTTGGTGTCGCTTTGCAAAGCGGAACCACGGCGGCCCCATTGAGCTTGTACCGCCCACCTCTCCTGCGCGTTCTCCAACTGCAAGTGATACACCTTGTCGGAACTTCCTTGCCGGAAATACAGTTCTGCTCGTTCGGTTTGCATCGTTCGCTCCTTAGCGTTTTTGGGTTTTTGCCCTTCGTGCAACGCGGAGCGGTGCATGAAAAGCAAATGCCCTTCATGGCGGGGGAAGGCGACTGTCCGTCCGCGCCGTCAAGGGCGCCGTGTTGGGCGTTCATTGGAGCGAAGCGGAAACCCTTGCACGGAAGAGGCGGACGGAGCAGGCGCAGGGTCTAGCCAGGAAGGGCAGGCGAATCGATTCTCCGGTGACGGCGGACAAACGGTACAACGTCATGAATGAGGCGCGTGGTCGGGGAGGCTGGAAATTACTGGAGGGTCGAACGTTTGCGAATTACGATCGTTTTACACAAATGGAAAATTCGCTTTCCCGCTTCATGAAGGGCGGAACGCAACCAAGGCGTGAGCTGTGGCGGAATTCATTCGAGAATGCCAGGACATCAGCTTGAAATACGACGCCAAAAACTTGGGGTCCAAACTGGGGTCCAACTTGCCCGTTTTCGGAGGTCAATTTCGGGGTTAAACGGTGCAGAATCAACGGTTCGTCTGAAAATTAACAGCCGAATGCTCTACCGTTGAGCTATCGGGGAACAGGCAAGTTAGATCCTTAGTTTACAACACGATGCACTAGCGTGCCACTCTCCTCTCTACCCGTTGGGGTCCAACATCGTCATTTTCCATGAGATTTAGCGAAAAAACTCCATTTGTCCTGACTGATTCTCAAAGACTTAGTCTCTGAGTTTTTTCTCTGACTGCAAAGGATTCGGTGCAGAGACCGAATACTCCTTTTTCCTTAACAACACCGAGTGCCGCACCTGCTTCTCTTTGCTTTCCCGCTCAGGTTGTAGCCGAACGTCGACTTCGTGGAAAAGAGTGTCCGCAACTGCTAGAGGTTCAGGTCTTCAACCTTGATGACGCTGTAGCCGAGCGCGGCATAGCCTGCCAATCTCTTTTTATACATCCGAGCCAGCATTGGCACCGAGACATCAGCATAGTCGTAGACTTGTACTTCCGTTTTATTCTCATGAAGCCGGTGAAGGCGGCCGACGTATTGCTGGAGAGTTCCTCTCCAAGAAACCGGCATCGCGAGGAGAAGTGTGTCTAGACGCGCGTCATCGAAACCTTCACCAAGGTAACTTCCCGTCGCAAGGATGACGCGTGGCTCATTGAACGGAACTGCAGCCAGGGATTCGGTCAACTTCCTTCGTTGTTTTGCGCCCATCCCGCCTTTCAAAATGAAGATATGCGAACATGTACCCTGTAATCGTCCAGCTAAATAGTCAAGATGTTCTGTGCGGCTTGTCAGTAAGAGTGGCGATCTCCCAGCGGACAAAACTTGCTGCAGATCCCGGACGATCAGGTCATTTCTGTGTTGATGTGTAACGAGTGCGGCATAGATGTCTTGAATCGTGCTTTCACTCTCGGCTCGGTCAGAAACAAATTCGGTAAGACGTGGAATGACTTTGTGCTCAAGGGACGAGGTTAGTGCCGCTCTCTTCGCCGAGAGATGAAATCGAATCGGGCCACACTGCATGTAAATGATCGGGTGGTGCCCGTCTTTTCGAGTTGGGGTTGCGGTTAAACCCAAAACATACTTGGCTTTGACTTCGCGTAGGACTCTCTCAAAGGTCACCGCGGACAAATGATGGCACTCGTCGACGATGACATGACCGTACTCAGTCACAAAGTCTTCAACCGCTCCCTTGCGTTGCAAACTCTGGATTACAGCAACATCAATCAAGCCGGTTCGTTTGCTCTTTCCTCCTCCAATTTGACCGATGCTTCCAATCGGCAAATCGAGAAATACTGCCAATCTTTCACGCCACTGGTCCATTAATTGGCGCCGGTGAACCAAGATCAAAACGTTGACGGCTCTCTTTGCAATCAGACACGCACCAAGGATTGTCTTTCCGAATGCCGTCGGTGCGCTGAGGATGCCTTGGTCGTGGGAAATCACTTGTTCGATGGCTTCCCGTTGCTCAGGCCGCAGCTCCGCGCTGAAAGAAACTTTAATTTCCCGACCTATGGTTCTTTCATCTTGCAGCTCGACTCGCACACTGTGGGATTTGAATACGCCAAGCAGCTCGTCGACACACCCTCTCGGAAGCCCAAGGTGCTCGGGAAAGTCTTCACTGCAAGATACGACGCGGGGTTTTCCATACGTGGAAAGCCGCATGGCTTGAGCTCTATAGAATTCGGGATTCTGAAAGGCTGCAATGCGAATCAGTCGATCCAGCATGGAAGGCGGTAGTTTTCTCTTTTCAACATAGACAAGATTGCTGACTACCGCGCGGACTGTCGATGGTAGCGGGCCCGTGATCCTTTCATCCTTCTGCTTTCGAGACGGTCGCCACAGCCAAGGAGCCTCATCCTTTCCCGCTTCGGGAAAGCTAAGGCGCACGCCAATCGTGTTTCCAGTGGGCGCAATTTTCTGAATCATCCGAGACAGTGTATCTGCTGAGATTCGTTGAACCGCCTCTAAGAATCTCCATTGGTCTGCATGAGGCTGGAACACCTCATCCAGAAAGACGCTGTTGCCCTGCTCTCGGGGATGTTTCTGGAGCGGCAAGGCGATCAGATTCCCGAATCCACCTTTAGGCACCGTGTCTTGGCTAGGAAAGAGGCGATCGTACGAATCCAGTCCGATCTCGTGGCGATTTTCCATCGTCCGAGTTAACAGTGCACAACCCAGTTGTCTGGCATTTGCAGCATGCACAGGACGGTCGAAGAAAAGCCAGATGTGCGCACCGTTTCCTGACCGCGACCTCTCAACAGCTATTGGAACTTCGAACCGTCGACACGTCGCTGCAAACGCTGCGGCATCGGCCATCCAGCACTTCTTGTCGAAATCAACTGCGAGTAACCAACAAGTCTCGTCGGGCAGAAGCGGGTAGATACCGATGGTTTGCTTTCCAGTGAGGTGATTGCGAATGGCGTCATCTGAGAGCGGGTGAAGCATTCGCGTCTTCCGTGCGACTTTCTTTCGATCCTCTGGCCTCGCGGCATGGATTGCGCGCCAGTCCATGGCACCGGCGGGAGAATAGCCATACCTGCCATTCCTTCCCTCCCAACGAACGGCATATGCATCCTCTCGCCCCCGAAACAGGCTCCGAAAAAGAGCAATCTTCTTTTCAGGTGCTGGCGGTCCACCACTACGATTCTCGGGCACAACGTCGGCAGGATGATTTGTCTGGCTGTATTCTCCGGATGTCGAATTCCTAATCCCCAGCATCGCTCGCAGACGAGTATTTTCTGCGCGAAGCCGCTCGCATTCTTCCTCGGTCGATCTGAGGCGTTCTTCGGAATTGTTCCGGCTCGTCATTTTTTGCGAGTCCTGACAACAGCCTAATACAAGGACTGCGACAAAGAAGCCGTCGCTCGAGGTGTTGATTATTCTAAGCTTCTATCTTAGAATCCTCAAATGCCGTATATCTCTAGAAATCTCGATAACGTGGCTCGGCAAGCAGCCCGGCACTTCCCAGCAGTCGTCATAACAGGACCGCGTCGCGCCGGAAAAACGACTCTCCTTCGCCGATTGTTCCCCAAGGCTCAGTGTGTACTCCTTGGGGATCCTGACATCCAGGGACGGATTCGCAGTGACCCACGCACATTCCTCGAAGAGCTTCGCCCCCCCGTCCTGCTCGACGAAATTCAGAATGCTCCCGAACTCCTAAGCTATGTGCGCACTCTGATTGATGCGGCGCCCCGCCGCATGGGGCAGTGGCTATTCACCGGATCGCAGGAGGCGCCGTTGATGCAGGGCATCACCGAGTCGATGGCTGGGCGGGCCGCCATTCTGCAGCTTCTGCCCTTCAGTATCGCGGAGACTGCAAAAGTGAATATGCTTCACGGTGGTTTTCCAGAGGTTTTGGCTCGCCCAAAATCTCGGGCACTTTGGTTTGCTTCTTACCTTCAAACCTATTTGGAAAGAGACGTTCGAGCAATCACAAACGTACGAGACTTGGTAACTTTCCGCCGCTTCCTCGCAATACTGGCTAGCCGGCACGGTCAGATTCTCAATAAGACCGATCTTGCTGCTCCACTCGGGGTTTCTGTGCCAACGATAAGCGAGTGGTTGCACGTTCTCGAAATCACGAGCCAAATCATCGTAGTTCCGCCGTACTTCGAAAACCTTGGCAAACGGCTCATCAAAACGCCGAAGGTCTATTGGGGTGATTCCGGTTTTGCTTGCTATTTCCTGGGAATCACATCGGAGGCTGAGCTTCAGCGTTCGCCTTTCCTCGAACAATTGTTTGAAGGATTTGTTGCAGCGGAAATCCTCAAGAGCCAAGTAAACCAAGGCGACAGGAAGGAGCTCTACTACTTTCGCGATCAGCAAGGACTGGAGGTCGATTTTCTTCTACCTAAACCAAATGCCGGATTGTGGCTCATTGAATGTAAGGCGGGCAAAACCGTCCGTCCCGCAATGGCCGGTTCTCTCCTGGCTTTACGCCGCACATTGGAAAAGCGTCCGACGCGTCTGATTGTGGTGCACGGGAAGTCGCGCTCAGCCCAGGTCACAAAAGCCGTCACGAGCGGAGTTGAGGCGGTCGAATTGGAGCGCTTCGTCGCAAGTCTGAGTCTCAACCATTAAGTCGACTGGCGGGAAACCAACAACTCTCCGGCGCACTCTCTCAACTGCCGACGACTGTATGCGGGTCGCCTCGAAGACGACTTCGTTCAGTTCGGTTGTCGGGACGTAAGCTACATCATCCAACGAGGCGGAACCTTTCTTGGCAGCAAGCGCTGCGAGGAATTCAAGATAGAGGCTGCGCAACTGCGCGCCGTCGCACTTCTTCGAGAGCGCGAGAT
>Ga0335082_10001672_pt1 | contig 23667 bp, 23 predicted proteins | sample Lox_Sample_41_FD_206718 | JGI IMG/M metagenome (GOLD analysis project Ga0335082, IMG submission 206718) | Soil microbial communities from Loxahatchee National Wildlife Refuge, Florida, United States - Lox_Sample_4.1 | ecosystem: Environmental > Terrestrial > Soil > Wetlands | place: USA...
CCCGGTCGAAATCCTGAGCGCTCACGGCAAACTGCATCTCGGGTTTGATAACGGCGGCTTGCGTGAAATCTGGCTTCCCCCGGCTGCCGACGAACTCGAATTCCTCGACCGCTACAGTATTCATCCTGAAAAAGGCGAGCGCGTCGAGGTGCCACTTCAGGGACAACGCTGGATGAAGACGATCGCTGATTCGACTAGGTATGGATTCCTCATCATCATCGACTACGGCTACGCGCGGAATGAACAACTCGCCGGGCATCATCGCGGAACTTTGATGGCCTATCGTCAACACTCGGCCAGTCCCGACCCCTACCAGGCGCCGGGCGAGCAGGACTTGACCACGCACGTCAATTTCACGGCCCTTGCCGCCGTCGCCGCCGAGGTGGGAATGAACGTGCAGCCGCTGCGCACGCAGTCGCAATTCCTGATGCGCATCGGCGAGCAAAATCAGTTTGCCGATGCTTTCGAAGACTGCGTCCTGCCCCAGGAACGCGCCAAGGTTGCACTCCAGCTCAAACATCTGGTTACACCCGCAGGCATGGGAGAGAACTTCCAGGTGCTGATCGCCAGTCGAGGTGTGAACGATTGAGACGCTGAACGATCGATCGGTAAGGCAGTTGTTGCGCTTCCTACGTCCTAACGCCGCAGCACCAAAGTGCACTTTTCTGGTGCTATTTAACATCCCTGAAATATCTTGCCAGTAAACTACCGATAGCACGATGGGTACATCCCGGATAACCCGTGCGTCGTTGCCGCTGCAGGTGGCCGCTGTCTGCTACCGCCGCCGCAATTCGCACGCCGAGTTCCTGCTGGTGAATACCAACGGTGGGAATAAATGGACATTCCCCAAGGGCGCGCCCGATTCACGTCTCTCGCACAGCCAGGCCGCTGAGCGTGAAGCTCGCGAAGAAGCAGGCGCCATCGGGCTGATTGAGCCGCGCCACTTTCACATCTACGTCCATTCCAAAGGCGTCTTCTGGCAGCCAGGGGGAATACAAGAATACGTGGTCAAGGCCTTCCTCATGGACGTACGCCAGACTCGCCGCCCTCACGAAGACTTCCGCAACCCCACCTGGTTCGATCCCGAGGAAGCCCGCGTCATCCTGGCCAAAGGCAGAGAGGTGAAGTACGCCCAGGAGCTGCAAAAGGTGATCGACCGTGCGCTCGAGCACATCGGCGTCGCCGTAGAACACGCCTGAGTACGGAGTTCACCGAGCGCAGCGAGCAAGCTACCTTTCAACTTGACGCCTCTCCTCCACAACGCCAGCGTATGTTTAGATAGAAGTACGCCATGATCCAACTCTCCGCCGCCGGCAAGCGCTACGGCCACAAACTCCTGTTCGAGAACGCCGACTGGCTCATCACGCCGGAGTCGCGCATAGGTCTGGTCGGCGCCAATGGCACCGGCAAGACCACAGTCATGAAGATCCTCGCTGGGCTGGAATCGCTCGACTATGGCTCCATCTCGCGCGCCAAAGGAATCACAGCCGGCTACCTGCCCCAAGACGGCCTCACTCTCTCCGGCCGCACCATCTTCGCCGAGTGCATGTCGGTGTTCGACGATCTCCACGCCATCGAGAAAGAGATGGAGTCGCTAACCCACAGCATGTCGGAACTCGACCACACCAGCGCCGAGTACAACGACGTCGCCGAGCGCTATCACAAGCTGGAGCACGAGTTCCGCGTTCGCGGTGGTTATGCGCTGGATGCGGAAGTGGGCAAGGTCCTGACCGGCCTCGGCTTTCAGCGTGACGACTGGCACCGCTTGACGGACGAGTTTTCGGGCGGCTGGCAGATGCGCATCGCGCTCGCCAAGCTCCTCTTGCAGAAGCCGAACCTGCTGCTCTTGGACGAGCCAACGAACCATCTCGACCTCGAAGCCCGCAACTGGCTGGAGGAATACCTCGGCGAATATCCCTACGCTTTTGTTCTGATTTCGCATGACCGCTATTTCCTGGATGTCACGGTGAAGCGCATCATCGAAATCTGGAACAAGCGGATTCATTTCTATGCGGGCAACTACGACCAGTACCTGGCGACAAAAACGCAACGGCGCGAGCAACTCGAAGCCGCCTACAGGACACAGCGTGAACGGATCGAACAGTTGGAAGTCTTCATCAACCGCTTCCGCTATCAGGCGACCAAGGCCAAGCAAGTCCAAAGCCGTATAAAAGAACTTGAGAAGATCGAGCGGATTGAAATTCCTGAAGAAGAAAAGACTGTCCACTTTTCTTTTCCGCAGCCGAAGCCGAGCGGCCGTATCGTCGCCGAGTTCACAAATGTCGCGAAGAGCTACGGCGAGCATCAGGTCTTCGCCGGAGTGAACTTTATGATCGAGCGCGGCGACCGCATCGCGCTGGTGGGAGTGAACGGAGCAGGGAAGTCCACCCTGATCAAGCTGCTGGCAGGCCAGGAGCCGCTCACCGCTGGTGAGTACAAGTTGGGACACGAAGTTCATTTCGACTACTTCGCCCAGGACCAATACAAGGAGCTCGATCAGGAAGCGCGCATTCTAGATGATCTGGGAGAGCTTTCCCGCTCCTCAACCCAGACCCAGTTGCGCAGCCTGCTCGGTTGTTTTCTGTTTGCAGGGGATGACGTTTTCAAGCGCATCGGCGTGCTTTCGGGCGGCGAGCGCAACCGCTACGCGCTGCTCAAGATGTTGTTGCATCCCGCCAATTTCCTGCTGCTCGACGAGCCGACGAATCACCTCGACATGCGTGCCAAAGACGTCCTGCTCGGAGCGCTCGAAAAATACACAGGCACAGTCGTCTTCGTCTCGCATGATCGCTATTTCATCGACAAACTTGCCACACGCATATTCGAGATCGGCGACGGCAAGGCCGAAATCTATCCCGGCAACTACGAGGACTACCTGTGGCGAAAGCAGGGTGGCGCTGCCCGTCAGACCGAAGCCATCACAAACGAACTAGTCGGAGAACTGGCCAAGGGTGGCGCGGGCGCCCTCGCCCGCGAACAGGCGACCCGGTCCAGTGCACTAGCGCAAGTCGAGGCGCCAGCCAATGGAGACGCGCCGGCCGCCGAGTTGTCCGATGCCAAGGCTCGCCGTCTGAATCCGATCAAGCGCAAGCAAATGCAGGACCGCCTGCACGAAGTGGAAGAAGAAATAACGCGCGTGGAGGCAGCGATCGCGCTGTATGAAACGCAGCTTCAGCAATTCGTCAGCGCCGAAGAGACGCAGCGCCAGTCTCAGGAACTCGCCTTGCGGAAAGGCGACCTGCAAAATTTGATGGGTGAATGGGAAGAACTGTCGGAGGCGCTAAATTAAGCTGGACATCCCATCGCGATTCCGACCATTCGTGACAGCCCGCAAATCTGGTAGGAACTAAGAGTCCGCAGACGTTCCCGTGCAGGATCGAGTTGCGATTTCCATACAGCTGAGATGTCCTCTGCCTTCGCGATCACACGTTCGCGCAATCCCGTTTGCCCGGGTTCCAAAACGAGATGGGTAGGACTTTCATCTTTGTGAACTGAGGTACTGAGCGGTACCACGAGAACCGAATTAGCGCGCGGATGATTGTTTCGCGCGTTGAGCGAGACGATCACGACCGGGCGCCTTCCTTTTTCCAGGGGATCCGTGGGCAGTTTGGTGAACCAGATCTCGCCGCGCTGCGGATTGAGCATGTGCAAGTTCCTCCTCGCTCAACACAAGATGGCTTCCGGTGAATTGTCCCCAGGCTCGCTGTTCTTCAACCTCTTCCTCGCTCAGGCTGTCGTAGTAAGCCTCGACCTGTTCCTCATATTCGGCGAGTTTTTGGTCCCTCACTTTTTCCAGCAACAACTCGTCGAGAAACGCAGATTGCGAAGCCAGTTCCCGCTGACGCGTCTGCTCTTCGATGAACGCAAGATTCTCGGGCGATAGTGTGAATGTCCGCCGGAGCTTTCGAGGCTTATTCTTCATATTACAAAACATCATACCATAGGTATGAAATCATATTTCTCTTCCATTTCCAGCTTTTTGTTAAGTCCCAGAGTAATGTAGACCCTGTTCCAGCCACAGCCTACGATTGTGTAGTGAGAAATTCAGAAGAGACAGCTGGCGATGCACTCTGGATGAGTCTTCTCGCGGGCCTCGGTGGAATATTCATCACAGCCGTGCTTCTCGGAAGTGTTTATCTGTTTGAGCCTGCGGCGAGGATGTGGATCGACGCACATCCGCTCTACGCAATGCTAAGTTTCCCTTTGATCTTTGTTGCCGGTTTTGGTATGTCGCTTGCCTTCACGCTGGAGTCGCAATTCCGGCGTGGGAAGTGGAAGTAGAGGTTTGACCGGGAACTGGGAGAACTGACTAGCAACAAGAAACCAGCAACCAGCGACTTCTTGCTACCCCCCCTGCTTCAACTCCACCAGCACCTGCCGCGCGATTTCTTTCAGCGTCTCGAAGACGCCGACGCCTTGAAATGCCACTGCTTCCAGGACGGGTTCGTTTTTGCGGCGCAGTTCCTTGCTGAGCTGCTCTACGGGAAGAATGTTGGGCAGATCGCGCTTGTTCAGCTGCAAGACGTACGGAATCTTGTTGAAGTCGTAGCCATGTTCTTTCAGGTTCGACATGAGGTTGTCGAGCGCCTCGACGTTGGCGTCCTGCCGCTCCTGCTGCGAGTCGGCCACGAACACAATGCCATCCACGCCGCGCAGGATCAGCTTCCGGCTGGCGTCGTAGAACACCTGTCCGGGCACCGTGTAAAGGTGAATGCGGGTCTTGAAGCCTCGCACGGTTCCGAGATCGAGCGGAAGAAAGTCGAAGAACAAAGTACGGTCGGTCTCGGTCGCGAGCGAGATCATTTTGCCTTTTTGCTGATCGGTTGTTTTCTGAAAGATGAACTGCAGGTTTGTCGTCTTGCCGCCCAACCCGGCGCCGTAGTAGACGATCTTGCAGTTGATCTCGCGCGCTGCGAAATTGATGAAACTCAAACGGTTTCCTCTGTCGAAAACACGGACGACTCCCTTCGCGGGAGCCACTCCGTCACGAATCACACAAAACTGCAGTTCGGATCCTGCTCGTTTTTATATCACACCCGATGGACTGGCCGCAGGTTACCCACGTTACTAAAGGGCCACGGGTTCAATCAGTTCCCGGTTCTGAGAGCCGAGGGCCGAAGACAAGTCAACCACTACTTCGGCGCGGGCAGCGGATAGTAGCCCGCCTTGGTGTAAACCTTCACCTCTGGACGGCGTACCCGCACTTCAATCTCGCGATAGCCGCTCGACCCCGGCTTCGCCGCATACGCCATCGTGTATTGATTGCGGGCATCTCCGATCGCGCGGTTGTAGGCGCGCTCTATGTCAGCCTTGGCATTCTCGGCGTAGACAGTTCCACCACCCGTGGCGGAAACATATTTCGGCAGAATGTTGCCGTATCCGGCATTGAAGTCTGCCAGTCCGGGTACATTCAGTCGCGGGAGATGGATCTTCTGGAGTTTCCCGTAGCCCGGCAGCGCGGCACTATCCACGCCCACCGCATACACAATGATGTTCTGCGTGAGTAGGACTTTGAGTGTGTCGGCGTAGCTGGCATCGCTGCCCATTTCCCGCCCATCGCTGATCACAAAAATGATTTTGCGGCGGGTCGGATCGCGACGCGACAGATCGCGGGCTGCCATCAGAATCGCATCGTTGATCACGCGCGCCGTCTTCGGGGGAGTGATCACCGGCTGGACCTGGGAATCGATTGGATGCCCGTTGATGATAGGTCCCTGCGGCCCGAGGGGTCCGCTGGTCACTGGCGGTCCGTTGTTTGCACCTGTATATGTCTTCAGCTGGTTCATGACTGCCGTCAGACGCTGGGTGACAGCGGCATAATCTGAGACGCGGCTCACGGTGCTGCTGTAGGTGTAAATCGCGACTTCGTCAAATTGACTGAAGGCTCCCTGCAGTGCAGGTAAAGTGTCCTGAATCTTGCGCACGGCCACATCAGGCATGCCTAGATCAAACAAGACAGCTACCGACAACGGAAACGAATCACTGGTGAAGAATTTCAGCGTCTGCTTCTGCCCGTTCTCCAGCACAGTAAAATCCTTCGGAAGCAGGCCGTTCACGAGTCGTCCATCGTTATCCTTCACCATCACCGGAACAACCACGTAGTTTACTGTCACAGGCGGCAGCGTATAGAGATCGTCCCGGGCATTCTCTTTGTCCGGAGCAACACTGCCTTCGGGCACCGTGGTGACGGGCGGCATGGGCGGGGGCGGCGTGGTCTGCCCGGAATCTGCATCCGTGCTGTGGGGTGGTTCGTTCGACACCGGCGGCTCGTCCGCCTTGGGCGTCTTGGAACTGGATTCGTCTGAGGCTGGCGGCTCTTCGGGGCGCTGCCTGGAAGGTGGTGTGGCGCTCGGAAGTACTGGCGGCGGAGCTGGCCGGGTTGCCGAAGGCGCGTCCGGGATGTCATCAGTCTTCTGCTGTGCCCATAACCCACTGCCCGCCAGCAAGACCAATACGCACAGAATCGCTAACCCGGACTTCTTCGCCATCGCCCGACACCTGCCCTTTCGCCCCGACTCTCTGTGAAAACAGCTTATTTCCATCAGTTAAGATGCCCGCATCCGGCGCTTTGGTGCATCTAACCGCTACAGGATAGACTAGCAAAGTTTCGGGATGAAAACCGCCATGACGAAAATGCTTTACGGGGCTGTCGTCGTTATGTGCCTTTCTCTGTGTGCGCTTTTCCTGCCCTGCCGGCTGGCCGCTCAGGATACGCAGAATCAGCCGACCGGCGCCGAAGACCAAGCCACGGAAACTCTGAAGGTCAACGTCGAAGTGGTGCAGCTGTTCTTCAACGTCAAGGACAAGCACGGCGCTCTGATTCCGAATCTGACGAAAGATAGTTTCGACGTCTTCGAGGACGGTAAGTCTCAGACGATCAAGTACTTCAAGGCAGAATCCGACTTGCCGCTAACCCTGGGAATCTTGATCGATGCCAGCGGCAGCCAGAAGCGCGTCTTGGACATGGAGAAGGAAGTCGGGGGATCGTTCCTCGAGACCATTCTGCAGCCCAAGGACATGGCGGCAGTCTTCAGCTTTGATGTGGATGTCAATCTGTTGCAGGACTTCACCGGCTCGGTTTCCCGGTTACGGCACGCCATGAATGATGTGAAGATCAACGCCGGCACGGGCGCCTGTGCCAACCTGCCCGGATTGGGCGGTGGCCCGATTCCGTGTCCGTCGACCGGTCCCCGGGGTACCGTGCTCTATGACGCGGTCTACGTTGCCTCTCACGACGCGTTTGCGCAGGAAGTGGGACGCAAAGCGATGATCCTGCTCACCGACGGTGAAGACCAGGGCAGTCGCCTGAAGATCCGCGACGCCGTCGAGGCTGCCCAGAAAGCCGACACGATCTGCTATGTGTTGCTGATTGCCGATCGCGGCTTCTACGGCTTCGGTGGATACGGTGGCGACTCCGCCATGAAAAAGCTAACCGCTGAAACCGGCGGCCGCGTCATCGAAGTCGGCAATAAGTACGAAAAACTGAAAGACGCCTTCAACCAGATCGCGCAGGAACTCCGCAGCCAGTACAACGTGGGATACACGCCGACCAATTCCGTTCGCGACGGTTCCTTCCGAAAAATCGACATCAAGCCGAAGCAGGGTGACTACAAGATCCAGGCGCGGGCCGGTTACTACGCACTGCCCCACAAGGGCGAATAGCCAATCTGAGCGGTGAAGAACGCCACGATACGGGTATCTCAAACGGTCGGCACCACCAGCGCCGCCAAGACTGTCAATCTCACGAATCGCTCGGGCGCGGCCCTGACGATCTCCAGCATCTTTGCCGGCGGCGATTACACAATTGTGTCCGTCGGATCGAAGCCTTGCGGAACGACCGTGGCCGGTGGTGGAAAATACACGTTCGGCGTGACCTTCACCCGAATGCAACCGGCTCCATCACCGGTGCGGCGACTGTGATTCACAGTGCCCCGCTGGGACCGGCGGTCATTAAACTCACAGGAACCAGACAGTAGAAGGCTATCTGGAGAGTTGCCGGGGAAATCGCAGTTATCGTCCCGGACGATTCTTCACCGGGATCACGAACTTCAGGCCCGACCATATGTCGGTCACCGCACACACTTTCACATCCACGAGTCCGGCCTTCAGCCCGATTTCGCGAATGATGCCTTCGGTCAGGTCAGTCGTAACTCCGGAACTCTTCTTGGGCCACGAGATCCAGAGCATGCCCGCGGGCGCCAAAGTCTTGGCTGCCAGCTTCACTTGCGTCTCCAGTTCCGAACGTGACTTGGAAAAGAGATGCACGAAATCCAGCGGACCAGTAAGTTTGTTGACAGCTGTGCATTCCCGTAGCGCTTCCCCGAGCACGGATCGAACATCCACAGGCGTGCCGAGCAGAGCAATCTTGTGGCCGGCCTTGATCCCCAGCTTCTTATGTAGAGGAGTGCCAGAATATCCGGCCATGGGGATGGGGATGCGCTAGTGCCGCGGCGCGAAGTATCCTTTGCGCGCGCGCACTCTGTAGCCTTTCTCCTGGGCCAGGATCTCGATGGTGCGGAAGTGGCCATCCGCCACGAAGTCTGGTGGCCTATATGACATCCAGTACTGGCTGCGCAGTTCGTCCTGGATGGACCCGAAAGCGTCGGTTACATCGCGAACCTGGAAGGGAAAGAACGCGCGTCCGCCGGTCGCCTCGGCGATTCGCTCCAGAACCTTGTCACCCTTACCTTTCGATCCGGTCACGTTTGTGCTGATGGTGTAGACGATGACTTCGGCGCGCTGCGCCATTTCAATCGCTTCTTCGCGGGTGACGTGGCTCGAATTGTCATCGCCGTCGCTGAGCAGAATGATGGCTCGGCGCACGGGGCCGGTGGGGACCTGTTTGATCAGTTTGTCGCGGCAGGCGTAATAGAGGGCGTCATACATCGCCGTGCCCCCACCCGGGCGCAACGCTCGGACGCCTTTCGACAGCAGTTCTGTATTGTCGGTGAAGTCCTGAGTCACGTCCGGCGTAGAGTCAAAACCCACGGTGAAAGCCAGATCGTACCGCGGACGGATGATCGAGTTGAGAAACTCGATCGCGGCTTCCTGCTCAAATTTGAAACGGTCGCGGACCGAATTGCTGGCGTCGACGAGAAGTCCAACCTGTAGCGGCAGATCGGTCTCACTGCGGAAACTTCGAATCTTTTCCACGAGCTTCTTGTCGTCGAGTACCCGGAAGTCGCGTTCCTTCAGGTCCTTGATGTACCGGCCACGCTTGTCGGTGACGGTGAAGATCACGCGCACTTCGTTGGCATGCACCACGATGGTGGGAAAGGAACTTTCCGACTCACCTTGAGGCACGTCCTCCAGTTTCGGTTGTGTGGACGCGGGAGCAGGTGTCGACGTTGCGGGCGCGGCATCCGTGGCCGGCGATCCCGAACCTGAGCCGGTTCCGCCGGCAGAAGAAGGCTGCGCCGCATCTGACGTGGCTGGCGGCGGCGCTTCGGATGCGGAAGGGGGATCGTGTTTCGCGCTGTCGTTGGAGGACGGGGCAGCCGGCGTGGTGTTGTCTCCGGGCCGGAGTTCGTTGTCTTTGTGCGGTTTTGGCGTTGATTTTGTCGCCGGAGGCTCCGGCTTGGGCGGAGCTTCCTCCTGCGCCGAGGCAGATGGCGCCGACGGCAATTCCTGGCCGGCCGACTGGCCTGCTGCGTATCCGGAGATCATCCAGGCAGCGACGATAAACAGAGAAACGCGGAGTTTCATCGGAATTGAGATCATTATAGCCGCACTATGGTCGGACAGGATCACCTGTGCGTACCGGCACGGGAGGCAGAATCCTCAAGCGTTCAGGCGATCCAGGAATCCCTGAAGTTCCTGGGGCAGCTCGCGCGCGAAGCTCAGTCGTTCGCGAGTTCTCGGATGCCGCAACTCCAACGCCCAAGAGTGAAGAAAATTCCGATCCAGTGTTAACGTCACAGGTTGTCCCGGCTGGCGGGTTTTTCCTGAAGCAACGCGCAACTCGCGCGCCGCACCATACAGCGTATCCCCTACCACAGGATGCCCGAGCGACGCCAGATGCACGCGGATCTGGTGGGTGCGGCCGGTTTCGATCTTGAGTTCGAGCAGGGCAAACTTGCCGTAAACCGTATTGAGTTTGCGGGTGACAGCATAGTGCGTGATTGCTTCCCGTCCACGGGCGCGTTTCGTTGTCATGCGCGTGCGGCGCTGCGCATCGCGGCTGATCGCGCTCCGGATCGTGCCCCGCTCTTGTTTGGGCCAACCCTGAACCAGCGCGATATAGGTCTTGTGCACTTCGCGGCCCGAGAACTGTTGTGCCAGCCGCCGGTGCGCTTCATCGTTCTTGGCCACCACCATCAAGCCGCTGGTTGCGCGATCCAGCCGGTGCACGATTCCAGGACGCAACTCCCCGCCCGTCCCGGAAAGAGATGCGAACCGGTGCAGCAAGGCATTGACCAGCGTGCCACGATTACGCGCGTCATCTGTGGCTCCGGCTCCGGCGTGCACCATCATGCCCGCGGGCTTGTTCACGACCGCCAGATCCCCATCCTCGTAGAGCACATCCAGCGGAATCTCCTCCGGAATCGCCCGCAACGGCGGCGCTTTTACCTGGCCATGGATCGTGATCTGCTCTCCGCCACGCAGGCGCAAGGAAGCCTTCGCCACTTGCCCGTTGACCCGCACTTCACCTGCGCCAATCAATTGCTGGATGCGTGAGCGGCTCGTCTCTTCCAGACTCCCCGCCAGGAACTGGTCCAGCCGCCGCCCGGCATCGATATCGCTGGAGGCAAGTAGGATGGGAAGCTCACGCATCGGTTTGATCTGATTTCTGAGAGGACTGTTGTTTTACTTGATTTCCTTCATCGGCAGCATGGAACCGTAGTCTCGTCCGGAAGATTCGACCGCGCGGGCGGCAACACCGTCAAAAGCGTCACGGAACTCCGGAAATTTGGCAACCAGCGCTTTGATCACCGCGATATTTGCCTCGTACGTCTGGTAAGTGTCCGCCACGTTCGCCGCCTCGTACTTCACCACGAGATCGAAATCGCTACCCACCGCCGCGGGATAGATCGCGGTGAGCTTGTAGGTCTTGTTCCCGGCGGTCACGTCAATCGTAGCTCCGTTGATCGGGAGATCATTGGGCTGCACGCTTTGCGCTTCATCGTAGAGCCGGTCGGTGGCGAGCGTGCTGACAAAATCGGCGGGCGCAGTGAGCGCGATGGCCTGACGAAAGTAGAACCACGCGCTACGATTCTGTCCCTTGGCCTTGAACTCCTTGGCGCGTTGCGCAAACCAGGCGCCATCGTGGCCGTTGATTTGTGACTCGCGCGCAAAGAACCCGGCCAGTTTCCAGGAGCCTCCGATCTCTTCCAGGATCAGCGTCAGTGTGTGGCTGCCCTGGCTTGCCTTGGCGTCCCAAATAACTGCCCCATAATTTCCAGGGGGAAGATTGTTTAGGACGAAGACACTGCTGTTCGAGGTTTGTCCGTTGGGCCCGAACACGCCACATAGAAATTCGGCTCGCGTGAGCGGCTCTTTCCCCTCCGCCGAGAGCAAGAAGGAAGAGCGGATTGTCGGTTGTGCCTGCGAGAACGCCGGTTGGCTCTCCTTTACCGCTGATTCGACGGCAGCGAAGTGTGCCGCCAGGTCAGGAATGGAATTCTGGGCCAAACCAGAAGTGTCTCCTCGAGCGGCCATGTCGAAGTACCGCCGTGCCGCAGCCTCGATTTCAGTCCGGGCAGCCCCTTCCATGTCCGCTGTCGTCTGACAGGTCTGTGCCTCCGCCGAGACTCCGGCCACCCAGATCGCAATCAGGCACACCGGGCTGAACCAGCACCAGCCGAAGCGGCTCCAGCGAAACCATGAACAGCGAGCTTCGCCCTTTGGATTCTTCACAGGCCGTCTCCTTCTGCATTTTACGCCGCCGTGACCCCTCTGGGGAGTAAGTGCTTTCCGGAGTTATAGCTGCGGCTGTGGCCTTCTGACGATCACGCAAGAAATAGCCGGTCGGCCGTTCTCTAATCGGTGCTAGAATCGCTCTACGTACGGCGGTTGCCCTAAAGGCGGCTGATGCGGGGATTCAGGGGGTTCCAATGCCGCGGTCGTTCCGGCGCTCGGCGCTGATTTCGCTAGCTTTTCTCGCGTCGACGGGCATCTTGTTCGCCCAGGTGCCACGTTCGGCTTCGGGCAAGACGCATAAGACCGTTGCGCACAAACCGATTGTGCTGCCTCCCCTCCCCAGCGGCCCGCTGCCCCAGGTCCCCATGGATCAGCTTCCGTCAACCCCGCCGCAGGTGACGTTTCAAGGCGGGATGCTGACGATTGTTGCTCAGAATTCGACCTTGGGAGACATCCTGCGAGAAGTTCACAAGCGGACGGGAGCCTCGATCGATGTTCCGGCGAGCGCAACTGAGAGGGTTGCTGCTCACCTGGGCCCTGGGCCCGCGCGGAATGTTCTTGCCGATCTCCTGAATGGCTCTGCCTTCAACTACGTGATGGTAGGTTCACCCGCCGATCCTGCGGTTCTTTCCAGCCTGGCCCTGACTCCCAAGCCGGCGCGCAGCACAACGGAAACTGCGGCCTATCAGGCCCCGCAATACCCTCAGGCGTATACCCCGCCGCCGGGATCCATAGTGCCCGCTCCGGGTATGGGCCCGGGTGGCGCGGTCGTTCACCAGGCGCAGAGCGGCGACGACGAAGCCGACAGTGCTGACGAAGAGACCGACGATAACTCCGCGGAAGATCAGGAGGATCAAGAGGACCAGTCGGGCAACGGTGCGGGTGAGGCCGCTCAGCCCAACGCCGGCCCCAAGACTCCGGAACAAATCCTCGAGATGCTTCGCCAGCGCCAACAGCAAACGCAGCCTGGGCAGCAACTTCCGAAGCCGATTCTGCCGCCACAACAGCAGACGCAACCGGAAAACCAATAGGAAGCAGAGGGCTTGGGCGTGTGGCCTTCAGCCAGCGGCATGCTTTCTTTGGGGAAGACGTACTTCAGCCCCACCCGCAACTACCCGATTCGCTATGAGTTAGTCGCCGCTCGCCGAACTCTCGTGCGCGACCAGTGCCGGCAGAGGCATCGAAGGACGAGAAGGGTTGAAGGCGGCCAATAGCCCGGTAACGGCACAGTACGCGCCTAGGATCCCCAGGGCCACGCAGAAAAGAGATGTCGCAATGATAAGTAGGACGACCAAGAACGCGTTCACAGTCGAAATCCGCCTCGCGTGCAAGTGCTTGGATGGCAGAAGCTTGCCAAGTGTTTACTCTAGCTGCGTTGACTCCCACCCTTGTTAACAACTAAGATACGGTAGTCAAACTGCGTAATTTCACTCTCCAACATTTCTGGGGACCCGTCCACGTTACGGAAGTTCATTTTTATTGGGCCGGATGGCGATTACCAAAATTTCGGTGCGCGGCGCGCGCCAGCACAATCTGAAGAACATCGACGTGGAGATCCCGCGTAACACCCTTACGGTGATTACCGGCTTAAGCGGCTCCGGGAAATCCTCGCTTGCCTTTGACACCATCTATGCCGAGGGGCAGCGGCGCTACGTCGAGACGCTCTCGGCCTACGCCCGACAGTTCCTGGACCAGATGGAGCGTCCGGACGTGGATGCGATCGACGGCCTGAGCCCGTCGATCTCAATCGAGCAAAAGACCACCAGCCGCAGCCCGCGGTCCACGGTCGGCACCATCACCGAAATCTACGACTACCTGCGCCTGTTCTATTCCTCGATCGGCGTCCCCCACTGCCCCAACTGCGGCCAGCCCATCACCCGCCAGTCGGCTGACCAGATCGTGCAACGTGTCCTGGCTCTGACTCCCGACGACCGCGTCATGATCATGGCGCCCATCGTCCGCGGCCGCAAAGGCGAGTTCAAGAAAGAGATGGAAAAGCTCGTCCAGCACGGGTTCACGCGCGCCCGCGTGGACGGCGAACTGGTCAATCTCGAAGACGACATCCGTCTCGACAAACGGAAGAACCATACGATCGAAGTTGTAATCGATCGCCTTCTGGTCAAGCCGGGCATTGAGCATCGGCTTGAGATGTCGGTCGGGCTGGCCATGAAACTCGGTGGCGGGTTGGTGCTGGTCGCAGTGGTCAATGGCGAAGAGGCGCTGTATTCGTCGCGACTAGCCTGTCCTGATTGCGGCATCAGCGTGCCGCAACTGGAGCCGCGGTCGTTCTCCTTCAACAGCGCTTACGGAGCCTGTCCCGAATGCCATGGCCTGGGAAGCCGCTACGATTTCGATCCCGCAAAAGTGATTGTGGATTGGTCGAAACCTCTGCTGGATGGCGGGCTCGGACCGGGCTCGGCCTCACAGAATCTCACACACGGACTACAGTTGGTCGCTGAAGCCTACGGCATCGATCTGGGCACGCCGTTCGAAAAGTTTCCTGACAAGATCCAGAATCTGCTGCTCTATGGCGAAAACGGACGGGGCAAAACCGGATTCCTTGGCGTGCTCGGCCATCTTAAGCAGAATCTTGAGGGCTCGACGTCGGACGCCTACCGCGAGTATCTCCTCGACTACATGTCGGCTACCGATTGTGCGATCTGCCATGGCAAGCGCTTGCGCCCGGAGAGCCTCGCGGTAAAAGTCAACGGGATGTCGATCGCCGATTTCACAGACCTGCCTGTATCGCGCGCGCTCGAGACCGCGCAAAAGATCAAGCTCACGGGCAGGGAAGCGACGATCGCCGGTCGGATCGTCCACGAAATCACTGAGCGCTTGCAATTTCTGAACGCAGTCGGACTGGGCTACATCTCTTTGGCCCGTTCGGCGGCAACACTCTCCGGCGGAGAGGGCCAACGCATCCGGCTGGCCACGCAAATCGGATCGAAGCTGCGTGGCGTGCTCTACGTTCTCGATGAGCCGTCAATCGGACTACATCATCGCGACAACGGACGGTTGCTCGCTGCGCTGGAGAACCTGCGTGATATCGGAAACACCGTCCTGGTCGTCGAGCATGACGAAGAGACGATCCGCCGGGCCGACTACGTCATCGACCTCGGCCCAGGCGCCGGACGCCAAGGCGGGGCACTGGTGGCCAGCGGCACTCCGGCAGAAATCGAACAAGCTCCCGGGTCTCTCACCGGGGCTTACATCTCCGGGCGGCAGCACATCGCCATGCTCGAACAGCGGCGCAGCCCGAATGGCAAGGCGATCACGATCCTCGGCGCGCGTGAGAACAATCTGAAGAATCTCGACGTGACGTTCCCCCTGGGCGTGATGACGGTGGTGACAGGCGTCTCCGGCTCTGGCAAATCCACGCTGGTCAACGACATTCTCTACCGTGCTCTGGCCAAGCAACTTTATCGCTCGCGCGAGGAAGCCGGCGCTCACAAGGCGATTAGCGGAGCGGAGCAGATCGACAAGGTCATCCGCATCGACCAGTCTCCGATTGGACGCACGCCACGGTCGAATCCTGCGACCTACACCGGTATCTTCGCCCAGATTCGCGACCTCTATGCCATGTTGCCGGAATCGCGCGAGCGTGGCTACAAGCCCGGGCGTTTCTCCTTCAACGTCTCGGGTGGGCGTTGCGAGGCCTGCCAGGGCGAAGGCCAACGCCGCATCGAAATGAACTTTCTGCCGGATGTCTACGTGCAATGCGAGGTCTGTGGAGGACGCCGCTACAACCAGGAGACGCTGGCGGTTCGCTACAACGGCTACTCGATTGCCGATCTGCTCGAGACCCCAGTTTCCGACGCGCTGCAGATTCTGGAAAACATTCCGCAGGTGAAACAGAGACTGCAGACACTCGTCGATGTTGGACTGGGTTACATCCATCTTGGCCAGTCCGCCGTGACACTCTCCGGCGGCGAGGCGCAGCGCATCAAACTGGCGCGCGAATTGGGCAAACGCCAGACTGGGAAAACGCTCTACTTGCTGGATGAGCCCACGACCGGGCTGCACTTCGATGACGTCCGTAAACTTCTTGACGTTCTGCACCGTCTAACCGACCTGGGTAACACGGTGATCATCATCGAGCACAATCTGGACGTAATCCGCAACGCGGACTGGATTCTGGATCTGGGTCCCGAGGGCGGCGAAGACGGCGGACGCATCGTGGCACAGGGCACGCCGGAGCAGGTTGCCCGCGTGAAGAAGTCGTACACTGGACAAGCCTTGGCTGCATACTTCAATGGTGTGAAGACGAGTGTGAGCGCGTAGGCACTCGGTGGGAATGGCATTGAACTCGTTTCCCGACAACCCGGAGCCTCCTCAAGCGATACCGCCGGAGCAGCCGCCTCAGGCTTCCGCATCGCTGCCTGTTATGCCGTCTTCAGATCCCGCGTGGAACGCTTGGGACCTTTTGGGTCTGATTGCAGTCGGCATCGTGGCGATCGTAGTCTCCACAGTCGTTGTGCTGCTGGCCGCGAAGCAGTTGTTCTATCCGCATGCCGATGTAGCGTCGCTGTCGCGGAACGCGATTGTAATCGTGGCAGGACAGGCGCTCGGATACCTATTGGTGTTTGCGTATATGTACGCCATTGTGACCGGCGTGCGACGCCGGCCGGATTTCCTGGCTGCTATCCACTGGAACCTGCCGCGCAATCCGGCCATCTACCTGGCGGCCGGCGTATTGCTCTCGATTGGCTTGCAAGTGTTCGCGCATTTCTTGCCGATTCCCAAGAACCTGCCCATTGACACGTTATTCCGCACCTCGGCGGAAGCATGGATGCTCACGATCTTCGGCATCACGCTGGCGCCGTTGATGGAAGAGCTTTTCTTCCGTGGATTTCTGTATCCGGTGCTGGAACACTATCTCGGATTCGCGATCGCGGTGCCGTTCACCGCTCTGGGATTTGCCCTGCTGCATGGTTCGCAGCTCAAGTTCGCCTGGGGCCCGTTGCTGGTGATTTTCATCGTCGGGCTGGTATTGACCATCGTGAGAGCGCGCAAGAAGTCGGTGGCCGCCAGCCTGCTCATTCATGTTGGATACAATACGACGCTTTCCGGGCTGATCTTCGTGGCGACCGGCGGCTTCCGCCATCTGGAGAAGCTCAAGCAGTGACGGTCCTCGCAAGGGACGGGTCGCAGAAGAACCATGGCGTAGCCTGGCTCAACTCCTGTGACCGGTGACCTACGACCTGTTATCGTAATCCTTCATGTCTGCCGAAATGTCCACTGCGAAACAAGAGCTGCTCGATATGCTGGCGCAGAAATCGTTCCGCCTGGGCGAGTTCAAGCTGTCCTCGGGCGGCACCAGCGATTACTACATCGATTGCCGCACCACGACGCTCGATGCTCGCGGCGCGCAACTCACGGGCCGGGTCTTCTTCGACGAAATCCGTGAGCAGGGCTGGGAGGCCGATGCCATCGGCGGCCTCACGATGGGTGCCGATCCGATCGTGGTTGCGGTAGCGGTGGCCAGCGGCACGATGCACGGATTTCTCGTCCGCAAAGCTGAGAAACAGCACGGCACCGGACGCCGCATCGAAGGCTTCTGTGAGAACGGCGCGCGGGTGGTGATTGTCGACGATGTTTGCACGACCGGGGCTTCCACCATCGAGGCAATTCACGTCGCCCGCGAAGCCGGATTCGAAGTTGTCGGCGCAATGTGCCTGGTAGAACGGCAGGACGCACATGGGCGGCCAGCCGTAGAAAGAGCCGCGGCGCCGGCGCCGTTCATTTCCATCTTCACCGCGACTGATGTGAGAAAAGCGCACCTTACGAACAGTGAGTGAGCCGCAGCTACGCTCCAACAACATGATCCAAGACGGCTATACCGACCTCCCTCCCGGAAAGATCGCATCGGTCGTCACCTATCTCGAAATGCTGACGCGGCCGCTGCCAGGCGATGCTTCGTCCCGCCCGGTGCATCTACGGCAAATTCAGAATCCCGATCTTGACTGGTATCGTGCCCTCTATCGGCGCGCCGGCGCGCAATGGTTCTGGTTCAGCCGCCTGGAGCTGACGGACGAACAGTTGTCGGCAAGACTGAACATACCCACTACCGAGTTCTTCATCGCGGAACACAGTGGCAGCGAAATTGGCCTCGCTGAACTTGATCGTTCTCACACTCCCGACGTCGAGATCACATTTTTCGCCCTGTTTCCGCAAGCGATGGGCAAGGGCCTCGGCCGCTCTTTGATGGACGCGGTCCTCGATCGCGCCTGGAGCGGTTCGACCTCGCGGGTCTGGCTGCATACCTGCACATTCGATGCTCCGGTAGCCCTGCAGTTTTACTTGAAGTGTGGTTTTCGGCCTTACAAGCGCGCGATCGAAGTAGCCGACGATCCGCGTCTCCGTGGAATCCTGCCCGAAGACACAGCCCCGCACGTTCCGATCATCCGGTAATCTATAACGTTGAGTTCGCAGCGACTAACAACTGACCACTGAGACCCGATCTTTCATGATTCAGACTCTCCAATGGACCGACCAGGGCGTCCGCTTCATCGACCAGACGAAGCTGCCGACCGAAGAAGTGTACGTAAACTGCACCACTCACCAGCAGGTTGCCGACGTCATCCGCAACATGGTGGTGCGCGGCGCCCCCGCAATCGGCGTGGCCGCCGCCATGGGCATTGCGCTCGGCGTGAAAAATTCGAAAGCGGAGCATGGCGCTGACCTGAAAAAGGACTTTGACCATATTTGCGAGACGATCCGCCAGACGCGGCCGACGGCCGTGAATCTGTTCTGGGCGATCCGGCGCATGCAGGAGAAATTCGAACGCATCCGGGTGCAACAGATCCCACAAATCAAACAGTCCCTGATCGAAGAAGCCCAGCGCATGCACGCCGAAGACATCGCCGCCAACCAGGCCATGGGCCGTCACGGTGCCACCCTCATGCCCGCGAGCGGAGGCGTGCTAACGCACTGCAATGCTGGGGCTCTCGCCACCGCCGGCTACGGCACCGCGCTCGGCGTTATCCGCGCCGCCGTCGAGCAAGGAAAGAAGATTCACGTCTACGCCGACGAGACGCGTCCCTTCTTGCAAGGCTCGCGCCTCACCGCGTGGGAACTGATGAAAGACGGTATCCCTACCACCGTCATCTCCGACAACATGGCCGGAGCCATGATGAAGCAGGGCAAGATCGGCGCTATCGTAGTCGGCGCCGACCGCATCGCCGCCAACGGCGACGTCGCCAACAAGATCGGCACCTACACCGTCGCCGTCCTCGCCAAAGAACACGGCATCCCGTTCTACGTCGCCGCCCCGATTTCGACCGTCGACCTCGAAACGCCCGACGGCTCGAAGATTCCCATCGAGCAACGCAACGCAAATGAAGTCACGCACATCGCCGGCAAACAGATGGTCCCGGATGGCGTGGAGATCGAAAATCCGGCGTTTGATGTCACACCGGCGAAATATGTGGCCGCGATCATCACGGAGCGAGGGATTGCGAGGGCGCCGTATGAAGGATCGCTGCGTAAGCTAGTGCGAGAGTCGTAGCGGCTAGGCAATAGCTATGCACTATCCTTTCACCCGCCGTCAGCAAATAAATTGAAGCTATCTCATGTGATTTGCTCAGTCTTCAACGCTGCCCTGCGGCGTCCTCTTCGTGGAACTTATTCACAAGATTGTGACGCACCAGAAAATCTAGAAGCATTTTCGTCCTCTCATGACCATACATTTCCAATAGACTTTGAGCGGCTGAAAGCCTACCAGCCTCAGCTTTTTGCAGTTCAGGATAAGCCTGCGCACAGGCGCCAATGGATAGGGATCTGCCGTCAATTTCTTTCAACGTCTGCGATTTCAGGCTGTCGTGTATCTGATCTACGGACGGATTCGGATATCCTGTGATTTCTGATGACCACAAATTTAGATCAGCGACACATTCTTCCAGCTTAGGAGAGGGCTTGACCTCTTGTGGCAGTGCAAGCGGTGACAATTCGGCAAGCATTACCCCTACCGCCAATAACCACATCCTCTTCATGATTTGCCTCAGTTACTGCGATGTGGCTGGTTGCGCGCGAATAATACACACTCGCGCAACGCGGCCTCGGCCTTTTTCGCAACCATCAAGTCCGTCGCTGGCACTGTAATGATTTGATCGGCTTGCTTGGATTTTGTCACCTTGCGCTTGAAGCCGCTATCGGCAGTGATCATACACAGGGATTCATCTGACAAGTACACCAACTGTTCCGTGTCAATGATGTCATTCTGATTCTTTCTGCTGAGTGGGTTGTACTCTTGGTTGGCGAGTGCCGTTTGCAACTTAGCCTGCTCAAATTCGTGGTGCGCGCTGAACGCAGACACAATTTCAGCCAAAGGTCTGGACTTGGGGTCCGCGCCGACACTGTTGGCAATTGAAACAAACCATACTACGGTGGTGTCAATAGCCTTCAGCTTTTGCTGCTTCATATCGTCAACCATAGCCTTGAATTGTTCTGCTTTCTGACGTTTGAAATCGTCCATGAGCTTCGTGTGATCCACTGCCACTTTCTTCAGTTCTGCCAGTGAATCAGGGGTATTAGCCTCCAAACACCAGTTGAATGCGGCTTCCATTCTCTTGGTGAAGCTGTCATCCGGCTTCTCCTTCTGAAACCAAACTTGGTATAGCCATGCATCGGGCCACGGAAGCAGAACACAGCGTTTGGGGTTGCTCCAATTTCGGATGGCGCGAATTTGTTGCAACACATCATCCCCGCCATTCTCGCGCGCCAACTGTGCGAAAACTTCAAACGCACTGAGGGGCGAAATGAGCATTCGGCCCCTCAGGTCGTCGGGTAATATTTGCTGTGCAAAGGCTTCTCCGAAATAGCGGAACGCATTAGTATCCAGATAAAAGTGTCGGAGCATTATATGGAGCCTCTCTTAACCAGAGAGTACCATCCTGAAGTCATGAGGTCAGAGTCCACCCCAATACCAGCGTGAAACTAGTCTCGAATGCCCCTGATCCCATCCCAACTCACCTTTGACAGCGGCGGCAAGAGCATCCGTATTGACGCCTATCTCCCTGGCTCAGACTCCAAACTTCCCGCCGTGCTCGCTCTCTACGGCTCTGGGGGCGGGGTTGAAGGCATGAATGGACCTGCGTCGATGCTGGCCGAGCAGGGCTTTGCCGTCTTCGTCCTGCACTACTTCGACCGCACTGACACCACGCAAGCTACCGACAAGCAGACGATTTTTCGCCACTTCCCGGCCTGGGGAAAGACGGTGTGGGACGCAGTCGGTTACATCGCCGAGCATCCACAAGCCGATCCCGAACGCATCGGTCTGCTGGGGTTCTCACTCGGGGCCTATTTGGCGCTTTCGGTCGCGGCTGTCGATTCGCGTGTGAAAGTAGTCGTCGAATTCTTTGGCGGACTGCCCAAGGAAATGAAGTTCTTCATGCGCCGCCTCTGTCCGACGCTGATCCTGCACGGCGAGGCCGATGCGATTGTTCCGGTCGCCGAAGCCTATGATCTGCAAAAGTTGCTGGAGAAGAAGAACGTTGCGTATGAGATGAAAATCTATGAGGGAGTCGGACACGGCTTCGACGACGCAACGTGGCGTGACGCCGGGCTGCGGAGCCTGCGGTTTTTGCAGAAATATTTGTTCGAGCGAACGGAGCCGGCGGAGATGAACGGTTCTTGATCGAGTAGGGATGTTTCGACTCCGCAGAACGCCCGCTACGCGGACGTTCTGCTGCGCTCAACATGACACTAGCAGGGAGATCGAGGTGTCAATCGAGCACTCGGGTGTGGGCACAGGTTCGAGACCTAAGCGGAGAGCTGAGATCCCGACAGCCGACGGTTGAGAACTTATTCCAGGAACTTTTCCTCGGCTGCGCCCGTACTTAATCATGTGGAGGTGTCCCATGGTCGCGTTCCTGCTCTGGTGCCTGCTGTTCATTCTGTGCTGGCCACTGGCGTTATTGGCGCTGGTGATGTATCCGATCGTGTGGCTGCTTCTGCTGCCGTTCCGGGTGGTGGGAATTGCTGTGCACGGTGCGCTGGCCCTGGTGTGGGCCGTGGTGATGCTGCCTGCGCGGCTGCTGAGCGCGCCGTTTCGGGTGTGAATTGTGGCGCTGCATGCCGGGCGAGGGCGCCCGGCACTCCAATGATCGCGACAACCAATGATCGCCGCAGAGAACTAGAGTATTCCTCGTGATGGTAGGTGTGAGGTTTCCCTCAGCGGCTGAAGCCGCAGGTTCTTAATATGCTTTACGGCACAACTGAAGTCGTGCCCTTCCCCGGTTGCGCTTGTGCTCTACGGCAACTCGATACGTGCTCTACGTTCCCATCTCTTTCAGGTTCGGGCTGATGATCAGCTTCGGCTCGGTGGCGCGCTGCACGTCGTCGGCGGTCAAGCCGGGTGCGACTTCTTCGAGTATCAATCCTTGCGGCGTCACGCGGATGTAGGCCATTTCGGTGACGATCGTGTCGACAACCTTGACACCGGTCAGGGGCAGCGTGCACTTTTTCAGAATTTTGGGCTGGCCGTCTTTGGTCGTATGCTCCATCGCGACAATCACGCGTCGCGCGCCCGCTACCAGGTCCATCGCGCCCCCCATGCCCTTCACCATCTTCCCGGGGATCATCCAGTTGGCGAGATTACCCTGTTCGTCCACCTCCATGGCTCCCAGCACGCTCAAGTCGACATGCCCGCCGCGGATCATGGCGAACGAATCGGCACTCGAGAAGTACGCGGTCCCGGGCAGTTCACTAACCGTCTCTTTGCCGGCGTTGATAAGGTCCGCGTCTTCCTGTCCCTCGGCGGGATAAGGTCCGATTCCCAGCATGCCGTTCTCGCTCTGCAGGATGACGTCCATGCCAGCGGGAACATAGTTCGCGATCAGCGTCGGCAGGCCGATGCCGAGGTTGACGTAGAATCCATCGCGCAGTTCGCGAGCAATGCGCTTTACGATGCGTTCGCGCTTTTCAAGGTCTTTGGACGGTTTGGAAGTTGTAGACATTGTTGTATGAAAACGCTATTCACCGTTCGTCTTTCGCAGGAAATTAGACGCTATCGATCGAGAGACTGGCGAAAAGCGAAAAGCTAACCACCAACCACTAACCACTAACCACCGCTTTCCTTACCGTTCTCTTCTCAATCCTCTTCTCAAACAACTCACCCTGGAAGATGCGTTTCACGTACACGCTGGGCGTGTGAACCATATCTGGATCGAGTTCGCCGGGCTCAACCAGATGCTCGACCTCGGCGATCGTGATCTTTGCTGCCATCGCCATCATCGGATTGAAGTTGCGCGCCGTTTTCCGGTACACGAGATTCCCCCACGTGTCACCCTTCCATGCCTTAACGAAAGCGAAGTCAGCCTTCAGCGCGCATTCCATGATGTACATGCGTCCGTCGAATTCGCGGGCTTCTTTGCCTTCTGCGACAACGGTGCCGACGCCGGTCGGAGTGAAGAAGGCAGGAATTCCTGCGCCGGCGGCGCGCATCCGTTCGGAAAACGTCCCCTGTGGAACCAGATCGAGTTGTACGCGGCGGTCGAGCACCATCTGCTCGAGCAGCTTGTTCTCGCCGACATAGGTTCCAATGTGGCGACGGATCTGGCCGTTGGCGAGCAATAGCCCGACACCAAAGCCGTCGACGCCGGCGTTGTTGCTGATGGTGGTCAGGTTCTTCGTGCCTTTGCGCGCCAACGCCCGGATCAGGTTCTCGGGCATGCCGCACAATCCGAATCCGCCGACCATGATGGTGGCGCCGTCGAATACGTCTGCGATCGCCTCTTCGGCGTTGGCGACGACCTTGTGCATAGCACTGGAATTCTATCGAAGAGGCAGAAAATCCACCACGGAGACACA
>Ga0335082_10001674_pt1 | contig 23655 bp, 18 predicted proteins | sample Lox_Sample_41_FD_206718 | JGI IMG/M metagenome (GOLD analysis project Ga0335082, IMG submission 206718) | Soil microbial communities from Loxahatchee National Wildlife Refuge, Florida, United States - Lox_Sample_4.1 | ecosystem: Environmental > Terrestrial > Soil > Wetlands | place: USA...
GCGGACCAGACGAAGTCAGCTTTGCCGAGCCGCCCGGGTGAGGCGCACCATCTCCTCGCGGACGTCGCTCGCGGTGTGGCAGAGCCGCGCGAACGCGAGCCAGCGCACGCGGGATGCCGTCCGCACGTGGAAGCCCTCCGGGTCGACGGCGAGGAGCGACGCGCCCTCGCCCCGCTCGCCGAGGAAGCGCTCGCAAATCGCGGCGAGTGCGTCGGGGTGGTCGCGGTTCATGTGCTCGACGATGGAGCCCTCGCCCTCGCGCCACGCCGGCGTCGGGAGCAACCAGTCGGCGCGCTCGATCCAGCTGATCTCGCCGAAGCCGCCGATCCAGCGGACGCGCGCGGGCTCGATCGACCAGAAGGCGAAGTCGCGCATCGCCAGGAGCCCGCGCTGCGCCGGGAAGAGCGCGAGATAGCGGTCCTCCGCCGCGGCGCGCTCCGGCTCCAGTAGCGGCTGCGCCTCGCCGAGCAGGCTCGCGCGGCCGCTCGCCTGCTTGTCGTCGCAGCTCGGATCGAAGACGGTGAGGCAGCAGCGCGGATCGGCGGACAGGTTGCGCGTGTGCTCGGCGAGAGCGCTCACCAAGAGGAGCGGGCGCCCCTCATAGGTCAGCGCGAAGGGCGCGAGCGAGCCAAACGGATAGCCGGGCGCGGCGAGCGCCTGCGTGGAGAGCACGCCCGCGTCGACGCGTCGGAGGAGCGCACGCGCCTTGCGGGCGAGGTCCCCGCCGTCGGACGCGCTCATCGGCTAGATCCCGAGATTGGCGAGCGCGTCGATCACGCGACCCGCCGCCTCGGTGAGGGCGGGATGCGTCCCCTCGAAGCGATCGACCGCCTCGCGCAGCCGTCGGGTCAGTGACTCGTGCTCGTGTCCCCGCTCGAGCGCCAAACGAATGTCGTCCATCAGCGCGCGCAGCTGGGCGCGCGACTCCTCGTCCAGGGATTCGGCGCCCTGGAGCGCGGCGTGGAGCGCGGCGAGCTGCTCGCGGAGGTGTTGCTCCGGCATCTCAGGAGCCTCCCTTGTCGGCGCCGGCGCCGAAGAGGGCGTCGAGCGCCCTCCAGCGCGCGAACGCCGACAGCGCGCCGCCCAGCGAGAAGAGCGCGGCCGCCACCCAGAGCCGCCACTCGAAGGAACGGTCGAGCAGGAGCTCGCGGTCGATCGCGCGGCCCTGAAGCAGCTCGAGCAGGAGGATGATGGCGATCGCCATCGGCAGGCCGCGGAGCAGCCCACGCTTCAGCATGTAGCGGCGCAGCCCCTGCTGGCGAATCTGCTCCCACTCCGCGCGGCTGCCCTCGCGTCCCCGCAGCATCCAGTCGACCTCAGGCTCCCTGGGTGCGCGCCCGCAGAGGCCGCCACATGCCGCCCGCCGACCACGAATCGAAGCCCCAGCGCAGCCACCCCAGCAGGGCGCGCGCGAGCCAGAGCGCCCACGCGAGCATCGCGGCCCGGTAGACTGCGATCGGGACCGAGATCACGCTCGCCACCGGCAGCTTCCCCTCCGTGCGGTCCTGGTACCAGCGCAGAGCGTAGGCGGTCGAGCCGTTCCCCGCGATCTGCATCTCGGGCGCGCCGAGCAGACCGTGGCGGATCGCGTCGAAGAGCGCCGCCAGCGCGACCGCGCTCCAGAGCACCAGCAGGATCTGCAGCGCGGCGAAGCTCCGCGCCGCGAGCTGCGCGCCGTGCTCGCGCCGCCACGCCAACGCGACGAACCAACCAGCCACCGCGGCGCCGAACCACACCGGCACCTGCGTGAGCCCGAGCCCGAGCAGGAGCCAGTGGTGGAAGCGGAGGGGGACGCCGGGCGCGCGGGCGAGCCCGGCCGCGACGACCGCCAGCACGACCAGCACTCCCCAGAAGAGCACGGCGGGCCCGAGGCGCGGGCCGCCGACGGACAATACCCAGCGATCCTCCGGCACGGCGATGCTCTCGGTCACGTTCACCGCCGGCGCTCCGAGGGACACGTCGGGCGTGGCGGTGCGGAGGCCCATCCCCTCGGCGCTCCGCCACTCGACCTCGATGCCCTGCTCGCCCGGCCGCAACGGCAGCGACAGTTCGCGGCCATCGGCGCGCAGCGGCTGCTCGGTCCCGTCGATGCGAACCGCGCGGAGCTCGGCGCCCGGCGGGAGCGAGATCGCATGCCGCCCGCCCTGGCTCGCGCGCAGCTCGAGCGCCAGCGCGGCGTCGGTGCTGCGCCGGCCGGGATGGAGATCGAGCACGGCGGAGTCGATGGTGAGCGTCGCGCCGCCGGCGCCGATCGGGCGCGCGATGCGGAGCGCGACGCTCTCGCCGGGCCAGGGGCGCCAGGCGCGGAGGGCGGCCCGGTCGTCGGGAGCGGCGAGCGGCGGAATTCCGTCGGCGTCCACGTGCCAGAGCGGCTGCGCATCGAGGCGCCAGGTCTCGACCCACGCGACCGATGCCGGCGCCGTGAGCCGAATCTCGCCGCGCGGCTCGAGGGTCGAGGACCAGGAGATGGAGCGCGTATCGGGCGCGAACCGCAGGCGCGCGGTGCCATCCGCCGCCGGGATGCCCTCCGTCGCGACCGCCTCGCCCTCGAGCAGCGGCACCTCGAGCACGCTCGCGCGCCCCGGCTCGGAGATGCGCGCGACCCTCGTATCGACGTTCCAGGTGACGCCGAGGCGGATCGTCCGCTCGACCGTCGCGAAGAACGGCGGGGGCTCCGGCGCCAGCGCGGGCGCGGCACCCTCCCCCGCGCTCGCGCTGCGGCGCAGCTCCAACGCACCCGACGCTCCTCCCTCGAGATCGAGCCCGTGGACGCTCCAGCCGGGCGCGTCGACCGACACGCGATGCGGTCGCAGCGGCAAGGGGAGCTCGATGCGCTCGATGCCCGGCGCGAGGCGACCCTCGAGCAGCACGTCGTGCACGCCCGGTGCGAGCGGGAGCCAGAGCGTCCCGCCGTCGCGAAGCACCGACACGGCGACCGCGTCGACCGCCGCAGATTGCGGCCGCCAGGAGGCGGCGCCGCCCGGGAGCGGGATCGCGGTCGACGCCGCCGCGTGCGCCTCGAGGCGAAGCCGCAGCCTCCCCTCGTCGAGCTCGACCGCGAGCCGCGCGATCGACGCGCACGCCGGGTGGCACGCGGGAGGCTTTGCGAGCCGCGCCTGCAGCTCGTCGAGCAGCGCCTTCGAGGGCAGATCCGCAGAAGCGGCCGCGCCGCCGGCCAAGAGCGCGAACGCGACGAGCGGTGCGGCAGGGAAGCGCGAGAGCGTCGGCGCGCCGGGCTCCCGCCGCCCGCGTCCGAGGACCACGAAGCCCAGCGCCGCGACCAGGGCGAGGCGCGCGAACGCGAGCGCGCGGTTTCCGCCCGGCGACACCAGCCAGAGTCGCACGCGCTGGTCAGCCTCGACGGGACCGCTCCAGACCAGCGCCACCGTCGACCACGCCCAGCGCGGGAGGCCGGGGCCGGTCGCGATCCGCGCGTTGGGATCGAGCGCGCGCAGATCCGGCGCGCGCTCGGCCGGAGCCTCTTCGCGCGCCTCTCGCTCCGGCTCCGCCTGCGGCGTCGCCGGCGCCTTGGCTAGGGCGCGCTCGCGCCCGAGCGCTCCGGCGGTGGGGACGGGCGCCGCGGCTCGCGGCGGCTGAGCCTGGTCCGACTGCGCGGGAAGAGCGGCGGACTTCGCCTCGATGCGGCCGAGCACGTCGGCCGCCGCCGCGGCCGGCGGCGCGAGCGAGGGATGCAGGCCGCGCTGCAGCTCGCCGACCAGGAACGGCACCGCGGCGAGCGCGAGCGCCGCCCACGCGGCGAGTCGCGCCGCGCGCGCGGCGAGCGCGAGCCGGCGCGTATGGAGAACTCGCACGAGCGCCTCGCCGGCGAACGCGGCCAGCCAGACCAGGCGCGGCGCCCCGGGCTCGCTCCAGGTCAGCGCGAGCGCGGCCAGCGCGACCGCGCCGGCCGCCGCTCCCCAGAGCCGCGCGGCCGCGGCGGCTCCGATCAGCACGAGGAAGAGGTCCAGGAGCGTCCAGCCGCCGATCCAGGTCTGCGACGCGCGGTCGACGCCCGATGCGTGGAGGAGGCGCCAGCCTGGCGGGAGCAGGAGCTGGCCCTCGACCCGGTCGAAGTCGTGCGCCCACGAGACCGCGGCGAACGCCCTCCCGCTCGCGATCCGGCCGTCGGCGTCCAGCGCGAGCGATCCGGGCGAGACCTCGACGCCGACCGGCCCGGACTCGGCGAGCCGGGTCAGGAACCAGGCGCTTCCGTTCACCGAGGCGCGGCCCAGCTCGGCCGGGGCCGGCATCTCGAGGCGCGAGCTCCGGCGCAGGGCGCCCCGGATGCGGTCGTGGAAGGTGAGGCCGCCGCCGTCGAAGTCGAGCCACAGCGTGCGGTCGAGCGAAAGGTGGTCGGTGGGGTCGGGATCGCCGCGGCGGCGCTCCACGAGGCGCATCTGCTCGCCGGCGCGGACGACGTACGCAGGAAGGCGTCGCCAGGGATCCGGCAGGTCGGTCTGGTTCGGGTCGACCGGCGCCACGCCCTCCACCGAGACGATGCGCTGCTCGGGCCGGGCGTCGAAGACCCAGACCTCCTCGGCGGGCCAGTCCGGCGCCGCGGGCGGCGCGAGCTCGGCCGCCGGTCCCTCGTGGCGGGCGCGCAGCTCGATCTGCCAGCGACCGGGCCGCAGCTGCACGCGAAGGCGGCCGTCGTCCTCGAGTCGCGCCGGGATCGGGCTCGAGAGCGCGAGCGGCGCGAAGCCCGCGGGAAGCACCGGCCCGAGCAGCGCCTCACGCGCGCGTCCCGAGAGGCGGAGGTCGAGCCGCGTCTCGAGCTCGAGGGGCACGCCGTCGTCGACGCGCCGAAAGACCGAGAAGGCCAGGTGGTCCTCGGGGGCCGGCGCGGTCGGCCGCTCGCCGAGCCAGAGCCGCCCGTGCTCGTCGCGCTCGGCCTGCGCGACCGCGCGCCCGTCGCGGGTGAGCGCCACGAGGCCGGTCTCCGCCGGGATCGAGAGCAGGGACGGGACCTCGCTCCAGCGAAGCTGGCCTTCGAGCACGTGCCGGCCGGCGGGGAGCCAGACGTTCGGCGCTCCCCCGCCGAGGGGAACGACCGCGATCGGGCGCTCGCCGGCCTTCACGCCGTCCGGCCAGAGCTGGCCGTCGCCGGGGAGCGGCACCCACGCGCCGACCCCGTCGACCTCCCAGGGCTGTCGAAAGCGCGCTCCCGAGCCGTCGACCTGCAGCTCGAGCGCGCCGGGCCACGCACAGCGGTGTTGGGTCGACCCGTTCAGGAAAGGGCAGGCGCGGTCCGGCTGGCGCGCGAGCACCCAGGCGATCCACGGGCGCAGGAGCTCGGGAACCGTGCCGACGTCGAAGGGCTCGGCGCCGGCGGGCGGCGCCTCGGCGCGGAGCGCCGCGGGGGCGAGCGCCAGCGAGAGCGCCAGCGCGGCGCGGGCGCCGAAGGCGGCGAGGCCGCCGCGCCGCCGGGGCGTCCGGCTCACGGCGCGGTCCGTCCCTTCCTCGCGCTCTCGCGGATGTAGCGGCGCGTGATCGGCGAGAGGTCGTCGCTCGGCACGCGGCACTCGATCAGCGCGAAGTCGTTGACCTCGTGGGCCGCGCGCAGCGCTTCGCGCAGCTCCGCGCGGTTGCCGGCGCGGAAGCCCACGCCACCCCACGCCTGGGCCAGATCGGCGTAGGGCCAGGGCGGCAGCTCGAGCAGCTCCTTGCGAGGCGACACGGGGCGGAAGATCTGCCAGCCGCCGTTGTTCACGAGCACCACGATCGGCGAGAGGCCGAGCCGAGGCGCGTGCGAGATCTCGGGGCCGGTCATCTGGAACGCGCCGTCGCCGGTCAGCACGAGCGGGCGCCGGCCGGTCCCGATCTGGGCGCCGAGCGCCGCGGGGACCGCGAAGCCCATCGACGCGTAATAGCCCTGCGCGAAGTACAGGCCCCCGCGGCGCAGGCGAAGCTCGAGCCCGCCGAAGAGCGCGTCGCCGGATTCGGCGAAGACGTGGTAGCCGGCGTGCGCGTCGAGGAAGCGGTTCAGCTCGAGCAGCATGTCGTTGACGCTGAGGCGCGCGGGCTCCCGCGCGCCCGGTCGCGGCCGCTTCAGGTTGTCGCGATAGGCGACCCTCTCGCGCGAGCGCGGCAGGCGCTCGGCGGCGAGCGCCGCGACGAAGTCGCGCAGCATGACGTCGGTGTAGGTGTGGAACGAGACGTTCACCCGGCCGCCCACTGCCCAGACCGAGCGCTCGCGCCGCACCTGCGGCCGCGCCGCGCCCAGGTTCATGTCGGTGAGCACGGTGCCGAGCGCGAGCACGAGATCGGCGTCGCGCACGCGCTTCTCGATCGCAGGCGGGCTGAAGGGCCCCATGTGGATCCCCATGTGGAGCGGGTGGTCCATCGGGAACAAACCCTTCGCGTCGGGAGTGGTTACGACCGGGACGCGGAGCTTCTCCGCGAGCCGCAGGAAGTCGCGCTCCGCGCCGGCGCGGTAGAGCTCGAGGCCGCCGATCAGGATCGGGCGCCGCGCAGCGGCCAGCCGCGCCAGCGTGTCGCCGACCGCCTCGCCGAGCTTGCGGCGGTCCGAGCTCGGCTGTGGGAAGCCGCCGCTCCACTCCTGGATCGCCTTCGGAACTGCGATCGGGACGTTCACGAGATCGCGGTGGATCTCGAGGTAGCCGGGGCGGTGCTGCGTCATCACCGCGCGCACCACGTCGTGCACCTCCTCGGCGGCGCGCTCGGGGTGGCGGAGGATGCGGGCGGCGCAGGTCACCTCGTTGAACATCCGCCACTGGCCCTCCACGTCCTTGGCCTGGTGGTGCACGCCCGAGAGCTTCTGCTCGGCCTCGCCCGGCCCTCCCGAGACCACCAGTAGCGGCACCTGCTCGGCGTAGGCGCCGGCGATCGGATTGAGCACGTTGTGCCCCCCCGCGCCGTAGGTGACACAGAGGACGCCGAGGCGCCGGGTGCTTCGCGCGTAGCCGTCCGCCGCGAAGCCCACCGCCGGCTCGTGCGAAAAGGTCACGATCTCGAGCGCGCGATCGCGGCCGAAGCGGTGGAAGAGCGCGAGCACCAGGTCGCCGGGCAGCCCGAACAGGTGGGTGACGCCGGCCCGCTTCAGGTAGGCGACCAGAAAGTCGCCGAGCGGCATGCGCGAGCGCATCGCCGAGCGGGCCGCGCTCACGCCCCGCGCTCCAGCAGCCGGAACCAGTGCAGCGCGGCCACCACCAGCGCGTGGCGGATCTCGCCGCTGCGCAGCCGGCGGTCCAGTTCGGCGAGCGGCACCAGCTCGACCACCGTCTCCTCGCGATCATCGTTCTCGATCTCGCCGACGCGCTCGACGCCGCGGGCGCAGTAGGTGTGGACGCGGTTCGCGAAGAGCGCAGGGTTGGGGTTGACCTCGCCGATCGCGGAGAGCTCTCCGCCGCCGTAGCCGGTCTCCTCGCGCAGCTCGCGTGCGGCGGCCGAGAGCGGCGTCTCGCCGGGATCGACGATTCCTCCCGGGATCTCGAGCGTCACGTCCCGCGAGCCGTGCCGCCACTGGCGGACCATGACGATCTCGCCGGCGCTCGTCACGGGGACCACGTTCACCCACGCGGCGGCATCGATGCGCCAGAAGCGATGCGCGTCTCCGCCGTACGGCGAGCGGGCGAGCGTCTCCTGGAGGCGGAAGACGTCGCAGTCCTGCACCTCCCGGGTCTCGACCACCGTCCAGGGGCGCGGCAGCGACATCGCGGCGAGCCTAGCAGCAGCGCCCTCGCCCGCGCAGCGAACACCGGTCGCAGGAGCGCATCGGCTAGAGTCCCTGCGCCCCATGGCGACCCGAGTGCGTGGCTCCGTGCACCGGCGCAGGCTGGCCGCCGAGCACTCCTTCCTCGTGCTGCTAGCCGTCGGCTGCGGCCTCGCCGGCGCAGCCGGCGCGATCGGCTTCCGCGCGCTGATCCGCTTCTTCGGCGAGGTCTTCCTCGGCGCCAGCCCGTCGCTCTCGAGGGCGGTGCGCGCCGCGCTCGACCTGCGGCCCGCCGAGCCGATGGCGCCGGGCGCCGCGCTCGTCTGGTGGCGGCGGCTCGTCGGGCCGGCGCTCGGAGGCGCGATCGTCGGGCCGCTCGTCCACTACCTCGCGCGCGAGGCGCGCGGCGACGGCGTCCCCGAGGTGATGGAAGCACTCGCGCGCCGGGGCGGGGTGATCCGCCCGCGCCTCGTCCTCGTGAAGACGCTCGCCTCGGCGCTCACGATCGGATCGGGCGGCTCCGCGGGTCGCGAGGCGCCGATCGTGCAGATCGGCTCGGCGCTCGGCTCGACGCTCGGCCAGCTGCTCGGCCTTCCCGCGCGTCAGCTGCGGACCCTGGTCGCGTGCGGCTCTGCGGCCGGAATCGCCGCCATCTTCAACGCGCCGATCGCCGGAGCGCTCTTCGCGGTCGAGGTGATCCTGGCCGACTTCGGCGCGGCGCAGCTCGCCCCGATCGTGATCGCCTCGGTCGTGGCGACCGTGGTCTCCCGCCTCTTCGTCGGCGACCACCCGGCCTTCGCCGTGCCGCCCTACGCGCTGGTGAGCGCCTGGGAGCTCGTGGCCTATGCGGCGTGCGGCGTCCTCGCCGCCCTGGTCGCCGTTGCGTTCACGACCCTGTTGCTCGCCTCGGAGGACGGCTTCGACCGGCTCCGGGCGCCCGAGCCAGTCAAGCCGATGCTGGGCGGACTCCTGGTCGGCGCGATCGGGACGCTGCTCCCGCACGTCTTCGGCGGGAGCTACGGAACGATCAGCGCCGCGCTCACCGGGGAGCTCGCGCTCTCGACGCTCGGGCTGCTGCTCGTCGCCAAGATGGTCGCCACCTCGCTCACGCTCGGCTCGGGTGGCTCGGGCGGCATCTTCGCCCCCTCGCTCGTGCTCGGCGCAGTCACCGGGGGGTTCGTCGGGAGCCTGGTGCACGCGTCGTTCCCGGCGTCGACGGCGTCCTCCGGCGCCTACGCGCTCGTCACGATGGGAGCCGTGCTCGCGGCCACCACCCACGCGCCGATCACGGCGATCATGCTGGTCTTCGAGCTCACCCAGACGATCGCGATCATCCCGCCGCTGATGGCGGCCTGCGTGATCGCGACGGTGGTCGCCATCTGGCTGCGGCGGGACTCGGTCTACTCGCTCAAGCTGCTGCGCCTGGGCGTCGACCTGCTGGCCGACCAGGACCCGAACGTGCTGCGCTCGCTCTTCGTCCGCGACGTGATCGACCGCGAGCCGGAGCGGGTCGCGGCCCGCGCCTCGTTCCGCGAGGTCCTCGACCTGGTGGTGCGGAGCCGCCACAACGAGTTCTTCGTCGTCGACGAGCGAGGGGAGCTCCTCGGCGCGATCGCCGTCTCCGAGCTCCGCCGGCTGATCTTCGAGCAGGAATCGCTTCGCCACGTGGTCGTCGCCGCGGATCTGATCGAGCAGCGGCCCACGGTCACGGAGAACGACGACCTCGACGCGGCGCACGGGCTCCTCTCGAGCACCGGCGCGGCGGAGCTGGCGGTGGTCGATCCGGCGGGACGGGTGATCGGTGCCGTGCACGAGCGCGACGTGCTCGACGCCTACCGGCGGGAGATGCTGCGACGCGACCTGGCGGGCGCCGTCACGAGCAGCGTCGCGCTCGCGGGCCGCGGGCGCAGGGTGGACCTGGGGGGAGGCTTCCTGCTGGCCGAGATCGAGGCGCCACGCGCCTTCGTGGGCCGGAGCCTGCGCGAGCTCGAGCTGCGCTCCAGTGCGGGGGTTCACGTCTTGCTGGTGCGCCCGCAGGGTGGCGAGAAGCAGGAGCTCCGCGTGCCGAGCGCCGACGACCGGGTCGCGCCGGCCGACCAGCTGGTGATCGCCGGCCCTTCCGAGAGCGTCGAGCGGCTCGCCGGCGCCTCGCGCCGAGCTACAAGACCTGGTCGATGACGACCGATACGCCGCTGTCGCCCGGCTGGTGCGGCTGCGGAGTCGATCCCGTGAGGTCGCCCGGCAGCTTCGTCATCGCGTTCCCGTCCGAATCGAGGCGCGCCGAGAGCCGGATCGGTCCGGCGAAGGGAAGCGCCTGGATCATGCGGTCGTCCGGCCCGATCGAGAAGTCGAGCGGCAGCTTCGGATCGGGGATGCGCTTCACGGCGAGAGGGGGCCCCGACTCGCTCGTTCGAGCGATCAAGAAGAGCACGGCTCCGGGAGGCACGCGGCTCGCAAGCTCGGGCTTGATCGAGACGGTGCCCGTGATCGGGCTCGCAGAAGCTCCCCCGCCCGCACCGCCTACGGCCGGCGCGGGCGGCATGCCCGGGCTCGCCTCCTGTTTGGCCGCCTTCTCCGCACCTTCGGGAAAGATCCTCGAGAGATCCGGCGCCTCGGGCTTCTCGCCCGGGACGAAGGGCTCGATCTTGCGGTCGCAGCCGAGAGCGAGGAGCAGGAGCGCGGCCGCTGCCAGGCCCTTCCGCGGGGTCATCCTGCGCCGAGGCTAGCTGCGATACGCTCGCGCGCCCATGGGCGACGCCGCTCGACTCGACGAGGCGACGCTCGAGGACTACCTGCGGCGCATCGGACTCGTCGCGCGCGGCGACCCCGTCTCCGTCGAGCCGGCCGGCGACGGCAACATCAACTGGGTTCGGCGGGCGCGCAGTGGGGGGCGCTCCTGGGTGGTGAAGCAGGCGCGACCTTCGCTCGAGCGGTTCCCGGAGTACAGCGCCCCGACCGAGCGGATCCTCTTCGAAGCGGCCTGGCTGGAGACCGCGAGCGGTTTCGATCGGGAGGGCGTGTGCCCGCGCGTGGTGCGCTTCGACCCGGAGTGGCGCGTGCTCGTCCTCGAAGACCTCGTCGATGCGCCGCGCCTCGACCACGTCCTCGCGGGCGGCGCGGACGGGGTTCCCGCGGCGCGCCGCCTCGCCCGCTTCCTCGGCGCGGTGCACGCGGGCACGGGCGACCCCTCGCTCGCCGCGCGCTTCCGCAACGACGCGATGCGGCGCCTGCACGGCGATCACATCTTCGCCCTCCCCTTCCGGGCGAACGACTTCCCGCTGGCGACCAGGCTGCGCGCGCGCGCCGAGGCGCTCTGGCGCGACGACGAGCTCGTCGCGATCGCCGACGCCGCCTACCGCCGCTATCTCGAGCCGCGGGGCGCCCTCGTGCACGGCGACGTGCAGGCGGGCAACGTGCTGCTCGGCCCGAGCGGCGCCGTCCTCCTCGACGCGGAGATCGCCCACGTCGGCGACCCGGCCTTCGATCTCGGCACGCTCCTGGCCCACCTCTGGCTTCCGACCGTCGCGCTCGGGCGGAGCGCGGAGGCCGAGCCGATCGCCGACGTTGTCCTCGCCGCCTACGCCGCCGCCTCGGACCCCGCGCCTTCGCTGCGTGGCGCCGCCGAGCGCTACGCCGCGATCGAGATGCTGCGCCGTACGCTCGGCGCCGCGCGGGTTGCGGTGGTCGAGGCGCCGGAGCGCGGCCTCGCGGTGGTGGACTTTGCGACGCGCCGGCTGCGCCGCCGAGCGGACGTCGGCTGAGACGGCGTCATCCCGTCCGCGATTCCGGAGGCGGATCCTCCTCCACCCAGTGGATGCGGCTGTAGTCGAAGTCGCCCTTCGCGATCGGGTTCAGCTTGACGATGTCGAAGAACGGGGACAGATCGAAGTCCCGCGGCGTGATCAGCGTGGGGTGGCGTATTCGGAAGAGGCCCGTGTAGTGCGTCGCGTCGGGCTGGCCGAACACGCGCCGCACGAGCGCGACCCCGGGTCTCGGCGGCGCGGGTGCGGGCTCCGGGGCGCCCTCCTCGAGCAGCGGGAGGATCGGGAAGCGCACGCGGGCGAAGAGGCGCGCGATCAGGCTCGAGCAGATCACCTCGGTCGGCTGGCCGCTCCCGAAGTGCAGCGCACCGGCGCGCCAGCGGGGCGGCACCAGGCGCACGGGGATCAGGTAGCGCGCCAGGTCGAAGACGTTGCGCAGGTCGTAGCGCCAGCCGATCGCGGCGACCGCCTCGTCCATGATCAGCCGGCTGTGCTCGGCCCGCAGCCTGTGGGGGCGGCAGACGCGCAGGTTGAAGTCGACGTACTTGGCGAGCGGCGACGCTACGACGCCCCGAGGCAGGGCCTCGACCACCAGGTGCCGCGCGTCCTCGCCGAAGTGCTGCCGCGCCCACTCGGCCTGCGCGCCGCCGCGGCGCAGGAGCTCGTCGCCGATGTAGAGCGCCGCGTGCGACCAGGAGCTCTGGGTGAGATAGCGGATGATCGCGGAGACGCGCTGATCGCCCTCGACGAGGATCACGTCGGCCTTGCGCACGCTCCCGAACAGCGCCCCGAGGTCGTTGCGCACGCGCCGCTCGTAGAGCGGGAGGGGGCCCATCAGGTAGTCGAGCATGCGATCGACCAGCCACCGGCGGATGCGCGGCCAGCGCTCCGTGCGAGCTCGGCGCCAGCCTTCCTTTACAGCGCGGGCGCGATCGGGAACCATCGCCGGCTGTGCCCCCTTCCATCCGGGCCGTGCTGCGGCCCGCGCTCTGGATCTCCCTCGGCGCCTGGATCGGCGCCATGCTCTTCTTCGGGACGGTCGTCGCGCGCGCCGTCTTCGCCGTGATCCCGAGCCCCGATCTGGCCGGCCAGCTGGTGGGGCGCGTGCTCGGTCCGCTTCAGGTCGCGGGCGCTGGCGCTGGTGTCGCTCTCTCGGCCCTCGGGGGGGCGCTGCGCCGGGGACGGCTCGCCGTCGCCCTTCCGCTCGCGCTCGCGGCGCTTTGTCTCGTCAATCATTTCGGCGTCACGCCGGCGGTGGCTGAGATCCGACTGGCCTCGACCCCAGCGGATCCCACCGTCGCACAGCGCTTTGCGCGCCTCCATCTCCTTTCCGTCTCGCTCTTCCTCGTCACCGGGGGCGGGGCCGTCGCGCTGGCTGTCCTCCACGCGGTCGCCGAGGCGCGCAGCGGCGCTGGGGCAGGCGACCCACACCTCTAGGTCCGCGAAAAAAGAAGAAATTCCCGTGGCCGAGGCGAGGGGCGTCCGGTATCTTCGCTGGCCGTCGCACGATATTTCGTCAATGCCTGCGCACCTTTGCTCCGGCCGCCCGCTGCCCCGGCTTCCCGTCGAGCGCTGGCCGGTTCGGGAAGCGAGCTCTCCGGGTGACGATCGGGACGCTTCGACGAGATCCCGGTCGGTTGAAGATCCAGCGAACGAAGGTCCCAGCCAGCGAGGTTCCGAGCCAAGAGATGGACGTCAAGATCAAGGCCGTCGTGCAGTTCACGATCTCGGGCTCGAGCCTCGAAGACGCGCTGGCCGAGTACGACGAGCTCACGGTCGAGGGGCTGCTCAAGGAGATCGTCGACAAGGCGATCGCTGTCGACGGCGTCAAGACCCAGGTGATCGAAGGTCCCAACACCCTCGAGGACTACGACAAGCAGGCCGAGGCGGTCCCCGAGGGCTGAAGACTCGGTCCGGCTGTTCCACCCGTCGGGAATCAGAAGAGAGCGAGCTGCTCCGGGCCGCGCGCGAGCACGTGCTGCGCGGGCGCCGCGAGTCGCGCGGGGCGCAGCGGCGCGCGGAGCTGCAGTGCGAGCGCCGGGCCAGGGCCCGGTCGATAGATGCCGGTCTGCCGCGCGTGCTCGAGGATGCGGCGGTAGAAGACCTGGAAGCGCGCGCCGTGGTTGAAGTGCCGCAGGTGCGCAAGCTCGTGGCAGAGCGTGTCGACGAGGCTCGAGTACTTGAGCGGTCTCCCCGTGGTGGCGTGGAAGAGCCGGATCCGGATCGTTCCGTCCGCGTAGCAGACGCCGAGGCGTCTGCGCACGCCCGGCCGCTCGGGCTCGATCGCGCGGTAGCGGAGGCCGAAGGCGAGCGCGATCGACTCCGCGTCGATCTTCAAGCGCTCGATCATCCGATGGGCCGCGGCGCGATCCATGCCGACGCGGCGAGTCTCTCCTCCGGGTCGGCTCCCGTCAAGGCGCGCGCGCCCCGTGGTATGGTCCGGGCGTGGCGCAGCGCGAGCCCCTCGAGATCCCGCTGTTCCCGCTCGCGAACGTCGTGCTCTTTCCCCGCGCGCGCGTTCCCCTGCACGTCTTCGAGCCGCGCTACCGACAGATGACCGGCGCCGCGCTCGCCGGTCCGCGCCGCATCGGGATGATCGCGGTGCGTCCCGAGCACCACGCCGAAATGGCGGGCGATCCCCCGCTCTTCGCCGTCGGCTGCGCGGGCTCGATCTCACAGGTCGAGCGACGCGACGACGGGCGCTTCGACCTCGTGCTGGCAGGAACGCATCGCTTCCGGATCCTGCGCGAGCCTCCGCGCCATGGCGACCGGCTGTACCGCGTCGCGGAGGTCGAGCCGCTCGAGGAGCGCTTCGACGAGGGACGCGAGGGGATCCCGCTCCAGGGACTGCGAGCCGACGCCATCGACCTCCTCGCGCAGCTCCTGCGCCACGCTGCGCCGCGCGCCGCGCACCAGCTCGACCCGCGGCGCTTCTCCGGAGTCGACGATCCGAGCTTCGTCGACCTGCTCTGCCAGATGCTGGACCTTCCGCTCGCCGAGAAGCAGGGACTGCTCGAGGCGGATGGTCCGGTGGCGCGCTGCGAGCGCGTCGTGGCGCTCTTGCAGTTCCGCTTGGCGGAGCTCGGAGGCGGCCTCTCGGGGCCCTCGCGCACCGTTCACTAGAGGCCACCGAAAATTTCAGGAAGATTTAGGAATTTCGCGGAACCGCGAGATTCGATGGCGCCATCCCGAGGTAGCGCGCGGCGCCGCGGGACGGCTCGCCGGCGTCGGAATCGCTCTCGCGAGTGCCTACGAAGTTCGCGGAATCGATGGGCGTTCGAGTTTGCAAACGGGAGTTTTCAGGCGGTGAGGCGACGTTCTGCAGCGTAACACACTCGTGTCACCCAAATGTCGCGATTGCCTCGATCTCCTCTTGCGCAGGGCTCATCGCTATGGTCTACTCCGCGCGCTTCCGATGGTTCACGCGCGGGAATCTTCCCGGCGGATCCTGAAAAACCTCTGAGAATCGCTGTGATGACCTGCCCCCCCCAGGTCGATCGGGCGGTGCTTGGCCTCGCCCCGATCCAGGAGATCTGGGACGGCGTGCTGCGCCGTCTCTCGAGCGAGCTCGCGCCGCTCGTGCTCGACGCGTGGATCGGCCCGCTGGTGGCCGAGGTCGCCGGCGACGGCTTGCGCCTCGTGTGCCCGAGCGCGTTCCACCGCGAGCGCATTCGCGAGCGCCACCTCCCGCGCATCGCGGAGCACGTAGCGGCGCTCTGCGGCCGCGCGCTGCCGATCGCTCTCGCCGTCGCAGCCGGGTCGACCGAGGCACCGGATCTCGCGCGGCCGCCGGCGCGACCGCGCGTCTTCCCCGCGCGACCCCCGAGCGCGAGCCCGGCGCCCTCCGCTCCGAGCCGATCCGGCTTCGTCGACTTCGCGGTCGGTCCGGGCAACGCGCTGGCGCGCGAGGCGGCGATGGCGCTGGCGCAGCGGCGCCAGCTCGCCGTGAGCCCGCTCTACCTGGTCGGAGCCTCCGGGCTCGGCAAGACGCACCTCGCCAACGCGGTCGTCGCGGAGGCCGGCGCGCGCGGGGAGCGCGCCGTGTACGTCTCGGGGGAACAGTTCACCAACGAGCTCCTGGCGTCCATCCGCTCGCAGCGCACCGGCGAGTTCAAGCGCCGCTATCGCGACTGCGACGTCCTGGTGTTCGAGGACGTGCACTTCCTGCGCGCCAAGCACTCCACCCAGCTCGAGCTGCTCCACACCGTGGAGCAGCTCGGGCGCGCGGGGGCGCGGCTCATGCTCACGTCCGACCGCCTGCCCCGCGAGATCCCCGACTTCGATCCGCGCCTCGCCTCGCGGCTGGCGAGCGGCCTCGTCGCCGAGATCGAGGCGCCGGATCCGGAGCTCCGCCGCGCGATCCTCCGCGCCAAAGCGACCGCCCGCGGCGTGTCGCTTCCCCCGGCGTGCGCCGAGCGCCTGGTGGCGGCGATCCCCGCGAGCGTGCGGGATCTCGAGGCGGCGCTCGTCCAGCTGGTGGCGAGCGCCTCGCTGCTCGCGCGCCCGATCGACCCCGCCCTGGTCGAGCTGGCGCTGCGCAAGGTGCTGCCCAGCGGCAGCGGGGCCGCCCGCCTCGATCCGGAGCGCGTCGCGGCGCTCGTCGCCGCCCACTTCGACACCACGCAGGACGCGCTCTGCTCCCGGTCGCGACGCCGCGACGTGCTCGCCCCGCGCCAGATCGCAATGTACCTCTGCGCGCACTACACGGACGCCTCGCTCGAGCGCATCGGCCGCGCGTTCGGGCGCAACCACCCCTCGGTCGCCAACGCCGTGCGCGCCGTCGAGCGCGCAGTCGCCGCCCGCGCCCCGCTCGCCGCCCGCGTCGCGCCGCTCGCCGCGGAGCTCGACGCGCTCTGCGGCCGCCGCAAGGGACCCCGGCGGGCGACCTGCGGTCCTCTATTCTCTCGAGATCCGTCATGCAGCCCCTCGAGCTCTTCCACCCGGCTGTCCGCACCTGGTTCGAGCGGCGCTTCCCGGCCGGCCCGACCGAGCCGCAGGCCGACGGCTGGCCCGCCATCGCCGCCGGCCGCCACACGCTGATCGCGGCGCCGACGGGAAGCGGCAAGACCCTCGCGGCGTTCCTGGTCTGCATCGACCGCCTGATCCGCCGCGCGGAGCGCGAGGGCGGGCTCGCCGACGAGACGCAGGTCGTCTACGTCTCGCCGCTCAAGGCACTGGCCGCGGACATCCAGCACAACCTCACGACTCCCCTCGCCGAGATCCGCGCGATCGCGACCGAGCTCGGCAGCGCGATCCCCGAGATCCGCGCGCTGGTCCGAAGCGGCGACACGCCCGGGTCGGCGCGCGCCGCGATGCTCCGACGCCCGCCGCACCTGATCGTCACCACACCGGAGTCCCTCTACCTACTGGTGACGGCGCAGGGGAGCCGCGAGCGACTTCGGCGCGTCGACACGGTCATCGTCGACGAGATCCACGCCGTCGCGCGCGACAAGCGCGGCTCGCACCTGGCCCTCACCCTGGAGCGGCTCGCGGCGCTGTGCGAGGCCGAGCCGGTGCGGATCGGTCTCTCGGCGACACAGAAGCCGATCGAGACGGTCGCGCGCCTGCTGGTGGGAGCGGGAGCGGGGCGCGAGGAGCCGGACGGGTCGCCGCGCTGCCGGATCGTCGACCACGGCCACCGCCGGGCGCTCGACGTGGCGATCGAGCTGCCCCAGAGCGAGCTCGAGGCCGTGGCCTCCCACGAGCAGCTCGGCGAGATCTTCGACCGTATCGCGGCGCTGGTCGAGTCGCACCGAACGACGCTCGTCTTCGTCAACACGCGCCGGATGGCGGAGCGGGTCGCCCATGGCCTCGGCGAGCGCCTCGGCGAGGACCGCGTCGCCGCCCACCACGGAAGCCTCTCGAAGGACCGGCGCGCGCGGCTGGAGGCGCGCCTTCGCGCCGGCGATCTCGCCGCGCTCGTCGCGACGGCCTCGCTCGAGCTCGGAATCGACATCGGGCCGATCGAGCTGGTCTGCCAGCTCGGCTCGCCGCGTAGCCTCGCCACCTTCCTCCAGCGCGTCGGCCGCTCGGGTCACGCGCGCGGCGCGGTGCCGAGGGGCCGCCTGTTCCCGGCCACGCGCGACGAGCTCGTCGAGTGCGCGGCGCTGCTGCGCGGCGTGCGCGCCGGCCGCCTCGATCGCCTCGAGCCCCCCGAGGAGCCGCTCGACATCCTCGCGCAGCAGCTGGTGGCCGCCTGCGCGGCCGAGGACTGGCGCGAGGACGACCTCTTCGAGCTGGTGCGGCGCGCGGCCCCCTACGCCCGGCTCGCCCGCGGCGATTTCGACGAGATCGTCGAGCTCCTGGCCGAGGGCGTCGCGACCGGCCGGGGGCGCCGCGGGGCGTACCTGCACCGCGACCGCGTCCACGGCCGGCTGCGCGGCCGGCGCGGCGCGCGAATCGCCGCGCTCGCCGCGGGCGGCGCGATCCCCGACACGGCCGACTACCGCGTGGTCGCCGATCCCGACGACACCTTCGTCGGAACCGTGAACGAGGATTTCGCGATCGAGAGCATGGCCGGCGACGTCTTCCTGCTGGGGAGCACCTCGTGGCGCATCCGCCGCGTCGAGAGCGGGGTGGTGCGCGTCGTCGACGCCGCGGGTGCGCCGCCGAGTGTCCCGTTCTGGCTGGGCGAGGCCCCCGCGCGCACCCGCGAGCTCTCGGCGGAGGTCTCGGAGCTCCGCGCGCGCGTCGGCGAGGAGCTCGAGGCGGGAGGGGTCGCCGCCGCAAGCGCCTGGCTCGAGGCCGACGGGCACAGCCGCGCCGCGGCGGAGCAGATCGCGCGCTACCTCGACGCGGCGCGCACGGCGCTCGGCGTCCTGCCGACGCAGGAGGATGTCGTCTTCGAGCGCTTCTTCGACGAGGCGGGCGGCATGCAGCTCGTCGTCCACGCGCCGTTCGGCGGCCGCGTGAATCGCGGCTTCGGCCTGGCGCTCCGCAAGCGCTTCTGCCGCACCTTCGACTTCGAGCTCCAGGCCGCGGCGAGCGACGACGCGCTCGTGCTCTCGCTCTCGCCCCAGCACAGCTTCCCGCTAGAGGACGTCCCGCGCTTTCTCGCACCCGAGACGGCCGAGCAGGTGCTCGCGCAGGCAATGCTCGCGTCGCCGACCTTCGCGGTGCGGTGGCGGTGGAACCTCGGGCGCGCGCTGCTCGTGCTGCGACAGCGAGGCGGCAAGCGGGTGCCGCCCCCGCTCCAGCGCATGCAGGCCGACGACCTGCTCGCGGCGATGTTCCCGCAGCTCGCCGCGTGCCAGGAAAATGCGACCGGGCCGGTCGAGATCCCGGACAACGCGATCGTCCGCCAGACGCTCCGCGATTGCCTGTTCGAGGCCGCCGACGCCGAGGGCCTCGTACAGCTGCTCGGCGCGATCCGCGCCGGGCGCGTCCGCGTGCACCTGCGCGACACGACCGAGCCGTCGCTCCTCGCGCACGAGATCCTGAACGCGCGCCCCTACGCCTTCCTCGACGACGCCCCGCTCGAGGAGCGGCGCACGCGCGCGGTGGCGCTGCGGCGCGGCATCCCGGAGAGCGCGCGCGACCTCGGCCAGCTCGATCCCGAGGCGATCGCGCGCGTCCGCGAGGAGGCCCGCCCCGCGCCGCGCGACGCCGAGGAGCTCCACGATCTCCTGCTCCTCGCCTGCGTCCACCGCCCCGAGGCGGCCTGGCGGGATTGGCACGCGGATCTCGCGGCGGCGGGACGCGCGGCCACCCTCGACGCGGCCGCGGGCCCGCTGTGGATCGCGACCGAGCGCCGCCCGCTCGCCGCTGCGCTCTTTCCAGGAGCGCGCGTCGCGCCGGACGTGCGGGTGCCGGAGCCGATCGCGCGGGCCGGCCCGCCGGACGTCGACGAGGCCGCCGCCGAGGTGGTGCGCGGGCATCTCGAGGGCAGCGGGCCGCAGACGGTCGCGGACCTCGCCGCGCGCACGGGGCTCGGGGCGGGCGCGATCGAGACCGCGCTCGCTCGGCTCGAGGCGCAGGGCTTCGCGCTCCGCGGGCGCTTCGACCCGACGCGCGACGCAGAGGAGTTCTGCGCGCGCCGCCTGCTCTCGCGCATCCATCTCTACACGCAGGAGCGCTTGCGCCGCGAGATCGAGCCGGTCAGCGCGCAGGACTTCATGCGCTTCCTGCTGCGCTGGCAGCACGTAGCGCCCGGCACGCAGCGCGAGGGTCGGCGCGGGCTCCTGGCGGTGATCGAGCAGCTGCAGGGCTTCGAGCTCGCGGCCGGCGCCTGGGAGGAATCCGTCCTGCCGGCGCGCAGCTCCGGCTACGACCCCGCCTGGCTCGACGCGCTCTGTCTCTCCGGCGAAGTCGTGTGGGGGAGGCTCGGCGTCCGCGGCGCGGCCGAGGGAGACGAGTCCGTGCGCGGCGGGGTTGCGCCGTCGCGGGCGACCCCGCTCGCGTTCGCGGTCCGCGACGACTTCCCGTGGCTGCTCGCCGCGGCGCGCGACGGCGCCGCTCCGTCGCTCCCCGGCCCGGGGCCGGCGCGCGACGTGCTCGAGCGGCTGCGCGAGCAGGGCGCGCTCTTCGAGGGGGAGCTCTTGGCGCGCACCGGCCGGCTGCCCGTCGAGGTGGAGGAGGCGCTCTGGGACCTGGTGGCGCGCGGCCTGGTGAGCGCAGACGGCTTCGGCGCGGTGCGTGCGCTGCTCGCGCGCCGGTCGGCCGACCGCGAGCGGCGGCGCAGCGTCCGCGCCTCGACTGCGCGTGCCCGCATCCGGCGCCGGCTCCACGCGGCGCATGCGGCACCCGGCCGCTTCGCGCTGCTTCCGGCTCCCGAGGCGGGCGGCGACCGCGAGACGCTCGCCGAGGCGGTCGCCGAGCAGCTGCTGACGCGCTGGGGAGTGGTCTTCTACGACCTGCTCGCGCGCGAGAGCCTGGCGATCCCGCGCCGCGAGGTCTTCTGGGCGCTGCGCAGGATGGAGGCGCGGGGGACGGCCCGCGGAGGGCGCTTCGTCAGCGGCTTCACGGGCGAGCAGTTCGCGCTCCCGGGCTCGGTCGACGCGCTGCGGCAGACGCGCAAGCTCGCGCGCGGCGGCGAGACCGTGACGCTCTCGGCCGCGGATCCCCTGAACCTGGCCGGAATCCTGACCCAGGGCCCGCGGATCCCCTCCGTGCGCGGACACGCCGTCGTGTTCCGCGACGGCCTCCCCAGCGCGGCCCCAGGCTCCTCGCTGGGCTCTACGGCCGGCTGAGGACGCGGTGGCGCGCCGCCTTGCCTGAGCGGCGGGCGACCCGCGAGCAGGTGCTCGCGGCGCGCGGCAGGAGGATCCCCGACGTGATCGCGCCGCGCCTCCGCGTTCTCCTGTGCGGAATCAACCCGAGCCTCTACTCCGCCGCCGTGCGCCACCACTTCGCGCGCCCGGGCAACCGCTTCTGGAGGGCGCTCCATGGAGCGGGCTTCACGCCGCGCCTGCTGTCCCCAGCGGAGGACCGCCTCCTCCTCGGACACGGGCTCGGCCTCACCAATCTCGTCGCGCGCGCGACCGCCTCCGCGAGCGAGCTCCGCCGCGAGGAGCTTCTCGATGGACGGCGCCGGCTCGCGCGCAAGGTCACCCGCTTCGCGCCGCGCTTCCTCGCGATCCTCGGCATCGGAGCCTTCCGCAGCGCCTTCGCCGAACCAGAGGCGCAGGTCGGGCGCCAGCGCACACGTCTCGGCTCGACGCAGCTCTGGGTCCTTCCCAACCCGAGCGGTCTCAACGCCCACTTCCAGATCGACGAGCTCGTCGCCGCGTTCCGCGAGCTCCGGATCGCCGCGCGGAGCTAAGCGCCGCTCGGCGACTCAGCTCCTTCTGCACCTGCTTTGCGCGCGCCGGATGCGACTCGAGCGTCGGCACGGTCTCTGCGGCCCAGCGATCCATCGCCGTCTTGTCCTGCTTCGCCTGCGCGCGGAAGGCCGCCAGGTCTTCCTGGTGATCCTTCACCATCGCGGCCAAGTCCCTCTCTCTCGGCCGCTCTGGCTGCTGCTCCTGAAAGCAGCGCTCGCCGCGTTGGCCGCGGTGATCGCAGCGTCGGCGTTGGTCGAAGCCTTTGCGATCGGCATGCGGCCCGCGCTGCAAGGAGCCGACATCGCGATCGCAGTGGTGATCGGCGGACTCCTCGTGGCACGAGCGTTGGGGCGATCCTCCTAGCTGTCGTAGCGCATCGTCTCCTCTATCGTCTCGGCGTGCAACAGCTCGCCCGCACGTTGTCACTCTGTTTCGCCGCCGGCGCGCTCGGGGCGCTCGTCAACAGCTTCGCGGCGTGGGAGAGCGGACGCGCGGGCCTGACGGCCGCGCTCGGCGTCTCGCTCGCGCCTGCCTGGACGCTCGCCTGGCTCTATCCGCGCATCGTCTGGGGGGGTCTCTGGGGACTGCTCTTCGCGCTTCCGCTGAGCCTTCCGAGCTGGGCGGTGCGCGGCCTCGTCCTCTCGCTCGTTCCCGCCGCCGCGCAGCTCTTCTACTTCTTCCCGCGCGCGGGCAAGGGGGTGCTCGGCCTCGAGCACGGGCCCCTCACCCCGCTCCTGGTGCTGGTGTTCGACGCGATCTGGGGTCTCGCCGCCTCGGCGTGGCTGCGCTGGTCGGGACGCTGACGACGGCGTCGTGGGGCCCGGCGCCCGAGCCAGCAGAGGACCCCGACGAGGGTGAGTGCGGTCGGGGCGGGGCCCGGCTCGGGGACCGCCTCGGAGAGGATCGAGATGTCCGCGGGCAGCGTCGGCTGCGATCCATCCGGGAGCGCCGCGACGAGGGTCTGTGCGTAGGGTCCCGCGCCGTTCGGGGCTGCGCGCACGACCCGAGCATCGCCGCCTGCGAGGCTCGCCGTGTCGGCCACGAAGATCTCGTTCGCGTCGATCGCGTCGATGGCGAGCGGACAGCGGAGCAGGCCCGCGGTCGCGAGGGACATCTGTTGCGCGGGAGGCTCGAAGCCGCGCAGCGCGGCCGCTGCCGGCGCGCAGTCATCCTGCAGCTCGGTGTAGAGCGTCGTGCCGGCGATCGCGCGCACGCCGACGACCTGCAGCCCCGGGCCCGGCGCGGGCGCGAACTTCTGGAGACCGCTCGCCGGCACGTAGACGAGCAGACCGCTGGCTCCGCAGGCGACCGCGACCTGGCCGCCGGCGAGCACGTCGATCCCGTAGGCGTTCGCGAGGCGCGGATCGTTCGCGACCACGCTCGGGAGCCAAGCTGCTCCGCTCTTCGAGACGTCGAGCAGCTGGCTCGACGCGGGAGCGCCGACATAGAGCTTGCCCGTGCCACCCGACGCGAGGCCCCACGGCTCGTGTCCAGGCCCGAGCGGAGCGAGGAGCGTCTGGAGCCCTGTCACGAGGTCGATCGCCACCACCGCGTTTGTCGCTGCGTCGAGCACGTAGAGGACGCGCTCGCTGGGCCTGACCACCAGCCCCGTCGGGCTCACGAGCAGGTTCGCGGCCCCCGCGCGCGGCGAGAGCACGGTGACGAGCCCGGTCACGGGATCGACGTGCAGCACGCGACCGTTGTTGAAGTCGCTGACCAGCAGGTCGCCGATCTCGAGAGCGGCCGCCACCACGCTGAGGTCGACGCTCACGTGCGCGACCCCTGCCGCGCCCGCGTCGATCATGATCGTGGCCGAGTGGGCCCCCGCGAGCAGCTGATCGGTGTCGAAATGGACCGTGTGCTGTTGGCCGCTCCCGCCGGGAGGATCGATCGACAGCCAACCGGACGCCGTCGGACCGTAGGAAACCGACGTCGTGTAGGAGAGGGACCCTCCTCCCGTGTTCGTGCAGGAGAAGTGGAGATCTGCGGCGTCTTGTCCAGCGCCAGCGGTCGGAGAGAGGGACCCCGGCGAGCAGGAGAGCGCGGGCGGCGGATCGATGCGGAGCGACGCGCTGATCCCCACGCTCTGTGCGCCCCCCGCCGCCGTGATCGTGGTCGTGTAGGGAGCCGCCTGCGCCGCGAGCCCGCTGATGTCGTAGGTCACGGTGTGCGTGAACGACGCCCCGGCCCCGAGGCCCGCTCCCGGCGCGGGCGTGACGGAGAGCCACGAGACCCCCTCCGACACGCTGTAGCTGAGCGTCCCTCCGCCCGTGTTCGTGCAGGTGAACGTCGTGCTCGCCGGATTCGCCCCTCCGGCGGTGGCCGTGCGAAGCGGCAGGTTGGTGGGCGAGCAGGAGAGCGCGGGCGGCGGATCGATGCGGAGCGACGCGCTGATCCCCACGCTCTGTGCGCCCCCCGCCGCCGTGATCGTGGTCGTGTAGGGAGCCGCCTGCGCCGCGAG
>Ga0335082_10001676_pt1 | contig 23632 bp, 21 predicted proteins | sample Lox_Sample_41_FD_206718 | JGI IMG/M metagenome (GOLD analysis project Ga0335082, IMG submission 206718) | Soil microbial communities from Loxahatchee National Wildlife Refuge, Florida, United States - Lox_Sample_4.1 | ecosystem: Environmental > Terrestrial > Soil > Wetlands | place: USA...
GCCGAGGAGCGACGTATCGCGCTCATAGCGGGCACGGACTTTCTTGCCGGTCAATCTGGCTACTTCGGCTTCCAGCAGCTTCTTTTCCGCTTCACTCAAGTCTCGCGCACTGCGAACTTCCGCGTCAGCAATGCCCATGCGATCGTTCAGTTCCTGCTCCACCTGCTTGACAACCTCGGCGAAGAGCGGCAAGCGGCGGTGATCGGTCAGGACGGCGATAAAATTTCTGACCTCGCGCGCCATCCCGGTTCGCTGCGCCAGGGCGTCCAGCACCGCCAGCTTCCGGTTGCCGGGAATGGATGGATTCTCCAGCACGCGCCGCAGAACTTCGCTCTCGTTCCGCAATGCCACGATCAGCCGCAGTTGCTCAATCATGCGGCCAGCGTCGAGCTTGCCGCTGACCACGACGTCGGCGAAAGCGCGCGCGTAAGCACCTACGACGGACGCCATACTAGGCGGACTCCTTTCCGCCGTCCGAGGCCAGTTTCCCGGCAAACGTCCGGACGAGCGTCTGGTCGGTGCTTGCGTCGACCTGAATCTGGTTGCGCGCAAGAGCTACCGCGAGATCGGCGGTGTGTTCCCGCAGTTCGCGGCGAGCCACCTTGGCAGCGGCGGCAATTTCCTGCTCCGCAGCCTCGACCACCTTGCGAATGTCCTCTTCAGCAGCCGCCTTGATGCGATCCTCTTCGGATTCGGCCTCCCTGGCGGCGACCGCCTGCATCTCGCTGACCTCGGAGTCCAGTTTCTGCAAGCGCGCTTCAATCTCCGACAAACGATGGCTGGCCTCCTCGCTTGCGGCGCGCGCTTCCTGCAAGGCTCGTTGAATGGCTTCGCTGCGATTGCGCATGGCTGCGGGCAGGCTCTTGCGCGCGAACCAGTAGACGAGGAATACCACGAGGGCAAAATTGAAACCGACGGCAATGAGATGAACCTGATGAACGCTGAGCCCGGTGGCGCTCGCCACTTTCCTGATCACTGAGGAATGCTTCAGGTCCGCGTGCTCTTCTTCTTCTCCAGTCTCCTCGCGCGTTTCCCTGGCCAGTTCGTGGCCCGGGCTATGATCCTGTGACGCGGCCTGCGCAGGTTCGGAGGAGTGCTCCTGAGTGTGCGCGAAAGCGCGCGGCGAAACGATCGCGATCAGAGACAAAAAGAAGAGAGACAGGATCGCCTGCGCCAGTGTCCTGGTCATCGGCCACCCACCTGGCTAGGGGCGGCGACGGGGCGCAGCACCGTACGCACAATCTCAGCGGCCAGCCGTCCCGCTTCGGACTGCAGGGCCGCCGTTGCCTGCTGCTTATCCTGATCGATGCCGGCGCGAGCCAGTTTCACCTGCTCCTGCGCTCGCGTTCGCGCTTGCGCGACCGCTTCGGCGCGTGACTCTATTGCCTTCTGACGCAGGGCTTCCTGATTTTTGAAGATCTTCATGCGCGCTTCGCGCAGACGCTGTTCGTAGTCGGCGGTGCGCGCCTCGGCAGCGGCAATGTCAGCGCGCGCTTTTTCTACGGCGCCCTCCGTACGACGGCGGCGCTCGGCCAGAATTGCCATCAAGGGCCTATGGACCAAAACAGTGTAGAGAATGGAAAGGGTGGCCAGGAGGATGACGGTCGGGACGGCTCCGAGCAGTAATTCGCCTAGTTGTCGGAACGTCTGCTCCATGTTGTTCTGCTGATCTAGTCGGGAGATTAGGGCTCTTAAAACCCTTAAAATTAACACTCTGGCGGTAAAGGTGTCAATGGCGGAGGACACGTCCCGAAAGCGCCCGAAAGGCCTCCGAACTTCTTCTTGACAATCGAAATGGGAGGTCTACGATGTAACTATCACCTCCGATCCATTTCAGGATCGAGTGGGCCGATAGCCAAGGAAAAGTCACCGCTTCTTGGCTGGCGGCCCATTTTATTTTCTCCCCAAACCACATCCTGTTGACTTGCAGCCCCCTTGTCATCCCACGCAGAAAATTGACGTACTGCTGACAGTTGTATGACAAGTCACGACCTTTTCCCCGATAGGGTGAGTGAAGTCCCTTGGTTCCCGCGGTGTGATGCACGCGGGGCGACTCGGTCCCAGCCATCTCTCAGGAGGAGTTGCATGTTTTTGACAAAGCTTTCAAAGGGCCTCACTGTGCTCTGCCCGGTCCTGCTCATTCTTTGGTTGGCCCCGAGCAGCGTGTTTGCTCAACACTACACTCGTACCGACTTGACGACCGACAACTCAATGGTCACCAGCGCTCCTCACGTTGATCCGAATCTGGTGAATGCATGGGGAATGTCGCGTGGCACGGGTTCACCCTGGTGGATTTCTGACAACGGGAGAGGCCTAACGACTCTGTATGACGGTACGGGCACCCCGCAATCGCTCGTCGTCACCATCCCTTCCCCGAGCGGCGGCACTTCAGCGCCGACCGGAACTGTGTTCAATCCTTACGTTGGCGCTTTCGAGGTAACGCCGGGCAATCGAGCCATCTTTCTGTTCGCCACAGAAGACGGCACGATCGCCGGCTGGAATCCGGGCGTCGATCCAGCGCATGCAGTCATCAAGGTGAATCGGTCTGAGGCGGGTGCGGTCTACAAAGGACTGGCCATCGGCATGACCGGCGCCGGGCCACGCATCTATGCTTCGAACTTCGCGACGGGAAAGGTTGACGTATTCGATGCCAAGTTCCATCCCGTGAACCGCTCTTCGGCCTTCACGGATTCGCGCCTACCCAACAACTACGCTCCGTTCGGCATTCAGAACGTGGGCGGCAATATCGTGGTCACATTTGCGCACCGCGCACCCGGTTCGCTCGACGAAGATCACGGTGCAGGACTCGGCTACGTGGACGTTTTTGACCTGACCGGACGCCTGCTGCTGCGCTTGCAGCACACACCGGCTCTCAATGCCCCCTGGGGTATCGCCCAGGCGCCGGGGGATTTCGGCGTATTCAGCCATCGCTTGCTGATCGGCAATTTTGGCGACGGCTTCCTCTACGCCTACAACGCGGTCAGCGGAAAACTGGAAGGACAACTGATGGACGCTGCCGGCGGACCGATCTGGGTCGATGGACTCTGGGCGATCAGCTTCGGCGGGAACTCCACGAACAACGGAATGCTGAACGAACTGTTCTTTACCGCCGGTCCGAACGACGAGTCGGACGGAATTCTGGGCAAGTTGAGCCCGGTCGGCGCTGAACAACGGGGTAACAACGAGTAAGGCTCAAAGAGTCTGGCTGGGTTCTCTCTGTCTCTCTCCGACCCGGCCAGACATTTTTCAGCTTGCTGGTCTCAGCCCTCGGCTCTCCGGAAAAGCAAAATCCAATCATCCACTATTGGCAAGGCGACGTTTGCCGGACTGTGTGCCGTGGTTTCAGAGCGATACTCTTCGCCGTCTGTCACCTGGGACCTGGCTTACGCGGAAACGATCTGCTCGGAAATCACGCGGGCAATCTTTTCCAGGACAAGCTGCATGCTGGTACCGGCGTCGATCGCGGCATCGACTTCATGGTGACGAGCGGCGGCGTGCATGACCAGCACCTTGGTCCCCTCGTGTGATTTCTTCACCATGTAGGGCAGATGGTGACGATCGTCTTTGCTCAAAGTGGATCCCAAAATGACCAGATCGAAAGCATCGCGCCCGATGGCGGTGGTCACGTGGTGGCCGGCTTTCTTGATATCGGCGGCATGGCTGGCGAGGACCGACTCATCGCTCTCACCATAGAGAATTTTGATCGTGGGCTTGGCAGAGGTAGCGGGCAAGATAGTTCTCCTTGAACTCCCAAGACGGAGCTTAGCAAGCGGGGAACGGCGTTCAGAGGTCACGGAAGATCAGTCCCGTGCGAGTACGGCACCGCAAGACATAGCCCCAGGTAACACCCTTCGAAATTGCGGAGGCCGGGTTTTCAGCAATCCAATTTGGCCCCGCGTGTAGATGTCCCTGCAATCCTTGGAGTTGCGGCTCCTTTTTCAGCCCCTACCCGTCTTGTCACGTTGGCCTGTGACTGGGCGCACCACCGACGTGTGATAAAGCGCACAGCGGGATGAGCGCAATCCGGAGTATTGCTGCTCTGGCTTGCCAAGGTGAACATGTTCTTCAAAGATGCCGGGCACCTGTTCCGTCTGGCCGCCGTGTTCCTCATCGGCCTGCTCGTATTCCTGGTTGTCCGGAGCGCGCTGGTGCCGAAGAGCTTCGGACAATACGGACATTTCCGCGGGAGCGCCCTCACCGACCTGGCGGCGCGTCCGGTGAACTTTGCCGGGCATCAGGCCTGCGAGAGCTGCCACAGCGACGTCCTCGAGAAGAAGAAGGGTGGACGGCACGCCCGGGTCAACTGCGAAGCCTGCCATGGGCCATTGGCGAAGCACGCCGACGACCCGACGTCGGTCACGCCCGAGAAACTCGATACGGCGGTGCTCTGCGTCCGCTGTCACGAGGCGAATGCCGCCAAGCCGAAACCCTTCCCCCAGGTTGTTGCGGCGGATCATTCGAACGGCCTGGCCTGCGACACCTGTCACCAGCCGCACAGTCCGGCCATCGCGGGAGGTGGGAAGTGAACGTGACACGCCGTCACCTGCTGCTTCTTCTGCCTTCCGCGGCGGTGGCTTGGAAATACGTCCTCGCAGGCACCCCCGAAGCAGCGCCCAACTACACGATGGCGAACCATTGGTGGGGCATGCTGATCGATCTGCCCAAGTGCATCGGCTGCGGCAATTGTGTGCGGGCCTGTCAGATGGAGAACGACGTACCCGATGGCTACTTCCGTACCTGGGTGGAGCGGTATCACGTCTCGGAATGGGATCTGGAAAATCCGAAGGTGGACTCGCCGGACGGCGGCAAGAAGGGGTTCCCGGCGTCCCATGATGAGGGCGGCAAGAACTTCTTCGTACCGAAACTGTGCAATCACTGCTCGGATTCTCCGTGCACGCAGGTGTGTCCGGTGGGGGCCACCTTCGACAGTCCTGACGGCGTCGTCCTCGTCGATAAAACCTACTGCCTCGGCTGCCGATACTGCGTACAGGCGTGCCCGTACGGTTGCCGCTTCATCAATCCCAAAACGAATACTGCGGAGAAATGCACGCTGTGCTACCACCGCATCACCAAGGGGCTAACGACGGCGTGTTGCGAATCGTGTCCGACGGGCGCGCGGCAACTGGCCGACCTCAAGAATCCCAAAGACCCGATCCATGAGTTTCTGAAGACCCACAGTGTGCACGTGCTCAAGCCGCACATGGCGACAGGGGCGAAGGTTTTTTACAACGAGCTGGATGGATCGGTGCGATAAGGAGACAGGAAACGGCTATGCCCGGCGTCGAAGGCTTCATGTATCCGAACGAAGTGGAGCTTCAGTGGAGCGTGCTGATCGTCCTGTACCCGTTTCTCACCGGACTGGTAGCAGGCGCCTTCATTCTGGCTTCGCTGGAGCGTGTGTTCCGTGTCGACGCGGTGAAGCCCACCTACCGTCTGGCCCTGCTCACGGCCCTCGCGTTTCTGCTGGTGGCACCCATGCCGTTGCAACTGCACCTGGGCCACCCCGAGCGTTCGTATGAGATGTACCTGACGCCGCACACGACGTCGGCGATGGCCATGTTCGGGTTCGTCTATCTCTGGTATCTGATGGCCGTGTTGGTGCTGGAAATCTGGCTCGACTATCGGCGCGACATCGTCATGATGGCGCAATCATCCACCGGGCTGAAGCGCTGGATCTATCGTGCGATGACGCTGGGGTCGACCAACATCAGCCAACGCGCCCTTGCCATCGACGACCGCGTCGGCTACCTGGTCACGGTCATCGGCATTCCCTCCGCCTTCCTGCTGCACGGATACGTGGGCTTCATCTTCGGATCGGTAAAGGCGAATCCGTGGTGGTCGACACCCATGATGCCGGTGGTGTTCCTCTTCTCGGCCATGGTGTCAGGAATTGCCGTGGTGATGCTGTTGTACATGCTGGCGACCTGGGTGCGCGGCCGGAAAATCGACATGCGTTGTGTGGACACGGTAGCGCGGTATCTCTTCTATACCTTTATCATCGATTTCAGCCTGGAGATGCTCGACCTGATCCATCGCATCTACGAGTCGGATGAGTCGTTCCGCAGTCTGGATTTCATGGTGCACACCAAGCTGTATCTTTCGCACATTGTGGTGCAGATCGTGCTCGGGACGCTGGTGCCCATAGGCCTCCTTGCGTTGACACAGGTTCTTGACCTCACGGAAGCAGACCGGAAACGCATCTACGTCCTGGCCGGAGTTCTCACTTTGGTCGGCATCTTCGCGATGCGCTGGAACGTAGTGATTGGCGGCCAGCTGTTTTCGAAGAGTTTTCTCGGATACACGACCTATAAGATGGGGCTGGTAGCGCGGGAAGGGCTGCTCACAGCAATCGTCCTGACCCTGCTGCCCTTTGCGATCCTCTGGGTGCTGATCAAGCTTCTGCCGCCGTGGCCAGAAGCGCAAACCCGAGACATTCCCGAAGCGCCAGCGCCTCAGTCCGGCTCGTTCGCCTGATCTCTCTGCGCAAAGTAGCCGGACGGATCCCGAGTCAACCTGCCACAACACCGTGCCGGCAACTGCTGGTTCGCATCTGTCGTAATCGCTCGAGGATGTAATCGGCGCGCTGGCCGGGCGTCGATCTGGGCAATTCCACAACTTCGTAGCCACAGTCCCGATACGCTCCGGCGACGGTTTCGCACGTTCGAACTGCCTCGGCGAAGTCCTGCTTCCGCTCGCTGTCGGTGCGGTAAATCTCTCTCCGGGGCGGAGCCACAAACACACAAGGAGCATAACGATGCAGATGGCACGCATGGCGAATGGCACCCTGGTCCTCGAGCTCGATCAGCCACGCGTAGCCGAGAGTGTCTGGAATGCCCCGATCGAAGAATACCGGCCGCGAGGCAGGCGCATATTCGAGGTAAGACTCGACCGAACGCGTGAGCATTAAGTCCGTGTAAAGTTTGCGATCCGCCCAGGGAAGGGCGCGCCCGTCATCGCGCACCTGTTCCTGGATGATGCGGCGCGCCACTTCAGGGGCAACCTGATATCCGCGTTTCTCCAGTTCGAGAAGGACCGTCGTCTTGCCCGCTCCCGGTCCGCCGGTTAGGACAAAAAGATTCGGATTGCTCACCACTCGCAAAGCCCCATCACGCCGCCTCAGCCGTAAGCGCACGTTCGGCGGAGAGATTGGAACGATTTCTGGCGTGCAGTTCGACCGCCTTGGCGACTCGCTCCGCATCCCTACCCACTCCGGTCACGGTCGCCGACGTCATCGAACTAAGAAACTGTAAACCGACGAAATAAAGCCCCGGCAATTCGGTGACGACGCCGCGATCATGCCGCGGATCGCCGCTCTCATCGAAGATCGGCAGGTCGATCCAGGAAAATCCGGGACGGAACCCGGTGCACCAAATCACGTTCTGCACATCGAGAACGCGGCCATTCACCAGTTGTGGCTTTCCCTCTCTCGTTCCCGCCACGCGCGCCACACGCTGAATCCCGGCGGCGGTCAGATCCTTCGGCTTGACGCGGATCAGCGGGGCGGTCCGGTGCAGAAATTTCGGCCGCAGTCTGCGCCCGATCGGCGTGTTCACGTTCAGCACTCGTCCGCCGATGAAGCGCACGATGCGAAATCCGATCTGCCGCCCGAAGAAGCTCTCAATCGGCCACGGAATAAACCCACTCTCTGTTCCCGACAGCCAGGTCGGATGCGTGCGCGCGACTTCCAACCCGATGTCCGCTCCTGAGTTCCCCAGGCCCACTACGAGAACTCCGCCTTCTCGCAGCTGCGACGGGTTCTTATAGTCGTGCGAATGCAGCTGGACGATGTTTGAGTCGAGTTCTTTTGCAAATGCCGGCGGCCGTGGTACCTGATAATTTGCCATCGCCACGACAACCTGATCCGCCTCGAACCGTGCTTCCCCTGCCCGAACCATGAAACGGCTACCCTCTCGCGACAAACGGTCCACCTTCACTCCGGCTTGTACCGGCAGATTGAAATGGCCGGCATATGACTCGAGATAATCCGCCATGTCATCTTTAGTAGGAAATGAATCGCCACGAGCGGGAAACGGCAGCCCGGGCAGGGCGTCGTATCGCGCCGGAGTGAACAGGCGCAAGGAGTCCCAGCGATTTCGCCACGCATCGCCCATGCGCGAGTTGGCGTCGAGAATCAGGAACGGCAATCCGCGCCTGGACAAGTGATAGCCCACGGCGAGGCCCGCCTGGCCACCGCCAATGACAATGGTTTGCACGCGCGTCGAATATTGATTTGTCATCATCACCCCACAAACAAGGTAGGAACGTTGCGACCGTCAAGATACCTGCGTACTGGATTGGATGAAACCGCCGCGTTGGGGATTCCCAGATTGCGACAAACTATTGCCAGGAATGTTGGCTCGTAATGTGGCTTTCGGATGGAGGTAGTCGCGCCAATCTGGACGGATCCGCCCCAGTTTCTGGCGGAGAGAGTGGGATTCGAATCCGGCTAAAAACGCAGTTTCAATAACATAGAGAACGCGGCGGGCACCGTCGAAGCAATGCAAGGCGATGTAAGCAGTGCTAACGGATCACAAACGGATCACGGATCAGTGCTACCTCGGTAGCTTGGAGTTGCCGCAACGGCCTGCGCGGCAGGCCTGGAATAGCGCAGTTCGAGCCGAACGGGCCTTGCCGACCTTGTAGCTGATTTCAAGTGATTTCGGTGAGTCGCTAAGGAGTCAACTTAAAGACAATCCCGTCGCTGAAGGTTCCTCCTATTAACGTCGTACCGTAAAGCTTGCCAGCGCCGTCACGAATCACGCCGGCTTGAGGAAGACTGCCATCCGTCGGGGACCCCTTGAACGCATGGAGCACAGTTTCCTTGCCCAAGGGATCGACCTTGAAGACAACACCGCAACCCACGCCGCTATCTGCACATGCCACCCCGCCGAAGAGAGTTGTCCCATACAGATTGCCCGCCGAGTCTCTAACCAGCGTGCCTTTCGGAGAACCTCCATCTGCGGCTCCGAGGAACGTGTATAACGTGGTCAGGTTTCCAGCGGCGTCCAGCTTGAAAACCGTGTTATCTGTTACGCCATACAGGTTCTTCGCAGAATCGCGGACCAGACCCTGCGGATGCCTTCCGTCAGCACCGCATGTGAAGTTGTACAGAACTGTGTACTTGCCAGCCTTGGTAAGCTTAAAAATCACGCCACAGTTGAACTGTCCACCGGAAATCGTGGAACCGTAGAGATTGCCGCCTCCGTCACGAATGACTCCCGTTTCCGCGTCCGCGCCGTCGACGCCCCCTGTAAAGCTATAGAGAATTGTTTCCTTGCCGGCTGGATCTACCTTGAAGATTGTTCCTTGGTGGCCAGGGCCCCCGCCCATGACGGTAGTTCCATACAGGTTGCCCGCGCTATCGCGCGCCAGGACGGCGCTCGGTCCGGCACCATCAGCGGCAGGGTCGCCACTGAATTGGTAAATCACCGAGTAGGTCCCCGCTGCGTCAATCTTGTAAATGAGACCTGGGCTGCCTGCCGCCACTCCGTAGAAGTTTCCCGCGGAATCTTTCACCATGCCGTACGAAGGAATGCTGCCGTCGGCACGAGAGCCGTCGAAACTGTGCAGCACGGCCTCCGTAACACCCTTCTTGTCCACGGAAAAGATCGCTCCGCAGCCGACAGGACACTGAGCCCCGATGTTCGCCCCACCCACGCGGGTAGTTCCGTAGAGTTTCCCGCCCTTCCCCATCGCGAGTGAGGCCGTTGAGTTTTGGCCATCGGGCGCCCCTGCGAAGTGGTGCAGTATCTGGTACTGCGCCCAGCAGGCGGAGCTTATCGCGATCACCATGGCCACCATGGCGACTCGAACCAGAGTGGATGAGCTGAATTGAAAATGTTCTTTCATGTCTCTCTCCCCATTAAATTCGTTCACAAATCAGGAACTTCAGTTGCGCCTTCAGGTGTTCGAGCACCAGCGAGCTAACAATTGCTTAGGCGCTGTCCTGCCATCGTCAGAAAACTGTCAGGTAGAAGGGCGTGTCGGTAAGGTGTCGAGGACCTCCTCCCTGACCATCGGTGTAGAACGTATCCAAGTCAACGTAATGTTGACCCGGGCTTGGCGTCGAGAAGAGCTGCACCCCAACATTGTCGGTTTCTATACTTCCATCAAAAACCGGTATGGCTTGAAAAAATCTACCTCCCACGTCGAATCCAAAATCCACCCGGGCGGCGCCAAGCCCACGGTGTTGCGGAGTGAAACCGCATGGCGGCGTGCTGGCCGCGGGCTCCTGTAATTGCGAGTTGAAGCACCGCACGATCAGATTGGGGGCAGCCGGGTCGAATAAGACTGCCGCCTTGAGGAGACCGTTGGTTGCGGCGGGCTGTGTTACATCTGCACCTGCCCGAATCGAACCGTCCGACTTAAGATTTCCATTACAGCCGAGATCAGCATGCGTGTTGATCGTACAGGTGGCTGGAGACCCGTTGCTGGTCACATTTGGAGCCGTCGCGTAGAAGAGCAAGCCGCTACTCGCCGTTGTGTCATTCTCCACGAACATCGTGGTCGCGCTCGGATTGTTGTTGTACGCGACAATGGAGTTCAGGTCCGAGGTGGCCACGAGGCCAAAGTTCTTGCTGTCAGCCCATACGCCTGCAGCCGCCGTGCCCAGCCGCAAATTGCCCACGGCGCTCAGAGCTGACCCCTGTCCCAAAACCCCGATGCCCTTGGGATTTGCCGAGGTACCCCAGACACCCTCGGTATAACTGGTTCCCGTAGAGTTCGCGTCGCCTCCCACAACTCCCGCTGAACCTGCGCCCGCACCGGAGGAAAGACCCCAGACTCCCTTTGTAAAGCCCGTACCCAGCGACTGCCCGACCATAGCCGGACCGTTGGTTGCTGTTACTTGAGATAGCACGCCCTGTGTCGCATTAATGGTGCTGGCAGTGAAGCTCCCCGTCGCGTCCCGCTTCACGATCGCATTGGCAGTGCTGCTCGCTGTGGGGGCGACGTTCCAGGCGAAGTTCAAAGTCCCCGAGGTCGTGATCGGCGATCCGGACACTGTGAAATCCGAGGCCGGAGCGGCGATCCCGACGCTCGTTACCGTGCCAGTGCCACTCACCGTCTTGCACGCCCAAGCCGAGCCGTTCCATGCCAGGATCTGGCCGTTCGTGCAGCTGGTCAGCAGGCTCAGGTTCGCCGCGCCCGAAGTCACGCCTCCCTGCAACCCGCTACCGCTCGCTGTGTTCACGGCTGTGATGTCACCCCCGCCGCCCGCACTCGCAAACACCACGTCGAGTTCGGGGGAGTGGCCTTGTGCCGTGTTCTCCTTTGCCTCGAAAGCCGCTGTCAAGGGACTGTTTGCAACTAGTGCGATTCCGTCGTTCGCATGGGAGCCGTTGAGCCAGGCTTGAAGAGCAGGTGTAATGTCCACCAGCAGGAAATCCTTCGCGTTCGTCTTGTCCAATGGCACGACTGCGGCAATCGTTGTGCCGAGCGCCGGGCTCAGATTCGAAGTAATCGTCGCCTCCGCCCAACTCCCCTCTACGTACACCACGTTGAAGCTTCCTCCCGCAGTGACTGTATTGACATAAACCTTCAGGGTGGCCTTCGCTACGTTCGCCCCGGTGTATCCCGACGGAATCCCCGATAGGTCAAACGTAATAAAGGCCGTCTGAGAGGCGCTCGATACTATCAGTGTGGACTGGCTGCCGAAGTTCTTTGCTGGTACCGAGTTGTCGGTATATGCATCTGCGCTCGGAGTGATCTGGCCCTGAGCCACACCGAATCCAAGCAAGAGATGACAGGTAACGACCTGTAGCAGTTGACGATAGCGCGACATGCGGCCTCCGAAGCGGTTCTGAAATGGTTGTTTGGGCGTATCCGAGCAGAGGTCTTGCCCGGCCATGGCTGACAGAGGATAATGAACCTCATTTCTGCGCCAATTGTGCCTGCCCCCGTATCTGCACAGTAAGGCGTAAAGCAGAGACGAAAACTATCATCCCTGCGGGCACTTTCTTTCGTGCGCTGCCGTCCCCCCGGCCGCGGGGAGGGGACCATGGCCCAAACTGCCGATCCGGAAGTCAGTCAGCTGCTCCAGGCGTGGAGCGATGGCGACCAGCTCGCTCTGGAGAAGCTGATGCCTGTCGTGTACGAAGAGCTTCGCCGTCTGGCGCGCCACTACATGAACGGCGAGAGAGCCGGACATGTCTTGCAGACCACCGCTCTCGTCCACGAAGCGTACCTTCGATTGATTGACACCAAGCGGATGAAGTGGCAGAACCGAGCCCACTTCTTCGGCGTATCAGCCCAATTGATGCGCCGGATTCTGGTTGACCACGCGCGTCAGCACAATGCCAAGCGAGGGGCGGGCATGGAGCGTATCTCCATCCAAACCGACCTGCTGGCGCCCAAGAGTAAGCCCAACGACCTGCTCGCACTCGACGACGCACTCACTGCACTGGCGGGCTCCGATCCCCGCAAGGCCCAGGTCGTGGAACTACGCTTCTTCGGCGGACTTAGTGTCGAGGAGACCGCGGAGTTTCTGAAACTTTCTCCCATCACGGTGATGCGCGACTGGAACACGGCACGCGCCTGGCTATACCGGGAACTCAACCGGAGCAACGGAAATGAATCCTGAGCGCTGGCAACGAATTGACGAAATCCTGGAGGCAGTTTCGCGACTGCCTGTGGACCAGCAGGCCCCCTTCGTACGTGTCGCTTGCGGCGAAGACTTCTCCCTCGAGCAGGAAATTCACTCACTGCTGCAATCTCAGCGGGAGATGCAAGGCTTTCTGGAATCGCCGGCCTTTGAGATCGCCGCGCCATCGCTGGCTACCGCATCGGGGCCAAGTCCGGAAAAGCCACCCGAGGCCATCGGTCCGTACCACCTCGTTGAGTTGCTCGGATCGGGCGGCATGGGAGAAGTATGGAAAGCTGAGCAGTCAGAACCCCTGCGGCGGACCGTTGCGCTCAAGCTCGTGAAGGCCGGTATGGACACCCGCGCGATCGTCGCCCGCTTCGACTCCGAACGTCAGGCTTTGGCCCTGATGGACCACCCCACCATCGCCAAAGTTTTCGACGCCGGCGAAACTCCCGCCGGGCGGCCTTACTTCGTCATGGAGTACGTGCCCGGCATCCCTATTACCGAGTATTGTGACCTCCATCACCTGAGCATCACGGAGCGCCTCTCGTTGTTCCTCCAGGTTTGCGAGGGTGTGCAACACGCGCATCGCAAAGCCATCATCCATCGCGATCTCAAGCCTTCCAACGTGCTCGTCGAAGTTGTAGACGACGAGCCCTTGCCCAAAATCATTGACTTCGGATTGGCCAAGGCCGCAGGTCCCCGACTCTCCGACGCCTCCCTCTATACCGAAGCTGGTTCGGTGGTCGGAACTCCCGCCTACATGAGCCCCGAACAGGCGGACAGCAACGAGCGCCTCATCGACACACGCACCGATGTCTATTCGCTGGGCATCATTCTTTACGAATTGTTGGTCGGTGCGCTGCCTTTCGGCATCGAGGAGCTTCGCGCTGGCGGGATAGAAGCCATGCTGCGCAAGATACGCGAGGAGGAACCTCAACGACCGAGCACCAAAGCCAGCTTGCTTACTAACGCCTCCAGTATCTCAGCGGTCAAGCGAAGAGAGGAACCTCAATCGCTCGTTCGGCGCCTCAAGGGCGAATTGGACTGGATCACGCTCAAAGCCATCGAGAAGGCTCGCGACCACCGTTACGGTTCTGCGGCCGAACTGGCGGCCGATATTCAGCGTCACCTTACTAATCAGCCTGTGCTCGCCGGACCACCCAGCGCTGCCTATCGCGCCTCCAAATTCGTTCGTCGCCATCGACTGGGTGTCGCAGTGGCCTCGGCTGTCGCCCTTCTGGTCATCGCTTTTACTCTGGCTATAACGGTTCAGGCAAGACGCATCTCCCGCGAGCGTGACCATGCCAATCAGGAAGCGGGAACCGCTGAGGCCGTCTCCAACTTCATGGTGGAGCTTTTTCGGGTGTCCGAACCCAGCGAAGCGCGCGGAAAAACCGTCACCGCCCGGGAGATTCTCGACTCGGCATCCAGGCGGATTGACAAAGACCTTGCGAAAGACCCCGTCTTACGAGCGCGCCTGCTGGCCGTCATGGGCAACGTCTACGATAACCTCGGCCTCGCTTCCAACGCTCAGCCCTTGCTTGAAAATGCGCTTTCTTTGCAGAACCAGAAGCTGGGAGCGGAGCATCCCGAGACCCTGCGCTCCGGCAACCTGCTCGCCCAGGCTCTATTTCATCAGGCAAAACATCAGGAAGCGGAAGCGCTCGCGCGCCAGGTATACGCTTCAAGCCTTCGTCAGCTGGGGCGCACGCACCCCGACACTCTCCGGTCCCAGGGCACTCTCGCCGTCATCCTGGAGGAAGAAGCCAAATACACCGAAGCCGAAACTCTCACTCGCGACTTGCTCCAGTCCGCCATTGCGACTCTGGGGCCAGATCACCTCGATACGATCCGGTATCGGAACAACCTCGTCGGGTTAATGAATGATCACGGAAGCTACGAGGAAGCAACGGCTCTCGCGACACAGAACCTTCAGACTGCACGCAATTCTTTAGGTCCGGATCATCCCGTAACCTTGAATGTTATGAACGCTCTCGCAGTGGTCTTAGCCGATGCAGGCCACTTCGCCGATGCTGAGAAGATTCAGCGGGAGTTGCTGGCTACCCAGCGCCGCATCCTGGGCACGGAACACGTGGATACCCTGCGATCCGCGGACAACCTCGCCAACTTTATCTCTGACCAGGAGCGCAATTCCGAGGCAGAGAAGCTGTATCGCGAGATTCTCCCGATCGAGCGGCGCGTTCTCGGGTCCGATCACCCAGAAACGTTGCGTGCCATGGAAAGCCTTGCGATTTCGCTTTTCGAACAACACCGCTACTCCGAAGCCGAGGCTCTCCTGCGTGAGGTGTTGGCAATCCGCCGCCGGGAATACGGCAAACACCCCTTCACCGCCAACGCGGCCTATAACCTCGCCTGTGCCCTGGCGCTTCAGAACCGCCGGAATGAAGCTTTTTCCATTCTTCACGAAGCCATCGAGGACGGCCTGCCGACCAAGATGGTCCTGCATATAGAGGAGGACACCGACCTGAAATCTCTCCATGGAGATCCTCGCTTCCCCGCCGCCGTGGCAGCCGCCCGGAAAAATGCTGAATTGTCAGCCAAGTGAGCAGAGCAAGACTCCTCGTTCGCCGATCGAAGAACCGATTCACTATCGGTCTGTTTTGCTGTTAACGGATCACACCCGAGCCCTGCAAAACTGCATGTCACTCATTTCAGGGACGAAAGAGGATTCGGAGGGTTGATGTGGGAGTTCTATTAAATTCTTTATTTTCAATAATATGGCGGGGGGGGTGGGATTCGAAATCAGGTTATAACGCAGTTTCAATAACATAGAGAACTCGGCGGGCACCGTAAAAGCGATGGAAGACAGTGGTAAGTAGTGCTAAAGGATCACAAACGGATCACGATGCGTGCTCGTCTGATTTGGAGTCCCGTCCATCTGCCAAATTCGGGTTCAAGGTAAATGACTCTACTCGATTGCTCGCGCGGAACTGTGAGCAACGCCGTAAGCGCAAGCACGCGCGAATGAGCCCTTGTTGTCTTTGCTGCTATTTAAGGTACGCCCGCACCAAGCTAATCAGATCCTCAGTCAATTCCTCTGGTGTTTCGCTAGTGCGATTCGGGTGGATGATGTGGAGCCGAATATGGTCTTCCAATATTTCCGCCATAAGGCTGTTCACGCCGCCACGAATAGCTGCCAGTAGCATGAGGATATCAGCGCATTCATCCCCTTCAGTCACTGAGCGCTCAACCGCGTCGATCTGTCCCGCCATTCGCTTGATCCGGGAGAGCAGTTTCTGTTTCTCTTTGGAGGTTTCCGGAAGTTTATCTTTCATATTTTTCGAATTATTTCGCATTTTAGCATTGACATATACCGTAGGGGGGTATTATATATGCCGAGGGCTGGAGGACCACTTCTCCTGCCCAGAAGTACCTAAGGACGTATGAAACCAAGTATTGAGGACCAGCCTCCGAGTTTGTTCGGCGGCTTCCCGGTGTAGAAGAATACGGTCGGTGTCCCGATAAGCCCTCCTGCTCTCCTACCCCAAACACAACTGAAGAGAGTGAAACACCCCGCGTCCCGTTCTATGCTGAAGCGTGCGGAGCAAGGGTACAACCCTGCCTTACGCACGCGGGGGCAGACCGCGAGACAGACGCAGTTGGATAAGTGTGTCCCGTGCCTCACTTCTCTTAAGTCGGTGCGCCAATGTCTCTTGGTTCAAAGAGGAGGTGAGAAATGCAGGAAAAAATACTGACGATTTCGACCGCAGGTTTCGAAGCCACGCAGCCGCAGATCCGCGGCCGCGTGGTTCGCAACAAGTGGCTTTACAGGTTGCTGACTTTCCTCGTGGTATTCGGGCCGGGGCTGATCGTCATGGAAGCCGATAATGACGCGGGCGCGGTTTCGACCTACGTCCAGGCAGGGGCCCTTTACGGCACCAAACTGCTTTGGCTACTCCTACTGCTTCTTCCAGTCACTTACTTCATTCAGGAAATGGTCGTCCGGCTCGGCATTGCTACCGGCAAAGGCCACGCCACGATGATCTACCAGCGATTTGGCCGCTGGTGGGGACTGTTCTCTCTGGTCGATCTACAACTAGTGAATTTTCTGACCCTAGTGACTGAGTTTGCAGCAATCTCGCTAGCCCTAAGCCACATGGGCGTAAACCCGAGAATCGGAGTGCCGCTGGCCGGCGCTGCGCTTGTTGTAATGGTCTTAACTGGCAGTTACCGCCGCTGGGAACGGATCACCGTGTTTCTGTGCTTGCTGGATTTGGGCTGGTTGTTCATTGCGTTCACGCTGCGTCCTCCGATTGGCGAGATCTTTCGTAACTCTATCCTGCCTGGCATTCCCGACGGCGGCATTACCGCAGGGCTCATGTTCCTGGTAATCGCCATCGTGGGTACCACCATTGCTCCCTGGCAGCTGTTTTTCCAGCAGAGTTGCATCGCTGACAAAAGGCTGCGCTTTGCTGACTTGAAGTGGGCACGGCTAGACACGTTTCTTGGAGCAGTGTTCACCATCATCGTTGCGGCTTGCATGATGCTCGCTGGGAATGCCGCCAAGGTGCATGGAATTAGCTTCTCGGACCCGGCTCAGATGGCTAACGATCTGCACTTGATTTCAGGAGAATTCATTCGCAGCGCAATTCTGCTGCTGATGATCAACGCGGCGGTACTTGGTACCACCGCGATCTCACTATCGAGTGCCTGGGCATACGGCGAGGTTCGTGGGTGGCCCCACAGCCTAGAGATGCCCATTCGCAAAGCGCGGGGATTCTACGCTACCTACATCGCCTGTGTTGCGCTTGCAGCAGCCATTGTGCTGATTCCAGGCGCACCGCTTCAGTTGATCATCCTGGGGGTGCAAGTGTTGGCCGGGATCATGCTGCCTTCGGCCATCATCTTCCTGCAGCTTCTGCTGAACGACGGAGAGGTGCTCGGGCACGCCTTCGTCAACAGTTCTTGGAACAACTGGGTGAACTGGACCATCATCATCGTCCTCTTCATTCTTTCGCTGATTTTGGCGGCTCAAGTGGTCGCTCCTAACCTTTTCCCAACTAGCTAGTAGAGAAAGGAAGTGTTGCCATGAGCATGATGAACATACTTCGACCGGTTGAGTTGAACGAAATCCCTGAAGACCATTTCGTCGTGATCCACCCGCTTGACGATGCTCCGGAGCAAAAAGTGGACACGGCGGCGTTGGGACCGATGCCCATGACCGCGAGCGTGAAGGTGTCTCTGATGGCCCTGCGGGGCTACTTGCTTCTGATGATGTTGCTCGTCCTCTACCACGTTATCGATCTGGCGGGCGCCTTCGGAAAACATTCGCACTGAAAGAGCCCTGTGCGAACTGCTGAAGCAAATCTGTGAAGGGAGGTATGACAAATGTCCTGTGCAACTCTGACCGTATTTGACTTCTCGATGGCGACGACGCAGTTCACGTGTGCCGAACGCAATGAACCTGGCTGGCCTGTACTTCGGCCACAAGACTCTCAGCAACCGCATCCGATCATGAACTGGGTCGTGGTCACCGACGACGACGGAATGCCGCAGCTCCGCTTGCGGTGGTGCATGGCCGATGGCGATTTCTGAGCTCGAAAGGAGGGGCGCCCGCAGGCCGATACATGCGGCGCCTCACTTCTTCTAAGGCAATTTTAGCGATGAGAACAAGACTAACGATGAGGAAGGCTCCACGGCAGCATTCAAAGATGCCAGTCGCTCTTTGGCTCGCCGCGATATGCGCCTGGAGTTTATGTGCCTGGGGCCAGGCTCCTGATTCACCGGCGAAACAAAACGAGGTGCAGGCCGACGGCTATGATTCTGCTACCGAAGATCTCACCAATGATCCTCCGGCGATGTTCGCTCGTTTTGCAGACACTCGCTTCTGGCTGTCGGGACAAGCCAACTTTATATTTCAAACCCATCCCCCATTTCACGCCGCTTATAGCGGCGTTAACAGCCTGAGTCCCAACTACGAGAAGGCCACGTCCCGGCTCCTCACTCTGTACACAGGCGTGCGCCTCAATGACTCAACCGAGTTGCTTGTGGATATCGAGGAGGCAGGCGGTTCGGCCCTGAGTACAGGGCTAGGACTTGCAGGACCACCTGATCTCGACATCGTGCGCAACCCCCTCCTGAGCAAAGCTCCGTATCTTGGTCGAGCCATGATCCACAAGGTCTTTGCGCTGAGCAAAGACAAAATCGAGAACGAGCGCAGTTTTCTGTCCCTCTTCCCTGAATTGCCACGCAGACGCTTAGAGATACGTTTCGGCAAGTTCAGCACGGTGGATTTCTTCGATCAGAATTCAGTTGGGTCGGACACGCATTTCCAGTTCTCTAACTGGACAGTCGACAACAACGGCGCGTATGACTACGCCGCCGATACGCGTGGCTATACAGTGGGGTTCACCGCTGAATACGAAGACCGACATTGGGGCTTTCGCTTTGCCGAAGCCCTAATGCCTAGAGTGGCCAATGGCATCGACCTTGTTTGGAAACCATGGCACGTACACGCGGAGAATTGGGAATACGAATTGCGACGTGGAATTCTTCCGAAGCGATCCGGGATTGTCAGGCTGCTCGCGTTCACGAACTACGCAAACATGGGTATTTATCGCGACGCGGTCGCCCAATTCAATGAGCACGTCGTTCCAGTTCCGGACATTACGAACCATCCTTGGCGCATTACACGTAAGTACGGCTTCGGCATCAACGTGGAGCAGAACCTAACCCGGAATGTGACTGCATTCGGGCGTTTCGGATGGAACAACGGCAAGACCGAGTCATTTGCTTACACGGAGGTCGATCAGACCATCGCCGGTGGGCTAGGCGCAAACGGGACTATGTGGCACCGTCGCTTTGATCGCGCTGGCGTTGCTGTTGTCACCAACGCGATCTGCAAAGATCACCAGATCTATCTTGCCGATGGTGGCAAGGGCTTTCTTTTGGGAGATGGTGCACTCAATTATGGACGCGAGAATATTGTAGAAACGTATTACACGGCGCACATCTGGCGAGGTTTGTATGCCGCCCCAGGGCTACAGCACATTGTGAATCCTGGTTACAACCGCGACCGGGGGCCTGTGCTTATTCCGGCTTTCCGAGTGCATGTAGAGTTTTGAACGAGCGAACCCTCCGAATTCCCCCTTCGCCGCCGAAACACAGAATCGATTAGTCGGTTCTAGCCTTAACGGATCGCACCGGGGCCCTGCAAAACTGCATGTCACTCATTCCAAAGGTGAAAGAGAAGTCCTGAGGGTGGCTGGAAATTCGTTATAACTTGTTTATTTTCAATAATATGGCGGAGAGAGTGGGATTCGAACCCACGTTACCCTTTCGAGTAAACACGCTTTCCAAGCGTGCGCCTTCAGCCACTCGGCCATCTCTCCAGCGCGGTCAAGCTTTTTCGATTCTAGCAGTGTTGGAGAAATCAGTTATCAGGAGTCAGCACCGCGGCGTGCGTGACGACTGCCGACTCCGGATTGTTGACTTTCAATTTCAGTCCTCGCCTTCGCCGATCAGCTGCGCCAGGTAGTTTTCGTATCCCATCTCCTCGAGCGCGTGCAGTTGGGCTTCGAGGTAGTCGATGTGGTGTTCCTCGTCGACGAGAATCTTCTCCAGCAGTTCGCGCGAACCGTTGTCGGCGGCGGTGACACAGGCCTTGATGCCGTCGTTCAGGCGCTTCACGGCCGTGTATTCAAGCTGCAGATCGTTTTCCAGCTGCTGCTTCACGTTCTGGCCGATGTTGATCTTGAAGTAGTCGGTCATGTTCGGAGACCCATCGAGCAGAAGAATGCGCTCCATGAGAATTTCCGCGTGCTGCATCTCTTCAATGGATTCCTTGCGGGTGATCTTGGCCATCTTCTCGTAGCCCCAGTTCTCGCACATCTCGGCGTGGAGGAAGTACTGGTTGATGGCGGTGAGCTCGGCTTTCAGAACTTCATTCAGGATCGCTATGACTTTGGCATCGCCTTTCACGGTGGGCCTCTCGAAAAGGAAGTGATTCGCTTCTGTCGTTCGTTCACAACTGCGAGCTTCGAGCCACAAGCTCCGAGCACCCAGGTACGGAGGAGTACGGAGATTGCTCGCAGCTCGGAGCTCGAAGCTACTCAAGCGCGACAGGAGATTGTACTAGAAGAGAAGCCTAGGAATTGGATCCGGAACCTGCAGCTGCCGCGGCGGTGGCAGAGGCAGCGTCGGTGGCTGTGCCGTTGGTGGGCTCAGCCGGCTTTTGCGGGGCTTCGGTGTTTACGACGCGATGATTCAGGCAGTACAGCGCCAGTTCGAGACGGTCGGCAACGCCGAGCTTGTCGTAGACCTTGCGGAGGTAGTTCTTGACGACCTGCTCGGTCGTACCCACGCGGAGAGCGATTTCCTTGTTCTTCATGCCCTGCGTGACGCAGGAAACGATGAGCGATTCCTTGGGGGTGAGCTGCACTTTGGGACGCGACCCTGCGGGGCGCAGACCCTGCGTGCGGAAGGCTTCCAGGACCCATGCGATGGCGCGGGGCTCGAGCCAAGGTTCGCCGGCGGCAACTTTGCGGAGGCAGTCCACAAGTATTTCGGGCTCGACTTCGCGCGAAACGATGCCATGAGCGCCGCGGCGGAACAGTTCGAGCGTCAGTTCCTGATCGGGCTCCTGCAGTACGACGACCAGGCGGTTCTTCAGGTTCTGCCGGAGCAGATCGGAAACCGCATCGGCAGGATTGGCGCTGAGCGCGGCTTCGAAAATGAGAATGTCGGCGGAGAATTTCTGAACCGCAGCGACGGTTTGCGGGAGGGTTTCGGCCTGCCCGACAACGCGGATATCATCTTCGAGAGCGAAGATCTTGCGCAGTCCGGCGCGGAAGATCGCCTGGCTGTCGGCCACGATCACGCGGATCGTGGCTTTACCATCATCCGGCTGCACAACCTCATTCTCGATACTGGCAGGAATGCTTCCCATCGTCCCCTTGGTCCCTACCTGCGTTCAAACCGGTACTCGTCAATGACGACGCCCACACCACGGCGACCGCCGTCCTGAAAACTGCGCACCACGCGACCCCGGCAGTCAACCTGAACGTCAGACTGCGCGCCAACGACATCCGCCGGCAGCGAAATTGTGAAATCCACAGCCGAGCCGACTGGCACATCGGCATCCATACGGAACAGGACACCGTTCGCCGAGATGTTTTGCGTCTCTGCGGTCGTCCCCTCTCCCGATTTCAACGACACCGGGAGCTTGATGGGGAAACGGGGCGCACCTTGTACATCCGTGTAACCTCTGCGGCTTTTGCTCACTTCAGTCACGCTTTGTTTGCCTGCGTCAGACACGGTTCGCAACAACCTTCCTCTCTGGCGCTACACCACCGGATCGAGCGGTGTACACATTTCAGGGCGAGATTACACCCCGGCATCTAGCTCGCAAAGTTACGGAAGTCATGGAACGACGGCGGCAAAGTGCCGGTAGTACATGCACTTAGCGTGATTCCATGGGCGATGCCGTATGACCTTGTAGGTAGGCCGGGACGATGGAGAGGATAGCGTGTTGCAGCGGGAATCCGTTTCCCGCTTTCCCCCGGGTTAGTGCATCCCAGGGGCGGCCACAGCGAGCGAGGCTTGCTTCTGCGCGATATCGAGGACGAACTTTCCTGCCTGCAAACCGCCGTTCTTGTCGAGCGGGTCCGTCCAAATTCCACCGATTTCGACTTTGCCCTTGCCGGGGCCCGCCATTTTGGTTGGCGTGCGGCGTTGCTTGTCGACAAAAGCCTTGATCACCTGAGTGGCCAACCGCGCCGCCAGCTTGCCGTGTTCGCCACCCTGAAACAGCACGCACACGACGATGTCAGGATTCCGCTTCGGGGTGAAGCCGACAAACCAGCCATTCTGTGCGAAGTCTTCATTGGTCTGGTGTTTAGCTCGCAAAGCCAGTGACACGATCTGCGCCGATCCTGTCTTTCCGGCAATTTCAATTCCCGGGATATGCGCCGAGGGCGCGGTGCCTCCCGGCAAAAGCACTTTGACCATCGCGTCCGTGATTGTGTTCCATCCATTCGGATCGATGGGAATCGTCTTGACTTCGGAGTAGCGCTGCACTTCGACATAGCCTTCGGGCAAACCCGTGGGGTTGACCACGTGCGGCACAACCATACGTCCATCCATGGAGACGGCCGACACCGCACGCAGTAACTGGACCGGAGTAATCGCCACAGCGCCTTGTCCGATGCCCACAGAAATTGTTTCTCCGGCAAACCACTTCTGCTTGAAGTTGCGGATCTTCCACTCTTCCGACGGCATCACTCCCGCGACCTCGTTCGGCAGGTCGATTCCACTCTTCTGCCCGAGTCCCAGAGCGGTCGCATACTTGGCAATACGATCGATGCCGAGTTTCTCCGCCAGCGTGTAGAAAAAGACGTCACAAGATTGCGAAATGGCCTTGTCGAGATCGACTTCGCCATGGCCGCTCTTCAGGTGACAACCGAATCGCCGCCCGTAGAACGTAGCGCCACCGTTGCAATGAACGTGGAGAGTCTGGGCAACTCCCTCCTGCCACCCGGCCACGGACATGATGACCTTGAAGGTCGATCCCGGAGCTAACTGCGCCTGGATGGCCTTGTTGAGCAGTGGCTTGTCAGGATCATTCACCAGCTTGGCCCACTCGTCTCGGGAAATTCTCACGGCGAAGTGATTCGGATCGAACGTGGGTCCGCTGACCATGGCGAGAATTTCACCCGTGCGCGGATCCATGGCGACGATGGAGCCATTCTTCCCTTCCAGCGCCTGCTCAGCTGCGATTTGCAGATCGAGATCGATGGTGAGCTTGAGCTGCCGGCCGGGTTCGGCTGGAGTCTCGTCCAGCCGCCCCACCTCGCGACCACGGCTGTCAACCAAGGCGCGCCGCGATCCATTCTTGCCCATCAGGATGTTGTTGTACTGTTTCTCCACGCCGCTGATACCAACCACATCGCCCGGGTTGTAGAGCTCGAACTGCGGCTGGTTGAGCATGTCTTCGCTGACTTCACCCACATAGCCGATGAGGTGCGCCATGAATCCGTTCTTCGGATACAACCGCCGGTGCGCCATGATGGTGTCGAGTTCCGGCAG
>Ga0335082_10001677_pt1 | contig 23627 bp, 20 predicted proteins | sample Lox_Sample_41_FD_206718 | JGI IMG/M metagenome (GOLD analysis project Ga0335082, IMG submission 206718) | Soil microbial communities from Loxahatchee National Wildlife Refuge, Florida, United States - Lox_Sample_4.1 | ecosystem: Environmental > Terrestrial > Soil > Wetlands | place: USA...
GAATGGATGCCCCGGTTCGGCGGCGCCTTCGTTCAGACGGAAGACGAGCTTGCGGCGATCGGGGCCGTGATCGGCGCCTCGTTTGCGGGCGTCAAGGCGATGACCGCGACCTCCGGACCCGGGCTTTCGCTGATGATCGAAATGCTCGGCCTCGCCTCGATGGCCGAGATCCCCACGGTCGTCATCGACGTGCAGCGGGGCGGCCCTTCGACCGGCAACCCGACCAAGAGCGAGCAGTCGGACTTGCTCCAGGCTCTCTATGGCACCCACGGCGACGCGCCGAAGGTCGTTCTCGCGTGCTCGGACGTCGAGGACTGCTTTCACGCGACGGTGGAGGCCTTCAACATCGCCGAGGAGTTTCAGTTGCCGGTCCTGGTCCTCTCCGATCAGTCGGTGGGGCAGCGGCGGGAGACCCTCTCGGCCTCCGCGCTCGTCCACGAGGTCCGCGACCGTGTCAAGCCCGCGCCCTCCGATCTGACCGGCTACGAGCGCTACCGGGAAACCGACGATGGGGTCTCGCCGATGGCAGTGCCCGGCATGCGAGGGGGCATGTACCAGACCAACGGTCTCGAGCACGACGAGGCGGGCCGTCCGACTTCCCTTCACCTGACGCACGAGAAGATGAATGCCAAGCGCTACCGGAAGCTCCTGCCGATCCGGGAACGCCACGCCTTCTTCCGCCGGTACGGCCCGGCGCGGGCGGATGTCGGAATCGTCTGCTGGGGCTCCTCCAAGGCCGCCGTGAAGGAAGCCGTTCTCGAAGCCAACGCCCGCGGTGAGAGGGTGGCCGCGTTCGTGCCGCAGACGATCTATCCGTTTCCCAAGCACCAGTTCCAGGAGTTCTTGTCGGGTATCGAAGACCTGCTCGTCGTGGAGCTGTCCTACACCGCGCAGTTCTACAAGTATCTGCGGACCTTCCTCACCCTTCCCGAAGGGCGCACGCACGTCTTCAAGCGCTCGGGAGGCAAGGAGCTGACGGTCGCCGAGGTCGCCCAGGAGATCGACAAGGTCCGCGGTGTGTCCGCCTCCCGGCGAGAGAGTGTGGTCGCATGAGCGCCGAACTTCCGGTCTTTCAGCCCGCCGACTACAAGTCGGATTTGAAGCCGGTCTGGTGCGCCGGCTGCGGCGACTACGGCGCCCTGGCGGCTCTGCACCGCGCGATGGCGAAGCTGCAGCTGCTGCCCTGGAACACGGTGGTCGTGTCGGGAATCGGATGCTCCTCTCGCCTGCCCGGGTACGTCTCGACCTTCGGCTTCAATGGAGTCCACGGACGCGCGTTGACGCTGGCGACCGGGATCAAGGTGGCGCGGCCGGAGCTTTCGGTGATCGCCGTGGGCGGCGACGGGGACGGGATCGCGATCGGCGGAAATCACTTCCTTCACTCGGCCCGGAGGAATCTCGATGTCGCCTACCTGCTCATGGACAACGAAATCTACGGGCTGACCAAGGGACAGGTGGCACCGACGACACCCGCCGGCGACAAGACCAAGTCGACGACGTGGGGAAACCCGGAGGCGGCCGTGGATCCCTGCGAGCTCGCCATCAGCTTCGGGGCGACCTGGGTCGGACGCGGGTTCTCGGGAGATCCCAAAACCCTGGTCGACCTGATGGTCGCCGCCATCGAGCACCACGGTTTCTCTTTCTTGAACGTGATGTCTCCCTGCGTCACGTTCCGAGGCGACGAACAGTTCAAGACTCTCCGAGCGAAGTTGCGTTCTCTTCCTGAGGATCACGACCGGACGAGCCGGCAAGCGGCCCTGCGCTACACGCGCGAGAAGGACTCTCTGACGACCGGCGTCCTTTACGAGGTGACGGAGCCGTCGCTGCTGGACCGGATGGCCGACGTCCGGCAAAAGGCGCAGAAGGCCGGTCCGGTCAAGGGCACCGCGGACGTGCTGGCCACCTTCGCCCCGGCCTTCTGACTCCGCGCCGACGCTAATCCGCGAGCAGCCGGCCTTCGCGGATCAAGGTCTTCCCGCCCGCCTCGAGGGTCGCATCGCCGAGGAAGAGCCACCAGTTGCGATCTCCGGTCGTCCGGTTGGATCCGCCCGATTCCCAGTTGTCGCCGAGCGAGACGCGGACCGCCCCGGCGCCGTAGCCGAAGTAGGGCAGCTCGCCCGACGGGACGCTGACCGCAAGAAGCGGATTGGTGCCGAGCACGATCTCTCCGATGCGGTCCACGTCACCGCCGATCTCGTTCCACTGCTTCCGAACCGCATCTTCGCCCCTCGCCGCGCTCGAGATCTTCGCCTTCCCTGCCCGGAATTCGAATCGAACGCCTTCGGCCTCCTCGGCATGCATCGGGACGCGACGCACGACCAGTATTCCTTCGACCGACGCGGCGTCGGGAATGAACCGCAGCGCCCCCGCCGGCAGCTCCATCTCGCGATCGCGCGCCGAGCGCGCCGTCTTTGCCCGGGCCTTCGACATGTCGCCGTCGTTCTTGTGCAACCAGGCCTCGGCGGAGACGAGCATCCGAAGATCCGTCCCGTCAGGCGAGGTCAGATGCAGGTTCTTGCCGCGTAGAAGGGCGATCAGGCGGTCCTGGGAACGGGAGAGGGCCGCGTAGTCCGTTTCGAGGATGGTCCGCTCATAAAGCCTCGAGAGAAGCGCGATTTCCTCGGCGCCGTGACCTTCGAAGTCGAGAATCCAGTGGAAGTGAATACCGCGCACCGTCGAGCCGTCGACGAGATGTTCCAGGCGCGTGTCCGGATACAGAGCGCGCGCGGGAAGCCACAGGAAAAGATCCGCCTTCGCGAAGACCGGAGAAAGCCATGCGACGAAGTCGCCCTGGCGCCTTGCGGCGCCGGGCTTCGCTTGCACCGCTTCGACCACTTGCGGCGGATCGAACGTCAGACCGAGCAGGGGCTCGACACCCGAGGCCGCTAGCTACCGCTCGATCGCCGCCGCCAGATCCGGATAGTAGCCCGGGTCGAAGACGAGGATCGCGCGCTCGCCGGCGCTCGGCGCGAGCGTGCGCACGACGCGTTGCGCGAGCCTTTCGGCATCGATCGGCGGGAGCGCCGATTCCGGCCGACTCGAGCCCGCCGAGCCCGGTGCCCGGCCGGCCGCCGGCCGAGGAATCAGGAACGGCGCCCCCCCGGCGATCGCGAAGAGTCCCCGGCGCGAGAGCTTCGAACGCATCTGCCCCTCCCCCGATCGCAACGATAATCCGCGATCGTGCTCCTCGAGAGTCCGGACTTCGTCGCCGTGGACAAACCGGCGGGGGTCTCCCTGGCGACTTCCCGAGCCGGCTCGGCGGAGGAAGCCGTGCGTCGATTGCTCGAGGCCTGCGGAGAACCGCCCGATCCCTCGCTCCGCCTGGTGCACCGGCTCGATGTCGGAACTTCCGGAGTGGTCCTGCTCGCGCGAACCGCCCAAGCGCACCGGACCCTGACGCTCGCCTTTCAGAACCGGCGCGTCCAGAAGACGTACCGCGCGCTCGTCTGGGGCCGCCCCTCTCCGCGACAGGGAACCTACCGCGATCCCCTGGGGCGCGACCCCAAGGACGGACGGCGAATGCGGGTTCAGCGCGACGGCAAGCCGGCCGTCACCCGCTACCGCACCGTGGCCCGACTGCCCTCCGTGACCGATCTCGAGCTCTCCCCCGAGACCGGCCGAACGCACCAGATCCGCGTCCACCTCTCCGCGCACGGTCATCCGATCGTCGGCGACGACTTGTACGGCGGGGCGACGCGCTGGCGCGGTGTGCGCGAACCCTTTCCGCGCCGGGCTCTCGCGCGAGTCGAGCGGCCCCTCCTTCACGCCGAACGGATCGAGGTGCCGGAGCTCGAAATCGACGTCCATGCACCCTTGCCGGCGGATTACAAAGGGGTGCTCGCCTCCCTGAATATGTAACTAAATGGTTACAGACTGCTCCCGGGAGGTGAACCGCGAGCAATCGAAATCCTCCCGAATCCGGCCCGAGGGAGTTCGCCGGGCGCCTAAGGGGCCACCGTGGGAAGTCCCGCCGTCGACCAGGCGGACATTCCTCCGACGACGTTCGTCAGCCGCCGAAGCCCCCGTTGCTCGAGCAGACTCGTGGCGATCGAGGAGCGATAGCCGCCGGCGCAGACGACCGCCACCGGATCGTCCGGCGAAAGCTCGGCGGCACGTCTCGGCAAGTCGTTCAAGGGCAGATGCCTCGCCTGCGCAATGTGCCCGGATTGCCACTCCATCGGCCGGCGCACGTCCACGATCTCGAGACTCTCCCCCTCGGCCAGGCGACGCTCGAGCTCGTCGACCGCGATCTGCTCGATCGAGGCGAGCGGCCGCCCCGACGCCTCCCAAGCCTCGATCCCTCCCTCGAGGGCGCCCGCCACGTCCTCCAGGCCCACGCGCGCCAGGCGCAGCCGCGCCTCGCGCACCTGCTCCGGCTCCTCGGCGACGAGCACGATCGGCGCCTCCGCCGGAATGAGCGCCCCGGCCCAGGAGGCAAACTGCCCCCCGAGCCCGATGTGAAGCGACCCGGGCACGTGCGCCGTTCCGTATTGCGCCGCGGGGCGCGTGTCGAGAACGACGGCCCCCTCTTTCTGCATCCGCGCGACCGCGTCAGGAGGGAGATCCGCCGGCTCGGGCAAAGCGTCGAGCTCGCCTGCCCCGCCGCGATTGATCGCCACGTCCCGCGAGAAGTACGCCGGGGCCTCCGGGAGATCCGTCGTCGTCATCCGGATGAAATCCTCGCGGCTCATCGGCTGCAGCGCATAGTTGAACCGGCGCTGCTCGCCGATCGACGACGAGGTCTCGCTCGAAATGTTCCTCCCGCAGAGAGACCCGGCCCCGTGCGCCGGGTAGACGCGTGTCGCGTCCGGCAGTTTCAAGAGCTTGCCGTGCAACGAGTCGTAGAGCAAAGCCGCCAGCTCCTGCGCGCTCATCCGAGACCCCAAGAGATCCGGCCGACCCACGTCGCCGATGAACAGGGTGTCGCCGGTCAGCACCGCCTCGGGCTCCTCCGATTTGGCGCGATCGATCACGACGACCGAGATCGATTCGGGAGTGTGCCCCGGCGTCTCCAGGAAACGCAGGAGCACCCGTCCCAGGCGAAGCTCGTCGCCTTCGCGGACGGCCACGTGCTCGAACTGCGCACCCGCCTTCGCTCCGAAGTAGATCTTGGCGCCCGTCCGGGCGGCAAGCTCCCGGTGCCCCGACACGAAGTCCGCGTGCAGGTGTGTCTCGATGACGTGGCGGATCGTGAGACCCTGCCGCCGCGCTTCTTCGAGGTACTCCTCCACGTCGCGGCGCGGGTCCACGACCGCGGCCTCGCCGGCGTCGCCAATCAAGTAGGAAGCCTGCGCGAGGCAACCCAGGTAGAACTGTTTGAAGAACATCGGGTCCTCCTGCCGCCGTCACGCCGCAAGGGAAGCAGAGTCTCGGTCCCGGCGACGGATTCTCTCAGGTCTCACGCGCCTCCGGCAGCGCGGCGTGCCGACGAAGGAAATCCTCGGCGCCGGTCAGCGTGACGCCAAACCGGCCCGCGACCTCCCGCGAATCCCAAGCCGTGTCGACCTCCGCGACGACCCCAGACATGGCCATGAGGTTGGCGGCCGCCTCGGAGAAGGGCTGCAAGACGGCCGACAGAGTCCAGTACACGGCCGCGGGCGTGTGGACGGACCGGACGCTCCGGCCGAGCACGCGCGCGAAGAGCGCGACGACCTCCTCCCACGACAGGACCTGCGGCCCGCCGATCGAGTAGGTCCCGCCTGCCGCGGGCGCCAGCGCCGCCGCGCAAAGAAAGTCGGCTACGTCGTCCAAGGCGATGAAAGCGTGACGCGCGCGGCCGGTGCCGGGCACGAGAGCGATTCCGCGCCGCTCGATCGAGTGGCCGACGGCGGCAAGAAACGCCCGGGAGAACCAGAACGGCCTCCGGAGGGTATGGGCCTCGGCACCCCGCAGGGGGATGGAGCTGCCGATGAGCGCGAACCAGTCGTCCATGAAGAGCGAGCCGCGAAAGATCGCGGCCTCGAGCCCGCTCGTCGCGAGCGCCGCCTCGATCCGGCGTTTGAGCGCAAAGGTCGGGATGCGATCGTCCTGCGGGGTCACCGGCACCGACATGAAAACGAAGCGGCGGACTCCTTGCTGGCGGCAGGCCTCGATCAGGTTCGCGTAGCCGTGTTCCTCGGCCTCGCGGAAGGTCGACCCGCCGCGCGGCACGACGGCGTTGGCCGTGGCGACCACGGTCTGGACACCACGGCACGCGGCCTGAAGGCTCGCCGAATCCCGCAGGTCGCCGAAGGCGAGCTCGGCGCCGGTTTCACCAAGGTGCCCGTAGGCCGAGACCGGACGCACGAGCGCGCGGATGGCCGTTCCCCTGCGAAACAGCCGGCGCACGACGGCCGTTCCGAGCTGGCCGGTCGCGCCCACGACGAGGACGGTTCCCTCCGCCACGGCCTATCCCTCGATCTCCACCGCGAAATCCGGCGTGAGTTTGAGGCGCAAGTGCGCGAGCCGGCAGGGCCATCCCTCTCGGCGGATCCGATTGCCGACGCGCTGCCAGATCCATGCCGCGAGATTCTCCGCCGTTGGGGGCTGTCCCTCGAATTCCGGAATGTCGCGGTTGAGATTGCGGTGGTCGAGCGGCCGGTCGACTTCTTCCTTCAGAATCCGATCGAGGTCAGTCAGGTTGACGATCATGGCCGTTTCTGCGTCGATTTCGCCCTCGACGGCCACCTCGAGCTCGTAGTTGTGCCCGTAGCCATGCGGGCTCTCATCGCCATAGATGGCCCGGTTCTTCTCGACCGGCCAGTCGGAGCGCCAAAGGCTTCGTCCGGCATTGAAATGGATCGTTCGGGCCAGGCGAATCATGAGGCAGGGGTGAGGGGCGAGGGATGAGGGGCGAGCGGACGCATGACGGGAACCTACCACCTTCGTGCTCCATCGAGCACTCGGCTAGAATCCCGGCCCGTCGGAGTCACACTCATGGAGCTTTTTCGAAATGTCGCGGACCTCACCGCGAACTTGAACACCTGCGAGGCCGTTGGCCCCACGGATCCGCTGACGGTCAAGGACCCGGCGAAGTTCCGCGCGGATCTGCTCGACAGCCTCGTCTGGACCGCCGTCTTCGGCAACGCCGAGGTGCGCGACACCTGCCGCCGCAAGATCCGCGAGGCCGCGGCGTCCCTGGGCATCCTGCCGGCTTCGATCCTTCCGCTCTACGAGGCGCGGGGGCGCGGCGAGGTCTCGGGATTCACCGTGCCCGCGATCAACGTGCGCATGCTTTCCTACGACACGGCCCGCGCCGCCTGCCGCGCGGCAAAGGCGCTGGACGCCGGGACGGTCGTCTTCGAGATCGCCCGCAGCGAGATCGGCTACACGGAGCAGCGTCCGGCCGAATACGCGGCCGTGATGCTCGGGGCCGCCATGCGTGAGCAATGGGAAGGCCCCTTCTTCCTCCAGGGAGACCACTTCCAGACCAACCCCAAGAAGATGAAGGACAATCCCGACAAGGAGATCGCCGCGATCGAAGCGCTCATCGACGAGGCGATCTCGGCCGGCTTCTTTCAGATCGACATCGACACGTCCACCCTCGTCGACCTGTCCCGGCCGACACTCGAGGCGCAGCAGGAAGTCAACGCGACGCTTTGCTCCCGATTCACGAAGTTCATCCGGGGGAGGCAACCCGCGGGAATCTCGATTTCCGTCGGCGGGGAGATCGGGGAAGTCGGCAAGGAGAACTCCACGCCGGAAGAGTTTCGCGCCTACATGGACGTCTATCGCAAAGCGCTCGGTCCCGAGAAGGGAATCGCCAAGGTCTCGATCCAGACCGGTTCCTCCCACGGGGGCGTGGTCGGCCCCGACGGCACGGTCCAGCGCGTGGCGATCGACTTCGACGTCATCAAGCGGATCTCGAAGGTGGCGCGGGAAGAGTACGGCCTGGCCGGCGCGGTGCAGCATGGCGCCTCGACGCTGCCGCCCGAATACTTCGGCCACTTCCCCGATCACGATTGCGCCGAGATCCACCTCGCGACGGATTTCCAGAACACCGTCTACGACCATCCCGCCTTTCCCTATCCCTTGAAGCGCGACATCGAACGCTTTCTCGACGCCAACGCCGCCGACGAGCGAAGGAAGGGAGAGACGCAGAGCCAATTCCTCTACAAGAGCCGCAAGAAGGCGATCGGTCCTTACAAGGAGAGCGTCTGGAACCTGCCCGAAGGCACGCGGCAGGCGATCCGGGAGACCCTGGAAGCGAAATTCCGTTTCCTCTTCACGAAACTCCGTGTGGGCGGCACGCGCGAGCTCGTGCATCGACACATCAAGCCCGTGGCAGCCGAGGCCGCGGCGGTCGGAGCCGGCGCACGCTCCGGGTACGTCCGCGACGATGAGGCGGGGGACTGAAAAGAGTGCAGCGGAAGTCGAAGGGACGAAACCGAGCCTCCGGCGGCCGCAATCCTTCTCGCATCCCGGATCTCGCATCGCGAATCCCTCGGACCATGACCGCGGTCGTCAAGACCAAGGCGGCCCCGGGGCCCGACGCCACGGAGGTTCGCGAGGTCGCCATCCCCGCGCCCGGACAAGCCGAGGTCCTGATCCGAGTGCTCGCGACCGCCGTCTGCGGCTCCGACAAGCACATCTATCAGTGGGACGCCTCGATGGCCGGCATGGTGGAAATCCCCCGCATCTACGGCCACGAGTTCTGCGGCGAGATCGTCGCCTTCGGCCCCGGAGGCAAGCGCCCGCACCTCTTCGAAGGAGAGTACGTCTCCGCCGAGATGCACGTGACCTGCGGCCACTGTCGCCCGTGCCGCACCGGCCAGCGTCACATCTGCGAGAACACGCGGATTCTCGGTGTCCACGGCGACGGGTGCTTCGCCCAGTACGTCGTCGTGCCGGCCTTCAATGTCGTGCCGCTCGAGCGAGAGGTCGTGCCCGTGCGCGTGGGGGCGTTTCTCGACGCCCTCGGCAACGCGGTGCACACGACCCAGGTCGCCGACCTCTCGGGAAAATCCGTCGCGGTTCTGGGCTACGGCCCGATCGGCGCCATGTGCGCGGAGATCGCCCGCATCTCGGGGGCGGCGCGCATCGCGATCACCGAGGTCAACTCCCACGCCGCGGCTCACGCGCGCCGCTGGGCCGCCTCGCGCAACCTGTCGAACGTCTCGGTTCTGAACCTCTCCCGAACCAAGGACCCCGTGGGGAGCCTTCGGCAGGCCCTGGGCGGCGGCGCCGACGTCGTGCTGGAGCTCTCGGGAGCCGAGCCCTCGATCAACCTGGGCCTGGCCGCCGCGCGGCGCGGCGCCATGATCTCGCTGCTCGGCCTGCCGCGCGGCAAGGCCGTCTCCATCCATGACTACACCAACGACTTCATCTTCAAGGGGCTCACGCTCCACGCGGTCATCGGCCGCCGCGTCTTCGACACCTGGATCAAGATGCTGGATCTGTTGCGCGCGGGCCTGCGGGTCGAGGACCTCGTGACCAACGAGTTCGACGGGCTCGATCACTTCCACGAGGCGATGGAGCTGCTCGAGAACCGCCACGCGATGAAAGTGGTGTTCTACCCGAACGGCAGACCCAGGCGGAGCGAAAACCAGTAGACTTCGGCCATGCCGACCAACAAGCCCGAGCCCATCCCGAAGCATCCGATGACGGAGCGCCGCATCGCGGAGTTCGCGCTGGAGGAGTCGCGGCTCTCGAACCTCGCCTACCGATTCAAGCTCGTGCCGCGAGAGCGCGTCTGGAAGGATTGGGACCGCACTCAGTTCGAGCAGAACCAGTACCGGGTGGCGGGGCTCGCGGGCGTGTGCCTGACGCGCGAGGAGCAGGAGAAGGCGCACCGAACCGCGGCCCGGGCCCTGGAGGACCTGGATCACATCCTCTCCTACGTGGGGCAGCCGGCGCAGGCGGTGATCGTGCGGGGCAACCAGGGGACCTCGGAGATCATCAACCGTCCCACTCTTTGCGTCGAGGTCATTGCGCGAGATTCCGCCGACTTCGAACGCGCCATCGCCGCCCTCGACGCCGCCTTTCCCGGCGGCCGGGTGGCGGGCAAGATCGTTTCCGAAGAATAGTGGTCTTTCGGATGCGGCGCTCGCTGCGCGAGCGGCAGCCGAGAGCTTTCAGGACGAAGGCCGGACGCCGGAGAAGAGGATGAACCTCATCGACCACCTCGCCGCGGAGATGGGAAAGCTGCGGCAGGCCGGAACCTTCAAGGAAGAGCTGGTCCTCGAGTCCCCGCAGGACGCCCGCGTGCGCGTTGGCGGACGCGAGGTCGTCATGCTGACTTCGAACAACTACCTGGGGTTCGCCAACCACCCCAGGATCCGCGAGGCCCAGAAGAAGGCGGTCGACCGTTGGGGGGCGGGACTCGCCTCGGTCCGTTTCATCTGCGGCACGCAGGCCCTCCACAAGGAGCTCGAGGCCGAGATCGCCTCTTTCTTCGGCACGCAGGACACGATCTTGTACATGTCCTGCTGGAACGCGAACGAGGGCCTCTTCGCGGCGATTCTGGACGAGCCCGACGGCCTCTACTCGGACGAGCTCAACCACGCTTCGATCATCGACGGGGTGCGGCTCTGCAAGGCCAAGCGCTTCCTCGTGCCGCACGGCGACACGAAGGCCCTCGAAAAGCTGCTCGTCGAGGATCGAAGCTCGCGCTTCCGCTTGATGATCACCGACGGCGTGTTCTCGATGGAAGGGGAAGAGGCGGATCTGCGGGAGCTCGTGCGCATCTGCGGCGCGTACGACGCGCTGCTGGCGGTGGACGACTCTCACGCCACGGGAGTTCTCGGCCCGACCGGCCGGGGGACGGCGGAGGAGCAGGGAGTGATGGACAAGATCTCCGTCACAACGGGAACCCTCGGCAAGGCGATGGGTTCCGCGGCCGGGGGTTTCGTGACGGGTCCGAAGGCCATCGTCGAGGCCCTTCGCCAGCGCAGCCGCACCTATCTCTTCTCCAACTCGCTGCCGCCCGCGGTCGCCGCCGGATCGCTCGAGGCGTTCCGGATGCTCAAGGCCGACCCCTCTCCCGTCGCCAAGCTGCGCGAGAACGCGATTTACTTCCGCAAAGCGATCGGCGAGGCCGGATTTCGCATCCCGCACGGCACGCACCCGATCGTGCCCGTCATCGTCGGGGACACGGCCAAGGCGCTCGCCATGGGAAGGGCCCTTTTCGAAGAGGGCGTCTACGTCTCGGGCTTCGGCTACCCCGTCGTCCCTCAGGGACAGGCCCGCCTGCGCTGTCAGGTTTCGGCGGCGCACGAGCGGCGCGATCTCGACCGCGCGGTCGAGGCCTTCCGCAAGGTCGGCAAGAGCTTCGGCGTCGTCGCGGCGTAGACGGCCCGCGCGATTCTGGGCGGCGCCGCGACAGCTCGGAGCCAGGGCGCAATGGCTCTTTCGTGCCCGCGGGGAGAGGGCTGCGCTAAAATAGGAACCCTCGTATCGACGAATCATGAGAAACGTCTTCCCGCGGGCGCGCTTTGCGGTCCTGCTCGCATTGCTCTCGTCTGTCGCGCTCTTGTACAGCGCGCCGGCGAATGCTCTGGATCCGCGCAAAGCGATCACCCAGTACAGCCGCCAGGTCTGGCAGGCGCGGGAGGGACTGCCGCAGAACTCCATCCACGCGATGATCCAGACCAAAGACGGGTACCTCTGGCTCGGCACGCAGGAAGGACTCGTCCGCTTCGACGGCGTGCAGTTCGCGGTGTTCGATCGGTCCAACACGTCCTGGATGCGAAGCAACTACGTCCAGGCACTGCTCGAGGATCGCGACGGCGGACTCTGGGTCGGAACCAACGGAGGCGGAGTCGCGCGATGGCAGGGCGAGGCCGTCTTGACCGCCACCTCGCGGGAGGGCCTCGGCGGCGATCAGGTCAACTGTCTCTACCAGGATTCCCACGGCGCCGTGTGGATCGGCGCCACCGGTGGTCTCACGCGATACGAGAAGGGACGCTTCACGTCGGAAGGGATCCCCGCCGTCCTGCGGCGGAAGGAGATCCGGGCGGTGGGCGAGGACCGTGACAGCGAACTCTGGGTCGGAACCGCCGAAGGAGACCTCCTGCGCCTGCACACGGACCGCTGGACGACCGAGAACATCGCCGGGTTGGGCAAGAGCCCGATTCGGGCCCTGACGCTCGATCGGAACGGGAGTCTCTGGATCGGAACTGAGGGAGGCGGCCTGGCAAGCTGGAAGGACGGGGTCGTCGCCGTCTACTCCGTTTCCAGTGGCTTGTCCGGCAGCAAGATCCTTTCCATCCTGCAGGATCGGGAAGATAGCCTCTGGATCGGCACCGACGGTGCCGGCCTCTCGCGTCTCGCCGACGGGAAGTGGACGTCCTACTCGACGGCGCAGGGACTCTCCAACGGCCACGTCGCGTCCCTGTGCGAGGATCAGGAAGGAAACCTCTGGGTCGGAACGCACGGCGGAGGCCTGAATCGCCTCTCGGACGGGAGCTTCACCCGGTACGCCTCTCCGGAGGGACTTACCTACGACGATATCTCGACGTTCCTGGAGACCGGCGACGGTTCCCTCTGGATTGGCACGTGGGGCGGCGGGTTGAACCAGTTGAAAGAAGGCCGGGTCACTGCCTTCTCCTCCAAGGACGGGCTTTCCTACGACGAAGTCTCCTCTCTCGCACAGGATCAGGACGGAAGCATCTGGGTCGGCACCTGGGGCGGCGGGCTGAACCGTCTGACGGGGAAGCGCTTTCAGACGGTCGCCGGAGATGGACTCCGGGGCCAGAAGGTGACCTGCCTCCACACCGACCGTTCCGGAGCACTATGGGTTGGCACTCTCGGCGCCGGAGCGAGCCGCCTGGCAGAAGGTCAGTGGACGGCCTTCACGACCAAGCAGGGTCTTCCCAACAACAACGTTCGCTCGATCGTCGAGGCCCCCGATGGCGCCCTCTGGATCGCCACGGACGGCGGCCTCGCGCGATACTCCGGGAGCGTCTTCCGGCGCTATGGCATGGCCGACGGTTTGGTCAATGACGCGATCTACTCGCTGCTGATCGATCGGGACGGCGTGCTCTGGGTCTCGACCTTGGGGGGCGGCCTACACCGCTTCCAGAACGGCCGCTTCGCCGCGTTCACGACGCAGCAGGGCCTCTTCGACAGCGTCATCTTCCAGATCTTGGACGATGACTCGGGACACCTCTGGATGAGCTCGAACCGCGGCGTCTACCGCGTGGCCAAGAGCGACCTGGAGGCCGTCGCGCGGCACGCCGCCCGCACGATCCCGTGGCGGCTCTTCGGAACCGCCGACGGAATGGAGTCGAGCGAGTGCAACGGCGGCAACCAACCGGCCGGAATCCGGACCCGCGACGGGCGGCTGTGGTTTGCCACCTTGAAGGGCGCGGTCGCGGTCGATCCCGATCGAATCTCCACGAACACCGTTCCGCCGCCGGTACAACTGGAAGAGGTCATCATCGACAAGACGAGGCTCGTCGACACGAGCCGCGAAGTCCGCCTGCCTCCCGGCCCCGGCACCGTCGAGTTCCACTACGCCGGCCTCTCCTTTCTCGCTCCCCAGCGAGTCCGGTTCCGCTACCGCCTCGAGGGGTTCGACAAGGAGTGGGTGGACGCCGGGACACGCCGGGCCGCCTACTACACGAACACGCCGCCCGGGCACTATCGCTTCCGGGTCATCGCGTGCAACAACGACGGTGTGTGGAACGAGAAGGGCGCGAGCTTCACGTTCACTCTGGCCCCCCACATCTATCAGACGCGATGGTTTCTCGCGCTGGCGGTCGGGTCGCTGGTGATCGCGGCGACGGGCATCTACCGCATGCGCGTGCGAGGCCTGACCCACCGCAAGGCGGAGCTCGTGCGGCTCGTCGGTGAACGCACGCGGCAGCTCGAGGAGGCCAATCAGCGGCTCGAGCAGGCCAATCGGGCCCTGCGACGCCTCTCCTCCCAGGACGGTTTGACGGGAATCGCCAACCGGCGCCAGTTCGACGAGGTCTTCGACCTCGAGTGGCGCCGAGCCCACCGTGCGGAATCGCCGCTTTCGCTTCTCATGATCGACATCGACCACTTCAAGACGTTCAACGACGCGCACGGACACCAGCGCGGTGACGACTATCTCAAGGCGGTCGCGGGGGCCCTGCGAGACGCGCTCAATCGGCCCGGGGATCTGGTGGCCCGCTACGGCGGCGAGGAGTTCGTCGTGCTGCTGCCGGGCACCGACGAGGCGGGAGCGAGCGCCTGCTCCGAGCGGCTGAGGGAAAGCGTCGCCTCGATCGAAATTCCGCACGACCGGCCGGGCGCGCTGCTCTCGACGACCGTCAGCATCGGCGTGGCGACCGTGTACCCGCGGGAAGGCTCTTCCTCCGCGACGCTCATCGCGGCCGCGGACGAGGCACTTTACCGCGCCAAGGCCGAAGGCCGTAATCGCGTGCGGATCGCCCACACCGTCGCCGTCTAGGGAGTCCTCGGTCGCCGGCGCGTCGCCTCCGTGCCCTCTCGGCTGGATCGATCAAGCTCGGCAGGAGAGAATGCGCCAGATGCGTTCTCGCCTTCTTGCCACCCGTCCCGCCGGCGGCCGGGCAATCCCGTGTCTCGTCGCCGCTCTTGCCTTGCTGCTGCTCGCGCCTGCTGGTGCCGCGACGGCCCAGAGTTCCTCCAGCGACACGGCGGGCCCGTGGCGGGCCGGCGTCTTCGGGGGCTGGTATTCCGGGGCCCACCCCTACGTCTTCCGTGGGGACTTCTCGAGCGATGTCAATCTCGAGCCGAGCGGCTTCTTCGGTCTTCGCCTGGGGTACGACCTCGGCCCGGTGTGGCGCCTGGAATGGAGCTGGTGGCAGGCGCGATCGGAAGAGACAATCACGAATGCCACTCCCGCCAAGATTCGCGACGTTCGGCTGGACACGTACCTGTTCAACGCCCTGGCGCGCTTTGGCCGCGGGCCCGTGCGGGGCTTCGTGACCTTCGGGTTGGGCGGTGCGAGCACCGGCTCGTCCTTCGGCGGGGTCAACCTCACCGCCAACCTCGGGCTGGGCGCCGAGCTCTCTCTCGATCGGCACCTGGCGATTCGGCTCGAGGGTGACTTCTACGACACCTACGGCAACATCGGAAAAGCGGGTGAACCGGCCTTCTGCGATGCCGCCGGCTGCTACTACTACAAGCATGCCTGGTACCCGAGCGGCAGCGTGTCCGCCGGCGTCTCCTACGCCTTTTGAGACGATACCGCCTCGGAGGTACCCGACGCTTCTACGCTTCGAGCTTCTTGCGCGCGTTTCGGTAGAGAAGCAGGCAGAGAACGGCGAACACAGCGCCGCAGAGAACGTCGCCCGCGACTCCGGCCTTGAACTCAGGGTAAAACGTCGAACCCAGATCGAGCTTCTCCAGGATCGTCGGATGCTCCATCTTGAGGAAGAAGTCCCCGACGAACGCCACGAGGGCGATCAGCACGCCGCCCAGCGATCCTCCCGCGACCAGCCCAGTCGAGAAGAGCATTCCTGACGAGAGCTCGCTCTCTTCCTTCTGCTTGGAGACGCGATCGACCAGGCCCTTGATCATTCCGCCGATGAAGATCGGAAAGGTGGTCGAGAGAGGCAAGTAAGCGCCGACAGCCCAGGACAGCGCATGCGCTCCGGCCATCTGCGCCATGAAGGCGAGAAAGACGCCGACCAGCACCGGCGCCCAAGGCAGATTTTGCGCCAGCAGGCCCTTGATGATCGTGGCCATCAGCGTCGCCTGCGGCGCAGCGAGCTGCGCCCCGCCGATGCCGTGCGCCATTCCTGCTTCGCGATAGGTCCTATCGAGAAGGAAGAGCGTGCCTCCGATCACGAGCGCCGAAGTTGCCACACCGATGATGAACCCGATCTGCTGCCGGCGCGGAGTCGCCCCGACCAGATAGCCGGTCTTCAGGTCCTGAGACGTCGCGCCGGCGTTGGCCGCCGCCACGCAGACGAGGGCGCCCACGCAGAGAGCTACCGATTGGTACACGTCCCCCGTGCGTCCCATCGCAACGAACACAACGCACGTCGCCATGACCGTGGCGATCGTCATCCCCGATATGGGATTCGACGAGGTGCCGATGATGCCAACGATGCGCGAGGAGACCGTCACGAAGAAGAACCCGAACAGAACGACGAGAAGCCCCATGATGAGTGAGCCCGGGAATGGCCCGTGCGGGAAACGAGGCAGCACGGTGATGATCAGGGCGAGGGCGAGCGAGCCCGCGACGACGATGCCCATGCCGAGGTCGCGCTCGGTTCGACGCGTGCCCGCCGCCTCCGCCGCGCCGCCGAAGGACTTGACCGACTCACGGAAGGCCGAAACGATCGTCGGCAGGGTCTTGATCAGCGTCATCACGCCGGCGCAAGCGACCGCGCCGGCTCCGATGTAGCGGACGTACGCTCGATAAATCCACTCGGCGTGCGAGTGGCCCGCCATCCAGGCGTCGGTGAAGCCGAGGTTCTTCAGATCCTGGACGATGCGGCCGTCCGAAACGAAGATCGAGATCAGCGGGATCAGGGCGAGCCAGGACAGGACGCCGCCCGAGGCGAGCTCCCCGGCGATGCGCGGTCCGATGATGTAGCCCAGGCCCAGGTACTCCGGCGTGACGTCGGAGGAGAGCGTCGCGTCGGGGATCCTTCCGTTCTTGTCCGTGCGAAACCAGGTTGCGGTCTCGCGCCACAAGCCAATGATCCCGTAGAGAAACTTGTAGAGCATCGCGACGCCGACGCCCTTGAACACCATCCGCGCAAGGTCGCCTCCCCGCTCTCCGGCGATCAGCACGTCGGCGCACGCCACGCCTTCGGGGTATCTGAGGTTGCCGTGCTCCTTCACGATCAGCGCCCGCCGTAGGGGGATCATGAAGAGCACGCCGAGAGTGCCGCCGACGACCGACAAGACGAAGATGGTCGGGTAACGAAAGAAGGCGTCTCCGCCCGCGAGAAACAGGAGCGCCGGCATCGTGAAGACGACGCCCGCGGCGACCGACTCGCCGGCCGAGCCGATCGTCTGGACCATGTTGTTCTCGAGGATCGTGGACTTCCCGAACCGCTTGAAGAAGGCGATCGAGAGAACGGCGATAGGAACCGAAGCCGAGACGGTGAGGCCCGCGCGCAGGGCAAGGTAGACCGTCGCGGCACCGAAGAAGATGCCGAAGAAGATGCCGAGGACGATCGCCTTCAGCGTGAACTCAGGCGGGGACTGATCCGGGGAGATGTAGGGTTGGAACCCGGCGGCGGAACCCGAATGGCTCGACATGCCTTGGCCTCCTCGGAGTTACGGGTTTCTAGCATGGGCCGGGGGTGGGAGAAAGGACTTTCTCGGCACCGATGCGTCTTCCGCGGCATCTCTCCGCGTCTTCGCGGATCGCGGGAAAGGAACGCCCGACGGGCGCCCCTACACGCCTCAGGTCCCTCCGAAGCCGATGGTCACCTTTCCGTTCTCGACGATGACCGGGACCCGACGCTCCCCGGTGAGCTCCACCATCCGCTCGAGCCCCGCGCTGTCCTGTTTGACGTTGACGTAAGTGAACGGGATCTTCCGTTTCGCGTAGTCCTCACGGGCCGCGATCGTGTAGGGTCAAGTGTCCTTGCCGAAGATCTCGACGACTCGTTTTTGCATGACGCCCTCCCCGAGACTCATGTTAACCGCTCCTATCTCCTGCCGATGCTATGATTTTCGCCTCCCCCGATGAGCACGCAGCTGCTGACTCTCATCCTGCTGCTCGCCGCTCCGGACGCCCCTCTCCCGAGCGGCAGCGTCTCGGGCACCGTCGCTCTGGTGTCCCAGGGCACCGCTCGGCCCGACTCCTCGAACGTCGTTGTGTGGCTCGAGGGCGCGCACCGACCGAGCGACGACGCCCGCACTCCGCGCGGCCAGATGAAGAGCGACCGAAAGAAGTTCGCTCCCCGCGTGCTGGTCGTGCCCAAGAGCGCGAAAGTCGAATTCCCGAACGTGGATCCGATCTACCACAACGTCTTTTCCGTGTCGGGCGCCAACCGCTTCGACCTCGGGCTCTATCGAAGCGGGGTATCCCGCACGAAACAGTTCGACGACGTCGGGCTCGTGCGCGTCTACTGCAACATCCATCCACAGATGGTCGGCTTCGTGATGGTCGTGGACTCCGACTTCGCCGTCGTGACGGGCTCCGACGGCAAATTTCGATTCGAGAACGTTCCGGCCGGCGCCCACACGCTCAAGGTCTGGCATGAGGAGGCCGCCGCCGAAAAGGACATCCCCTTGACGGTCCGGCCCGGATCCAACACGGCCGAGCCGGTTTCCCTGGACGTCTCCGGCTACAAGGTCGAACCCCACAAGAACAAGTACGGCAAGGAATACCCGCCGCAGCCGGCCTCCGAGGATGAGCGGTACTGACAAGCCCTCCCTGGGGGTCACGGCGGTCGGGCCGCCGATCCGGGTGGGGCTGAAGCTGCTGCCTCCGGAGCCTCCCCGGTTTTCCCTGACGCTGAAAATATTCCTGACGGCGGCGCTTCTGATCTTCATCGCCGTCGGCGGGGCGATCGCGGTATCGGCTTACCGGGCACGCCGGGTCGCGGACGCCAAGATCGCGGAGGACCTCAAGAAGTCAGGCCCCGCCTGGGAATCGTTCCAGCAAACCCGCTACGCCGCGCTGCAGCGCGCCCTCGGCGTGGTGGTGAACAATCCGGGAATCATCGCGTTGATGTCCACGGCGGACCCCGCGACCGGGCATGCCGACGCCGCGACGGTTTACGACACCTTGAAGCGCGAGCAGGCATCGAGCGCCCGCGCGGATTTCTTCGTCGCGCTCGACTCGCGAGGAGTCGGGATCGCGAGGACCGACCGGCCGCTCCCGTTCACGGCGGACCTTTCGAGGGTGCCCACCGTGGCCGGCACCCTCGAAGGCGCCCAGACGGAGGGAATCTGGCTCTCCGGCGGCCGGCTCTACCACGTCGTCGGCGCCCCGGTGCTCGAGGGCGGGACGCGGGTCGCGGGAGTCATCGTGGCGGCCTTCCAGATCAACGAGGAGGTCGCCCGGAGCCTGAAGACGCTGACCAACTCGGAGGCCGTCTTTCTGGCAGACGAGGCGAAGCCCGACCAGCCGCCGAAGCTGGCGCTCGCCGCCTCGACGATGACCGAGTCCGGCGCCGCCGTGCTGGAAGCCGTGCGGAGTCGCGAGGCGCTCACGGCCGCAGTCTTCCGTCGCGGCCAGATCGTGGGGCCACTCGCCCTCGACGTCGCCGGCGACACGGATCTCGCCTACTTCCTTCCCATTCGCTCCTCGTCGGACCAGCTCGTCGGGGCCGCCGTTCTCCTGCGCAGCCGCACCAAGGAGCTCGCCGCGTTTCGACAGATCCAGGACACTCAGATCTTCGTCGGCCTGCTCGCGTTGCTCGTGGCCTTTTTACTCTCCTACCTGCTCGCTCATCGGATTACGGGCCCGGTCGGCCGGCTCGTGCGTGCGACCGAAGACGTTCGGGTGGGCAACCTGGAAGCCGCGGATCTGCCGGTCGAGTCGAAGGACGAGATCGGGATCCTGGCCCGCTCCTTCCAGGCGATGCTCGAGGAGCTCAAGGAGAAGGCGGCGCTCGAGAAGTACATCGCCTCCCTGACGATGACCGTCGGAGAGGACATCGAAACGGTCGCGCTGACCGGCGGCGGCGCCAAGTCCACGGGCGAAGCCGCCTCACGCAGCGCCGAGCCTCGTGTGGGTTCTCTGTTCGCTGGCCGGTACGAGATCCAGGCGGTCGTGGGGAAGGGCGGGATGGGCATCGTCTACCGCGCTCACGACCGCGACCTGGACGACCTGGTGGCGATCAAGACGCTCCGCAGCGAGGCCGTCTCCGCGGATCCGACACTGCTCGACCGCTTCAAGCAGGAGATTCGGCTCGCCCGCCGGATCACACACCCGAACATCCTGCGCACTCACGACCTCGGCGAGGCGAACGGACTACGCTATCTCTCGATGGAGTACGTCAAAGGCATCACGCTCAAGCATCTGGTGGAGTCGGACCAGATCCTGCCAACGCCGGTCGCTCTGCGAATCGCCAAGCAGATGTGCGCGGGACTCGCGGCGGCACACGAGGCCGGCGTCATTCACCGGGACATCAAGCCGCAAAACATCATCATCGAACCCGGCGGCGGGTTGAAGATCATGGACTTCGGCATCGCTCGGCTGACCGAGGATCGCGGGATGACGGCGACGGGTACCGTGATCGGCACCCCCGACTACATGTCACCCGAGCAGGCCCGAGGGCTGCCCCTCGACTTTCGCTCGGACATCTATTCGACCGGCGTCGTCCTCTACGAGCTCTTCACGGGCACGCTCCCCTTCGAGGAGGAGAGCCCGCTCGCCGTCGTGCTCAAGCACGTCCAGGCGACCCCCCCCTCCCCCCAGGCCCGAAACCCGAAAATCGATCCGAAAGTCTCGGCGATCATTCTCCGGTGCATGCAGAAGGATCCCGCCGCCCGCTACCAGAGCGTCAACGAGCTCTATGAGGCCTTGACCCGGGTGACGGCGGCGGCCGCTTGAGGCGCGGCAAGGCACCAACCCGGCTGCGCGCCGCCGGCGTTGCGCTGCTGGCGGTGTCCGCCGCCGTGTCCGCCGCCGCCCAGGAAGACGTCCCCTTCGAGCTGCCGGCCTTCAAGCCGCACTTCACGCTCCAGTGGGACGGCTTGGCGCGATTCGACTACATCTACAACCTGCGCTTCCGCCCGGACATCATCAGGGGACGATTCGAGGTCCGCCCGGAGATCGGCTACCAGTTCTCCGATCGCTTCCGCATCGGTGTGCGGGCCGTGTTCGACGACGGCACCGACAAGAACACGGCCAACGCGCGCAACTTCGACAACTACCGCTCCCGCGGCGAGACGGTGGAGCGCTACTACCTGGAGGCGAAGCCCGGAGACTTCATCGTCACGGTCGGAGCCTTCGGACTGCCGGTCGCCGCGAGCGAGATGCTCTGGGATCACGACATCCAGACCCCCGGGGCCGCGGTCTCCTACTTCTGGAACGCCGCCCCCGAGTCTTCGGTGACCTTCTCCGGCGCCTTCCTGTACGGGCCGCAATCGCAGGGAGACCATACCCGCATCGGCGTCGGACAGGTCATCTGGAGTCTCGGGGACATCAGCCGCCTGGCTCTTCAAGTGGGCGCTGCGTTCTGGTACTTCGACCCCGACGACCTGAAGCTCTTCTTTGCCGACGGAAGACCGAACCTGATTCGCCAGAACTACCCCAATTCGTCTCTCGATGGCTTGCTCTCGAACTATCGGATCCTGGACGGAAACGTGCGCGTGACTTTTTGGATCGGGAGGATTCCGGCATTCGTCGGCATCGATGCCTTGACCAATTTCGGCCTGAGAGGAGAAGCCAAGAGGGAAGGGGCCGGACAGGCGGTCGAAACGAATCTGACCCTCGGCCGTGTCGGAACGCGCGGCGACTGGCGGTTCTTCTACATCTTTCAATACGTCGAGCAGGATGCCCTGATCGGCGCCTACAACACCGACGACTGGTGGTTTCACACGTGGTACCGAGGGCACCGCGTCGGACTGGCCTACACGTTCCTGCCGAGCGCCTTTCTGCAGGGTTCCTTTATGGTCCAGCAGCGGCTCGACCGGCAAGGGTGGCTGAACCGAATCCTGATCGATGTCGTGAAGATGTTCTGATCGGGAGAGCCTCGGCGGCTCACCGCTCGGCCCGGGCAGCCTTTCGGGGCAGAAGCCTCAAGCCCGACAGAATGGTCTCGATGCGTTCGCGCGTCTCGTCGTGCACGGGCACGGCCGGCAGGCGCATCGTCTCCCCACAGCGCTTCAAGAGCGACAGACCGCACTTGACCGGTCCCGGGCTCGACTCGAGTGCGTTGACCTCCATGAGCTGGAGGTACTTCATCTGAAACCGCCTCGCCTTCTCGAAATCCCCTCCGAGCGCCGCATTCACGAGGCCGGCCATTTCGGCCGGAATCTCGTTCGAGGTCACCGAAATCAGGCCTTCGCCTCCGAGCGCGATCGCGGCAAGCGCCGTCACGTCGTCGCCGGAGAAGAACCGGAACCCCTCGGGCCGGACGGCCAGCAGGCGAACGATCTTTCCGAAGTCCAGGCAGGACTCCTTGATACCGACCACGTTCGGGATCTCGGCCAGACGAAGAATGGTGTCGACATCCAGGTCGGTGCCGGTGCGCGAGGGGACGTTGGACACGAGGATGGGAACGTCCGTCGCCTCCGCGATCGCCGAGAAGTGCCGGTACAGGCCCTCCAAGGACGGCTGCCCGTCGGGCGAGACCGAGAGGATGCCGTCGGCGCCGGCGCGAGCGGCGTCTCGCGCCCAGAGGACCGACTTGGCCGTGTGGTTTCCTCCGGCGCCGGCGATCACCGGCACGCGGCCCCGCGCGGCGCGCACGACGGCCGTGGTCACGGCCTTTCGCTCGTCGCCCGAGATCGTCCCCGACTCGCCCGGCGCCCCGCAGGAAACCAGGAAGCCGATTCCCTCGTCGATTTGCCAGTCGACGAGCTTCTCGATGGCGTCGAAATCGATGCGTCCGCGGTCGTCGAACGGGGTCACGAGCGACGTGCCGCAACCCTTCCAGTCCACCCGCGCCTTGCCTTTCACGGGGCCTCCCGGAGCGATCTTCTTGAAAGGTCCAAACCCGGTAAGCGGACGCTACCACCGGAGGCCGGGCGCTTGAAACGGAAAACCGGCCGCCGGCGGGGCGGACCCCGCTCTGTCCGTGGTTCAATAGTCACGATGCCAAACAGCAACGGCGGCGGCCCCCTTTGTCCTCGGTGTCACCGGCCGATCGCGGCCTGGCGGCTCAACCACTGCGTCTATTGCGGCGAGCGCTTTCCCGAGGGGTTTCGCGAGGGGTTCCAAGAGCCCGCCGCGCTCCAGTGGGTGGAGCGGCCGGGGGTGCCGCCGGAAGCGACCAAGCAGCTCGAGCTGATGAAGGTCGTTGCCTTCGACAAGGATCCCAAGACCCGGTCGGTGGGCGCCATCCTCGGCCTTCTTTCGCTGCCGGTTTTTGCGGTCATCTTCTATCTGCTCTACGGGCTGGTGGCCCGAACCTCGCCCGCTGCGGCGGCGCTCATCGTCATCGCGGGCTTGGGCTTTCTCGGCTACCTCGGGTGGTCTTTCTTCCGCTCGCGAAACGGAAAGTGAACGTCGGGTTGAAGAACCCGGCCGAGCTTGTCGGCCGCATCGGGGTTGATCCCGCGTCGAGTCTGCTCCTGATTGACGCCCCCGAGGCCCTCGAGCGCCTGCTGGCGGAAACCCGCGATCCAGACCGACCCCTGGAGGCCGTCACGGAGACGCGGCTACGAAGTGTCAAGGAGGAGTTCGACACGGTGATTCTCTGGCGCGAGGACCGTGTCGGATCCGAGGCGCTGCTGGCGGCGGCGCTCAAGCGCCTTCGCCCGACGGGCCAGATGTGGGTGGTGACGGCGATGCGCAAGGTGACCGGGCCTCGGACCCCGGCAGCCCACCGGCTCGGCCGGCAGGACATCGAGAAAGCCTTTGCGAACGGCGGTCTTCGCCTGGAAGGCGAGGCGCGCTTCTCCGCCTGGCACGTGGGCTACCGGTTCAGCAGGGGCGAAGTGTGACGGGCGAGGGAAATACGAAACCAGGCTACTATTTCGTCCTTACCTCGCACCTCACACCTCGCACCTACTCCACGTAGGGATAGAAGCGGCCGGTCACGCGGAAGAATCGCCCGCTCTCCGCCTCCACGGTCATTTGGCACCGAGTGACCTCGATGGTGGAGGAAAGG
>Ga0335082_10001678_pt1 | contig 23623 bp, 23 predicted proteins | sample Lox_Sample_41_FD_206718 | JGI IMG/M metagenome (GOLD analysis project Ga0335082, IMG submission 206718) | Soil microbial communities from Loxahatchee National Wildlife Refuge, Florida, United States - Lox_Sample_4.1 | ecosystem: Environmental > Terrestrial > Soil > Wetlands | place: USA...
AAGTTGTGAGTCCGCGACCCAAGTGAAATGCGCGACCTCAACCCCGTCGGCGAGGCGCGAATTCTCTACGATCGCGCAGGCGCCCAAACGGCAGTCCTCGCCGATTTCAGTGTGCCCCAAAATCTGCGCAAATGGTCCGACAATCGAGTCACGCCCGATTCGCACCGTGCAATCGATGCTCACAGTCTCCGGCTTCTCGATCGTCACTCCGTCCAGCATTAACTGCCGCACCTTTCGATCACGAAATATCCGATCGACAGCGGCGAGTTCCACACGCGTGTTGATGCCCAGCAGCTCTTCGGAGTTCGCCACTTCCATGGCCGCCACATTGTGCCCCGCGCGAGCCAAAATCTCGACGATATCCGTCAAATAATACTCATGCGCCGGATTGTCTGGCCGAACTTTAGCAATGTGCTTCCAGAGAAGGTCCGCTCGAAAACAATAAATACCTGAGTTGATGAGTTGAATAGCGAGCTGCTCTTGCGTAGCCGCCTTCTGCTCGACAATCGCTTTCACCTGGCCATGCTCGCCCAGCATCACGCGTCCATAACCGGTGGGATCTTGAAGGCGGGTTGTGATCAGCGTCGCCGCTCCCTCGCTCGCCGCCTGCCGCTTGACGAGTTCCTCCAAAGTATTACGTGAGAGCAGCGGACAATCGCCATAAAGGATGACCACCAGGCCGCCTTGATCGGCCAACGCGTCGCGGCATATCCTCACAGCGTGGCCCGTGCCGAGTTGTTCCGTCTGTTCGACAAACCGCACACTCGCACCGGCGACCGCCGTCTTCACCTGCTCGGCCTGATGGCCCACCACTACGGTGATGTGTTCCGCGGACGTAATGCCCGCCCCGGTATTCACGACGTGTTCAATGAGCGTCCGTCCTCCGGCGCTGTGCAATACCTTTGCGCGTTTCGACTTCATCCGGGTGCCCAGGCCTGCCGCCAGGATCACCAGATTGATTGGCGAGTTCATTCTCTCCCCCGACTATTTTGTGCTGAGGACGCGGAGCCTCCGTCCAGCCACCCTGCCGCGCCGCGCCAGTTCCATCGCCACCGATGCCGTGATGCGCGGATCATGCCGGACGGTATCTCCCTCGCCCAGCAGGTCGGCAGTTACCACCTCAAGACCCATCTCCGTGAGTCGATCCACATCGTTTAAGACCGATTGCACCCGCTCGGCCGCGTACTTACGCCGCTGCCTGCCGCTGATCGCGCGAGTATTCACCACCACCACATCGAACAATTTCCCAGCGTGACGTTCGATCGCCGAGACGTGGTCTGACGCCAGGAATCCGATCGTCTCACCCGGCTGCCACATCAGATTTACGAAGTAGGCCCGGATCGCACGGCTCCGGCGTATCGCCTCAGGAATCCCTTGCACCAGCACGTTTGGAATCACGCTCGTAAATAGCGAACCCGGTCCGAACGTGATCAGGTCAGCTTGTTCGATCGCTTCCAGCGTCTCGAGCAATGGTTTACAGACGCGCGGTCGTAGGCGGAGGCGATGTATTGGCGAACGGCTCTTGCTGATCTTGCTCTCGCCTCGCACCGTCCGGCCATTCTCCAACTCGGCCTCGAGCACGACATTCGCTTCCGTCGCGGGATAGATTCTGCCGAGGCTGGCCAGGATCTCCGAAGAAAATCTTACCGCGCGTGCGAAATCACCCGTTAGGTTAGTCAGTGCCGTCAGGAACAGGTTTCCGAAGCTGTGCCCCTTCAGTCCGCGGCCGCTGGAAAACCGATACTGAAACAGCTTGGATAACAGCGCCTCGTCCTCTGAGAGCGCCACCAGGCAGTTACGAATATCGCCCGGGGGCAAGACATCAAATTCCCGGCGCAGCCGGCCGGAACTGCCTCCATCATCGGTCACGGTCACGATTGCGGCGATGTCGGCTTCACGCGGTTCCCCCGCATAGCGCTTGAGCCCGTGCAGCACCGTGGATAGGCCCGTTCCACCGCCGATTGCGACAATGCGCAATGGTTCCATTAGCTATAGGATCGCAGTTCCCACGGGCCATTGGCCACTACCGCGGCGCTCCGAGACAAGGAACCTCTGTTGGTTTTTCCTGCGAGAATTACGCGAGGTGGGAAAGTCGGGTTCGCTCAGGCGGCGGGTTGATCGTCCTCGTCGTAGACAGAGACGGACTCCAGGTCTTCGGCTTCGAAAACCTGGTCGCAATCCAGGCAGCGTACATAATCGACGCCGTCACGTCTCGCCAGAATCTCGGTACGAGCATGCTTGCAAAGCTGCATAAAATGGGAGATTAGATCCATTCTAAGCGTGCCAAATCCCTTGTCAAGCCCCCTAACCCCTCTACGAATGGCGTAGTCCGGCGTAGAAAGTTGGAGCCGCCGTAGGCCTCGTACTAGGTCCATCCACGCCCAGTACCATACGGATTCTTCCTAGGTGTTCGTCGTAGGACATGCCTCGGGCTTGTCCGCGCAAGCCGAACGCTTGCACGGCCGTTGAACGCTCGCAGGAACAAATTCCATACTTCGTTCTTCTTGTTTGCAACAATTCCGTGCTAAAATGTTCTCGGTGATCACGGACTTCGACAGAGTTCGAGTCGAGCGATTCAAGCAGGCGACAGAGAACAAGCTGCGCGATGTCCGATGCCCCGAACATCACCAGGCCCCTCGTATCCGTTTCCACGGCGATTCCCTGCGCGACATCAGCATCTCACTCAGCGGATGTTGCCAGAAGGTGATGGAGATCGCGAACGAGAGGATCGGTTCGTCCTGGTTGGACGACGCGCAGTCCGCGCAAGCAGCTTCTTGAAGCGCCGAAACATTTTTTGCTTGTAGATTGTCCCATCGCTGGAATCGGCTTTCCGGCTAACGGAATTCTGCTTCTTTCGTCGAACAGCCAAGACGCGGCACACGTCTTCACTGAAGAGAACTCGGTCACTGGCAGGGGGGCGCCCGAATTCCCAACTGGGAGGTGGTTATGGCTCGATATTCGAGTCGCGGGCGGAGCCTTGTTCTGACCGCTCTTCTCATACCAGCGACGCTAAGCTCGGCGGAGACTCCGGACTGGAATAACAATTTTCGCGAAGGAGTCACGGCGTTCTCGGCGGGGCATTACAAAGATGCTATCGATTTACTAACCATCGCCTCCGAACAAGCTAAGTCACTTCCTGAACCTGAACTGAAGCTCGCGCAAGTCTCTCACGTGCTGGCCATGTCTTATCAGTTCCTGGGAGATCTCTCTCACGCCGAACCTCTGTACCTCCGGGTGCAGTCCATTCTCGAGCCGCTAGGATCCGAGGGTCGAGATTTGCTTGCGGTGACGCTCAGCGGGCTGGGACTTCTTCGAGTCGAGCAAGGGAAATGGAAGGAAGCCGAGACTACCCTGACCCGAGCCATCGACCTATGTCTGGTATCTCGCGGCGGAAATGATCGCTGCATACTAACAGCGACGCGCAATCTCGGCGATTTGTATGCCGCGGAGGGACGCGTGAATGAGGCGTCCACAATCCTCGAGCGGGCCGTGAATACATCCCGGCAGGTTCCGGCTTTGCCACAGGACTTATCTTCCGCGCTGCTGCGAAGCCTCGCCCATGTTTACATGCAAGAAGGGGTATACGAAAAGGCGGAACCGTTGCTCCAGGAGGCGTTGCAATCAACCTCCAAATCCGGCGCGAACGATCTCTCCTACGCCGACAGTCTGTTCAGCCTGGGCCGGATGTACCGCATGGAAGGTGACACAGCTCGCGCCGAACCGCTAGTAAGAAAGGCGGCCGCCATATACGAAGGCGCCGGCGACCCTCTCAGGGCCACAGCGTGGGACGAGTTAGGGATGATCGCCGTTGAGGATCATAAGTACACCACCGGGCGCGGTTTGATTTTGCGGTCCCTGGAGCTCAACCGAAAGACCTTCGGTGAGGACCACATCACCGTGGCCCAAGGCCAGTCCGACCTCGCGCAAGCTTACCTTGGCGAGCGGAAGTATTCCGAAGCGCGCGCGCAGATAGATGCTGCTCTTACGAGCCAGCGCAGGCTGCTTGGAGAAGCACACTACGCAGTCGCCAGATCACACATGATCGCGGCGGAAATCGAGGCGCTTCTTCATCACAAGCCCGAAGCCGACCAACACTATCGCGCCGCTTTGTCGATCTTTCGTGCGAGTTTTGGAAACAATAATCCGGATCTCGCGGCCGCCGAACGGGAGTATCGGCTGTTTAGCAAGAGTTTCGCGAAATGAACTAGGCCCGCGCCAGGATTCTCCTGACGCCTTCCTGGAAAATTTCTGGCGGCGTGAGAAGACTCACCACAAGGAAAGCTTCGCTCTCCATATCGAAAAAGAAGCCGGGCTGAACCAGCACGCCGTCTTCGGCGAGCAGCGTGAGCGCCCACTCTTCTTCAGTCCGGATTCGCGGAGCCTGCACGATTGCGTACCAACCCGCCTCCACGTCCAACACCCGCCATGCTGACGAAGGCCCAATCTGACTTCGTAAGTATTCCAGATTCTTCCGCGTCCGGTGGCGGATTTGCTCCTGCACCTTATGCCGTGAGCCGAGTAACTCCGCGGCGGCAAACTGGACCGGAGTGCTAACGGACAAATAAGTATCGGCGATCAGCTCCAGCCGGCGGAGTGCCTCCCGTTGTAAATCCGCAGGACCGCCAACCACCAGCCAGCCCAATTTCAGTTGCGGGAGTCCGGCTACCTTCGAGAGCCCGCTGAGCGCGAACGTCAAGACCTCGTCCACGGCAACAAAGGAGGACACACGTTCCGGATCATCGTGCAAAGCGAAGTCAGAGAATACTTCGTCGCTCACCAGTGCTATTTGCCGCTCCCGGCACACGGCGATCAGTTGCATGAGTTCTGATTTCTTGACGAACGATCCGGTAGGATTATTCGGGTTCACCAACACAATGGCGCGCGTGCGTTCTGTAACGCAACTCGCGACCGCGTCGAGATCAATGCGCCAGCCGCAATCGTAAACAAGCGGGTATTGCATCACGCGCACAGAGTCCAGTGCTGCGAGAAACTCAAACAGTGGATATGAAGGCCGCGGAACCAGCACCTCATCGCCTGGATCCGCCAACAATTTAAATGCCAGCGCGTAGCCTTCGCTGGTGCTGGCGGTAAGCAGGATCCGTCCGGGATCGACACGGGCCCCATAGTAGTCCGCCACCGCGCGACGGGCCGTAAGCATCCCCGCCGGATTCGGTTCATAGCGAAGCGACCGTGGAGCCGCAAGCGCCGCTAAGATTTGTTGCTCCGGATATTCGAACTGCGCGGCGGTGGGATTCGACTCAGTGAGATCGAGGATCGGCTTTGCTGCAGCGCGCCTCTGCTCCAGCAACTGGGCCAGAGAATTTGCTGCGTGGCCCCATTCCAGCCGCGACGAGAACATATCCGCGAGTGTACTTCACCGCGGTGAACCTAATTCGAAGGAATGTTGGTCTTGTTCGGGCTCTTATGCGTACCGCTGCTGCGGTGATGACTTCCGGAACCAGTGCGGTGCGAACCGCTCCCCGCGCGATGCCGCCCGGACCCGCTCGGTCCGCCGTTCTTTTTCGTGCTCGCGAATGCGCCCGTCAATAGGGACGCGGCTAGGAAAACAGACAAAAGAATCCTCATACCCTACTAGTGCGAATTGCCGGGAGAAATTGCAAAGAAACTGATGGATCCCACTTCGCACTTCTAACTCTGCAGTTGTCCGGTTCACTAGAAGAAAATAGAATAAGACGAGGTTAGCTATGCCAGCCATCTCCAACGCTCCCCCGGAATCCGCCGTCGAGAACCTGCCCCCTGTCCCGCTTACGATTGAGGGTGCCAGCGTACTGCATCAAATGGTCCGCGTCCGCTGGTCAGCCTGGAAAGCTCTTCCAGCCGCCGAACGCGCCGGGATCGCACAAGAAGCGGCTGCCACGTTCGCGGAGATGGAGAGCAATGCCGGCGGTCAGAGCGCGCTTTTCTCGTTGCTCGGCCATAAGGGCGACTTGATATTGGTGCATTTCCGCCGTTCCTTCGACGAACTCGGTGCGATCGAACGCCGCCTGGCCCGGCTCCGGCTTTACGACTATCTCGAACCCACGACATCCTATCTCTCCGTGGTCGAATTGGGACTCTACGAGTCCAGCATGAAAACCTATCAATCTCTCGCTTCCCGAGGTCTGGTTCCGTTCTCGCCAGAATGGAACACCGAAGTTGAGAATGTGCTGGCCCGGCAGCGCGAGGCGATGGCGCCCCGTTTGTACCCGGAGATGCCCCCGCACAAGTATCTGTGCTTCTATCCCATGGACCGCAAGCGCGGTGAAGAGAAGAACTGGTACCAGCTCCCTATGGCCGAGCGCCAGCGGCAGATGCACGAGCACGGAATGATCGGCCGCCGCTACGCCGGAGAAGTGAAACAGATCATTTCCGGCTCCATCGGATTCGACGACTGGGAATGGGGAGTGGATCTCTTTGCCGACGATCCACTGGTCTTCAAGAAATTGATCTACGAAATGCGCTTCGACGAAGTAAGTGCGGTCTACGCCCTCTTCGGCTCATTTTATGTCGGGATTCGCTGCCCATCCTCGGAGTTAGCCCGCCTGCTGGGCTAGTTGGATTCTTATCAGCGTTTATCCGCGTTCATCCGCGGCCAAGTCACCGGCTCTTCTTCATATCCGCTTCCGCTCCCGCCGCATCCCCCAACGCCTTCCGCGCGACAGCGCGATTATGGTACGCATTCGCATAGTTCGCGTCCAGGCGGATGGCTTCATCGAAGTCTGCACGAGCATGCTGAAAATCCTTGCCACGCAAGTAAGCATAGCCACGAGCATTGTAAGCCTTAGCGATGCCCGGCTTGAGCCGAATCGCCTCGCTCAGCTCTGCTATCGCTTCCGAGAACTTGCCTGCTTCGGTTAACGCGCGGCCTTGTTTTTCGTGCTCTTCGGCTGAGAGCGAAGACTTCACCGCCGGGGCGGAAACTGGCGGCTTGACAGCTTCCGCTGGAATCGCAGGCTTGGGTGGCGGAGACACAATTGGCGACGGTGACTTCGGCGGTGCAGGCATTTCATGTTCGACCGCAGGCGCCGCCGTCGACGCGAGAGGTGCCGCAGCCGGCACGGGAGGCGCCGGCGTCGACACAGGAGGCGCCACTTCCACCGGCTCGCTGGGCATCGGCGCTGCGGCAACTGGCGCTGGGACTTCCACCGGCTTAGGGGTTCCGGGCATGACGCGAACTGCAGCAGCAGGCTCGTTCAATATCGCCTGTGCCAGCTTGCTTTCCGTCTTTTTCAAGACATCGTCCGCCTCGGGATAGTTAGGCCGTAAGGCAAGGCTTTGTTTTAGATCCTCCCGCGCCTTTGTATAATCACCGAGTAAATAATAGGCACTCCCTCGCGCATACCAGACTTCGGGAAGCTTGGGGTTCAGCTCAATCGCTTTGGTCCGGTCGGCCAATCCTTTGTCGTGCATGCCAAGCTGGTGATATGAGCCCCCGCGCGCCAGGTAAGCCTCGGCCATCTCCGGCTGCAGGCGCACGGCATCGTCGCGATCTTGCAGCGCGTCGGCGTGGCGCCCTAGTTTGACAAACGCAGCCGCGCGGGCCAGGTACAGATAAGCATCTTTGGGTGTGATCTTGAGCGCCTCCGAGTAATCGGCCACCGCCTTGTCGTAATCGTCGAGCTTCAGGTAGGCAGCGCCGCGCAAAGTGTATGCTTTCGCATCTTTCGGGCGCTCCGCCAGAACGTGATTGAACTCGGTGATGGCCCGGCGGAAATCGCCCAACTGGCCCCAAGCAAAACCACGATCCAGAATCGCATCCAGGTAGTCGGATTTGAGACTGATGCTTTGGTCGTAGTCATCGATCGCGTCGCGGTAGCGTCCGAGCCCCGCGTACACATCGCCGCGCTCCTTGATCGGCACCGGATCATCCAGCCGGAGCTTGATTCCTCGCGTGTAATCCACGACCGCGTCCTCGCCCTTGCCCATGTCGGCGTAAACGGCTGCGCGGCTATTGTAGATGACCGCCGTGTCCATCTTGAGCTCAATGGCGCGATTGTAATCGGCCAATGCTTTTGGAAAGTCCGAAAGTTTGCGGTTTATGTCCCCTCGCAGCTGATAAGCTTCCGCGCTGTTTGGCTGCAGCCCGATCCAGGCAGCGGCGTCTTCGAGCGCTTGCGCATACGCGCCTAGCAGATAGCGGACGCGGGCGCGATGCTGGTAGGCGGGCGCGTTGGAGGGATCGTTTTGAATCGCTTCCGAGTATTGTTTCTCGGCCAGCCCCAATTGATTGGCGCGTTCCTGGCGAAGCCCTTCCTGGAAAGCTTTTTCGGCCAGCTTCGGATTGGCTGCGCTCAAACTGAGCGCCACGCAAAAAACGAGCAGAAAACGGCAACCACGCATCAGAAAACGGCCTGAAATTTCAAGGTAGCACAACGGCTCATAGCGATTGGCTGTCAGCAATCAGCCAAACCGAAGAGCCACAAGCGAGAAGCTAGGAGCCCACAACCCACACCCTACTCCCCAGTAGGAAACGATATCAACGAGAAATGCGAAACGATGCGTCCCAGGAAACTATCGTGCTCCGTGAGACTCACCCATTTCACCAGCGATGATTCGCCATCTTCGGAGAAGAACCCGACGCCGCCGCGGCTGAGGCGCGTGTCCGTCCAAGAGCTGACCAATTGGCCGTTCACCGAGGTCAGGAACCGGTTGCCCCGAACACTGAGTCGTACCTTGTAATCGACGCCCTTTTCAAGCGTCAGCGGAAGCGGGAGTTCCACGCGCTCGCGCTCGCGCCCATCGAGTACGATGAAGCGCACCAGGCCGGCGTTCGGCAGAGGACCCGGCTTCGTGATGATTAGCTTCGTAGCGTAATAATTACGAACATCGGAAGCGCGGAACGCCCAATCGATACTCTTGTGCTCGATCTGCCCCATGAACTCCATTTCGTAATTGGACAGCGACGTGGAAGGTTTCCAAAGCCGCAAGGAAGTAGGCCTCACTTGACCCGCTTCACTGGACCAATCCGCGGTCATCGACTTGAAGCCTTCCCAGTTGGAAAACCCCCCGTGGAAATCTTCCCGCAGCGTACCCGACCCTTTGCTTTGGATCAGATTCGCGATCGCTTGGCCAAATCCGCCCTTGGTAGCGTGCGGGGTAGCATCCGGCATCGGGGACACCGATCTTCCGCCCGAGGGCGCTGACATGGGCAATTGCGACAATGCCAGGACCAGGAACACTACCGCGAGCGAAGCAAACACCGTCGCCGAATGCCCCGGCCGCCGGTCATTCTTGTCTTCGGATTTTACCTGCGTAATAGTTCGGAAGGACGTGGACAGCGACTCGTCAAACCCGTACAGATCTTCGGCTTCCCGCAGTGCTCGGGCGGACCCTGTTCCGAACTTCTTGCGATGATCGTCGCAGCAGAAACGGGAATCCCGCATCTTTCGCAGTGCCCCGATATTCTTGCGGCAATATAAACAGACCATAGACCTGTCGATCCGAATGTCCCATTCTAACCGGCGGGCCCGGTCAAAGTGAATGTACTAAGGGAAGAAAATGAGGTAGGCTGGGATCTCGGGTTTGGCAGACCTAGGGGCCTACCCCTAGGAAAGTCGTTTACGGCAAAGGATGGGGAACCTGTGCCTTAAACCCGTCGTACTACCAGCTTAGGGTGATATTCAAATGTCTTCGACACTTCAAAACATTCTTGCTGCTACTGCCGCATTGACCTTAGTCGGTTTGGTAGGATGCCAGATCAATCTTGAGCCTGCCGGACCAACCCAAACGGAAAATCGTACTGTGCCCCTCGACAAGTCGGAGCTCGTTCGCGTCGAATTGAAGATGGGTGCCGGCGATCTCAACGTTCGTGGCGGCTCTTCCCAACTCATGGATGCCGACTTCACCTACAACCGGCCGCGCCTGAAGCCGGAAGTGCACTATGACGCCACCAGCCTGCGCGGGAATCTTCTGATCGAGGAGCCCTCCCACACCTCGCATACCGGTAGCAACATGAAGTATCGCTGGGACTTGCGCTTCAATGACGAAAAACCCATCGACATGTACGTAAACTTCGGAGCTGGCGAGGGTCGACTCGAATTGGGTACTCTGTCGCTGCGCAGCCTCAATGTGAACATGGGTGTTGGCGAGCTACGAGTTGACCTTCGCGGTACGCCAAAGAATAGCTTTGATGTGACCATTCGCGGAGGTGTAGGCGAGGCTACGGTCTATCTTCCCGAGGGTGTCGGAATCGTCGCCGACGCAAAGGGCGGTATCGGCGGAATCAACGCTCGTGGTTTGCAAAAGCGCGATGGCCGATACGTCAACGATGCCTATGGACATGCGAAGAATACCGTCCGGCTGGACATACAGGGAGGCATCGGCGCTATCAACTTGGTGGGCGGCTAAGCGCTGAACGATTTGACCCTCGAGGTCTAGTACCTTGCCGGGGTTAGATCTGTATAAACTTTTATATCTAAAGGATTTATTGAGTCGTGTCGATGAGGATCTTGAAACAGCTCAATCTCGTTTTTCTTGGAGCGGGGATCCTTGGCGGACATACAACCATTGATATGGGTGCTCGGCTTTATCGTCGCGGGAGTCTTGTTCACCTACTTCCGCAAGCCGAAGAACAGTTCCTCGTCTCACTCGAAGCCCATCGGCGATGGGCCCATCGAGGATCTGTTCGAAGCTGCACCCGTCGGCTACGTTGAAATCGATCCTAAGGGAATCATCCGCCGGGTCAACCGGCGCGAGTGTGAATTGCGCGGGCTGGCGCTCCGCGAAATGGTCGGCAAGCACTGCGCCGACTTGATTCCTCCTTCCGACCGGCAGCGCTACCGCGAACAGATCGAGCGCAGGTTGTCGGGCCAGGTGGCGCTCGTTGCCTATCAGCGCCGGTATGTCCGTCCGGACGCGACCATGGTGACCGTCGAAGTCCACGAGCAGTTGCTGCGCAATAGAACCGGTCACGTGGTGGGCATGCGCCAAGCGGCCGTCGACATGACCGAGCGCAAGAAGAGCGAGGACGAGGCGTATGAAACCGCGACGGAGCTGCGTGCCCTGTTCCATGCCTTCCCTGATCTGTTTTTGCGCATTGACCGCGAAGGCAAGGTTTGGGATTGCAAGGGTGGCCAAAGCGCCGACCCCTTCCTTTCGGTCGACAAGTTTGCCGGGCGTAAGCTGCAAGACTTGCTGCCGGCAAGCGTAATCGCACAGTTTCGTGAGGCCCAGGACAAGGTCCGCAAGACCGATGCCGTGGAAATGGTCGAGTTTGCGCTCGAAGGACGCAACGGCGAGCAGGCGTATGAAACCCGCATGCTCCCGCTGAATTGGGACCAATGGATCGCCGTCATCCGGAACATCACCGCGCGCAAAGCCGCGGAGAAAAAACTGCAGGAGTACGCGCAGGAGCTGGAGCGCAAGAACGAAGAACTCGAGACTGCGCTCGCCACAGCGCGCGAAGCGACACAACTGAAGAGCCGCTTCCTGGCTAACATGAGCCACGAGATCCGGACCCCGATGAACGGCGTCTTGGGCATGACCGACTTCTTGTTGGCAACGACGCTCAACCCTGAGCAACAGGAATATGCCGAATCGATCAAGCGATCGGCCGATGCTCTCCTGCGCCTGATCAACGACATCCTGGATCTCTCCAAAATCGAGGCCGGCAAGTTGCGCCTCGATCGGACGCCGTTCTACCTGCGGGCGTCCATCGAGGAAACAGCCTCTCTCTTCGCTCTGGAAGCCCGAACCAAGGGGTTGGAATTTGTATCCTCGATTCCTGCCAACCTTCCCGAGGTGGCAGTGGGGGACCCGGGCAGGTTGCGACAGGTTCTCACCAACCTATTGGGTAACGCAGTGAAGTTTACCGAGACCGGGAAGATCGGCGTGGCCGGGGAATTGATACGCGATGCCGCCGACAGCATTACGGTTCGCTTCACCATCCACGATACCGGGCCTGGTATTGCACGCGAACACCAGCAGCGGCTGTTCGAAAGCTTTACCCAAGGCGACGGTTCGAGCACCCGGAAATATGGCGGTACCGGACTGGGCTTGGCGATTTCCAAGCAACTGGTCGAGTTGCTGGGCGGCGACATCGGGTTGGTCAGCGAGCCGGGGTCGGGTAGCCGCTTCTGGTTCACGGTGAAATTTGACAAGGCGGTTCCTGGCGAGGTTCCCTCCGAGCCGAGGCCGAAGCCCGTGGTGCAATCGATCCCTCCAATTCCGGTTCAAGCTCCAGTCGCGCCACCTCCCCCGCCAGCGGCCATGAAACGTCCTGCTCCTCCGAAGGCGCCGGTGCTGGGCGGAAACTACCGCATCCTCTTGGCGGAAGACAACGAAATCAACCAGAGGATCACACTTCGACTCTTGCAAAAGATCGGAATCGCTGCTGATGCCGTCGTCAACGGCGCAGAAGCGGTAGAGGCCTTGGAGAAGCGCAGATACGATCTGATCTTTATGGACTGCATGATGCCTTGCGTTGACGGCTTCGAGGCCACCGCGATCATTCGCAGCAAGGAAGGGGCTTCACGGCACACTCCGATCTGTGCTCTGACCGCCAATGCCATGGAAGGCGATCGCGAACGATGCCTGGCCGCTGGTATGGACGACTACGTCAGCAAGCCAGTGGCTCTCGAAAAGTTGCAAAAAGCAGTGAATCGCTGGATCTTCAAAACTGAAGAATCCGAAGCCCCCGAACCAAGCACCGTCCAAACCGCCCCCTAGTTCTTCAGAAACGCGTACCATTTCGAGCGTTTCGTAGGACCTGCCTCCGGCTTGTCCGACGTGGCGAAAGCCAGTGGCTTTTGCTCCTGGTTGCGGCTCCGCTGACTGTGTATTGCAAGATGTCTGAACGTTGTCCTCCTGCGAAGAATCTTGTAAGTGGGGCGGGCTCCCCGGCCCGCGCCGGACCCCCGGTCCGGCTGGTCGGTTCACGCGGCCACACTCAGCCCTACACATCCAACCCCACCGACCGCATCAAATCGAGCGCATTACTTCGCTCCACCACCCCGGGCTGCAGGCGGTAATCGAAATGAAGACGGCCGTTCTCCAGCGTATCGGCGAAATGGACATTTACTGCGTGGCCGGGAAGGTCATCGGCGATGTGAGCCAGAGCAAGATCATGCGTCGTGATAATCCCGATCGCGCCGCGATCCACCAGAGTCCGCACGATCGCGTGAGCCCCAATTCTCCGGTCGTGTGAATTGGTCCCGCTCAGGAGTTCGTCCATCAGAAACAGCGCCGTAACCTTTCCGCCGGCAAGGTTCACGATCTCACGCAGCCGCGTAATCTCCGAGTAGAAGCGCGAGCGGCCATCCTGCAGCGAATCAAGTACACGAATGGACGCGCCCGGCGCGAGCGGCGAGATGCTGAGACTTCGCGCGCGCACCGGAGCGCCGGCCCAGGCCAGCACGGTATTCAAACCCACTGCGCGGAGCAGCGTACTCTTGCCCGACATGTTTGAGCCGCTCACGATCAGCAGCCGCAACTCACCGCCGATGGCTACATCGTTGCGGACGCACTGCGCATCGTCCATCAACGGATGGCCCAATCCATCGGCTGCGAATTGTCCTCCCTTGATTTCAATGAGCGAAGGAAATGGATCGTCGGGGTGCTCATAACTGTAGCCGGCCAGAGCGAACAAGGCTTCGAATTCGCCCGCGGCGTTCATCCATTGGCGTACAAATCCTCCAGACCGCTTGCGCCATCGTTCGATCGCAATGGCGATTTGCGCGCTCCAGAGTAGCGCAATGGCTATCGGCGCAAAGAGCAAATTTCGCTGCCAATCGAGCCGCGCAACCAGCGTCCGCAAATGGCCGATTTGCCTCGACGCGCCGGACAGTTTCGCACGCAGTTCCTCGAGCAGCGGCGCTTGGAAGGTCTCGCGTTCCAGGCGTTCAATCAATTTCGAAAACAACGCCAAATCCCGGGACGGTGTGTTGACCGCGCCGGCCACTCGCAGTGTCTTGGTTCCCAGAAAGAAGCCGTACGAGAGTTCAACCAGCAACGCAGCCAGCACCGGAGTTCTGCTGGTGAAGCGGAACATGTATAAGAAGAAGGTCACAACCACGGCGGCGGCAAGCAGCGGCGCCAGCATTCGGCTACCCGGCGGAAATTCAACGGCGGGGGCTTCGGCCCACGCGGCTAACGAGTCTGGATCCAGGTTGGATCGTACGGCTTCTCCGAAGACTGCCAGATCCTCCCGCAGATCCAACCGCGGCCGCAGTTCCTGGACCGCCTGCTGTCGAGCGATTGCCTCGCTCCGAGCAGCGGGCGCAAGCAACCAGCGCGCTAACGCATCTTCGCCCGCCCGAGTCCGGGCCGTGCAAAGCAATTCAAACAGCGACCCCTTCCCGAAGATGTCGAGATCTTCTTCATATACGTGCGCGGGATTCCGGAACCGGTCGCCCGCTTCGCCGTGTCCGATCCACCGGTTCTCCAGTCGAGCTAGACCCTTCTCATAGAAGGCTACGGCTCGATTGGACCGCTCCAGCCGCTCAACGATCCGCGCGTGAACCACGACAAGTATGCAAAACAAAACCAACGGGAGGGTCAGCCAGGTAGGCGATATCACTGTCTCGCCAAATACGAAAAACGCCAGGATTACGCCGGCGATTCCCACGGCCAGCCGCAGATTCCCAATGCGGCGGAACAACTTCGACTCACGTTCCGCCACCGCGCGCCGATCGGCCAGACGTGTTTGGTATTCAACCAATGGATTCACAATGCTAGGCTAACAGTAGTGCAGCAGGACGAAGAACCGGTCCGCATCCCAATCACGGATGTGTTCGATCTGCACACTGTCCCAGCCCGCGATGTAAAGGCAATGGTCGAAGAGTATCTGGAAGAAGCGCATCGTCTCGGCTTTAAGGCCCTGCGAATCATCCACGGCCGCGGAATCGGAGTGCAACGCGAGATTGTCCGCTCCATCCTGGCGAAGACGCCATTCGTCGACGACTTCCGCGACGCGCCATTAGAAGCTGGCGGCTGGGGCGCAACAATAGTCACCCTGCGATAATTGCTCCACAATCTACGCCGAGTGTTCGGGGCAATGGCGTTGGACATGCCTCCTGGCTTGTCCAGGACAAAACCGGAGGTTTGTCCACTTGACCAACCGCGCTACACTCGGGAAGAGCCACTCGTGCGTACCAGTCAACAGCAACTTCGTCCCGATATCGGACACTTGGCTTCGTTTTTGCAAAAGACGACCAGAAACGACTTTCACCGCGCGTCATGCGCCCTTGCCGTTATTTTTTGCCCCATCGTCTCTTACAATAACTCAAACATTAACAACGAGTTGCATGGATTGCAGTTTCCCGCTCGCCAGGATGGCGCATCGTGCCACCAAATAATGGAACTTCTTCCCCCCGAAAGCTGAATACATATCGAATCGCCGAGGCAGACCGTCAAAACTAATGTTGGAATCCCCGTCCCCTAGTGACCACGATCTGCTTCGGCTGATCGCAAATCGAGACGAGAGCGCTTTCCTGACCTTTTACAGGCGGCATCAAGGCTTGGTCTACCGATTCGCGTTGCAGATGAGCGGCAAGACCGAGCATGCCGAAGAGGTCACGCAAGACGTTTTCATGGTGGTCATGGGTTCGGCGAAACAATACGATCCGGCGCGAGGATCGGTGGCTGCGTACCTGATTGGAATCGCGCGGAATTTTGTGCTGCGTTCGCTCGAGCGGGATCGGCCGTATGTCGTGCTGGACGACCCGGATGGTGAACCTGCCTGGCGGTTGGCCGGCGAGCAGGATGCTTTGGATGATCTGACCCGGCAGGAAAGAATCGAGTCGCTCAAGAAAGCGGTGCTCGCATTGCCGCCGGCGTATCGAGAAGTGGTGGTGTTGTGCGACCTGCAGGAATTGGATTATGCCGAGGCCGCCAATGTACTCGGTTGCGCGATCGGAACCATCCGGTCCCGCCTGCATCGGGCTCGGGCTTTGTTGATCGAAAAGATGCGGACGAACGAGAGGTGTGTGGTATGAACGAGAACGATCAAGAGCTCTTGGAAGGTCTGCGGTCGCTGGCGAATGACGGTCCGCGCGAAGCGCCGGCACGGGTGGAAGAACGGTTAGTGAACGAGTTCCGGCGTCGGGCTCGCGTGCGGCGAAACACTATATGGGCCTCAGGCGGGGCAGTTGCGGCGATCGCTGCGTCGCTCGCCGTGATGATGTGGCTCGCCCCGAGGCAGTATGCCCCAGCCCGAGAGCAGACCGCCGTTGTGGAGCTGCCCCCAATGATCGAAGTCCCGAGTCCTTCCGGCGAAATTGCGATGAACTTCTATGCACTGCCGGAGGCGAGTGAATTACCGCCGGTTGAAAACGCCACCGTCGTACGCGTTGAGCTGCCGATGTCGACGTTGCGATCGATTGGTTTCCAAATAAACGAAGAGCGTGCGAATGAGGCCGTGGAGGCCGATGTGCTGCTGGGCCAGGATGGCTTGGCTCGCGGAGTTCGATTTGTAGAATAGCTCGATTTTTGAAGGAGATAAGAATGCTACGTTCCACATTTACTTTAGGTTTACTTCTGAGTGTAGGCGCTGTCGCGCAGGGGCCCCCTCCCGGCATGAACGCACGAGGCCACTTCGAGGGCGGCGACTTTGCCTTCCTCCGAACACAATTTGGAATGGAAGGCAGGGTGGTCAAGGGTGCGCCATATTCCGCTCAGGCTGTCACGGATTTTACGCAGACTTTGGCCGACGGAAATACGATCCATCGGACCAACACAGCGTCGATTGCCAGGGATAGCGAAGGCCGGACGCGCCGGGACCAGACCATCAACGCGATTGGGGCGATCGGGACTTCAAGCGGAACATTGAAATCCACAATGATTCACGATCCAGTGGCTGGGGTTAGCTATATGATGGATCCCTCAAGCCATACGGCGCACATGAACCACGTTCCCCAATTCCAAGGCCAGGCACGCGTGCGAGGCGGGCACGATGGGACCCAACCGGAAGCTGTGCACAGGCAAGGCAGAATGCGCCCCGACATGAAGTCGGAAGATCTGGGTACCCAAGTGATGGAAGGTTTATCCGTTCAAGGGAAACGGAGCACGCACACGATTCCTGCAGGGCAGATTGGCAACGAGAATCCTCTACAGGTGGTTACGGAAACCTGGTATTCACAAGATCTCCAGGCGGTGGTAATGAGCAAGACCACCGACCCGCGCAGCGGTACTTCGGTTTACAAATTGACCAACGTCAGCCGGTCAGAGCCCGATGCGGCCTTGTTCCAGGTTCCGTCGGATTATACGGTGTCGGAAGGGCAAGGTCACATGCGGCCGGGTCCTGCTGGACGTCCGCGAGCTAACCAATAATTAGTGGGAAACCGGAGCGGGCCCGGCGTCGAGCTTGGGCCCATCCGCGCGCGTTAAGCGCCGATGCCAAGTACCCAGCCCGGTGGGTCGCTGGCAGGAAATGACTCCAGGGAAGCTTCACTCACCAGGTCGAATGCCGGTTCACGATCTGCCTGAGACCGGATGCCATTTACTCCAGCAGTCAGAAGTAGACCGCCAGTCGCAACCATTAGAAGCCTACCCATCCGCGAACGATGAGTGGTCATTCCAAAGGTCACCAGAGTCCCGCCACCGATTAACAACGCCGCCCGCTTCAACAAACCCGAATTCCGCATCTGCACAGCCCCTCTACTTCTTTAATAGCAGTTTTGATGCCACGCTGTCTCGTCGAGAAATAAAGGAGGAATCGAAGACGCGATTGGGGGTCGCGTGTCTGAATGGTACAAACTGAATCAAAATGGAACGCGCGCGAGATGTCGAAATTTCAACGCAAATAAAACAGACTCAATCGCGGCAGGCCGGACGCTTCGAGCAACTGCCGCTCGAGATACTGCTTCTCTAGCATGGCCAGCTGATCCGCGGTCATCTTGCCGCGATACGGACGAAGCTGCATGTCGAGTTCGCAGCGCGAGCGCAACAGGTCCTCGTCGCTTTGCCGGGTGCGCGCGATCGCGATCATTTTGTCCTCTAACGCGGTGAGGCGGCGCTCCAGATCCTCCAGGTCGTGATAGTTCGATTCGGCTTCCGCAGCGAGCCGATCCACTGCTTCGGCGATCTCTTGAAAACCAGACTGAGCTCGGAGCGCGTCAGTATTCTCCCGCAAGAACCTCTGGAGATCTTCCAGGCTGAAAGGAGCTTCGACTTGCTTGCGAGATCCGGTAGGTTGGGCGACACCGGCCATAACCTGCGCTTCTGTGAGCACCGCCTGGGCGCAGTACGCGACCGAGTTTACGTTCTGCACGCGGTTCTTCTTGGTTCGCCACTTCTCGAACGCAACGTCGATGCCTCGGAGTACAGCTTCCAATGGAACGCCGGCGTTCTTCCAGGTTTCAACGATCGCCCAATCGAGCGGCGACATCAGGAACAGACTCGTGCCGCGCGCCTTTTGAAAATGTTCCTCAACCTCGGTGAAATAGTTGAAGTAGTTTGCCGGCCAGTCTATTTCTTCCGGTTCCGCCGCCATATGATTTCCAGACCTTCGAGCGTGAGGTCTTCGTTGACCTCTTTGACATACCGCGACGCGGTGGCGATCAGGCGCCCTTGTCCACCGGTGGCCACGACCGCCGTTTTCTCTCCCAGTTCCTGGCGAACACGCTCGACAATTCCGTCGATCATTCCGACGAATCCGTAGTACAGTCCGGACTGAATGCTGTTCACTGTGTTCTTACCGATCAGCCGCGCGGGCTCGCGAAAGTCGACCATCGGAAGCCGTGCGGTTCTGGCGAACAGGCCGCTAATGGACATGCCGATGCCGGGGCAGATCATTCCGCCCAGGTATTCGGCGGCCGCGGAAACGATATCGAAATTGATGGTCGTTCCCAAATCGACGACGATGGCCGGGCCTCCGTAGCGATGGAATGCCGCGACTCCGTTGACCACGCGGTCGGCCCCGACTTCGCGCGGGTTGTCGTACAGCACTTTCAAGCCGATATCTGTATCCGGGGTGATGAAGAGCGGAGTGGTATGGAAGTACCGTTCGGCCATGGCGGCAAGCGGCGCATCGAGCGTAGGGACCACGCTGGCGATGATAATGCCGTCCACTTTCGCCAGATCGAGTGAAGCCAGCGCGAACAGGTTGCGCATGAGCACGCCCCACTCGTCGGCGGTCTGTTCGTGAATGGTGCGAAGTCGCCAGCGTTCAATCAACTTGGTTCCGTCGAAAGCGCCGATGGTGATGTTACTGTTGCCGGCGTCAAGCGCTAAGAGCATGGACGCACTCCTCCCGCGATAATCACGTTTTGTTTTCCATCATCGCCGCGAAGCAGTAAGAAGCCGGATTCATTGAGTCCGGCTGTCGTCCCCTGCAATGTCGAATCGCCCTGATCAACATAAACTCGGCGTCCATAGACGAAGCTCGAGGCGCGTGCGAACATCGACAAAATGGGCTCTTTGCCTTCCTTCGCGAGCAGAGTGCAGAAGCTATCGACGCTCGCGAACAGTTCCACCAACAGCCTCTCGCGGGAATGAACGCGGCTGCTGGCGATCCGCAATGAAGTGGCGAGTTGGTTCAACTCCTCGGGGAACTCGGAATGATTCACGTTGATGCCGATGCCTGCAATGATAGCCGACCCTTCCATTTGTGTGAGAATCCCAGCGCACTTGCGTGCTTGGATCAAGACGTCATTGGGCCAGCGCAAATCACAAGCGAGGTCAGTGGCTCTGAGGATCGCATCCGCGGTTGCCAGCCCGAGGGCCAGCGTTACCAAGGGCAGGGAATCGTTGGGGAAGGGATAGCGGAGAATCATTGAGACGTACAGCCCGCTATTGGGTTCCGAATGCCAGCGCCTTCCGTACCGCCCTTGTCCGGCGGTCTGCTCTTCAGCGCCGACGATAGTTCCGGACGGGCATCCTGCGATGGCCAGGAGTTGAGCCTCCGTCATCGTGGATCCAATACTCGGATGCCAGTCGACGCGGTGATGTTCGAGCCGCGAGCGAACCCAATCGATATCGAACGGCATCGTTACTCGAGCTCCAATTGGAAATGAATGTCCACGGCTCGCGCGGAATGCGTGATGGCGCCTACTGAAATGAAATCGGCTCCGGTTTCGGCATAGGCGCGGACGGTTTCCAGCGTGATTCCCCCCGAGAGCTCCACTGTAGCGTGCCCGCCAATGATGCGAATCCATTCCATCGCTTCCTCGGGCCGGAGGTTGTCGAGCAACAAACGGGTCGCGCCACATTCGAGCGCTTCGTGAAGTTCGGAGCGCGTGCGGACCTCGATCTCGACCGGTAAGTTCGAGGACTCCGTCGCTTCCAGAGCGGCGCGAACACCACCAGCCGCGGTGATGTGATTGTTCTTGATCAGCACCGCGTCGAAGAGGCCCAGCCGGTGATTCGTCGCGCCGCCTGCCTTTGCAGCCATCTTCTCGAGTTGGCGGAGGCCAGGCGTGGTCTTGCGGGTATCGAGGATGCGGCAGCCGGTCCCGGCCACGGCGTCGACATATTTACGAGCCAGGGTAGCGATGCCGCACAACCGCTGCAGGAAGTTCAGGGCCACGCGCTCTCGAGTCAGAAGAGTGCGTGCGCTGCCTTGAACTGTTGCGATTTCTTGACCTGCTTCAAGACAAGTTCCACTTCCGGCCTTTATCCGCGGTTCGTTGTAAAGCAGCGGCAGCAGTTCGACGCCGGCGACGACAATCGCTTCTCGGACCAAGAAACGCCCGCTCGCCTTCCGGTCTGCGGGAACACAAAGCTCTGTAGTAATGTCGCCCGATCCGATATCCTCTGCGAGAGCGCTCTCGACGATCTCGGCCAGGTTCATCACAGGCCGCTGAGTGCGGCGCGGCTCTTGTCGAGTTGCGCCAGGTACTCTCCGCGCTTGGCGCGCAACGAGTCCACGACGTGCGCCGGAGCGCTGCTCAGGAATTTCTCGTTGGCGAGCTGGCGATCTTTGTCGGCGACCAGTTTTTCGAGCTGCTCGATTTCTTTGGTCAACCGGCCGCGCTGGCCTTCCGAGTCGACCTCCGGCAGCTCCAGCGATAGATCGAACTCCGGTGTCGAACGAACCGCACCTTCAAGCTTGGGCGCGGTTTCGTTGCGCATCTCGAGCTTCACGTTCGCAAGCTTTTCGATTACGCCGAGCTCGATATTCTTCGCGCCATTGCGTGTATAAAGAACGCCGTTCAGTATGAGTTTGCGATCCAGTCCATGATCGGCGCGCAGCTTCCGTGCAGCGGTCGTCATTTCTTGTAGCAGGGCCATTTCCCGCTCGGCAGCTTCATCAGTCGCGCCGGCCTGCGGATATTGAGCCAGTGCAATCGACTGTGTTTGCCCGAAACGGTGCCATAGCTCCTCGGTGATAAAGGGCATGATGGGATGTTGCAGGCGCAGATAAGCAGAAAAGACGCTCAGCAAGTTTTGCCATTCGTTAGTCAATCCCGAGGTTCCGCCGAGGCGCAGTTTCTTGATCTCCAGATACCAGTCGCAGAAATCGTGCCAGAAGAATTGCCACAGTTCTTCTGCCACTTCGTTGTAGCGATGTAGCGCCAGCGCTTTGTTCAGTGATTCGGCGGTGCGGCTCAAGCGGCTGAAGATCCAGCGATCCTCTAGTGTCTCTGCCTTGCCTGGGCCGGGTAGCGACGGCTCGATACCGGCAGCCTCCGCGTTCATCAGGATCATGCGCGCGGCATTCCAGATCTTATTTGCGAACTGGCGCGCCGAGTTGAGGCGCTCGTCGCTGTAAATGATATCGGTGCCGGAAGATGCCGCGTTCATCAGCGAAAGCCGCACGGCATCGGTGCCGAAGCGCTCATTGATGTCCAGCGGGTCCACCACGTTCCCCTTGGTTTTCGACATCTTCTGCCGCATGGGATCGCGGACCAGGCCATGAATATGAACCTCGCGAAAGGGTATGTCGCCCGTCAGTTCGAGCCCCATCATCATCATTCGCGAGGCCCAGAAAAACAGGATGTCGAAGCCGGTGATCATCAACGAGGTCGGATAGTACGTGCGCAGATCCTCGGTGTTGTCGGGCCAGCCCATGGTCGAGAACGGCCAAAGCCCGGAGCTGAACCAGGTGTCGAGCACATCCGGATCCTGCGCGATGCTCGCCGATCCGCAATGCCCGCACGCTTTCGGCTCTTCGCGCGCCACGGTTATCTTCTTGCACTCGGCGCAGTGCCAGGCAGGAATGCGGTGCCCCCACCAAAGCTGGCGAGAGATGCACCAATCGCGGATATTCTCCATCCAACTGAAGAACGTGCGTTCCGGATTGTTCGGAACGAAGGTAATTCGACCGTCGCGGACCGCGGCCATGGCTTTCTCGGCAAGAGGTTTCGCTCGGACGAACCATTGGGTGGACACCAGCGGTTCGACATGAGTGCCGCACCGGTCGCATTTGCTGATGGCGACCGTGTAGGGCTCGATTTTCACCAGCGCGCCTGTCTTCTCCAGGTCGGCAACGACACGCTTGCGAGCTTCAAAGCGGTCGAGCCCCGCATACGAACCAGCTTCCGCAGTCATGCGCCCGTCCTCGCCGATCACTTTGATATGTGGCAAGTCATGACGCTTACCCGCTTCGAGGTCGTTGGGATCGTGCGCCGGCGTGACCTTCACCACGCCGGTACCGAATTCGGGCACGGCAAGTTCGTCGAAGATGACTGGCAGTTCCCGATCCATCAATGGCAGAATCACGGTCTTACCGCGAAGGTTGGTGTAGCGCTCGTCCTTGGGATTGACGGCGACCGCCGTGTCGCCCAACATTGTTTCCGGTCGCGTGGTGGCTACCACCAGGCTTCCCGAGCCATCCTTCAGCGGATAGCGAATGTGCCAAAGAGTACCGTTGGTGTCTTCGTGCTTCACTTCGAGGTCGGACAGTACGGTATTGCAGCGCGGGCACCAGTTGACCATATAGGTGCCACGGTAAATCAGACCGCGATCGTACAGGCGAACAAACGCCTCAGTCACGGCCCGTGACAACTCGGGACTGAGAGTAAAGCGCTCCCGGCTCCAATCGCAGCTGTCGCCGATGCGCTTCATTTGTTCGGTGATGCGGCTGCCGTACTTCTCTTTCCATTGCCAGACGCGGCGGACGAACTCCTCGCGGCCGATCTGGGTGCGCGATGTTCCCTCGGCGATCAAACTTCGTTCCACCACCATCTGAGTCGCAATTCCGGCGTGGTCGACGCCGGGGAGGAATAGCGTGTTTTCGCCGCGCATCCGATGCCAGCGCGCGGCAGTGTCGATGAGCGAGTGTTCGAGCATGTGGCCGATGTGCATCGACCCGGTGACGTTCGGCGGCGGCACGACGATCGAGAAGCGCGGCCCTGGAGCATCTCGGTCGCCGCGGAAGATGCCGGTCTTGACCCACCACTCCGCCCAATGGGATTCGAATCGTTGCGGCTCGTATGTCTTTTCCAATTCCATAGGGAGACTACCAGTTTAGCAAGGGCAGCCGATTTGCCAGGGCTGCGCCGGTGTTCAGAGCGACGCAACATAGGCTCGTCGATTCAAGAGTAATGGTACTGGCGTTTGAGCGCGCAGCGGACAACGGCTGAGGTATAATCAGACCGTAAGTTCCTGCCTTGCTCCTCAGTAGCTCAATGGTAGAGCATTCGGCTGTTAACCGAAGGGTTGTAGGTTCGAGTCCTACCTGAGGAGCCAAACTCTTGCTCGGCGGCCCAACCTGCACTCCACACAGGAACACATGTGGTGAACAGGC
>Ga0335082_10001681_pt1 | contig 23614 bp, 21 predicted proteins | sample Lox_Sample_41_FD_206718 | JGI IMG/M metagenome (GOLD analysis project Ga0335082, IMG submission 206718) | Soil microbial communities from Loxahatchee National Wildlife Refuge, Florida, United States - Lox_Sample_4.1 | ecosystem: Environmental > Terrestrial > Soil > Wetlands | place: USA...
GCACTGGCTCTGCCCTAACCACTTTTCCCCGATCTAAGCACCGAACGGATAGCCGTCGCTATCCGAAGCGATAGCGGAACCGGGCCCTAGCTCGGGCTCTGTGTAACCCATCAAACAGATATCTCATTGCAATGAAGACAGAGCCATGCACCGTTCGAACTGAGCGGCCGCACGGGCACTCTGGAATCAACCTTGTACACTAACTGCATCATCGCACCGCCGCAGAGTAAATCGGCAGCCACTACTCATCCATAATCTACTAACCGCCTCTGGTCAGAAGTCAACCAGAGGCATGCAGCTCGCAGCCTTTTGGAAATAATCTGCAAACGACGCATCAATGTGGGTGTATGGTTGCCCTATTGAGGCAGGCCGGCTGTCTTAAAGTCTCAAGGAGGCAAAGTGATGAAGCGCAACTGGTGTTTACTGCTGATTTTCCTATCGGGCGCTCTCGCCAGCGCGCAGATTGAAATCACCCTGAACCGGCAATTCGTTGACGACTTTGCCGATCGCGTAACCATCGACTCCAATTTTCGAGTGGACGTCACCTCCAAGATTCATTCTGCGAGCCAGGACGGAGATATCCATGTGGCGGGAACATCTTCGGAGACCGGGATGTTGACGGTAGCCGAAGTAATGAACGCCAAGACCGAGAAGACCAAGGCTGTCAAAACCCTCATGGGTGCGGCGGGAACCAACCAACCGGTGCAAATCTCGGGCGCATGGAGGATATGGTCTGAGCACGGCGGCGAGCAGGACTACGTTCAGGGGGCGAACGTGCCGCCCGTGGACAATTCCGGGGTCGCACACGTCTTCGAGATACATCCCATAACCAGGGTTGCAGGCGAGGATGTCACGCATACGTGGGAGCCCATACCTGGTTTCACCTATAAGGATGCGGACGACGCTTTTCAAACCTATGAACGCACTCGCAGCAAGATATCCGAGGCGAACGGTACGGTCACCATTGCGACCGAAAAATCCGGATATAACTACACCGAATTCGTTGCCAGGCTGCTTACCGATCCTTTTCACCTGAATGGCGGCACCGGTGTAATGGCGGCGATCCTTGATAAGAACGGCGACCTGCTTGTGAAGGAGCGCCGACTGGTATTTGCCGCCGGAACGCCTCCCGAGCAAACGATCCTTGGGATGCATAAGGGGCAGGCCGTCCAACTGTTGGGGATACCGCGAGTTAACTTGAAGCTCGTGAAGTGGCGACTGGACAATCAAAATGACACGAAGAAGTGCCCGAATTGCCTGACGTGGAACCTTCCCTATGAAATGATCGTCGCTGCCGTTACCGATGAGAGCCCGAGCATACCAGAATAGGCCCTACAGCAAAGCGGGGCGCTTTCGCGCCCCGCCATTAATCACTAACCACTGGTCTTAGTCGTGTACGCCGTCCATGAACGCGCGCAGCTTGCGGGAGCGTGAGGGGTGGCGCAGCTTGCGCAGCGCCTTAGCCTCGATTTGGCGGATACGTTCGCGGGTGACGGCGAATGACTGGCCCACTTCTTCCAGGGTGTGCTCGGAGCCGTCCTCCAGGCCGAAGCGCATTTTGACCACCTTCTCCTCGCGCGGCGTGAGGGTGCGCAGCACCTGCGCTGTCTGCTCCTTGAGGTTCACGTTGATCACAGCCTCCGCGGGCGAGACCACGGCGCGGTCCTCGATGAAATCGCCCAGATGCGAATCTTCCTCTTCGCCAATGGGCGTCTCCAGCGAAATCGGTTCCTGCGCGATCTTGAGCACCTTGCGCACTTTGGCCACCGGAATGTCCATGCGCTTGGCGATCTCCTCCGAGGTAGGCTCGCGTCCGAGCTCCTGCACCAGCTGCCGTGAGGTGCGGATCAGCTTGTTGATGGTCTCGATCATGTGCACCGGAATGCGGATGGTGCGCGCCTGGTCGGCGATAGCACGGGTGATGGCCTGCCGAATCCACCATGTAGCGTACGTCGAGAATTTGTAGCCGCGACGGTACTCAAACTTGTCCACCGCCTTCATCAGACCGATGTTACCTTCCTGAATCAGGTCGAGGAACTGCAGGCCGCGGTTCGTGTACTTCTTCGCTATGGAAACCACCAGGCGCAGGTTGGCTTCGATGAGTTCTCGCTTAGCGTACTCGGCGTCGACGTCGCCCTGCACGATTTCGCGCTGGGTACGCTTCAGCTCCGCAAAGCTTGCCCCTGCATCACTCTCCATGCGCTCCAGGTCGTTGCGAATCTGCCGGGCCTGTCTCCGGAACTCTTTCTTCTGCTCTTCGGACCGCGTCTGCTCCGCACGCTTTTCGAAGTTGACCGCCTGCTTGTCGAGTCCCCGCATGCTGTCGACGGTCTTGTTGACTCGATCGATTAGGCGCTTGCGTTCAGTGTTCGTGAATCCCAGGCTGCGGATTACTCGCGAGATTGCCACTTGCTCGCGGCCCAGGCCCCAGCGCGTCCTGCGATATCCGCGGGGATTCTTCTTCTGTGGAATGTAGGCCAGCTTCTCCATGAGCTGGGCCGATTTTCTGTAATGACGGCCAAGTTCATCTATCTTTTCAGTGATATCGTTCAGTCGATTCGTCACCACCTCCTCGGTGATCTCTTCTTCATCGAACAGCACGACTTCCTTGATGGAGCGAACGCCGCGCTTGAGGTCCTCCCCGATCGCCATGATTTCGCGGATCACGATCGGAGAACGGGACAGCGCCTTCAGAACGCGAAGCTGACCCCGTTCGATGCGCTTGGCGATTTCCACCTCGCCTTCACGCGTCAGCAGCGGCACAGTACCCATCTCACGCAAATACATGCGAACAGGGTCGTTGGTCTTTTCCAGTGCGCCCGGAGTGAGATCAAGCTCGAGGTCCTCGCCTGCTTCAAGTTCGGCATCGAACTTCTTGTCCAGCGAACCGGGCATCTTTGGCCCTTCGAGCACGTCGATGCCTTGTCGGCCAATGGTAGTCAGCAGCTCCTCGAGGTCGTCGGGAGAGTGCATGTCGTGCGGAATAAGGTCGTTTACCTCGTCATACGTGAGGTATCCTTTTTCCTTTCCCGCATCGGTCAATTTCTTGATGTCGTCGTACTTGTCGTCTAGAGCCAAAACGGAATTCCCTCAAAAAGGCGCCGTATCAGACGCCGTTTATCGTGTACACACTAAGGCAGGACCGGTGCCCGCGAACCGGCAGACGCAGAAACCTTCAAATTTTAGCACATCCCAGGCAAGCATCCTAGCCCTTTTCGGCGAACTGCACAAACCCCGGTAACCACGCCGCGGTCTGCCTATGGAACCACCCAGCCCCTACAGACTTAGATGTTACCCCTTAGAGGTTCGGTTCATCCCTTCTGAGTCAATAAGTTAGGTGCCCTCCCCCATGGCAGTCATCGCCCTTCTGAGTCTGATTCGCTCTTCCACTAGCCTTGCCGCAAATGCTGGGTCCCGACGTCGCTCAGCATCCTTCAATTGCTGCTGCAATTCCTCGAGCTGTCGCCGCAGAACGCGGCGCCGCAAGGAGCGTATCGAACTCTCCAACAGTTCCGGGGTGAGCTCCTCGTGTTCGTCGATCAGCACCGAAGCGAGTAGGTTACGATCGGTCTCTACCAAGGGCAACGACATTGGATCCAAACCCTGTTCCTGGGCCAGGACGAGGGCGTCAATCAGGGTCTCCGCCGCCGAACCGAGGTGAAGCCGCTCTCGCACCAAAGCGAAATGCGCCTGCCTCGCCGGTTCGAAGTCGAGGTCCTGACCTCCACGGTCACTCACCGGACTGTGCGCCAGCTCCCGACTGGTAAGCGCGCGAATCAGCACGCGTTCGGCATCGGCCAGTCTTCCGCTGCCGGCCGCGCTCACCTGCGCCGAGGATCGCGAGCGAGCGGCGTGCCGCAGTTCCTGGCGTAGCACCGCCGAATCGATACCCAGCCGATGTGAAATCTGATTGGCCAGATCGTCACGCACGATGCGGCTCGGCACCCGCTGCACGTGCGGCAGAAGATAGTTCAGCGCCTTCACTTTGCTCTCAGGGGTAAGCACCGGGAACTGCGCCCGTGCCCGGTCGATGAGGTAGTCGAAGTATTTCTGCGAGTGCGAAAGCGCCTCACCATAGGCCGACGTCCCCTTCCGCCGAATGTAGAGATCGGGGTCGAAGCCAGACTCGAGCTGCAGGACCTTGATCTGGAAGTCTTCACTCACCAGCAGGGCCAGCGAGCGCTCGGCTGCGGCCGCCCCAGCGGTATCAGGATCGAAGTTGACGACGACGTTCTTGCTGAATCGCCCCAGCAGCCGGGCCTGCAATTCGGTGAAGGCTGTACCCGAGCTGGCGATGACATTACGGAAGCCCGCCGTGTACACGGAGATGCAATCCATCTGGCCTTCAACCAGGATGGCGTAATCGAGCTTGCGAATGGCGTCCTTCGCTTTGTCAAGATTGAACAGCACGCGCGACTTGGAGTAGATGGGTGTCTCTGGCGAGTTCAAGTACTTGGGACCCGCCTTCTCGTCGTTCGAGAGCGTACGTCCCGTGAAAGCGATGACCTTCCCCATTTCGTTGCAGATGGGGAACATCACGCGGTTGCGAAACTTCGAGTAGACAGTTGCCGGTTTCCGGTTGCCAGTTGTCAGTGAGCCGGGCGCCCCAGCGCCTTCCTCTGACAACTGACCACTGGCAACTGGCAACTGCTCTTTCTCCTTCCACGCGAACAGCCCTGAGTCGCGCAGCAGTTCCTCCTCATACTGATTGCGCAGCACCTCGCGCAGCAGGAAGCCGGAATCGGGCGCGAAGCCCATGCGAAATTCTGCGATGACCGCGGGAGTGATCCCTCGCGAAGCCAGATACTCGCGGGCGTGTGCCGCCTCCGGCCGGCGCAGTTGCTCCTGGAAGAAGGTGCAGGCGCGTTCGTGGATGTCCAAGAGCCCGCCTCGCAGCTTGGCGACGTGCTCCTCCTCGGGCGAGGAGAAGCTCATCTTGGGCATTGGAATCCTCAGCTTCTCGGCGATCAGGCGAACGGCTTCGGGGAAGGTGATGTTCTCGATCTTTTGAACGAAGCTGAAGACATCTCCCGATGCCCCGCAGCCGAAGCAGTGGAAGAACTGCCGCGAGACATGCACCGACATTGACGGTGTCTTTTCCTGGTGAAACGGGCACAACCCGATGAAGTTCTGCGCCCCCGCTTTGCGCAGGCTGACATATTCGCCCACAATGCGGACGATGTCTGCCTGCTGCTTCAGGGCGTACGCAAAATCCCCATGATTCGCCATGCTGCTTTAGTGTGCAGGAAGAGGCCATGCCGAAGTAGGCCAAAACGCCCCTCTGCTGTGGAAATGTTGTGAGAAATGGTAACCGCTTGTTGAACACGGTGGAAAACGCGGGCGGTGCATAAGAGGGTCGGTGCAGCCACCATCGTTTAACCGCCCGCAGACACCTCGCCCATTAACATGATCGGCGAGGTCGGCTTGTCAGAGCCTTCCTCTTTTTCCACCGTGATGGCGAATGCCTTGGCGATGACACCCTGGGGCATGGGATGGTCCATCATCATGGCGTTGCCGTGTTCATCGGGCTTGAACATGCCGGCCGGCATGGGCGCGCCTTGCCTGGGAATGATCCACAACTCGTAGGCCTTGCCTTCCGGAACTGGAGGCAGATTGCTGGCCATAAACATCATGCGCTTCTGCGAAGAGCTGAAGATGGCGGTGCCGCTCGGCTGCCGGGGCGACTTCATCGGATTCAGCGAAACGTGTACCGCATCCGGGGACTTGAGGAGCCGGAGTTCTTCGTTCAAGCGGTCGAGACGCACGGTTTGTTCCTGGTTCTGATTTGCCAGCTCGGCCAGTTGGTTGTTCATCGTACGATTGCTGCGCCACATGACAATCGTGACGAAGAGCAGTGCGAGCGCGGCGCACGCCGGCACCCAGGCCCGCCACAAGCTTCGTCGCGACAGCTCAACCGGCGCGGACGACGGGACACGCCGCGGCTCGGCGGCGATAGCGCGCATCAGGCGCTCCTTGCTGCGTGCCGGAGGCTGTGGTCCGCTGCTCGACAAGCCCAGCAGTCCAAGGTCGCCGCGCAATGCCTGCAATTCGCGACGGCAGGCGGCGCAGGTGTGCAAGTGCACCTCCAGCTCGTTACGTTCAACACCGGCCAGCTCGCCCAGCGCGTAGAGTGCCAGGTCGTCGCCGAATTGTTCGTGCGTCTTCATCATGCCGTCTTTATCACGCAAATCGGGCACGCAATTGCTGCAGACCGCTGCGAATGCGCGTCTTGATCGTACCCAGCGGCTCGCCCGTCTTCTCCGCGATCTCGGAGTGGGTGAGGCCCTGGAAAAACGCCAGCTCCAACGCAGTACGCTGATCAGGATTCATCTCGGCCAGCGCCCCTCGAACTTTCTCCACCACCAGCGCGCGCTCGGTTTCATCGCGAAGATCAGGGCCGCTGGTAATAACACATTCTTCGATGTCAGTTTCCGGCCGGCGCCTGCGCAGCCGGTCGATGGAACGATGGCGCGTAATCACAGCCAGCCACGCCGCCAGGCTACCCCGACTGGCATCAAAGGCATCGGGGTTACGCCACAATTGCAAGAATACGTCCTGCAGCACGTCTTCGGCAGCCGCGGCATCCTGCAGCACGCGCAACGCCACAGCGTAAACCACCTTGGAATACCGGTCGTAAAGTTCTGACATGGCCTGCTGCTCGCCGGCGCGGATGCGTGCGATCAATCGCATCTCTTCCGCCGCGTCGCCCCCGGGGCGCGAACTCTTCTCGACAGGTTCCATATACTGTTACGCCCGAGAATGGCTGGCAGATTGCTATGGCCGCACCGGCAAAAACATGTTTTCAAGAATTTCCTGCCGGTGTAAAATCCGCCCGCTACTCTGGCCTCGTATTTGAGGTAGCAGGCGGAAACCACGAGAACATATCAGTAAATGCTTCGGCGGACAACTGGGGTGAGTGCGAGCCGTAGATTTCGAGCTGTATCTCTGGGTTGATGTTCCCCTCGTTCTTGCGAACCGGTTCCGGCATCGCGGTCCACGCTTGCAATTCAACACGGAGAAAAAGTGATGAAGCAGTTTATTGCAACGTTGTTGGTTGTCGCAGTCATGCTGGTTGGCGCCGCGCCCTTCGCAGTAGCCGCGCCTCCGCAAATGGGTGGGGAGAAGTCGCTGTACACGCGGCTTGGGGGCTATGACGCCATTGTCGCCGTGACCCAGGACTTCATAACCCGCCTGGCCACGGACCCTTCTCTGGCCAAGTTCTTCGCTGGCCTGAATGACACTTCAAAAGCGAGGGTGGAGGACCACGTGATTGACTTCCTGTGCAAAGCCACGGGTGGCCCCTGCATCTACACCGGTCAGGACATGAAGACAGCGCACACCGGCTTGCACATTACTGAGGCCGAGTGGAACACGTCTGCAGCACGTCTGACCGAGACTTTGAACAAGTTCAAGGTTCCGCAGAAGGAGCAGAGCGAGGTGATGGCCGCAATCGGCAGCTTGAAGAGCCAGATTGTGGGTCAGTAACTCAGGCAGCGGTGGTGCTCCATTCAAGAAATGTGCTTTTTAACAGCGCCGGATCGTCGGAGATCAGCCCATCCGCTCCCCAACCGGCAAGGCGTACGAGGTTCCGGCGCTGATTCACCGTCCATGCAAACAGCTTGATTTCCCGGCGACGGACATGCTGAATTGTCTCTCGCGATATCAGCTTGTGATGGGGGATGAGCACTGCAATTGGCAACTCGGTCCACAGGTTCAACCCGTCCTTACTGTCGCAGATATAACCGAGCGGCACACACGGATCGAGCTCGTGAGCGCGGCGAAGCACCTCAGGCAGGAACGACGACACTATATAACCTCGCGTGGGCGGACAGGCACGCAGAGCAGCCACAACGGCGCTTTCGTTACCACCAATCTTTATTTCGATGTCAAGGTACGCTAATCGGCCAAAGCGGGCGAGCACATCTTCGAGGCGCGGCATCCGGATACCGTCGGTCTGCAGGTCTGAATAGTCGGTGGCCGAGATTTTGTTTCCGCAAATCTCCGGATCGTGTCGAAGCACCACTTGCCCGTCGCGCGTGAATCACACGTCGAATTCGATTCCGTCACATCCCTTGGCCAGAGCGTATTCGAAGGCGGCCAGCGTGTTTTCAGCGGGAAAGTGCGACTGGGAGTTGTGCACACCAGGCTGGCGCACTCGCCGGACACCGCGGTGACCGAGCAACAGTGGATGCGGAAGTGAGTTCAACGAGGCGCTTGTGACCGTCCGCCTTCGACCTTCATGCTATCGGCCGAAGAATAACGCAGCTCTCCTTCCCGGCCGCGTATTGGCCACCGAGGCCTTGCAACCGGAGTTTGGAACTGGCAACTGAAGCTAGTCCAGATCGAAATCTCGAATCGGCCTGCCCGTGTCGGGCGTTTCCTTCGCCCGCTTGACAGCCTCCTGGAACTTCTTTTCCAGCAGGTCCCCGGCGTGTTTCTGCGCCTCCACTGACTGGCGGAAGATGGATTCCTTGCGGGTATCCTGCTCCTTCATGGCGCGCGCAGCCGCCTCCAAGTCCTCAAAGGTCTTGGGAACGGCCTTGGGAGTGTGCGTGATAACCGCCTTGGTGGCGCTGTCGATCTTTAGCACGGCCCCACAACAGGGGCACGCGACTTCAAATTGAACGACCGGCTTAGGCATGCACGAATCTTACCGCAGCCCGTAAGAACCGACCACACATATCGGATCCGGCGGCTTATCTAGCCAAATTGGTTAGCGCTTACAAACATCTCGCGTAGGCCCGGACCGCGCAAGTTCTCGCGTAGATGCGCCAATTGTTGCTCGAAACGCAACAGCACTTCTTCGAGGTTCTCGGTATTCGTTAGAGCGATGTCTCGCCAGATCGGGTAAGGGCTATGCGCAATTCGTGTCATCTCACGCACGGCGCGACCGCTGATTTGTGCAACGAGTTCCTCGTCATCTAGTTCCTCGCGCAGCAGCGACGCCAGTGCGGTGGAAATCATCTGCGGCAACTGACTGATCCAGGCGCACAGCCGATCGTGGCGATCGGCTTCCATCGTCACTACGTGCGCTCCGATGGAACGCAGCAAGTCCATGTAATCCATTTGCCGTGCTGTGTAAGGTTGCCCCACGGTGATCGGCGTCACCAGCCACGCAGCGTCGCGAAGCAATTCCGGATCCGCGTTCTCGATACCACCGTGTTCCTTACCCGCCATGGGGTGTCCGGGAAGCACGCGTTGTTCGGCTGCGGCACCAAAGATCATGCGCGCGCAGGCCACAATTTGCTCCTTAGTGCTGCCCGTATCGGAAATCAGCGTCTCAGAGGACGCGAGCGGCGCAATCGCCTCGATTTGCGTCAGGATGCAACCAACCGGTGTCGCAAGAACAATGACATCGCTGCCCTCGATGGCGCATTCGAGGTCGGCTTCGGCGCGATCAATCGCCACGCGTCGCTGGGCGACCTCCAACACCGAGCGCTTGTCGCAACCAACGATCGTTCCCCCGAATCCATGCTGGTGAAGTGCGAGTCCGAAGGACCCGCCTATCAGACCTGTTCCCACAATTGTGATCTGCTGAATCGCCATGGGAAAAGTTACTCGTTATGCGATCGCCCTGCCGACTGCAGGCGCGATTATGCGCAACTGCTCCATCAACTCTTCGAACTGCTGAGGGAACAGCGACTGCGCGCCATCAGATAGTGCGTTGTCGGGTGAAGGATGTACTTCGATTAACAAGGCATCGACACCGGCGGCAACCGACGCGCATGTCATGGGCGCAACCTTGTCGCGCAGGCCGGTGCCATGCGAGGGGTCGGATGTGATGGGCAGGTGAGACAGTTTGTGCACAATGGGGATCGCCGATATATCGAGCGTATTGCGTGTGTAGGTCTCGAAGGTCCGAATTCCGCGCTCGCATAGAATGACTTGGTAGTTACCACCCGAAAGGATATATTCCGCTGACAGCAGCAGCTCCTCGATGGTGGCCGCTATGCCCCGCTTCAACAGTACCGGCTTGCGCACCTTGCCCAGCTCGCGCAGCAGGTTGAAGTTCTGCATGTTGCGCGCGCCGACCTGAAAAATGTCGACGTGGGGAAACATGAGTTCGATCTGCGAAATCTCCATGACCTCGCTGATCACCATCAGTCCATTGCGGTCACCCGCTTCACGCAATAGCTTCAGTGCATCCAGCCCTAGTCCCTGAAACGTGTAAGGAGAACTGCGCGGTTTGAAAGCCCCGCCCCGCAAGACCTTCGCGCCCGCATCGCTGACCAATTTGGCAACCGTAAAGATTTGCTCCCGCGATTCAACCGAGCAAGGTCCGGCCATGACCACGACTTCCCTGCCGCCGATCTCGAGTCCGTTGGACAGCTTGACGATTGTGCCATCGGGGCGAAAACTTCGCTCTACCAGCTTGTAAGGCGAACTGATGCGGTGCACATGGTGTACGCCAGGAAGCACTTCGATATCGCGGATATCGAAGTCAATGCGGCGGCCCACCGCACCCAGCACGGTCTGCCGCGCGCCGGTCGAGCGGTGTACCTCGAAGCCCATCTTCACCAGGTGGTCAATGACGCCCTGGATCTGGTCTTCGCCCGCGGATTCCAACATTGCAACAATCATGGTTCGCTTTTCGCTAGTTGCTCGTTGCTAGTCGCTAATTGCTAGTTGCTACTCTTCAGTCGTTCGGTTCGAGCTCCGTAATGTCCGTCTCAACCTGAGTTTCCGGTGCCATCTCTTCGCGCTGGATTTGCCGCATCACGTCCACCAGTCGCTCGTAAACCATGCGCAATTGCGCGTCCGACAAGGGTCCCTTGTTCTCCTGCTTGATGTTGTCGAAGATGACCTTCTCGCGGTCCGGCTCGTAGATGGGCATTCCCGAGTTGCGCTTCAGCTTGCCAATCTCGTGGGCGCACTCCGCGCGCTCGTTCAGTAACCGCACCAGCCTGCGGTCCAGTTCGTCAATCTTCTTGCGCCAGTCCGCAATATCCATTGGCGTGCTGCCTTCTTGTCATCGACCATGCCTCGAACCTGCACTCATGCTTACACAGGCTGCGTCGTTCCTTTCAGCAAAGACAAGAATTCTGAAACGGCCATCGCCTCGCATCCGGGATTCTGTTCGATTCTCTGCACGATTGCGCTGCCAACCACCGCTGCGTCAGCGAAGCTCCCGACCTCGGCAAACTGCTCAGGTGTTGAGACGCCGAAGCCAACTGCGATGGGCAGCTTGGTATGCGCCTGCAGACGCTCGACCAGCAAACGCGCGTCAGCGGTCAATTCCTGCCGCGTGCCGGTGATGCCGGTGCGCGAAATGGCATACACAAAGCCAAGCGAATGTCTGGCTACGTTTCGCAGCCGCTGCTCGGTGCCTGTCGGCGCCGCCAGAAAGACCGGCGCGAGTTTGTGCGCCTTCATGGACTTGAGATACTCGCCGGCTTCCTCGACGGGCAGGTCAGTCACCAGCGCGCCATCAACACCAGCGTCGGCGGCCGCGGCGCAGAACTTCTCCAGCCCGAACTGCAGGATGGGGTTCAGGTAGGAGAAGATGATGAGTCCGGCGTTCGACTGCTCGCGAAGCTGCTTGGCAACAGCGAGAACACCGGCTAGGTTCGTGCCATGCCTCAGCGCGCGCTCGCTAGCACGCTGAATCACGGGTCCATCCGCGACCGGGTCGCTGAACGGTACGCCGAGCTCGACGACATCAGCACCTGCGTGAATTGCTGCGAGCGCGACTTCGCATGAGGTGTCGAGGTCGGGATCGCCGCAGGTGATGTAGGTCACGAGCCCAGGATGTTGAGTGAAACGAATCGCCACTGTTGCCCTGTTATTAAAACGCAAACTTCTCGCGCAGTATACCGATGTCTTTGTCGCCCCGGCCGGAGACGTTGCCGATGATGATATCTGACTTCGCCATCTGCGGGGCGCGCTTCAAGACCTCCGCGATGGCGTGGGCCGACTCCAGCGCCGGAATGACCCCCTCCATTCGTGCCAGCTCACGGCATGCGTCGAGCGCATTCTGATCGCTGACCGAAACGTACTCAGCTCGCCCCTCATCGTGCAGCCAGGCATGCTCCGGGCCGATGGCCGGGTAGTCGAGGCCTGCCGAAACCGAATGCGTCGTGGCAATTTGGCCGTCCTGGTCTTGCAAGACATAGGAATACGTGCCTTGCAGTACTCCGGGTCCACCGCCATCGAAGCGGGCGGCATGCTCGCCGAGCGAGCGACCGCGGCCGCCGGCTTCGACGCCAATCAGCTTCACGTCGCGATCCTTGAGGAACTCGTAGAAAATGCCAATCGCATTCGAACCGCCGCCAACACATGCGATCACAGCGGTGGGCAGCCTGCCCTCAGCCTTGAGTATCTGTTTACGGGCCTCGTGACCGATGACTCGGTGGAAGTCGCGGACCATGGTCGGATAAGGGTGCGCGCCGAGGACACTGCCCAGCAGATAGTGCGTTGAGCGGACATTGGTGACCCAGTCGCGCATGGCTTCGTTGATGGCGTCCTTCAGCGTGCACGAGCCCGACTCTACGCCGCGCACCTCGGCGCCCAGCAGCCGCATGCGAAAGACGTTCAGCTCCTGCCGCCGCATGTCCTCGGTGCCCATGTACACGACACACTCCATGCCAAAGAGCGCGCAGACGGTCGCCGTGGCGACGCCGTGTTGCCCCGCGCCGGTTTCGGCAATGATGCGATGTTTGCCCATGCGGCGGGCCAGCAGGGCCTGCCCGATGCAGTTATTGATCTTGTGTGCTCCGGTATGTAGCAGGTCTTCCCGTTTCAGGTAAATTTTGGCTCCGCCCAATTCCCGTGTCAGGCGCTCAGCCAGGAAGAGAGGTGTCGGACGGCCCGCAAAGTCGGCCAGCAGGCGACGGTATTCATCCCGGAATGACTTGTCTCTGCGCGCCTTTGCGTAGGTAGATTCCAGTTCCTGCAACGCGGCCATCAGCGTTTCGGGGACATAGCGTCCGCCGTAAGAGCCGAAGCGGCCAGGAACGGACCGCACGCGCTTGGGCCGCCGGGCAACGTCGTTAGATGCCGTCTTGCTTTGAACTTCGCTGGGCTGTTCCATATAAACTCAGTCTGGATGATTGCCGTCGGGGACAAGCGGTTCTAGCTGTTATTCATATGAAAGACGTGCAAAACTCCCCCCTCCTCGTGTTGTCTGCAAAATCTTGAGAACACAGGGGTATAATGATCTCCTCCGCGCAAAATATTGGATTTAAAGAAGTTACTCTAAAATCGAGCAAAATAAGCAGGTTAGCAGTAACACGGCGCCTTTCCGGGACATGCGTCTGATCCAGCTTACCTAATTCTTGTGATCGCACGACAGTCAACTTTGCTTTAAGTTTTTTCCTCCCGCCGAGCGGCATTCGACCTGTGCACGGCTGCCAGGAAGCTTCGAAGCTTCACCTCATCTTTCTTGCCCGGCTCGCGCTCCACGCCGGAGACCACATCTACTCCCCACGGCTCGAAGATGCGGATCGCCTGACGTACATTTTCGGCGGTCAAGCCGCCGGCGATGACCACCGGCAACACGGTCTTGATTTTCTGCACCCTCGGCACCGCTGCCTCCCAGTCAAACCGCGTGCCTGTACCGCCGCGTTGCCCAGGCCGACCCGCATCGAGGAGGATGGCGTCAAGGCTGCCATGCTCCTCCAGGTAAGCATTGAGCCGATGATCGCCGCCCTCGGCCAGCAGCTCACGGGCTTGCAGGGTCTTGATCAGCTTGCGCCGCCGCCCCAGAGTTCTTCGGTACTCCGCCAGCTCAGAAGGGGGCTCGTCCCCATGCAACTGCGCGCCGGTTAATCCCCCCTCTAGCGCGATCTCCGCCACGCGGTCTGGTGTCTCATTAACGAACACGCCGATCTTTTCAATCGCGGCCGGCAGCGCAGCGACAATCTCCGCCGCCTTGCTGGTCTCAATCTGGCGAGTACTGGGAGCGAAGATGAACCCCAGGGCGTTCGCACCCGCTGCCAGGCTTGCCTGCGCGTCGCTAAGGTTGGTGGTCGCGCAAATTTTGACCCACGTCATCGGGCGGCAACCACCTGAGTGAGTAATTCTCGCAACGCCTCACCGGGACGCGGAGCGCGCATCAGCGATTCGCCCACCAGAAACGCATCGAAGCCCGCTTGTCTCAGCCGGGCGATGTCGTCGCCGCTCTCGATCCCGCTCTCCGCCACTTTCAAGACGCCGACAGGCATCATCCCAGCCAGGCGCAGCGAAGTGTTCAGATCCACCTGAAACGTGTGCAGGTTTCGATTATTGACGCCAATCATTGAGCAGCCGGCGTCGAGTGCGCGCTGCAGCTCGTCGGCATTATGCACTTCACAGAGGACATCCAGGTTCAAGTCGCCCGCGCAGCGACCCAGGTCGTCCAATTCCTTTTGCGTGAGTGAGGCCACGATGAGCAGCACGGCGTCGGCCCGATATGCCCGGGCTTCAATCAATTGAAACTCATCCACGATGAAGTCCTTACGCAGGCAGGGGAGTTGGATCGCTTCGGAGGCCTCCTCCAGGTTGTGTAGCGAGCCCTGGAAGAATTGCGGGTCGGTCAAGACTGACAAGGCAGCCGCCCCGGCCGCCTCCAACTCGCGGGCCAGTTCGGTCACCGGAAAATCCTCCCGGATCAAGCCTCTGGAGGGCGAGGCCTTCTTCAGCTCGGCGATGACTGCAACACCGGACTCAGCAACCCTTTGCAGACTCTCGCGAAACCTTCGAGGGTGACGCCGCTCTGCCGCCGCCGTCAGCGCGTGGAGATCGGCCGACGCCCGCGCTGCGGCAACTCGTCGGCGGGTCGTAGCTATGATGGTCTCCAGCTTGCTGCGCATCGGTGTCACAAGAATATACCCAATTCTCCACTGCTTGATTAGCGGCTGGATGCTTGACCGACTTCCCAGAGTGGCAAACCACTAAAACGGCAACCTCGTCGAGTCCAGCATGGGGAGGGGTCACTCCCGTGATTCCATGCCTTCTTTCGCTGTTTGCATGTGCCGAGCGGCACCTATAATCGAATTGCTCTGGACAACGGTCTCCGCCGGATTGCGCACGCCGCATTTGCGCCGAGGTCTCGGCTTGCGCCGGAAAATATCCGCAAGCTCGTCACCATGCCGTACCTCCCGTCTCAGCCTGACTTAGGGAAGGCCTGTACGGATTGCCTTTCCCGGTGCCATCGGCACCGCTGTGGTCCCCAGCTACTTGCAGGACTTGCACTGTTCTCAGTGCTACTCAGCTGCGCCTTGTCTGGCTTCGCAAGCAATTCTGCCGCGCGCAAGCAGAAAGCCCGCGATCAATTTGACAAGGCCGAGCAGATGCGCGAAGCCTTGAACGGACGCCCGGAGTCCGAACGAACCCGGCGCGATTATCAACGGGTGTCTGATGCCTATCGCAAGGTGTACTATGTCGCCCCCGCCTCGAGCAAGGCTGACGCCAGCGTGGTCGCCGTGGCCGAATTGCTGGCTGAGATGGGCCGGCAATTTCAACCTGGCGACAAAGACCTGAATGCCGCCATTCAGGAATACGAGTTTCTGCGCCGAGAGTACCCCGGCAGCAAGTACCGCTTCCAGGCGCTGTTCACGATCGGGCAAATCTACCGGGAGGACCTCGGCGACAATGAGGCGGCGCGGACGACGTTCGAGGAATTCCTGGCGCATTATCCCCACAACCCCTTAGCTTCGGAGGCGAAGAAAGCGCTGGCCGAACTGAACCGTCCCAAGCCGGCACCAAAACAGGTGGAAGAAGCCCGCCGCGAGCAACCAGAAGCATCCACCGAGGAAAGCGCTTCGCAGCCGGCGGTAGAAAAGAAGGCGGGACTGCCGATGGTGACCGGCATTCGTCACTGGTCCACGCCGGATTACACCCGCGTCGCAATCGACATTGACCGCGAGGTTAAGTACCAAGCTGGCCGCGTTCCCAGCCCAGACCGCATTTTCTTCGACCTGCCCGATACCAAGCTGGCCTCAGTGCTGGTCGGCAAGACCTTCGATGTGCACGACGGTTTCCTGAAGAAGATCCGTGTGGCGCAGTACCAGCCGGGGTACACGCGCATCGTGCTCGAAGTCGCTGACGTCTCCGAATACTCGGCGTTCCTGTTGCCCAATCCGTACCGGCTTATCATCGACGTCCACGGACGCCAGCCTCATCAGCAAACGCAAGTAGCCGACGCAAACCAACCCAGAGCCGCTGAGGACGATGGGCCAGCAGCCCCTGCCACTGCAAAGAGCGTCTCGCCCGCCATGACGTCGAGCACCGCACAGGCACCGCTGTTCGCCAACAGCAGTGGAACCGACGAGAAGGCCGCATCGACCAGTGGGACCCAAAACCCGTCTGGCGCCACTGGCCAGGTGGCCCCTGCCGGCACTAAGCCTCCACAGGCCGGGTCAAAGACATCCCAACGCAAGGTGGTTGTTGACGAGAATGAGAATGTGACGGTGACCGACCAGCATAGCCCCACGGTTGCTACCAACTCGAGAGGGAACGCGCCCGCCAGCAAGTCAAACCCCAAGTTGCAACAGGCCACGGTGGCTCACGGCACAAGTCCCGACGAACCCTCATTTTCGGCTTCAGCTAACTCCAAGGGTCACGAGATGAAAGCAACGGTCGAACCTACGAGCGCGCCCACCGTGGTTGCCGTTGCGCCTCGCGCCACAATGAACAAGAAAGCTACCAAATCAGGGTCTGCCGATGTGTCGCCCAGCCATGAAGCCGCGCCGACCTCCTCGGGAAAACGCAGCCTGACCCGGGCGCTAGGTCTGAAGATTGGGCGCATCGTGGTAGACGCAGGGCACGGCGGACATGATACGGGAACGATTGGACCGAATGGCCTGATGGAGAAGGATCTCGTGCTTGACGTGGCCCTGCGTCTGGGCCGCTTGCTGGAGACCCGCCTGGGAGCTGACGTCATCTTTACTCGCGACGATGATACTTTCATCCCCCTGGAAACCAGAACCGCAATTGCCAACGAGCACGAAGCTGACCTGTTCATTTCGATCCACGCTAATTCGAGCCCCGACCCCTCCGCCCGAGGAGTCGAAACCTACTACCTCAACTTCACCTCCAACCCGGACGCGCTGGAGGTGGCGGCGCGAGAGAACGCGGTCTCGGAGAAATCTATCTTCGAGCTTCAGGACCTGGTCAAGAAAATCACGCTGAAGGAGAAGATCGAGGAATCGCGCGAGTTGGCAACAGATGTTCAACAGTCACTCTACGGCGGCCTTGCCACCAAGCACAGTACTCTTCGGGACCGTGGAGTGAAAAAAGCACCGTTCGTAGTGTTGATCGGGGCCAACATGCCCAGCATTCTGGCGGAGATATCCTTCGTCTCTAATCCCACCGATGCCGCCAAGTTGGACACGCCTGACTACCGGGAGAAAATTGCCCAATCCCTCTACAAAGGCATCGCCAGGTACGCAGGAGGGCTCAGCGGAGTGAAAGTGGCGTCAAAGATAAGCAAACCAGCGGGCGAGTAACGGCGGTCGGCACTCAGCGCTCGTCCATCAGTCTTGAGACCGCCTGAATGCGGCACATCCTGCCGGGGCGCAGATCTCATTTCTGACGCTTACTGCGTTTGCCGGTTGCAAGCGCCTAGAAACTTTGCCACTACCGCAGTAGTCTAATCCATGGGGATCCTACGGGGTGTGTAACGCTGGTTCATGAAGCGCACCTTTATCATCGCCGTCTTCTGTTTGTCGCTGGCCGGCGTGGTTTTTGCCGAGAGCGGTGGCCTGCTTCCCAAGTCTTTCGCAGGCTGGAGCGAGGCAGGCCCGCCCCAAGTAACTGCCGCCGCCGCCCAAGCCGATGCCGCGTATCCGGCGGTTCTGAAAGAATACGGCTTCCTTAGCTCGGAAGCGGCGAGCTACACCCGTGAGGATGGCCGCAAACTGACGATTAAGGCGGCGAAATTCAACGATGCCACCGGCGCTTATGGCGCATTTACGTTCTATCGCCAACCACCGATGAGGACAGAGCGCATCGGTACTAAGGCGGCCTCCGCTAACCAGCGGATTCTCTTTTTCCGCGACAATGTGCTGGTGGATGCAAACTTCGACCGCGTCACCGAAATGTCTGCCGCCGAGTTGCGCGAACTTGCCGGGATGTTGCCAGCAGCTAAAGGTGCAGCCGCAAACCTGCCGACGCTTCCCGAGTATCTGCCGAACAGTAACGCTGTGGAAAATTCGGCCAAATATATTCTCGGGCCGCAGGCGTTATTGGCAGCAAAAGCACCTCTCACGCCCGAGCAGATTGATTTCAGCCACGACCCCGAGATCCTCATCCAGGAGTATTCGTCCAAGAACGGTCCGCTCACCCTCACGCTGATCCAGTATCCGACTCCTCAGATTGCAGGCGAACGTCTCCGTGCCATGCAGACCATGGAGCAGTCGGCTCCCGGCACACTGCTTGTCCGGCGCAGCGGTCCGCTTATAGATGTTGTCACAGGAGCAGTCGGCAGTGACGAGGCGCAGAGACTTCTCACTTCCGTGAACTACGAAGCCGAAGTTACGTGGAACGAGGCAACCTCGCTTAGCAAGCGTGACAACATCGGCAATCTTATCCTCGGGGTGTTCGCCCTTATCGGGATCATTCTTCTTATCTCCCTCGTCTTTGGAGTTTTCTTTGGTGGAGTGCGAGTGCTGATGAAGCGCGTCCTGCCGAATCGTGTGTTCGACCGTCCCGAAGATGTCGAGTTCATTCAGTTACACTTGGAGCAACAGGGTGGTTCCGACAAATAGTGGAAAAATAAAGTACTTAGCTTAGTTTATCGCGAAATTGGCCCCTTTCGGCCATTTTTCTTCCAATCGCGTAACTCCATGTAAGTGATTGAAAATACAGCAATTTAAGTCCAAAAAATTGCTTGACACGCACTTTCCGATAACCCTAAGATTTGTGCAGAAAGTTTTGACGGTTTAGCCTCCGTTGGAACTATTCTCCCTTGAAGAGAAGGCCACCCAGTTGCCGGGTGGCCTTTTCGCGTGTGCCAACAACCGGCGGCCCACGACTCTCGATTGCGAATCATTTCGGGTGCAATTCGCTCAATCCATATAACCGGACCGCGTTATCGTGCATGACCATGTGGGCGATAGCCGCAGCCTGCTGTCGCGTGACCTCACCGTCCAGCATCATACCGGTGAGCGCAATGGCGAGCGCCGTCCGTCCGGCTGCTGAGGTTTGATAGCCGGTCTCTTCCCAGTTCACCTGCGGCTCAAGCGGATACAAGTCAGTCCCAAACAATACTTTCTCCGGATAGAACTCCAGCATGAAGCGAATGCTGGAAGCGATGTGGCGGGGCGCAGTCATCCAGGTTTGCTCGGAGAAGTCGGCGTACACATTGGGCTTCATCAGGAGATACGCGACCAGCCCCTCGAATCCGCCTGCGCCTCCATGGAGCATGACGAAATTCGTTTTCCGCAACGTTGGATCGTTGAAGACCGAATCCAGCAGCAGAGGATTGCTGCCTTCCATCGCAAAATAGCCTCCGCATCCACCACCTGTGTGAAGGTGGACCGCCATCCCCAACCGCCCTGCCTCCCCGGCGATATAACGGAAAAGGTAGTCCTGCAACATCTTGTAGTCGGCATTGCCGGGAACTCCGCCCTTCACGTAGCGCGCATACACCCGGGCAGCATCCCCCTCTTTGGCAGGGGCAAAGTCCAGCGACCTCAAATATGCGGCCTCAAATTTCACCGCTACCGCTCCATCGGTTCTCTGCAGCTCCAGAAGTGGCGTGATAATTTTCGCGGTGTATTCCGGCAAGGTCGGCGGCACTCCGGTCAGGTTCAGTTGATTGAGATAACGGGCGAAGAGCAACTCCTCCCGCCCGAAGAAAATCTTACGGTCGGGCGACTGCGCTGCCAGCGAGGAGTTGTTCAGCGGAAACAGCAGCGTGTCCTCGAACGGCACCCAACGGAAGCGGGGCGCCTTCAGGCCCCGCCCCATGGCGATCCGGTTCGCCAGCTCGCTCTCGATGCCAAGCTGGTCGAGCACCCAGTTGGGATAGTTCTCGCCCTCACGCTGCTTCACTTGCTCTTTTGCCGCCACCAGCGCTTTCACGTGCTCAGGGGTCGCATCGTCGTACTTGTAACCGAACATCGCCTTCCACGCCTTGATGTAAACAGGGTTATCCTCGCGGAACATCAACCCGGCCGCGGTCGGCTCCAGTGGATCGCAGGGCAGGGCGTCGAAGTCCTCGTCCCGCTGGCCGTCGGTGTCGAGCGCCGGTGGATGCGAGTGGTTATCGATGGCCATGATGTGGTTGATCTCATCTAACAGGCCGGCATCAGGCTGCAGTTGGTGGTTCGACTGGGCCGCGAGCGGCAGCGCGAGGACGCCGAGGGCCGCGAGCAGTAGCGCGTTCTTCATAGCGCTGCAAATTTTACGATATTGATCGCCCCAGCACGCCAAGGTATTGCATCCACGACACGAAGCGGACCTTCCGAACCCAAAACCTCACCTTATGAATCCAAAGATTTTAATGATGATGGACCCAGCTTCATCCAAACCGGCCCGAAAAACTTCCATGTTCAGGGCACTACCGGAAATCTGGCAGCTCATTCGCCCGCGGCGGGCGTTGATGCTGCTGGGCTTCACTCTGATGATCATCAATCGTGTCTCCGGGCTCGTCCTTCCATACTCGACCAAGTTCCTGATCGACGATGTCATCGGCAAGCGCCATTTCCGGATGCTCTACCCGCTGGTCGCAATCGTGTTGCTGGCGACACTGGTGCAAGGGCTGACGTCGTTTGCGCTGACGCAGACCCTCTCCAAAGGCGCGCAAAAGCTCATCGCCGAGTTGCGGCGCCGAGTGCAGGAGCACGTCGGGCGGCTTTCCGTCTCCTACTACGACTCGAATAAAACAGGCACGCTGGTTTCGCGCATCATGAGCGACGTGGAAGGGGTGCGCAATTTGATAGGCACCGGTTTGGTGGACTTCGTTGGGGGATTGCTCACCGCTGTGGTCGCCTTTGCCGTCCTGATTCGCATCAGCCCGGTGATGACCGCTATCGCATTCGGCTTCCTGCTCGTCTTCGGAGTGGGCTTACGCAAGGCATTCCGTACCATCAGGCCCATCTTCCGCGAGCGTGCCAGGATCAATGCCGAGGTGACTGGCCGCCTGACCGAATCGCTGGGCGGCGTCCGCGTGGTAAAGGGCTACCACGCCGAGGAGCGCGAGCACCACGTCTTCAGCCTGGGCGTGGAGCGGCTGCTGCAGAACGTTTTCCGCACACTGACGGCGACCTCAGTCATGAGCCTGTCGTCGTCTATGTTGATGGGCGTTATCGGCGCCATCGTGATGTTCATGGGAACGCGGCAGATCCTGGCCGGCAAGCTGACGCTCGGAGGGTTCTTCACCTACACCATGTTCCTCGGCTATCTCGCCGCTCCGCTGTTTCAGGTGGTGGGCATCGGAACGCAGATCACAGAAGCGATTGCCGGACTGGAACGCACTCGCGAGGTCCTCGACGAGGCGCCAGAGGACGAAGACCCCAATCGCACTGTCAGCCTGCCGGAAATTCGTGGCGAGGTCGCCTTCCAGGACGTGAGCTTTGCCTACGAGCAGACGAAGACCGTGCTGCACGACATCAGCTTTCGTGCCCGGCCCGGTACGGTGACGGCGCTGGTCGGATCGTCGGGCGCGGGCAAGTCCACCATCATCGGTCTGATCGCGGCGTTTCATGCACCGAACTCGGGCAAGGTCCTGGTGGATTCCGTCGATCTCTCGACGGTGCGGCTTGACTCCTATCGCACTCAGTTGGGCATGGTCTTGCAGGATTCGTTTCTCTTCGACGGAAGCATTCGCGAGAACGTGGCATTTTCCAAACCCGATGCGACGGAAGAGGAGATTCTTCGCGCCTGTGCCATCGCCCGCGTAGATGAATTTGCGGAGGGATACGAGCTGAAGTACGACACCATCATCGGCGAGCGCGGCGTCAAGCTTTCGGGCGGTCAGCGTCAGCGGGTTTCGATTGCGCGCGCCATTCTGGCCAATCCGCGCATTCTCATCCTCGACGAAGCCACCTCCAGCCTGGATTCCGAATCGGAGGGAATGATCCAGGAAGGACTCGCATATCTGATGCAGGGGCGCACCACGTTCGTCATTGCTCATCGCCTGTCCACCATTCGCCGCGCCGACCAGATTCTGGTGGTCGAGGCTGGCCGGATCGTCGAGCGCGGCACCCATCAGTCGCTTTTCGAGCTGGGTGGCCGCTATTACGAGCTCTACACCAAACAGCACGGCATCGAACAGGACCTGTTTCTGGCGCCGGGTGAAGGCGATGTGGTCGAAGAGTCCTCTGAGATGGTGCCCGATCCGGTTGCAGCGGCGGATCCCGATCCAACGAGTCTGCTGCGCTGAATCGATTTTCTTTTTGAAATTCCGACTCGCCGCGCATTCGGTAGTGCCTCAGTTTGAATTATCAATTGGACACTCTTGCGGCAGCACGCTTGGATCGACTCGCGCACGCCCAGTTTGCTGGTGTTTCTTGAGATCGTACTCAAAGAGCCAGGTTTGGGGACCGCCGAAGGCCGCGGGCACCCCGGTCGCCTTGATGTACAAGCGCTCGTTCGCTCGGTCGAAACGAACGTCAGCCGGGTAGATGTACGGCATTTGCTGCGACTGTCTCTTTTCCATCTGGTGTGTATCTCACATCAATGCGTCCACCTGGCATCTGCGCCCCAGACACGTGGACTGAGATTCCGGCGCGAGTCTTGAGCGCGTAATCCCACGTACGAGTCGGTGGAGAAATTCCCGGACCAAATCTTACAGGGACACACTCCGCTCTGCTGTATTCGTCAATTAATGCTCCGGTTCGGACCGTTCGAGTACAGCCGGCCAAGGCCGCGACAACAAGAAGCGCGATCAATGAGCCATGTTTCATCGGTTACTGCCTAGCTTTCTTATCCTCCCACATCCCGCGACTGTCCGCCTTCGCCCGCGCTTTCAAATCGAGACACTGCAACGCACTTCCAAGGCTTGAGGACACCATCGTGACATAGTATTCTTCAACCTACGCCGCCTTGACTTAGTAGTAACGCTTCGTTCGATTGCGAAGGGAGGCAATTTGCGCTGTGCATTGCACAAGCTCTACGTCTCGATTTCGTTGACCCTAATTCTATTGGCGGGCTTCGCCCCTCCCGCCTGGGCGCATGCGGTTTTAATGGAGTCCAAGCCGGCGCTGCATTCCTCGGTGAAGGGGCCGGATGTTGCTATTTGGCTGCGCTTCAACGTGCGCATTGACGGGGGTCGCTCGCGCTTGCAATTGGTCGCTTCCGACGGTTCCGTCCAGACCCTTTCCCTCGCCAAGCAATCGAGTCCCGACACTCTGCAATCGCAGGCTAATGGCCTCAGGAGTGGCGCCTATAAGCTGATCTGGAACGTGCTCGCCTCCGACGGTCACATGAGCAAGGGCGAGGTGCCGTTTACGGTGGACTAGCTTTTTCATGCAGCAATTACTTGATCTCTTCGGATTCTTCTCCGTTGTCCTGCGCGCCGGCACGCTGGTGCTCCAGGCGCTGCTCCTGGGAGGAATCGTCTTCATTCTGTGGACGGCTCGCAGCCGTCCTGACCTACCGACGGAGAGCATGGAACGTGTGCACTCGACCTCATGGATGCTCCTGCGGAGCGCTGCGATTGGTCTGGCCGTCGTTCAAGTTCTCTACCTGT
>Ga0335082_10001682_pt1 | contig 23603 bp, 16 predicted proteins | sample Lox_Sample_41_FD_206718 | JGI IMG/M metagenome (GOLD analysis project Ga0335082, IMG submission 206718) | Soil microbial communities from Loxahatchee National Wildlife Refuge, Florida, United States - Lox_Sample_4.1 | ecosystem: Environmental > Terrestrial > Soil > Wetlands | place: USA...
TAATTCGTCACCTAACTGGCCGTTTTCGCGGTCGTTATAGTCTCCAACCCATGCCCATGAGGACCTAATTCTCGCTGCCGCAGCAGGAAGGCAAATGTCAGCCCTGAGAATCCCAGAATGGAGAAGATCCACATCCCCAGGTTGTAGCCCGCAGGGTTGTCAGCCCCAGCGTGGCTGTAGTCATTTGCGGCGCCCACCATGAGGTTGAAACCAGCGAGGCCGATGTTCTGAATCATCGTCATGAGGCCGTAGGCAGTGCCCAGTTTGGACAGCTCCACCAAATAAGCCACAGAAGGCCACATGACGGCTGGAATCAGGGAAAAAGCGATGCCCATCATTGCCATAGTTAGGAGCAAAATCGGCGGCAAATGATGCGCCACAAGAGCGAAATGACCATCCGCCGACGATGGCAGGTACACCGTCACGTAATGAGCTGACCGAATGTAAGCCATCATGAGATAGACCGGGATGAGGAGTAGTGATCCGAGCATCATCAGAAGGGCGCGCTTTCCCAACTTGTCGACAAATAGTCCGAAGAGGGGGGTGCCGAACATCGTAAATAGAGTCAGCATGCCGACCAGATCGCCGCCGGCCTCGCGCGTGACGTGGTGCGCGTCCATGAAGAATTTATAGGCGAACGTCTCGAACGGGAAGATTGCAGAATAGAACGTGATGCAGAGAGCGACGATATACCAATAGGAAAGCCCGAAGGCCTTAATGTCGCTGAAAACGACTTTGTCAGTTGCCCCGGCCGCTCCGATCTCGAATCGCTTTTCAGCATAGACCTCAAGAGCCCAGTAGATAATCGCTCCGATGATGCAGAAAGCTCCGAAACCGACGGAGATGAGCAGGGGATTGCGCCAGTACGTGTATGCGAATCCAGCCCAGGATGGGGATTGCTGCGCCAGAAGCGATCCGGCGCGGGAGATCATCAGGTTGATGCCAAACGCAAAGCTGAGTTCCTTGCCGCGGAACCACTTCGCAACGGCAGTGGTCACGGCAACAATAAGAGATTCGGCGCCCAGACCGAAGACGAGGCGGCCCGTCGCCATGACAGGCAACTTGGCGGACAGAGACGTCACTCCAGCGCCGATGAAGCAGAGGGTTCCAAAAATGAAGATTGCCTTCCGGGTCCCGATCCGATCCACGATGTAGCCGCCGATCAGAACCATGACAACGTTCGGAATGCTATAGATCGCCTGCAGGAGACCGATATTGGAATCCGAGAAGCCCAGTTGTTTGGCAAGCAGATCGGCAATCGGCGCAATGCAGTCGTAGACGTAATAATTGCCGAGCATCGTCAGGCTGACGAAGACCAACACCAGCCAACGAAATGGCCGACTGGGTTCAGGACGCTGGTTGTCCGGCATGCGGGCTCTTTTCTAACACTGCGGATTTCGAATTCACAAACGGAGAAGATTAGCAGAGTGCATCAGAGTTCGCTGAACTTAATCTCGGAGTGACAAAGCGCCGTGGTGGAAAACCACCAGAATGGTGGTACGTAGCCACCAGAGCAGCGCGGCAGGTAACAACCATCGCCACCGTACCCGCGCTAATCCATTCAGATTATTCGAATTTCAAAATCGCCATGCCCTGTGTGGGCATGGCACTTCGCCTGCTGCTCCTCCTCCCGACGTGTTCGCACCGGGGCTGGATGTTTTGACAGCTACTCCAGACGGTGAACCCATCTCGAAGGAGATCTCCCATGCGTTTCTGCGCTCGTGGTGTGTCCTTTGTGTCGCTGCTCGCGTTCGGCTTCGTCGCTCTGAACGGTTGTAATACCCTCAACCCACTATGCGGGAGTGCGCGTCCTGCGCCCCAGATCTCGTCCATCGCTCCTAGCACAGTTAGCTTCACGGATGTGCAGGACGGTTTTACTTTGACGGTGAACGGCAGCCAGTTTGTCTCGGCGTCACAAGTGGTCATCAATTCGACGGCGCTGGCAGCAACCGTTGTCAGTCCCCAGCAGATGAAGGTAAAACTTTCGACGGCTGTCATCCCGGAACCCGGGTCCGTCAAAGTGATGGCAACGACTCCGAGCGGAAATTCCGGCGACGTCGGTTGCAAGAGCGGTGGCGATAGCAGCGTGCTGACGCTTACTGTCAACTAACTTTCACTGCACCGCGGAATGAAGGGAGTCGGTGTTGTTCGAGGAGCCCTAGCTTCCCACGTAGCGCGCGTATAGGCTTCGGGCTATCGCGGTATCCGTGGTGCCTTTGATAATCGCTCGGCCATCGGGAAACAACGTCATCTCGTACGGCTCGTGCCAGAACTTGAGCACGAAATCGTTGTGACGGACTACGCCATGAGGTTGAAGACGCCGATCCATTTCCGCAAAGTCGATGGGGCGTTGGCGTTCATGGATCTGGACTGAATTCCGGCCGCAAAGCGTGATATGAGGCCGAGCCTCACCGGCAAGGTGAATGAAGTCGCGCTCGCTGCAGGCACGGCAACCGGACCGAGGTTTCGACGCCGAGATCTCGGCGCGCTCGTTGTTCCACAAATCGAAGGACAGCAAGGTTCGACGTAGCGAAGGCGAACCCGCACCACCGACGAGAAACTTAAGTGCTTCGGTCGCTGCGATGGAGGCGACGAGATTGACCGCTGAATTCAGAATGCCGGAGGTTTCGCAGGTTTCGACCATCCCCCGCGGCGAATCCGGAAAGATGCACGAGAGACACGCGGTCCGTCCGGGCACGACGTTCAGTGTGACGCCATAGCTTCCCACGGCAGCTGAATAGATCCACGGAAGGGAGCGCTCTACGGCGTAGTCATTGATCAAGTAGCGGGTTTCAAAGTTGTCAGTACCGTCGAGGATCAAGTCCATCTCTGCCAGCAAAGTCTGAACGTTGGAGGGAACGAGATCATCCACGTGAGGATGGACCGCGATTTGAGAGTTGAAGGCGGCAATCTTGTGCGCCGCGGCGATTGCTTTCGGGAGCGATTCAGCGGCGTCCGCTTCATCGAAGAGAGATTGGCGCTGCAGGTTGCTCGGCTCGACATAGTCGCGGTCGATGATGCGTAGAGTTCCGACTCCGGCTCGTGCCAGCAATCCAGCCAGCGCCGATCCCGTCGCGCCGCAGCCGACGATGGCGACGCGGGCGGCTGCTAATTTCCGTTGACCGTCTTTGCCGATGCCCTGAAAAAGGATCTGCCGCGAATAGCGCTCGTCCACCGAAGAATTCCGCGCGGGTGCGTTGTTATTTTGATGATCGGATTGTGCTTGCTGTGCCAAAGAGGTCAACCAGTCTTGCCCCGCAAAACCTTTATTATAAGTGGCTGGGCTGCGCGCGGAAGTTTCGAGGTGGCGGCTTTAGCGGCGTTGCGAATTGACGAACGAAAAAGGGCGAAAGCGCCAGAGGCTCGACGCACTTGTCGATTGCGAGTGGCATGTCCGGCAGACGCTTTCCCGGAGCCCGTACAACGACCAATCGGTTGCGCTCCATCGAAGTCGGTAAGCGCCTGATTGCAAGGATACCTTTGCCCAAACGGTATGCGACATTCCTGACCGCGATGATCCTGCTCTGGCCCGCGGTTTTGTCGCAGCGTGCCCAGGCGCAAGCAGGCGGGTTCAAGGAGATTCTTCCCAGTCCACTTGACGCGGGCAAAGGACGCTTCATCCCACAGGATTCTCCGCTAGCCGGTCTGCCTCAGGAAGGAAGGACAGTCCAAGCTATTGAACTGCCACGAGTCGCGGAACGCGATCGAGCCCATTTGCTTCGGCAGATTCCGCAGAAGACGGGAGAGCCGCTGCAAAGGGATCTGGTGCGCGAGAGCATCCGCGCCCTGTACGCGACGGGCCGTTTTGCCGACATTGAAGCCGAGATCAAGCCGTCGGGTGGAGAAGTTGTGCTGTCATTTGTTACATCGAATAACTACTTTGTGGGTGGAGTCGATGTCGAAGGAGCGCCGACGCATCCCAATGCAAACCAGATTGTTAACGCCTCAAAATTTCAGCTTGGAGAGCTCTACAAGCAGGACAAACTGGACCGCGCTCTGGAGAGCCTGCGTCAGTTGATGGAAGAGAACGGTTATTACAAGGCCAAGGTGACGGCGGAAACTACCTCGAATCTGACCACGCAGCAGGTGGACATCCTGTTTCACATCGATGCCGGTGCGCCCGCACACGTGGGAGAAGTGAAGGTGACCGGGTCTGCTGGCCTTTCTTCGCCGGATGTGCAACACATTGCTCACATGAATACGGGCGACCGTGTGACGGCGGGCCGAATCAGCGACTCGCTGCAGCGCTTACGCAAGAAATTTCAAAAACAGAAGCGTGCCCTGGCTCAGGTTTCAATTGCCGATCAGACGTACCTGCCGGACCGAAATGTCGTGAACTTCACTTACCAGATCGATCCCGGACCGACCGTTGTGATCACCGTTGAAGGCTTCAGGATCGGTAAAGGAGTGCTCAAGAGGGAAATTCCCGTTTACGAGGAAAACGCGGTCGACGACGATCTGCTCAACGAAGGCAAGCGCAACCTTCTCGACTATTTGCAGACAAGAGGTCACTTTGACGCCAAAGTCGAACTCAGGAAGCGAAACGATCCCACCACTCTGAAGATCATCTACGTCATCGATGCAGGGCCAATACATAAGCTAGCCTTCATTGAAATCACCGGCAACGAGAAGTTCCTGGATACAGCCAAACTTCGCTCCTATCTGCAGATTCAGACGGCGAGGCGTTTCTTAACCCATGGACGTTACAGCGAGTCCTTGCTCAAAAGCGACGTAGCGACCCTGGAAGGCCTGTACAAGTCGAATGGCTTTCGCGCAGTCAAAATCGACACGAAAGTCGACGATAACTATGAGGGTACAGAGAACAAACTCGCTGTGCTCATTCACATCGAAGAGGGCGTACGCACCAAGGTCGGTGACGTTAAGGTAGTCGGCAATCAACAAGTCAAGACCGAAGAATTGCCGGAGTTGAACGCGCAAGGTGGCCAACCCTACTCGGAACAGAGTCTCGCCAGCGACCGGGAGAGAATCCTGAGCTATTACTTCGATCACGGATTCCCGAACGCTGCGCTCGAGATCTCAACCAATACAAAAGAGCCAAATGTGGAAGACGTGACGTACACCATTCAGGAGGGGAAGCGCTTTACGGTCGATCAAGTGATGGTCGATGGTTTGGAGCATACCCGCAACTTTGTTGTGCAACGAGATCTTCAGGTTCACTCGGGCGACCCGCTAAGTCAGCAGGACTTGCTGAATACTCAGACGCGGCTTTACAACCTCGGCATTTTCAGCCAGGTCGATGCGGCGGTGCAGAACCCGGATGGCAACGATCCACAGAAGAACATCCTGGTCCGATTGCGGGAAGCAAAGCGCTACACCTTCACATACGGTGTTGGACTTGAATTTCAATCGGGACAGCGGGCCGGTCCTACAGAACCGCAAGGCCAGACCGGTGTAAGTCCACGTGTGGAATTTGATGTTACCCGGCTCAATTTTGCCGGGCGAAATCAGACCATTGCATTCCAGTCACACGTCGGCCGATTGCAGCAGCGGGGTCTCATCAGCTATACGATTCCGAAGCTATTCGATAACGATAAGTTCAAGCTGGTATATACAATCTTCTACGACAACAGTCTGGATGTCGCGACGTTCACCTCGCAGCGACTGGAAGGGAAAGTGGGCCTGCGCCAGCAGATCGGCAACACCGGGAACGAACCGGGCACTCGTCCGGGCCCAAGCTCCATTACTTACCGCTTCGATTTTCGGCGAGTGGAGGCGCGTGATTTCGCCAGCACGTTTAACCCGGGTGAAATTGCCGTATTGTCGCTTCCGGCACGTGTTGGTGGACCGGGTTTCACCTTCATTCGTGACAAGCGCGATAACCCACTGGAGAGTACGAAAGGGAATTACTTCACTCTGGACGGATTTACCGCCCTAGGGTTCCTGGGTTCGGAGGCGGATTTCGCCCGGGTTCTGGCGCAGAACTCCACGTATCAGGCCTTTGGAGGAAAGGGCAAGGCTGAGCGGCAGTTTGTCTTTGCCCGTTCGACAACGATCGGGATTCAACAGCCATTCCGTGGAACCAAGGTCCGGCCCCCGGGTGCCTGTACCACGGATCCGAATACGAATGAGTCATCTTGCATAGGTTTCTCCCTCATTCCGCTGCCGGAACAGTTCTTTGCTGGAGGCGGCAACTCTCATCGCGGATTTGGGTTAAACCAGGCAGGGCCACGGGATCCGTCATCTGGTTTTCCGGTCGGCGGTACGGCTCTGTTCGTCAACAACCTGGAACTGCGTTTCCCGCCAGTATCTTTGCCCTATCTGGGACCGGGCTTCGGTTTTGCAGTGTTCCATGACATGGGGAACGTTTTTACGGCTCCGCACGATGCATTGACGGGACTGTTGCGCTGGCACCAGGCTGATCCGGCCCAGTGCTTGCCCAGTAGTACAACGAACACCCAGTGTATTACCGACTTTAATAACTCTGGCTATGATTACACTTCGCATGCGGTGGGCGTCGGCGTACGATATAAAACACCCTTAGGTCCATTGCGGTTTGACTTTGGATACAACCTGAATCCGACTCGCTACTTCCAGTCGATCAGCGATGTGGATTCGAATACAACCACTGTCGTGACCCAGCGTCTGCGGCATTTCAGCATATTTTTCAGCATAGGCCAGCCATTTTGATGACTCGGATTCAAGCGATAAACACGACTACTCTAGCGCTCTTGCTGGCCCTTCTTGCGTTTGCGAGGGTGGCGGGCGCTGGCGAAGTCATCGACCGGATTGTAGCAATCGTGAACGGCCACATTATCCTGCAGAGTGATTGGAATGACGCCCTGCGCTACGAAGCGCTGCTGGACGCCCGTTCACTCTCGCAATTCACTGACGAAGAACGTCGTGCTGTGCTGGATCGACTGATCGATCAGGAACTTCTGGGCGAGCAGATGAAGTCAGCCTCGTTTCAGCATGCGACCGAACAAGACGCGGCTGCCCAGGTCGCGGATGCGCGAAAACTCTACTCGCAGGCTACGACCGACGAGGGTTGGCAGGTAGTGCTTGCCAAGTACGGTCTGACAGAAAAAGTTCTGCTCTCCCATGTCCAGCAAGAGATCGACTTGATGCGTTTGGTGGACGCCCATCTTCGTCCGACGGTGCAGATCGATTCCAAAAGCATCGAGGCCTATTACCGCGAAAAGTTTGTTCCGCAACTCAAAGAATCGGGTAGCGATGAATTGCCCCTCGCCGATGTTACGGCTCAAATTCGCGAGTTGCTGACCCAGCAAAAGGTTAGCGAGTTAATGGTTTCCTGGTTACAGTCGCTCCGTTCGGAAAGCAATGTGAGCGTGCCCGGCGATTCCAGGGATGGAGTTCAGACGCGGTGAACCAGCCCGCCCTCAGAGCCCGGCGCTGGTGGAAATATCTTCTGATCGCGGCGGCTATTGGCGTCGTTGCCGCCTTGGGCGCCCTCTGGTACACGACAACCAACTCCTTTCAGGAATACGTGCGTCGGCGCATGGTGGAGCAAGTCGAGAGCCTGACGGGAGGCCATGCGCAAATAGGCAGTTTTCACGTCGTGCCCTTCCGCCTGCAGGTGGAAGTTCGCGACATTACCATCCACGGGAAAGAACCTTCTACGGAAACTCCTCTTGCTCACGCCGACAGCCTGGTGGCCCAGGTAAAAGTGATCTCATTTCTCAAGACTGAGATTGGTTTTCAATCTCTTGTCCTCGAGCATCCCACCATACATGTCATGGTCGGACCGGATGGAACCACCACGAACATTCCGGCTCTGCGCGAATTGCCAAAAAATTCCGGAACCACGCCGGCTGAAGAGTTGTTTGCCTTATCCATCGATCATCTTTCGGTTCACAACGGAGAGTTGGTCTGGACGGACCAGAAGATTCCGCTGAATTTCGACGTCCAGGGCACGAACTTGAGGATGGACTACTCATTTCTGCGCAGACGGTACGAAAGCCATCTTGAAATCGGCAAAGTTGACACCACGCTCCAGAACTATCGTCCTTTCTCATGGATGACCACCGTCGACTTCAACCTGGCATCCACCTTCGCCGATATTCAGTCGCTAAAGTGGAACTCGGGGAAGTCGTCACTCGCAGCCAGCGGACGCATCAGCAACTTCCAGAATCCCCAGATTGACGGAAGCTACGAAGCACACGTCAATCTCGCGGAAGCAAGTGCCATCCTTCGCAGGCGCGAGATGCGTGAAGGCATAGCTGACTTCAAAGGAAGCGGGCACTGGACCTGGAATGATTTCAACGCCTCAGGAGCACTCGCGCTGCATGATCTGAATTGGCAAGACGATCAGTTTGTACTCAGGAAAGCGAACGCCAGTAGCGACTACATTTTGACCGACGATCAGATCAAGTTATCGAAGTTGCAGGGGAAGGTGCTGGGTGGCAGTTTCACCGGAGAAGCACAGGTCGACAACTGGCTGCACAGTATTCCGCTATCAACAGAAAAATCGAAGCGGGAGGACCAGGCGGTTGTAACAGTAGCGAGGCCTCCTGCAAAGAAGGGCGAAAAAGCGAAGTCGCCGGGTGTGCAAAGCGGCACGGTCCACCTGCGCTTGCGCGACCTATCGATTGCAGAGAGCGCATCGGCTCTCGATGTTCCCTCCCATCCGCTCAACGGATTTCACCCCGCCGGATCGGCGGCGGGAAACATCGACGCGCAGTGGAAGGGAACGCCGGCGAATGCAGAAATCGCCCTCAATCTCGACGTAAGCCCACCAGCCCACACTACGGGCCGGGAATTACCGATCACGTCACACATCCAGGGCAAGTATCACGGGATCGATGATTCACTGGAACTGGCGCAGTTTAACTTGTCCACGCCGGAGTCAAAGATTGTTGGCGCGGGTACGCTTGCGTCGTCTTCCAAGCTGCGTCTGTCGGTTTCCACCTCGAACCTCGAAGAGTGGCGTCCACTCGTACAGGCGTTTCGGGGTCCCAGCAACCTGCCGTTCCGCATCGATGGCAACGCAACATTCAATGGGTCGGCGGGAGGAACGTTTTCTTCCCCGACGGTTGCCGGCACCCTGGTTGCTGAGGATTTCGAGTTCACCGTTCCAGCAACTTCGCGTACTCCCGCCAAACCAGTTCATTGGGATTCGCTGGCGGCCAGCATTCAGTTCTCCTCGCATGAGCTTTCGATCCGCGGAGGAAGTCTGCGGCGTGGGGAAACCAGCGCTGACTTCGAGTTCACAGCCTCGCTGCAACAGGGAAAGCTTACGGAAACCAGTCCCTACAGCGCCCGTGTGAATCTGCACAACGTGGATGTTGCTTCTACCGCGGCACTGGCGGAACTCGACTATCCGATCACCGGAACTGCCGACCTATCTCTGCAACTCAACGGCACGCGCGCCCAACCACAAGGTCATGGACATATTCGTGCCACCGATGCCTCCGCCTATGGGGAAGAGATTCAGAAGTTCGATGCCGATCTACACATTGGCGCCAGCGAAACGAAGCTGAGCGATATCCATCTGCTCCACCAGGACGCTGAAGTGACGGGAACTTTTGCCCTGACCCCGTCGGCCAAGCGATTTCAACTCGATCTCATCGGCAAGAACTTCGACTTGTCGCGGGTACAACAGATTCATCTCGATGAACTCCCAATTGACGGCCGGGCTGATTTCACGCTGCGGGCGTCAGGCACCGTAGATGCACCGGAGATCAATGCCGACGCTCATGTACGGGATCTCACACTCGATAAGGAACTGACTGGCGATCTTTTCTTGCGGGCCAACTCACAAGGAAGAGATCTTCTGATCAGCGGACACTCCGCCTTCCCGAGAGGTGCATTGTCAGTCGAGGGCACTGTCGCAATGCATAGCGACTATCCCGGCAGCATCACCGCGCGATTGGATCATCTCGACCTGGATGCGCTTTGGCGAGCTTATCTGGGACAACAGTTGACTGGACATTCGGCCGTGGTGGGTTCGGTCACCATGCGGGGGCCGATGCGTCATCCAAAGCAATGGTCAATCACGGGCAACCTCTCCGATGTGGCGATTGACGTGGAATATACCAAGGTTCATAACCAGGGCGCGGTACAGTTTAGCTACGCCGACCGCACGCTGCATATTCCGCAGACGCACTTGGTTGGCGAAGGGACCGACGTCGTCGGCCAAGGCGCTATCTATTACGCCGAAGGGCATCGCCTTGATATTTTCGCGGACGGGCAAATCGATCTCGGCCTATTCCGAAGCATGGATCCGAACCTCAGCGCTACAGGTCAAATGACCGTACACATGTCCGTCAAAGGCACGGTGGCAGATCCGCTTCCGGAAGGCACAATTCAGATCGCAAACGGGACAGCCAACTATGCTGGCCTCCCGAGTGGCATGAGTGACATGAATGGTGCGCTCACCTTCACCCGAGATCGCATACATATTGAACACCTTGCGGCGCATACGGGCGGAGGAACGTTGGAGCTGAAGGGCGATGCCACCAACTACAATCGCCAGATCAATTTCAATCTCACCGCGGTTGGCCGCGACGTACGCCTTCGCTACCCGCCAGGCGTGAGTTCCACAGCGACCGCGGAGTTGCACTGGGTCGGAACCAAGTCGGCCTCCACGGTTTCTGGGGATGTGCTGGTAACGAAACTCGCAGTTACACCGGGCTTCGACTTCGGTTCTTATCTCGAACGCAGCCGGCAGTCCGCGGCGATCACAGCTGCCAATTCTCCGCTCTATAACATCAAACTCGATGTCGCTGTGCGGACCGCTCCTGAACTTCAAATGAGGACGGCAGTTGCGCGGCTTTCGGGTGACGCGGATCTACGAGTGCGAGGGTCCGTCGCGAGGCCAAGCGTGCTTGGGCGTGCCGACATTCTTGAGGGTGATGCCACCTTCAACGGCATCAAGTTCCATCTGGAACGCGGCGATGTCACCTTCGCGAATCCAGTAGCCATCGAACCGCAGGTCAATCTTCAGGCAACTACGCACGTGCGCAATTACGATCTCGATGTGACTGTGACTGGCACTCCGGAACGTTTGAATGTGAACTATCGTTCGGAGCCGCCTCTGCCGAAGTCCGACATCATCGCGCTGCTAGCCCTGGGTCGCACCAGCGAAGAGTCCGAACAACTCCAGCAGCAATCAGGACAGGGCGTATTCTCCGACGAAGCGACGAACCTGATCATCAATCAGGCCATCAACACAGCTGTTGGCAATCGCATGCAAAAGCTCTTCGGAGTCAGCCGGATCAAGATTGATCCGCAAGGTCTTACCACGGAAACGAACCCGACGGCGCGGGGCCCCCAGATTACGATCGAGCAGGAGTTTGCCAACAACCTTTCGCTCAGCTACAGCACCAACGTTTCGCAGAGCTCACAGCAGATCATTCAGGGCGAGTACTACATCAATCGCAATCTTTCTGTGCAGGGTACGCGCGATCAGAATGGTGTCATCAGCTTCGATGTACGCGTGCGGCGCCGGAAGAAATAGAATGAGTCGATAGAGTTTCTCGGCGCATGACTTTCCCCGCAAGTTCTTCTACCTATTGCAGCCTGCGACAACAGATGGTCGATTCACAATTGCAAGCGCGGGGTATCCGCAACGAACGTGTTCTGGCTGCGATGTCACACGTGCCCCGCCATGAGTTCGCGCCGGAACCTTACCGGGATCAGGCGTATGAGGATCATCCATTGCCGATTGCCGAAGGTCAGACCATCTCTCAGCCGTATATCGTCGCACTCATGCTTGACGCCCTATCTTTGCTGCCGACCGATCGGGTTCTGGAAGTGGGTACCGGGTCGGGCTATGTCACAGCACTTCTCGCAGAGTTAGCCGGCGAAGTGGTATCAATCGAGCGCCACGCTATTCTGGCCGACTCGGCACGCGCCGTGATCTCCCTCATGGGCTACCGCAACGTCACGATCGTGACCGGAGATGGCACGCGCGGATATCCTGCATGCGCACCGTATGACGCAATCATTGTCTCTGCGGCAGCGGCTGAAATACCAAACGCGCTTATCAGTCAACTGCCGGAAGGCGGCCGATTGATCATTCCGGTGGGTGCCCAGGATGCACAACAATTGCTCTTGGTTCGCATTCAGGATGGTCAGCCTCGCACCAGCGTTCGCGAGCTTTGCCGCTTCGTGCCGTTGGTTTCGGGGTCTTAGGATTAGGTCTTGCCCCTTAGGTTTTGCAGGACGCACACAGCCGACAGCTTGAGACTCAAGACCGAAGACCAAACACCGCTGCATTACAATCAATCTGTGCCCGTGCTGCATGACCTGCGTGTAACGCTGGAGATGATCAAGTGGGAGCACTCCATTTTTGCGCTCCCTTTCGCGCTCTGCGGAGCCATGCTCGCTGCCGGGGGTATTCCGTCAATCCACCAGTTGTTCTGGATCATCGTCGCGATGATTGCGGCACGTTCAGCGGCGATGGCATTCAACCGCTGGGCTGACGCGGCAATCGATGCCGCCAATCCTCGCACCAGCGCGCGAGCCTTGCCTGCCGGCCATCTCTCGCCGGCATTTGTAGTAACGTTCGTTCTGGTTTCGAGCCTTGTTTTCATTCTGGCCGCAAGCCAGTTGAACCGCCTCACCTTGATGCTGTCACCCGTCGCACTCGCTATCTTGCTGCTCTATTCGTATACCAAGCGAGTGACGCGATGGTCGCATCTGGTATTGGGGTTCGCGTTAGGGATAGCACCTGCAGCAGCCTGGATTGCCGTGCGCGGTTCACTCGACGCCAGAATCCTTCTGCTTACTGCGGCCGTTACATTCTGGGTGGGAGGCTTCGACGTTCTCTATGCTTGCCAGGACTATGACTTTGACCGCCAGAGCGGACTCCACTCGTTGCCGCGGTATTTCGGAATTCGTGGCGCGCTCTGGATCGCCCGTGCATTCCATTTGGTCATGGTGGGATTTTTGATCGCGCTTTGTTTCGCCTTTGCCCTCGGAAAGATTGCCGCACTCGGTGTTCTGGTTGTCGTCGCACTGCTGATCTACGAGCACTCTCTGGTGAAGGTGGATAATCTCTCAAAACTCAACGCCGCATTTTTCACGATGAATGGAGTCATTTCCGTGCTGTTCTTTGCATTCATCGGTGCCGACCTGTTGCTGCGAAGATAGTCTGCCTCTCTTCCTTCCTTAGTCGTGGCATAATCACTGACGCCGAACTGGAGGGTTCAATGCGTTCCCGCGTGATTCATGCAATCTGCATGTTTTCTTTTTTGGCTTCATGTGCTTTTGGCCAACAGGCACCGCAAACTCCACCGCCGGCTCCGGGCAGCGCCGCTGATCTTGTGCAGCGGGGCCAGAAATTAAGCCGGGAAGGGCAGCAGGACGACGCGCTCTCCCTCTACAGCCAGGCGCTCGGGAAAGCACCGGATTCCTACGAGGCGCACCTGCAATCCGGAGTTGCGCTCGACCTGAAGGGCGAATACGCCAAAGCTCAGGAAGAGTTCACCAAGGCGATTGCAGCGGCGAACGAAGAATCGAAGCCGCAGGCATTGCGCGCGATGGCATTCTCTTACGCCTTTGCTGGAGACGCATACAAGGCGGCTGACTTTGAGATGCAAGTGCTGAATCCGCGTTTGGCAAAAGGCGACTCAGTTGGCGCCGCGGAAACGTGCAACGAACTGGCGCGAATCTACCTCGAGTTAGGCGATCCCGATCACGCCTACAAGTGGTACAAGATGGGCTACGACACGGTGTCGCGGAAGCCGGACTTGTCTGATGCTGACAAAAACCTGTGGCTTTTCCGCTGGGAGAGCGCTCAGGCGCGTGTCGCAGCTCGTCGTGGTAACGCCGACGAAGCTAAGCGCCATCTGGCCGCCGCTAAGCCTGCGCTGGATAAAGCAAACAACCCAAACCAGGCGCAGTTCTATCCTTACATCGCTGGCTACGTCGCGTTCTACGCAGGAGACTTCAAGGCTGCCATTGCCGAATTGCAGAAAGCGGATCAGCACGACCCATTCATTCTTGTTCTTCTGGGACAGGCTTACGAAAAGTCCGGCGACGCTGCTCAGGCCAAGGACTACTACCGGAAGGTGCTGGACATCAACTTCCACAATCCCACCAACGCCTTTGCGCGCCCATTGGCAAAGAAAAAGCTGGAAGGGTAAATGAAAATTAGCGCACGCCGATGATCAGCGTGCGCGGATTCCTTTTCAATAACAAAGCTACTACTGATTTACACGCAACAACATCATCGTTCCTTTCTCGATCTTCACATTATTCTTCTCCGATCTGAGAAGTGATCCCTGGCCCCCACCTTGAGAGCTGGTTTCCAGCTTCACGTCGGGCATTCCGATCACGCCTTCGGTCTTGCCTGTGATCTCGGGCTGCGAATTTGCTTGAGACGTGGTATCAGGCGCGCCTGCTTGCGGAGAGTTCTGTTGCGGCTGGGTTTGCGGAGCGTTTCCCGCCATTCCGGCGCGACCCTGGCCTGTAGGCGCGTTTCCTGGTGCTCCGCCCCCTCCGGCCGCCGGCAGGTCATTTTGAGGAGCGCTGTTAGGGTTATTCGACGGAGGCGCAATCACCGCCTGGATCGACATCGGTAGTTGCATCTGGTCGCCCTTCACCACCGCCCAGTCAAAGGCAATGCCGAGTTGAGACTGCTTTTGTTCCTTATTTCGCGCTTGCGCTTCGGTGACATGCCCGATGACTTGCGTGTCCTTTGGGACAAGCACATCGCCACTGTTGGTCTTCATGTCCTGCGTCACCTTGGCCATGACTTCGTCGCCCGTCTTGGCTTTCTTCGCGTCAACCGTCTTGGAAAGTTGTACTGGAATCACACTACCTGGGGCGATCTTAAGCGTTGAGCCGTGCGGTTGAGCCGCTGAGGCCTGACTTGACGGCTGACCGGGCGCCTCATCTGACGGCGGTTGACCGGTAGCGGGCTGCGACTGTGGCGGAGTCTGCTTGGGCGCGGGCTGTGGCGTGTCTTGTGCAAATGAAGTTACGCAGAGCAGCGCACCAAGAATGAGTGCGGCGAGAATGTTCTTCATCATGATCTCCTTCCGATTCGTGGAAGCGCGCGCAATGAATCTGTCTTTCGATGCAATTGAGCGACGGGAGGTAGGCGTCGAAGTGCAGCCCGCGACAACCACAAATTGCGCAAGGGCATCGGAATACCATGAATCCGAAGCCATTCTTCCTTTTCACTCTCGCCGTGTTACTGACGACCTTTGCATGCACAAATTCGAGTCCCGATCAGATCCGACAAAAGACTGCGGAGGAAACCGCGGCGATCAAGCGCGATACAAAAGCCGTGGCCCAAGGTGTCAAAGAGGGACTGAGCAGCAAGCGTTCTGTTGACTTAAACAAGGCCTCGAAAGATGATTTGGCGGCGCTACCTGGGGTAAGCGCACAGTCCGCAGGGCGCATCATCGCAGAACGTCCTTATGCGAATACCCATCAGCTCGTCACCCGCCGTATTCTCTCGGAGGACGAATACAGCCAGATCCAGGATCGTGTCGTTGTAACCCGCTAGAACATTGCTCGAAACCGGTTCCGGGAAGCATTCCTGATATCATCTAGGGAAATGGCTGCTCTGCATTCTTTCCAAACGGATGATTCCCGGCTGACGCCGATTTGTGAAAAAGTCCTCGCCGGCGAACGCCTCAATGCCGATGATGCCCTGACTCTTTACAGGACAGGCGACATCCTCGCGGTCGGATGGATGGCGAACGCCGTCCGCGAGCGTATGCATGGCGACAAAACGTATTTCAACGTCAATCGCCATATCAATCCCACGAATGTTTGTGTAGCCGCCTGCCGCCTGTGCGCGTTTGGCCGCAAGAAAGACGCGCCGGGTGCTTACACGATGGCGCTCGAAGAGGCATTTGATACCGCAGCTTCAGGATATTCGGAAGCCGTCACCGAGTTTCACATCGTGGGTGGCCTGCATCCCGATCTGCCGTTTCAGTACTTTCTGGATCTTTGTTCCGGATTAAAGCAGCGCTTCCCGCAGGTTCATCTCAAAGCATTCACCATGGTGGAAGTCGCGTATCTGGCGCGCCGCGCGAAGCTTTCGATCCTCGAGACGCTGGAGCAATTGAAGGCCTCAGGGGTCGACTCACTTCCCGGCGGCGGCGCAGAAATATTTGCCGACCGCGTGCGGCATATCATTTGCGATCACAAAATTGATGGCGATCAGTGGCTGGAAACGGCAAAGCTCGCGCACCAGATTGGCCTCAAGTCGAATGCGACCATGCTCTACGGCCACGTCGAAAATGACGAAGACCGCGTCGACCACCTGCTCAAGCTGCGGGTCCTGCAGGATGAAACTGGTGGGTTCCAGACCTTCATCCCGCTGGCGTTTCATCCCGACAATACGCCTCTGCAACACTTGCCGAAGACGACCGGCATGCTTGACATAAAGCAGATCGCGGTCAGCCGTCTGGTGCTCGACAACTTCCCGCACATCAAATCGTACTGGCAGATGATGACCGCCAAGATCGCGCAAATCTCTCTGCGCTTCGGTGCCGACGACATGGATGGAACGGTAATTGAAGAGAAGATCTACCACGATGCTGGCGCTACTACGCCCCAAGGCATGCGGCGCGAGGAACTCGAGCGTCTCATTCGCGCAGCCGGACGCGAGCCGATTGAGCGCGATACTCTCTACCGTCCTGTTACGCGCACGGAGACATCTGTCACGGTTGCTGTATAGTCTCAGGTTCCTTCCTTAAACATCTGGAGGGCCTAATGAGACTCATTGCATGGCGTAGTCTGTGCCTGGCACTTTTCTTTTCATTCTTCGCATCGTTCTCAGTTGCCGCTCAGGATTTCCCGCTAGCCTTCGGGACACACGAGACAGTCGAATCGAAAATCCTTGGCGAGAAGCGCGACATTCTAATTTCAGCTCCGTCAAAGCCCGTTCCGGGCATGCCGCTCTTGGTTTTGCTCGATGGCGAGTGGAACCTGCGCAACGTTTCCGCCGCCGTCAGTCACCTCGCCGCGAATGGGCGCGTGCCACCGATGGTTGTCGCCGGTGTGGTGAACACCGATCGCGGCCGCGACCTGATGCCCACCTTTGATGGTGATAAATTTTCCGCCGGGTCGTCAGATCGATTCCTAGCCTTTCTCGCTGATGAACTGATCCCCAAGCTAGCCACCGAATATCCGATTGGCAAGTACCACATCCTTGCCGGACATTCCAATGCTGGAATGTTCTCGCTCTACGCGTTTATCCGCCGACCCGAGGTCTTTCAGGCCAACATCGCTCTCAGTCCCAGTTATGGCCTGGATGATCGTTTCGTGGCTCAATTAGCGAAGGCATTGGCGAATCCAGCATCAGGTTCTCGCTTCGTGTTCATCGGCGCCGGAGGTGACGAGGAGGCGGATATCTCTGTCGGTGCGATGCGTTTTGCGAAAACGTTCGAAGGAGCACCGAGCGCCGACATTGAATTCCACTACGAATCTTTCCCGGGCGAAACACATGGTTCCGTCGGTTATCGCGCGTTTTATCGCGCACTGGAATCTCTTGGACAGGCCGATGCCGCAGAGCATGAAGGCCCGGGCCGCTACCTGAGCGAGGTTCAGCGGCGACGACATGCCTGGATCCGACGTTTCGGGTCCAGTTTCAACCAGAACCCTCTACCGTTGCTCTCAATGGCGAGGCCGATGCTCGACGAGATGTCAGCGGACAATAAAGCGAATCTCACTACCTTCTGGGAGCGTCTCCGCGCCGAACATGGCGACGATTTCCGCTTCGACGCTGTCGAGCAACAAAACCTGCTGCAGTCGTTGGAATCGCAAGGACGGAAGGATGACGCGGCCCGGCTTCGATCCCTTCCAGGTTTTGAAGCTCACAGCATGATGGGAAACAACTACGGCTCAGGAGTCGATCTCAACAATGGACTGGTGGCCTTCCTTCCGCTGGAAGGATCTGCGGTGGATGTCTGCCATTCAGACGTCAAGGCGAATGTTCATGGAGCAGTTGCCGCTCCTGATCGTCAGGGCCGCGAGGGCATGGCGTATCGATTTAATGGTCAGGGCGCATTCATCGAACTGCCCGGAAATCCCGATCTCAGCACCGCGGGTTCGATCAGCGTTAGCGCCTGGATTCGCCCTCACAGTCCTGCAGCCTACACAGCATGGGTGTCGCAGGTCCGATCTGATTGGGGTTCGCAGTGGCGTCTTGGATTCGGCCCCAATCCGACGACCCAGTGGGGCGCCACGACGCTCGCCACTCGGTGGACGGACTATTGGGTCGAAGGCCATGGATTGCCGCTCGATCGCTGGGTGCACACGGCGGCAGTCTTCGACCAGACATTGGGAGAATTGCACATCTATCTAGATGGAAAAGAGGTACAGATTTTCACCGGACTCGCTCCCTGGTGCGCCAGCAAAGGCCCATTGCTTATCGGTGCACAGCGCGACGACGGTGTCTTTTTCAACGGGGATGTCAGCGATGTGCATGTATACCGCCGTGCCCTGAACGCCGCTGAGGTAGCCGCGCTTAGCAAGCTGGAGTCATCGAGTCCGCAAAAGACACGTTGCAGGTCAATCGCTGGTCCGTGATTCTCAGCCGCGCACTGTTAATGTGACGGCTGTTCCGAAGTTAGTTTGTGCAACTCGTCCGGCGAACTATTCAGAAGGTTTCGCAGGATTGCCACCTCGGCCGCGATTCCCCCGTGCAGTGCAGGATCGACAACCGGCGCAAACAGCGGCGAATGGTTCGACGGGAGAGGGACGCCTGACGTCTTCGACTCGCTGAGTTTCTGCGCGTCGGCTCCTCCAAGACTGAAATAGAATCCGGGAACTCCTTGCGCGACGAAATAGGAGAAGTCTTCCGAAGCAGTGATCGGTTCGGCACTCACTACATTGTTCTTGCCCAGCGCGGCTTCCAACGGCGCGCGGAGATGTTCGGCCAATGTGGGATTGTTGTACACGGAATCCGTCCGCTCATAATGCTCTATCAGCGGCTCGCGCGGCGCTCCCCCCGCAGCGCTCTCCGCTTTGGCGATCCGCTCGATCGCTGCCAGAATCTGCTTGCGCACGTCTTGTTTGAAAGTGCGGACCGTAAGCGCCATCTCCGCCTGATCGGGAATGATGTTGTTCTTGGTCCCTGCGCGGATATAACCCACTGTGACCACAGCCATCTCGCCAGGCTTCACTTCGCGCGAGACGATCGTCTGCAGGGCCAGGATAGTTCGTGCCGCAATCACGATCGGATCGACCGACTTATGCGGCATGGATCCATGGGCGCCCTTGCCGTAAATCGTGATACGCAAGGAATCAGCGTTCGTGTCGTACGTTCCGGGAACGATGGCCACTACCCCGGCAGCCTGATCGTTCCCCACATGCAGGGCGACAGCTACGTCGGGCTTGGGAAAACGCGTGAACAGTCCGTCCTTAAGCATGTGTTCGGCCCCGCTGATCGTTTCCTCGGCCGGTTGGCCAATCAGGACGAGAGTCCCGTGCCACGTGTTCTTGCTTCGTGCCATGATCTCAGCGGCGCCCAGCAGTGAAGCCATGTGGATATCGTGACCGCAGGCGTGCATCACGGGAACATCATGCCCGGCGTCATCGTTCATGTGAACCTTGCTGGCGTATGTAAGCCCAGTTTTCTCCTCGACTGGCAAGGCATCGAGTTCGGTGCGCAGCATGATGACCGGACCAGTTCCATTCTTCATGATGGCGACTACACCCGTTCCGCCGACGTGTTCTGTGACTTCGTACCCGGCCTGTCGCAGGTGCTCTGCCAGTTTTAACGCTGTCTGGGTTTCGTGGCCCGACAATTCGGGATGCTCGTGCAAGTCAATATAAAACGCGTGCGCGTCAGGGTAGATACTCTCAACTTCTCTCGTGCCGGAAGACTGCGCGAACACTGCGGCGGCCAGCAGAACGATCAGGGAAACTTTGGCGAAGGTCATGGCCCGCGATCATAAATGCCAATGCCGAAAGGCTGCAAACCTGTCAAAGTTGACGGATTTCTGCAGGCAATTCCCTAACTAAAATGATGTTCTTCTGACCTTCGAATTCTGCATTTGCCTTCCTAATACCGGGTGTACAATCGGCTTTAGAAAGCACTTGGTTGCGCGAACTTCGTACTGCAAGGCCGAGGCGCTCATGAACGTTCACGTTATTTACCGGCTTCACAAAAATCCTACCGTAGAGAAAGACGTTCAGCACCAGATCGAAAAACTGCAAAAAAGATTGCAGGTGTTCCGCCCGGAATTGATCCACCTCAGGGGAGTCGTGGAGGAAATTTCGGCTCGGGAAGGGACCAGCGTTTCGCTGAACCTCCGGCTTCCTTCTGGCCAAATGGCGGTGCAGACCAAGGCTCCAACACCTTCGCCTGCCGTGAAGAATGCGTTTGAGGACTTGCTGCAGCAGCTCAACAGGCACAAGGACCTGTTGCGCGCCTCCCACAAATGGCAGCGCGATCGCCGTGGCAACAGCACCCGTCGGACTGCGCCCGTGCGCGAAGTTCCGTTTGAGCAGACGCTGGCAGCGGTTTTTCCGCCGACGATCTCGGCAGACGACATTCGTTCGTACGTGAACATCAATCTCGCCAGGCTCGACCGTTTTGTCGAGCGCGAAATCTATTTCCGTGAAGCCCAGGAGAGCATCGCACCGGATTCCGTCTCGAAGGAAGAAGTGATCGACGAAGCCATCGCGGCAGCTCTCAGTGAAGGCCAGCAAAAGCCGGAAAGACTCGCGCTTGAGCCCTGGTTATACAAACAAGCCTTACGTGCTTTAGATGAACTCTCTCGCGGCGAGGAGAGCAATGGCAACGCCGTCCGTCTGGAAGAATCGGCAAGGCGGCCCAACGTGAAGGGCAGCGATGAACCCGAGCTGCAATTCCACCAGCCTGACGAATCCATCACGCGTGAGACTGTCATACCGGATGCTCGTGTCGCCACGCCGGAGCAGATCATGGCATCCGATGAGTTACTGCGCCTGATTGCGTCCGCCCTGCGCGATCTGGGTTCCGAACCACGTGAAGCATTCATCCTGCACGCCATCGAAGGCTTCACTGTCGAAGAGATCATGGCCATTACCGGCCAACCAGCGGAGCGGGTCCTTTCTTTTGTATCCGCCGCGCGCGACCACTTACGCAAAGCGCCGGGACTGGCCAAGCAATTCCAAGGCCGGTTCGCTCCGACCGGCGCCGCTTAATATCCAAATCCATCTTTGGGGAGATGATCCATGAGCATTACTCGCGAACAAATCCGTGAATTGGCTGAATTTCAAGATAAGAAATCCTGCGCCGTCAGCTTTTACTTTCAACCGTCCACACCGCGCAACAAGGCGCACAAGGAGGACACGATCCTCATCAAAGACCTCGCGCGCGAGGCTACGCGCACTCTGGAAGGGAAGGGAAAGGAAAGCGTTCGTGCCGACATTGAACGCGTCCTGCGGTTGTCGGGGGAATTACGGAGCAACGGAACTCATGCCAAAGCCATATTCGCCTGTTCTGCTCACAACATTTGGCAAGAATATGAACTTCCCGCAATCCTCGGCAGTACGCAGCTGTTTATCGACCGGCACTTCCATCTCAAACCGTTAGCGCGGTTGTTGGGTGCGTCTCCACTGCTCGGCGTCGTGCTGGTCGATCGGCATCGCGCCCGCATCTTCGACTTTCGTCTCGGAGAGCTCACCGAACGTCAAGACCTGTTTCATCCCTTGCCCCGCCGCGGCCGCAGCGACGGTTTTGCCGGATACGAGGGCGGCCACGCGCAACGCCGCGTCGAGGACGAGGCCCGCCAGCATTTCAAGAATGTAGCTGAGACTCTCAAGGCGCTGATCGACAAGGGTGTGTTTGAAAAATGGATTCTCGCTTGCCAAGACTCGCAACTCTCGATGTTTGAGTCGCAACTTCATCCCTATGCGACCCAGGCTCTGATTGGGCGGTTTCACGCCGATCTCGCACACGCCACTCGCGATGAGCTGCGTACTCATGCACAACAAGCGCTCGAGCAGTGGAAGAACGAACGCCGTCGCGACCTGGTCCATCAGGTCGTCAGCGAAGCACGCAGCCATCGGCGCGGCGTTACTGGGCTGCGTCGCGTGCTCCGGTCTCTAGAACTGGGGGAAGTGCAAACCTTGCTGATCGGCGAAAACCTGCAGGCACATGCCGTCGAATGCTCTGGCTGCGGGCACATCGATGCCCATCTCATCAGCTTCTGTCCCGCATGTGGCCGTGCCACGCAGGCAGTTGTCGATGTCAGCGAGGCCATTCTGCCTTGGGTAGTGCGGCGCGATATTGAGACGTTCTACGTCAAGGACGATCCCGAGTTCGACAAGGTTGGCAATATTGCAGCCTTGCTGCGCTTCCGGTCTGAGAAGGTTCAACCCATTAGCACGTCAGCCGCCGAGCGCCTGCAGAAGGCTGGCGCTGAATATCCGGGGCGTTTACGCCGCTACGCCAGTCGCTAAACTCTGATTTCGTTCGGGACAGTTCCGGTTGTGTCCGGGGCTGTCCCCCTCTGCGAAGTTTATTTACTCCTCTTGTCGAATGAATCCCTGCTGACCTCGTGATATTCTTCCGCGTTCTGCTCTAGACTTCGAGAGATGTGAAAGGGGAAATCGGTGACTTTTTCGCGACGCGATTTCGTGAAGACTTCTGTGATTGGAGCTGTGGCGGCGGGAGTTGGAGTTCCTGCGAGTCCAGACGCACTTGCCACGACCAGCGGCCAAGGACACGCCTCGCAGAGCGATTCGCCCAAACGTCCAATCATCATTTCGGCGAACAATGGCTACGCATACGTCGAAGCGGCATATGCCTTTCTGAAGAGCGGTGGCGATACTCTCGATGCCGCCGTTCGCGTGGTCATGGGTCCGGAAAATGATCCGAACGATGATTCCGTTGGTCTCGGCGGCTTGCCGAATGAAGAAGGAGTGGTCGAACTTGATGCCTGCTGCATGCACGGGCCGACGCGACGTGCAGGATCGGTTGGCGGCGTGCGCAACATCAAGAATGTTTCCATGGTCGCCAAGGCTGTCATGGAGCACACCGGACACGTCATGTTGGTCGGAGAAGGCGCGGAGAGATTTGCCGTGGCTCAGGGGTTTCCACGCGAAAACCTGCTCACCGAGCGCTCTCGCAAGGTCTGGACGCTCTGGAAAGAGACCAACTCCGATCGCGACTGGTGGGGACCCGGTCTAGCCGATCCGCACTGGCAACCTCCGAGCGCAAGACCTCGAGCCACGCTGTTACAGGATCGTTTCAAGGAGTTGCTAGGGCGCGCCGCCAGCGTTGGTATCGAACCGGAGTTCCAACTCGCGGCCGTTCGGCGCGTGCTGTTCCCGCCGACGGGGACCATTCATTGCTCCGCGATGAACGAGAAGGGGGAGATGTCCGGTATCACGACGACGAGCGGCTTAGCATTCAAGTTGCCTGGCCGTTGTGGCGATTCCCCCATTATCGGCGCCGGTTGCTACACCGATCAGGACTTTGGTTCCGCCGGCGCCACCGGCAGCGGGGAAGAGAACATCAAAGTCGCCGGGGCCCACACAATTGTCGAGAACATGCGCCACGGCATGTCTCCGCAAGAGGCAGGCATTGACGCGCTCAAGCGTATCGTCCGCAATTACAACGGAGACATGAACAAGCTGCGCTTTATGGATATGACGTACTACATTCTGCGCAAAGACGGTGCCTACGCTGGAGTGTGCTTATGGGAGGGATATTCGCCAGCGAA
>Ga0335082_10001683_pt1 | contig 23597 bp, 28 predicted proteins | sample Lox_Sample_41_FD_206718 | JGI IMG/M metagenome (GOLD analysis project Ga0335082, IMG submission 206718) | Soil microbial communities from Loxahatchee National Wildlife Refuge, Florida, United States - Lox_Sample_4.1 | ecosystem: Environmental > Terrestrial > Soil > Wetlands | place: USA...
ATAAATGGGGCAGACATCGCTTTGGCAGTGAAAACACTTGGATGGCAAGCTGAGGAAACTATGAATTTGCAAGAGTATGAACGCATTCAGCCGAATGCCACGGTAGATGGCATTCTCTTTAATCTCCCCAATAGTCACTGTGAGTGGCGAGTAAAGACAATGTATACCAAGGAACCGGATACGGTTGCTTGGATTCGTTCCATGCCTGCCGGAGACATTTTCTTCGATATTGGGGCCAATATTGGCCTATATACGATGCTGGCATGGAAACAGGGACTCCGGGTAATGGCTTTCGAGCCCGAAGCCCAGAATTTCTCGGTTTTGATCCGGAATCTGGCGATGAACCGCGTTCCTAAAGAGCTTGCCGTGGCGTTTCCGCTTTGCATTTCGGACGGTGAAACCATCAATACGCTGCGGCTCTCAGATTTGCGCCCCGGCGGTTCGTGTCATTCCTTTGGCTCGGACATGAACTACAAGCGGCAAGAGAAACAATGGGCTTACGAGCAAGGTTCCGTGGCTTTTTCGCTGGATACGCTGGTGTTCGAATGCGGCCTGCCGGTGCCGAATCACGTCAAGATCGACGTGGACGGCTTTGAAGACAAGTGCCTGAAAGGTATGAGTCGCGTTCTCGCGCATCCAAGCCTAAAATCGGTGTTGGTGGAAATGGATTCCGCCAATTCTGACCATATGGGGTGGAAAGATGGACTCGAAAAACTCGGATTCAAAACCGACGACGCTCAGATTGCCGCCGCCAGACGATCAGAAGGGCCATTCGCGGGTATCGGGAACATTATCTTTACGCGGGTCGATGTTCCCGTATCAGAGAGCGTGCAGCCATCTTTGGGGACGGACGTACATCCGGCCCAAGATGGGAAGCTGTCTGAAACAACGACTCTGTAAAAAGTGCGGATTTATGCAATATCTCTAGGAGAGGATCATGGACCCGGTGGAACATGCCATCTACAAATTGCGGAATGCTCAAGTCAACGAATACCCGTATGGACACTTTTTTGTACATGACGTGTTCCCCAAGGACTTCTATCACGATCTGATTAAAGCCCTGCCGGGCAACGAGCACTATGCCCCGCTGCCCGGTGGTTACAGGCATCGCCAAGCCCTGCAATCGCCGATAGAAATGGTCGCCGGGTTTGATTCCGCCTACTTCGCCTCTCAGGTTCTCACGGTTTTCAGCAAGCAATTCTTCACCCGCTATCCGGACCATAACCGGCCTAAATTCCGTCAGGAAATCAGGTTTATCCGCGATGAAGAAGGGTATGCCATTGGTCCGCATACGGATGCGCCATGGAAGGTGGTGAGCCTGCTGTTCTACCTGCCGTCCGAATACCACTACGTGGACCACGGAACCAGCATCTATGTCCCCGAAGACCACAAGAAAACGTGTCCCGGTGGGCCGCACTACCCATTTGAGGGATTCCATGAAGTTTGGCGTGCGCCTTTTGTGCCAAATTCTTGTTTCGGGTTCTTCAAGACCCCAAATTCTTGGCATGGGGTCGAGAAAATCGAGGGGAAGACTGAAAGAAATGTTATGCTCTTCAATATCTTCGAGGAACCGGCGCAGAAATCATGATTGATCGTGAAGAATTCAAGCGCAAGGCCATCAAACGCCTTCATGAATGCCGCGAATTTTGCGGAAAGTGGCATCAGAAGGCGCGGGATGACTACGCTTTTATCGCGGGCGACCAATGGAAGCCGGTAGACGAGAATTTGCTGCGTCAGCAAAGCCGTCCGCATGTCACGTTCAATTATTCCGAGAAAATGATCGACGCCGTGGGCGGCGCGGAAGTCAGTAACCGTCAGGAAGTGGTCTATGCGGCGCGCCAGATGGAAAACGTGCCCCTTGGCGAGATTTGGACGAATGCCGCGCGCTGGGTGCGCGACGAATGCAACGCGGAAGACGAAGAAACAGATGCTTTCCGGGATGCTCTCATTTGCGGAATGGGCTGGATCGAAACCCGCATGGATTACAGCGAAGACAAGGACGGTATGCCGATCCTGAGCCGTATCGATCCGCTGGAAATGTTCTTCGATCCTGCCGCCATCAAACCCTCTCTTGCCGACCGCCGCTACGATTTTCATGGCGCGTGGATGGACAATGACCTGATTGCCGCGCGCTGGCCGAATGCCGTTATTGCCAACACTGATTGGGATTCGGCGGAAGGCGAAGTTACGCATATTCGGCATGGTTTCCGCTATCAGGACGACCAGAACGCTCCCTATCCTGATTTGCGGCGCGTGGATCAGTCCAAGATTTGGTATTACCAATGTGTCGAGATGGAACCGTACTACCGTGTGGAAACCGGTGGTGGTGAAATCGCGGAATTGGAGGAAGACGACTTTCTGTCCATCAAAAAGGCCGTGGATGCGAACGGGCTGAAATACGTTCGCTCTTTCCACAAAGTCTACTACCGGGCATTCTTCGCGGAAGAAACGATGCTGGAATGGGGGCTTTCCCCGTGTCAGGACGGCTTCACACGTAATTGCATCACGGGCAAACGCGACCGCAACAAAAATATGTGGTACGGGCTGACGCGCGTCATGAAAGACCCGCAACGCTGGGCGAACAAGTGGCTGTCGCAGATCATGTACATCATCAACTCGAATGCGAAAGGCGGTCTTATCGCCGAAACCGGCGCATTCGTAGACCCGCGCAAGGCGCAAGAGGAATGGTCTAGCCCTGATTCCGTGACGCTGCTGAATGAAGGCGGCTTGTTGAAGGTCAAGGAAAAGCAAATGACCGCCTATCCTGCCGGGCTTGCGCAACTCATGGAATTCGCGCTGAATTCTCTGCCGCAAGTGACCGGGATCAATTTGGAAGCCCTTGGGCTGGCTAACCGTGACCAAGCCAATGTGCTGGAACAGTCGCGCAAGCAAGCCGCCTATGGGCTGCTCGCGCCGATTTTCGATTCCCTGCATCGCTATCGCAAGCTGGAAGGGAAAATTCTGTTGTGGTTCATCCGGAACTACATCAGCGACGGTCGCCTCATCAAAATCAACGGCACGGGCGAAACCCAATATATGCCGCTGACGAAACTCCCGGATGCGGTGAAATTCGACATTATCGTTGACGACGCACCGACCGCGCCCGACGTGAAACAACGGACGTGGGAAGCTCTCATGCAGATCGTCCCGCCGATGATTAAGGCCGGGATGCCGCTGCCGCCTGATTTGCTGACCTATGCTCCGCTGCCGACTGATTTGATTCAGAAGTGGCAACAATACATGCTGAAAATGCAATCTCAGCAAGTCAATCCGCAAATGGTCCAGCAAATGCAGGAACAAATGCAGAAATTGGAGCAACAGAACCAACAATTGCAATTGCAACTCAAGGACAAGAGTCAGGAACTCCAACTCAAGGCCGTGGAAGTGCAATCCACGCTTGAACTCAAGAAACAGGAAGTCTTGGGTAAGCTCCAATTGCAGGCTGACGCCCATAATCAGGACATGCAATTGCAGCGCGTGACGACTTCGCACAATCTCGCCTTGGCGCAGCAGAAGCAACAGGACGATACCAAAATCAAGGCCGCGACCGCCGGGCTTCAGGGCGGCGATGGCTCTGAAATTAGCCTGAAAATCGAAACGGAAGCCGAATCCATCGTCAAGGCGCTGGAAGGCGTTACCGAATCGTTCGCAGAAGCTCTGAAACAGATCGTTTCCAGCATTAATGCTCCCAAACAGGTAATTCGGGATGCTAACGGTAATATCGTCGGAGTGAAATCACAAAATGGCTAGTTACAAGAAACTTGCAGAGGATCGCGCGCATGAAATTGCCGCGCTTATCGTATCTCATCAGAAAGAGATGGATTCCTTGCGTTCCCAGATCGCCAATATGGCGGATTTGGACCGCATGTGTGAGGCTGTTACGGACGATGAAGCCAAAGCCGTACTCGCCACTTTCGCAGAGCGCGCCCAGAATCGCGCTGAACTGGTTCTTTTGATTCGCGTACTTGCAAGGATTAATCATGTCTGACTTCCAAGAATTGCCGCCGGAATACAAGGAATTTTTCGATACAGGCGTATTGCCTGCATCGCTCGCCCAACAGGCGACGCCTCCCGTGCCCGATGAGCCCCAAACTGTTGACGCACCAACAGGATCGGAAACGACCACAACGAATCCCGCCTCCCCTAGTTCGTTGGATGCGACGCCTCCCGAACCTCAAACTCCGAATATGCCGGATTTGAGCGTATATGAGCGTTTGATTGAAGCGCAGCAAGCGCGTGAAGCGGAATTGCGGCAACAGGTTAAGGCCATGCAGGAGCAAATGGCGAAATTGACCGCTGCTCCCGCGCCTGACCCGACAACCGATCCGCTGGGATATCTGAATCATCAAATGAAGACGATTCAGGACCAGATCAATGCAATGCAGACGCAAACGCAAACGCAGCAGCAAACGCAGCAGCAACAACAGGACGTACAGCAATTCGTGAATACGCTGAACGGCCAGATCGCCGCGTTCAAGTCCACGCATACCGATTACGACGCCGCCTACAAGCATGTGGTGGATATGCGGATGCAGGATTACCGCGATATGGGGCTGACCGACCTGCAAGGCCGTCAAATGCTTGGCAACGAAGAAAGAACGATTGCCATGCAGGCCATGCAGCAAGGAAAGAACCCTGCCGAAGTGGTGTACAAGATGGCGCAGAGAATGGGCTACAAGGCTGCTGCTGCCACGCCGACCGCGACCAAACTGGATACCATCCGGAAAGGTCAAGAAGCCGCCAAAACGGTGGAAGCGGGCGCTCGCGCAACTGCGCCGACCGGGGAAATCACGCGGGAAACGTTGGAGAATGCGTCCGACGCTGAATTGACGAAACTGGTGTCGAACGATTGGGAAAAGATTTTCGGCAAATCCAAGGGCATTTTCGGGTGAATTTAAATGGCTGCTGACGGTTTCGTACAAGTCCCGCCCAATTCCACGGGCGGCAAAGTCGATTGTTCTAGCCTTTCGGTTGCCGGTGCGACCGTTGTCCGGCAACGTGTCGTTATCGGGGATAACGCGCATTCCGCGAACTTTGCGAATGTGACGAATGGCGCGTTGCAAGTCGGCGGCACTCTTGACAACATCAGCGCTACGGTAACGGTTGCTGGCACCGTCACGCTAGGCGCTGGCTCCAACAACATCGGAACCGTTCAAGCGATTTCTGCCCCAGTGGTACTTGCTGCCGGTGCTAACAACATCGGGAAAATTAACAACATCTCGGCCACGGTGGTTGTGTCCGGGACGGTTTCCCTTGGCGCAAGTACCGCCAATATCGGCGTACTCAACAATATCTCTGCCACGGTGACGGTAGCCGGTACGGTGTCGCTTGGCGCAGGCACGGCGAACATTGGTTCCATCAACAATATCTCCGCTCCCGTGGTGTTGGCGGCGGGAACCAACAACATCGGGACCATCAACAACATCTCCGCAAGCGTGACCGTCCAAGGTCATGTGACGGTAGATGCGATTTCCGCGACGGCGACATGCGTCATCGGCGGTTTTCTTGATCCCAGCGGTAACCAGAGGAATTTGGTAGATAGCGCCAATCTGGCCCTAAAAGTCAACGTTGTGGCTGGTGGTGCTGGCGGTGGGATCGTCACGGGTCCGCACAACCAAGGCGTCTCTGTCACGGCTGGCGATAGCCCGGTACTCGTTGGGGGTACTGACGGCACGAATGCCCGGATGGTCAAGGTTGATTCGAACGGCAACCTGTACATCAACAACATCTCCGCGACGGTCACGGTAGCGGGGAATCTGAGCATTGGCGGGACAGTCGGCGGAACGTCCGCGACGGCTGGCAGTAGCTTTACGCTCATCGGCGGAACCGATGGTTCGCTTGCTCGCGCCATCAAGACCGATGCCAATGGAAACCTCGTCATCAACAACATTTCGGCGACCGTAACGGTCGCCGGAAATCTGACGGTCGGCGGCACGACCGGCGCGACCTCCTATACGGCGGGTAGCAGCTTTACCATGATCGGCGGGATGGACGGCTCTCTGGCCCGTGGGCTTCTCATGGACTCGTCGGGCCATGCCATCATTTCCGGTACGGTCGCCCTTGCTGGCGGTTCCAACAACATCGGGACCATCAACAATATTTCGGCTGGTGTCGTGCTGGCTGCTGGCTCTGCGAATATCGGCACGATCAATAACATCAGCGCAAACGTCACGGTTCAAGGCACTGTTTCGCTGGGTGCTGGCACGGCCAACATCGGAACGATCAACAACATCTCTGCTGCCGTTTCTCTTGCCGCTGGTTCCAATAACATTGGCTCCATCAACAACATTTCGGCAAACGTCAACGTGGTATTGCAGGCTGGAACCGCGAATATCGGCTCCATCAACAATATCAGCGCGGCTGTCGTTGTTGCAGGTCAAGTTGCGGCGGGCGCATCCATTACGGCTGGTAATAGTCCGGTATTGATGGGGGGTCGTGTAAAGCTGTCGGCTTCTACGACTGCCGCTGCTAAGGATTGCCAGTGGACATGGATGGATAAAGCCGGGCGCATGATTGTCCAGCTTAACCATCCGAGTTTGGCCCCTTCTGCATCGCACGGTCCTAAGACCGTGACGATTTCCACGTCGGCATCCGTGGCGCTGATTGCCGCGCCGGGTTCTGGTTTGGTAGCGTATGTAGATTCCATCATGGTAACGAATGGAAGTGCTACACTTACGCGAGCGGATATCTACGAGGCTTCCGGGACTGCTACGCCCGTAGTAGCTGGTTATCTCGCAGCAAGTGGCGGCGGTTTTGTGAATAAGTTTGATCCGCCGTGGCGCGTTTCTGCGAATACCGCGCTTAACGCCCGTGTGAAACCAAACGTCTCAAAGTGTCTTTTTGTGATTCATTTCCACGTCGGCGTGGATTAATGGAGGCTGAAATGGCTGCGAAGATCAACAAGACCGTCAAGATTTCGTTGCGTGACGGTTCGAACGTCAAGAATCAAATGTCCCCCGATAACCCGTGGCATGGCGGCGCAAGCGCCAAGGGCATGGGTGAAGTGGACGGCGTGAAGCGTCGCGGTGGTCCGTCGCCGGATACCGGCAAGGGCTACGGCACGGCTCGCGGTATTGGCGGCGGCACAAAGGCGACTGACGGTCGCAAGTCGGGCCAAGATTCTGACGATGGTGAATAATCATGGCCGAAACCAAGAATGGGGGAGGCGGTGACGGCAAGGTGACAAACCGTGCCGGTAACGTCTTCTCTTTCCAAGCTAATACCGGGAAAGTGCTAAAGGATGGCTCCGATTCGAGTCTTCCGATTACGCCAGCGACGGAATTGCGATACAAGGATGCCGTGGTATATGCCAAAGCCCATTCCGGCGCTTGGTATTCCTATACGGGGTCGGCTTGGGTTTCTAGCAAAAACCCGATGGGGATGTGAAATGGCTTACGGTAGCGGAAATCGCCCGAAGGGAAGTCCTGAGCCAAAGGGCAAGAAAACGCCCAATGCTCCAGTCCGGGCAAAGAAACAGGCCAAGGTAGGCAATCCGGGCAAGGATAACGACGGCTCGCGTAACCGTTATGCGAAAGGTCTGCTGTCGGGGAAAAGCCGTGGCTAAACTTACGAGCAAGACTCGGGCAAAGATTCCCGCCAAAAAGTTTGCTAACCCGAAAGAGCGCCGCTTCCCTCTGGAAGACAAGGCGCATATTCGCGCGGCTGAATCCTACAAGCGTTTTGCTTCTCCTGCTGAGAAGCAAAAGATCGATGCCGCTGCCAACAAGGCATTCGGCAAGAAGGGCAAATGATGGCGAAGAAAATGACACTTCCGCAAGCGGAACGGAAGTATGAGAAGTCGGCGGCTGACCGCAAAGCCGATATTGCTGGCGCTAAAAAGCTCATGCGCCAAACCAACAAGCCCATGAGAAAGACCGCTGGCCGGGGGCGATAATGCCACTCGAAAAAGGAAAGTCGCGTAAAGCCTTTAGCGACAACGTGAAGACCGAAATCGCGGCTGGCAAGCCCCAGAAACAGGCGGTTGCCATTGCCTATTCGGAAGCTGGCGAGAAGAAGCGCAAACCTGCAAAGAGGAAAACAAAATGATTCTCTTCCCCGAAGCCGATTTCGCTCCGGGTGATTACGAGAGTCAGATTGTAGATATCCCGAACGATGTAACCCGACTGACCGCGTATGCGACGCGGGTCGGCTGGTCGGGGGATGACAATTGCCTAGAATTGGACCTGTACGCGAATCACCACATTCGCGGGAAATGGTATTTGCTCGTCGGATTCAAGGCTGACGGCTCCATAGATGCTCCCGTTTCTTCCGTGGGCCGTAAAATCAAGATGTATGGGCCACGGCAATTTCAGGTGAAATTCCGTGTCTTGCGCCCTATTAGGATGGAAATCGGCGTGGAGATGGAGACATGAGCATCGCATTCGACAATGCTTCCTCTGCCAAGGGCGCTGCTGTAGCTACGATCAAATGGATTCATACCGCGCAGGCTAACGTCGTCGCGGTTATGGCGCTCTACAGTCCGGGCGCGAACAGCGCATCCTCTGCCGGGCTAAATAACGTCGCCATGACCAAGATGGGGATCGTAAAGCGGACAAGTGGCGCGCAGTGGATGACGATTTATACCGGTAGCGCCACATCTGCCGGGAACCTTAGCTGTAGTGCCACGCTTGGGGGTTCCGACACATGGCCGGTCGGGATGGTGACATATACCGGCGCAGCGGATAACGCATTCGGAACCGGACTCAGCACGCAAACGGCATCCGGGGCGACAAACGTCAACCTGTCTGTTTCTACTCAGGCTGGACAGACTGTCGTAACATTTATGGCGATGAGTGTGGCGGCTTCTGCCGTGGCATCCAATGGAACGCAACGGCTGAATGTCAGTTCTGGATCGTCTTATACCCTCTTCGGATGGGATTTGCCGTCAGGCGGTAATACCACGTCATTCTCTGTTTCTCTGGCGGCGGCGTCGGTGGTATTGGCCGGTCTGGGTATTTCCGCGAGTGCTGTATCAGTAAGCTCGCCTCCTGCAATCGTTCCTTATTCTCTGCGTCTTCTGGGTGTGGGGCTGTAAATGCTGCTCGCTCTCTGGTCAGACTTCTGGAATCCGGCTGATTGGGTACAGGGTGTTACTCCGCCGCCCGTTACCGCTCCGCAATCTCCTACAAATGCCGGTCACGGGCCGATGTGGAAGGAGAAAGAGTATCGGCGCGCGGATGAAGAATATTGGGAAGCCAGAGAACAATCCCTGAAAGCGCATATCCCGATCACGGTTTCCGAAGTGGTCGAAAAGCAATATCCGGAGATTGTTCCGATGGTTGCCGCGCACAATGAAATGGTTGCGCGTCTTCCGAAGCTGCCGGATATCGAGTCTCTGAACCGGGTTTCCACGGAAATTACCAAGCTGTCATTGCAAATTTCCAGATTACGTGTAAAATCCGACGAAGATGCGCTTTTGGCGCTTCTTCTCTAGCGTTCATCCCGTGATGGGGTGAATAGCACCTTAGCCGTGATGGCCGATGATTTCCCCGCGTGAGGGGGAGATTTTCTATCGGAGTTTCATCATGGCAACAACCTCGTTTGCGACCGGGGACAACCTAGCCGTCAAACTGTGGTCGAAAAAGATTGCTGTCGAGGCCCTTAAACAAACTTGGTGTTACAAGTTTATGGGGTCGGATGACAACAGTGTCATCCAAATCTTTGACGACACGCAGAAATCGGCTGGCGACCGGATTCGTATTCCTCTCCGCCGCCTGTTGGCAGGTAACGGTGTTCTCGGCGATCAAACGCTGGAAGGCAACGAAGAACGCATCAACTACTACTCGGATGATGTGTACATCAACCAACTTCGTTGGGCTGTCCGCGAAGGTGGTAAGTTCACTCGCCAATTGGTCCCGTTCGATATCCGCGAACATGCTCGCGCCAGTCTGCAAGATTGGTGGGCTGACCGGATTGATTACTGGTTCATGAACCAGATCGCCGGTAACACGGTTCAAACGGACGTGCGTTTCACTGGCCTGCAATCTGCGATTGCTCCGGATACGGACCATATCGTCTATGCTGGCGGCGCGACGACCGACCAATCGCTTTCGGCATCGGCGACTTATCGCTTTACCCTGACGCTCATTGACGTGTGCGTGGAAAAGGCGAAGTCCCTGCAAGTGCCGATCCGCCCGATCATGATTAACGGCGAAGAAAAGTATGTGATGTTCCTGCACCACTATCAGGTGACGGACTTGCGTACCAACACCAACACGGGCCAATGGTTCGATATCCAGAAAGCGGCTATGCAGGGCGGTAACGTCACGCAGAACCCGATCTATACGGGTGCCATCGGCGAGTACAACGGCGTGATTATGCACGCTTCCAACCGTCTCCCGGCTTTCTCGGCGGGTAACGCACTGTCGGCTGACGGCGGTCGCATCGCGGCATTCTGCGGCGCGCAAGCGGTCGGCATGGCATTTGGACGCGACAACGGGCCAGAGCGGTTCAATTGGGTCGAAGACTACTTCGATTATGAAAACCAGTTCGGTGTGGCTGCGGGCTGTATCGCAGGCATGAAGAAGCTGGTCTTCAACGGATCGGACTTCGCTACGATCAACGTGCGTACTTGGGCGCAAGCTCATACGACCAGCTAATAGGAGGCTGACATGGCTACTTATACGGCTACGGCGGCGCAAACGAACGCATCGGGGTTCTTCCTCCACCCGCCGAAGTACAACGAGAAAGGTGTGCAAGCGATGAGCGTGCAATTCACCTTTACCACTTCACAATCGGCTGGCGACGTTATCCAGATGATTCCTGTCATGAAGGGGACTCAGGTCCACGACGTGATGGTTTCCACGTCCGGCTTTACTGGCGGGCTGGCTACCCTTGGGATCGGGGATGGCAATTCCACCAAACGATTCGGTTCTGCAAGCGTTTCCGCAGCGAATAGCATTCGTCCTACGCAATTCACAATCGGTTATAGCTATTCGGCGGATGACACGATTGATATCCTGTTCGATGCGGTTTCTACCGCAACGGCCACGGGTACGGTGCGGCTGACGGTGTTTTTCTCGTTCGATCAGGCGCAAGACGGCAACTCGTAAGATTCCCTCTGCAAGTGCTTGGCCCCGCTTCGGCGGGGCTTTTTTATGTCAGTGATATACTGAAACCTGCAAAATCTGCACATCGGGAGAAAACATGCAGGTCGAAATGCACTTGCGGGATGCAGGCAACAACAAGCTACTTGGCATTGAAACCAAGGCGGCAAAACCGGCCAACCGTTTCTACGAAGCCGTGAATCTGGATCAGGCCGGGAAACTGAAAGAGGCGGAAGCCATCTACTTGGAAGTCCTAAGCTCCCATTTTGGGAATACAGCAGCAATCGCCGCGCTGGGGATGAATTACGCCGTACAGGAAAAACATGGCATTGCTAATGCCCTTCTCTCCCATGCCTTCAACAACGTGGACAATCTCGAAAAGGATTTGAGGGAATTGGGGATCGGCCTTGAAGAAACCGGCAAGGGCGGTCGGGAGCGTTTCCTGAAAATGAAGCGATCCGAACTCATGAATGCCATCGGTACGACATGGAAGCATGAGAACAAGATCGACAAGGCGCGCTATTGGTTTGAGCGAGCCAAGACTACCTTTGGCGAGCCGTCTGCTGACATTGAAAACAATCTGGCGACCCTGTACATCAACGAGGGTAAGCCTAGTCAGGCGATGACGCACCTGACGGAAGCCATCCGGATCGACCCCACGCACGCACAAGCGCGATGGAACCGCTCGCTGGCGAACCTAGAGCTAGGGAACTACGCGGAAGGGTTCGATGAATACGGCTGGGGCAAGCGCGCGAAAGTCCGCTTGGACCGGGAATATGCCCTTCACCAAATCCCGGAATGGGATGGCTCTCCGGGAAAGACGATCATCGTTTATGGTGAGCAAGGCATCGGTGATGAAATCATGTTCGCGTCCTGCCTGCCGGACCTGATTGCGATCAGCAAGCAGGTCGTGTTTGATTGCCACAAGAAACTGCATCGTCTGTTCTGCCATTCGTTCCCGTCCATCGATATCTACGGCACGCGCGAAGACGAAAACCTCATGTGGCCGATCAAACCGGATCGGACGAATCGTTATCCGTTTGATGCCAAGGTCGCCATCGGTGATTTGCCGAAATACTTTCGCCGTCACTTGGATTCGTTTCCCGGCAAGCCTTACATTACCCCGTCAACGGAAGCGCAATTGCGCTGGGCGCAACGGCTGGATGAGATGTTCGGACGCGGTGACAAGAAACCGGTGATTGGCATTAACTGGATCGGGGGCCACAAGAAAACCCGCGTGGAAGTAAGAAGCCTGCAATTGGAACAATTGCTTCCCATCTTGAAACAGGATGCTCATTTCGTCTCCCTGCAATACACCCCTTGCGAAGACGAGATTTTCCAATTCGAGCAAAAGCATGGTATCCAAATTCACCATTGGCCCGAAGCTGCTTATAACGAGCACTATGACGAAACCGCAGGACTTGTCGCTAACCTTGACCTCATTATCACTTGCTGTTCCTCCGTGGTGCATCTCGCAGGCTCAATGGGTGTTCCGTGCTGGGTTGCCACTCCGAGTCGCCCGGCGTGGCGATACCGTCTTGATCTTGATTACATGCCGTGGTACGGAAAAACCGTAACCCTGTTCCGGCAAGCGCCTGACACCGTGGAATGGGCCCCAGTAGTCAACGAAATCGCCGCATCCTTTGCGGAAATGTTGGAGTAGATCATGAAATGGCTGCTGTCTCTTCTCTTGCTCGCCGCGTGCGCTTCTGTACCGCCCCAACAGACGGCACGCAATTCGGTTGTTTATGTGGCGACGGATACGGGACACGGCTCTGGTGTCGTCATTAATGAGAAGTGCGCGCTAACTGCGGCGCACGTCTTGGACGGTGCCAAGGAATTTATCTTGATGGGGGAGGATGATGCGCCGCATATCGCAGCAATTGCGGCGGTAGATACCGACAAGGATATCGGAGTAGTGTGTGCTGCCAAATCCCTTAACGCGCCGCCCGTGCAAATGGTTGACAAGATGCCGCCAGATTGGACGCCTGTCTTTACCATCGGATTCCCGATCGATAAGAAGTGGATTCTGACGGAAGGGCGATATCAGGGCGATTCCACCACGACGACGCCGGTCGCACCGGGCAGTAGCGGCGGCGGCGTGTTCACGGAAGACGGCAAATATGTGGGGTTCATCGATGCCTTGGCTCTCTATTCATCTCCTGTTGGCGTCTTGGACTTTCCTCATCTGGCGACAATCATTCCCGTTACTGACATTCGGACCTTTCTGGATGCCAACCACATCACCTACAGAGGATAACGATGCTTTTCACGCCCCAATACGCAGCATTGCAACAAGAACTTCATAGCCGTGGCAATTACGGTGTGAGCGGCCATAAGCACGCCGATCACATTATCCAGCTTACCCAGAATCTCGGAACGCGGGACGTGCTGGATTACGGCGCAGGACAATGCACGCTTTCCAAGGCGCTCCCTTTTGCGATCACGAATTACGATCCGTTTATCATGGGCTTGGAGAAAGAACCGGAACCGCATGATATCGTCGTGTGTTCGGATATGTTTGAACATATCGAACCGGAATGTCTGGGTGCCGTGCTAATCCATATTCGCAGCAAGACCATGAAAGCCTTGTTTGTGGACGTGGCAACGCGCCCGGCAAACAAGGTATTGGCCGATGGCCGGAACGCTCATTTGATTCAGGAGTCGCCAGAATGGTGGCTTTCACGCACAAGCAGCTTGTTCGACGTGCAATCCTTGCAAACCTATCAAGGGGGCTTTATCGCAATCTTTTCGCCGAAGGAAGTAAAATGACTCCGCTGAAAATCGCCATCGGCTACGATCCGCGAGAAGCGGTCGCCTATCACGTCCTATGCCATTCAATTATGTCGCGGGCCTCCGGTCCGGTCCAATTCATCCCCATCAGCCTATCGACATTGAAAGGGATTTACGCTCGCCCGCGAGATACCCGGCAATCGACGGACTTTACCTACGCCCGATTCCTTACTCCATATCTTGCTGGGCCGGGGACTTCAATATTCCTAGACTCGGACATGCTGTGTTTATGCGACATTTACGAATTAGTCGAGAAAGCGTCCGAAGATCGTTTCTCCGATGTTTTGGTGGTAAAGCACGATTACACACCGAAATCCGGAAACAAGTTTCTGAATCAGGTGCAAACCACGTACCCGATGAAAAACTGGTCAAGCCTCATGGTCTTCAACGGGCATCGGATGGCCGTAAAGAACCTGACGCCGGAATACGTCAACAAGGCAAGCCCGATGGACCTGCATCAGTTCAAATGGGCGGGGGCCGTAGGCGCAATCCCGCCTGAATACAACCATCTCGTCGGCGAGTACGAACCGCGTAAGGATGCTAAAATCGTGCACTATACGCTAGGGTCGCCCTGTTTCCGTTCCTATCAAGAATGCGAATACGCTCAGGAGTGGTTTGAGGAATTAGGAAGGATGACGCATTGCGATGACCCGATTTTGGAGCTAATCCAATGCCAACCTACCTCAGCATCCAGCAAAACGTAGCGGACATTCTGAACCGCTCGGATTACACTTCCCAGATTAAATTGGGGATCATTGCCACAATCCGGGCCTACGAGAAGCAACGGTTCTGGTTCAACGAAACGGTAACGGCTCTGACATGCACGCCTAATAGCGAGCTACTGGCCGTTCCCGCCGACCATCTCGAAACCGACCGGATGGAAATCGTCATCCAGTCGGCGGACGTGCCGATGATTAACGTCCCATTTTCGGAAGTCCGCTACATCAACATCAACGAATCTCTGGGCCTGCCGATGCGCTGGTGCCAGTACGGCGTCAACTTCCACTTGGCGAACGTGCCGGATTCGGCCTATACGATCCTCTGCTACTACATGCAGAAACTTCCGGAACTTTCCGCCGATGCCGATACCAACGATTGGCTGTCGTGCGCGGAAGACGTGGTGATGTACGGCGCAGCCAAGTTTGTGGCAAAGACTTACATGCGGGATTTGCAGGCCGGGGCGATTTTCTCGGCCATGCAGAAGTCCTATGCAGACGAACAGTTGTTCAAACTGCGCGACCAGAAATTCCAAGTGCGCCTCCGTCAGACGAGATTCTAAATGTTCATCCCTGTCGCCGAATGGTTGCCTGACCAACCGTCCTACAACAATCCGGGCGGCAACCGCGCATTCAACGTCATTCCCGGTCAGGCGTGGTATGAGCCTATGCCGTCGCTCGTTGTGAAGGCAACCGGCTCTACGGGCCGTATGCTCAACTTCATCAACGCCCGCGACAATGCCAACAACAACTACACCTATTGCGGTGACGTGTCGGCGCTGTACGTACAAACGGGCGGCTCCCTGACTGCCGTAACCAAGGTTTCGGCTACTTACGCGGTCGCCAATAGCGATAGCTGGGAATTCGTACAGTGGGGGCAGACAGTCCTAGCTACAAACGGCACGGACCCTATCCAGCAAATCTCCCTCGGCGCTGCCAACTTCGTGGATTTGGCCGGGTCGCCGCCCAAGGCGCGACACTTGGCCGTGATTCAGAACTTTGTCGTGACGGGGAACATCTCGGATTCGGCGACGAACGTACAGCGCGTGCGGTGGTCTGCGCTCAACAATGCCGGATCGTGGACGCCTGACCCTGCCACGCTGGCAGACTTTCAGGACTTGCCGGGAGACGGCGGCTGGATTCAGAAAATCGTGGGCGGTGAGCAAGGCGGCTACATTTTCCAAGAGCGCGCCATCTACCAAATGAACTTTGTTGGCTCTCCGCTGATTTTCCAGTTCAACAAAATCCAGTACAACATCGGCGCTTATGCCCCGCAAGGCGTCGTCAACTACGAAAATCTGGTGTATTTCCTGTCGGCGGATGGCTTCTACAAATTCGATGGCACGAATATCACGCCTATCGGGCGAAGCAAGGTCGATAACACGTTCTTCACGGATTTGGATACCACGCACACGAACAATATCCGCGCGGCGGTGTGGCCGAAGCACAAGATCGTGTGCTGGGCTTATCCGGGTGTCGGGAACAATAGCGGCAAGCCGAACCACATCCTGATTTATTCGTGGGCCTACGATCGGTGGAGTCGCATCGATATCCCGACTACGCTGGATAACGGCGCGGTGGAATGCCTTGGCCTGTCTGCCGTGCCGGGAGTGACGCTGGAACAGTTGGATGCGTATTGCGGAAGCAATATCGATTCGCTGGTTATCTCGCTGGATGACCGCTCTTGGACGGGCGGTGAATTGGTATTCACGGCATTCGTAAAAGGTTCCCTGTATTATTTCAATGGCAATTCCATGTCTGCGGACGTGGAAACCACGGAAATGAACCCGATGCAGAACCTTTACCAAGTCCAGTTGAACCAAGGAAACGACAACGTTAAGTACCTATGTCAGCTTAACGAAGTGTACCCAATTCTGGATGGCCCAAGTGCCGATGCTCAGACGGTGCAAATCGCCAGTCGCAGGCAAATCACGGACGCCGTGAGTTACGGGCCGTCCATTGCAACCAATTCCGCTGGCTTCTGTCAGTCGCGGATCACGAACCGGTTTTTCCGCTTCCGTGTCAAAACGGACGGAAGCAATTACAACTTTTTACAAGGCGTGGATATCAATTTTGTCCCTGCCGGTCTTCGATAGGGTGATGAAATGGCACTGCGCGATTGGTCCACCACTCCCGGTAGCAACGCAAACGTCGGCTCTATCAATTGGGCGGAAGGGCAAGCCCCTTCCACCGTCAACGATAGCGCCCGGCAAATGATGGCAGACGTGGCGGATTGGACGACAAACGGTCCTGAGTGGTATCCGCGCGATTCCGCGACCTACGCGAGCGGAACTACCTTTACCGTGCCGGGCAACCAGACGGCGGCCTATACGGCAGGCCGCCGCGTATGGGCGGCGGTGACTGCCGGGAACGTCTATGGTTCCGTGGTGTCCGCAACCTACGGCACGAATACGACCGTCACTGTTGTCTGCGATTCAGGTTCTCTGGATTCGGGCCTGTCGTCTCTGCGCATCGGGCCGCAAGCCACGAATACCTCTTTCCCGACCAACACCAACCAAGGGTTTAACGTCCTGACGTGCGGCTCTCTATCCGTCAGCGCGGGTGCTACTGTAGCAACTCTGGCGGCGACGACTGCCGCCATCGGCGTGGCAAACGTGGGTTCCATGTCTATCAGCGCGGCTCTGGTGGTCACGGGGCTGGGTACGCTGGCCGGTGGTCTGCACGTAGACGGCGCGCTCTCTCTGAGTGCTGGCGTGGCAACACCTCTCATCATCAACAGTAACCAAGCTGCTGCCGGGATCAAATTCAGTTCCAGCACCGGAACCAAACTTGCCCGCGTGAATGGCGCGAACTTCGAATTCGTAGCGAGTGCTGGCTCTACCGTTCTTCTATCTCTGGATGATTCCGGGAACCTAACGGCGACTGCCAACATCACGGCTTACTCGGATGAGAATCTGAAAGAGGATTGGAGAAGCCTGCCGGATGACTTCGTGGAGCAACTTGCCGCGATCCGGCGCAGCGGTACGTACTCCCGCATCGATACCGGTGCGCGAGCGGTAGGCGTCGGCGCGCAATCGCTTATGAATATCCTTCCGGAAGCTGTCCTGAATGGCGGCGCGCACCTGTCGGTTGCCTACGGACAAGCCGCCCTTGTGGCATGCGTGGCGCTCTGCCGCCGCGTGCTGGCACTGGAAGCCAGAATTGCTGAATTGGAGAATAAATAATGGCTCTCCCGGCAAGCGGTGCTATTTCCATGTCGCAGGTAGCGACGGAAATCGGCGTCTCCCAAACTGGCTTGTCCATGAATCATGCGTGGATTCGTGCGCTGGCTAATGAATTTTCAGGTGCAGTGGATATGAACTCCCTGCACGGCCAAGTCGGAACGCTTACCGGGAATTATGCCATTACGGGTGGCCCAAGCGGGTTAATTACCGTGAATGCCGGATTTATCCACGGAACGCTGGGGAGCGTCGGGCAAAACCAATTCGGGTTTATGACACTTTCCTTTAACGGCAACGGGATTAGTTATACGGGGAATATAAAAGTCACGAATAACACGTCTGCGACAAGCGGCGTATTGAGTTGGGTCAACTCAACCACATGGCAAGCAACGGTAAGCACATTCGTCATGCAAGCCAGAATCGGCGATACCGATAACTTTACCTTCACTTTCAGCAACTAAAAAATGTACTATAACATCAGAGGAATTCCGGCTGATATGATCCCGGACCTTTGGCGCTTTGCAGAGCCATATATAAAACGAGCCTTGGATCATACATTCGGGGAACTTTCGGTGGATGACCTCCGCGCATTATGCCTAAGCCGTGACGGGCAATTGTGGATGATGCAGAAGGAAGACCGTATTATTGGCGCTGGCATCACCATGATCGTCGTCTACCCGCAAATGAAGGTTTGCCGCGTGGTGACGATGGCGGGTTCGGAGTTTGATGAGTGGAAGAACATGGTTTATGCCCATATTGAGTTATGGGCGGAAGCGCAAGGTTGTGATGGCATGGAAGCCTATGTAAGAAAGGGCTTCGTGCCGAAGCTGCTGGAAATTGGATTCAAGCATCGGTATTCAGTGGTTCATAAGTCTTTCAAGGACGGCTAAAATGGCTATCTCTGCGAATGCGGGTTCTCTAACCCCGACATTCCAGCAAGACGAAGTACGGCATCGCCGACGCATTGCGGCGTGGGCGAACGCTGTCAACGCGGGCCATATCCAGAATACGGGTGTAACGACGCTGGGGACTTCCACGGCGACGACGGTGGTAACGGATTCTCGTGTTGGGAATACGAGTTTCATCGGGCTTATGCCTGTCACTGCTGACGCATCAGCAGCGGGGGCATACGTCTCATCCCAATCCAAGGGAGCGTTCACGATCACGCATCCGAATAATTCCCAGAATGACCGGACATTCCGGTACTGCATTCTGGGGCAGTAAGGAGAAAGGCCATGAGTGGCGGCGGCGGCGGCGGTAACACTAATACCATCCAGCAAGCGGACCCTTGGTCGGGTATCCAGCCGTCCCTTTCCGCTCTGTATGGCAACCTGACGGGCGCATATAACGCTGGTCAGCTAAACCCGTACCAGAATACCGGGCAGGTCGCTCCGTGGTCGCCCGCGATGAATGCGGGCTATGCCACGGCGATGGGCGGCGCAAATCAGGCAAGCGCGCTGACTTCACAATTGGCCGGGGGCAACTTCTCCAACAACGTCGGCGGTCAAGTCCTGTCCGGGATTGCGCAAGGCAATACGGCTGGCGATCAGTCGCTGGGGCAAATGCTGAATGGCAATATCTCCCAGCTTGCCGGGGGCAACTTCACCAGCAACCCCGCTGCCAGTACGCTGGCGCAGACGGCGAACGGCAACTTCCTGAATGCCAATAACCCGCAAGTCCAAGGGCTGTTGGCGGCGGAAGCGCAACCGGTTACGCAGCAGTTCACGAATAGCGTGATGCCCGGCATCATGTCGGCCTTCGCAAGCGGTGGTCGGCTGGGTAGTGACGCCAATATGAACGCGCTGCAAATGGCGTCCAACTCTCTGGGGACCACGCTCAACAATCTGGCCCAATCCACGATTGGCCAGAACTACATGAACGAGCGGAACAACCAGCTTTCGGCTGCAAACCAGTTGCTTGGCACGCAGACGAGCGCCGGGAATCTGCTGAATACCGCTGCCACGGGATTGAACTACGGCCAGCAACAGGCCGGTAACTCGCTGGCGAACCTGCAAGGCTCCGCGCTCAGTAGCCTGCCTACCATGTCGTCGGCCCCGATGACGGCGGCAAGTACGCAACAGGATTACTTGCAAAACATCTTGAATTCGCAGATCGCGCAGCAGAATTACGTGAACCAAATGCCGCTCATGGGACTGGAAAACCTGTCGGGCCTGCTGCAAAACGGTATGACGCTGACGGGTTCCACGTCGAGCGGAACCAGCAACATCAACTCTAACCCGTTCGGTTCGGCTATCGGCGGCGCTGCACTCGGCGCGGGGATCGGCTCCATCATTCCGGGTGTGGGTACAGCAATCGGCGCTGGGCTCGGTGGGCTCGGCGGTCTGTTGTCGGGCATTTTCTAAGGTGATGCTATGGACTTCTCTTCTCTGGCATCACTCTTTAACAACGGCGGATCGTCGTCTCCGTTTCTAAGTAATCTCATGCAGCTTTTCCAGCAACCGGGCGCTACGTCCGGGCTTATGTCTGGGAATATGGGTTCGTCCCTCGGAAATGCGCCCGCTGGGCTGTTTAGCGGTACTAACCCGACTGCGGCGATGACAAGTTATGGGCCGATGGGCGGCGGTATCTCCGGACAGGCGAATGGCCAGCAATTGCCGACGTTCTCTCTTAGCGGGCAGGCTCCGGGCTGGATGCCTAACCAATCGCAAGGTATGCCTGCCGGACTCATGCAGGCATTCCAAGGAATTCAAGGACAGAACCAACAGAATCAGCAGCAGATTCAAAACTCGCTGAATATGCAGCAGCAGCAAGCCCTACAATATCAGCAGCAATTGCGGCAACGGATGGCTATGCTGGGGAACCGAAATGGATATTGATTTTGCATCTCTCTTGTCGAACCCGCTATTCACGGTGGGCGCGGGTCTTCTCGGAGACAAGGGGAATAATGTCGCCCAAAATATCGCGGCTGGATTGCAAAACGCCCAGACGGCTCAAACCAATCCGATCCAGAAGCAAATTCTCTCCATGCAAGCCGAACGGCTTCGCAATGCGATGAATTTCAATCCGGCCGATTATTTGCAGACAACTCCGAATCCGGAAGGAACGAACGCATCCCTCCAAGCCGCGCAAAACCAACTCCCGGCGCAAATGCCTGCCGGTATCGGTGGTCCTATCGGCGGTCAAACTGCACTGCCCGGCGCAAACCCGAACCAGATCGCGCTAAATCCGGCTCCCGGCATCCAGACTAACCAATTGGATTTGCCTGCCATGATTTCGGCGGGCATCCATGCTGGTCTGCCTGCCGGTGAATTGCAACAAATCTGGCAGACGATGGACCCGATGACGGCGGCGCGCTATCAGATCATGATCGCGGCCAACAAGCCGGAAGTGGTTGCCCCGCAAGCCAAACTTATGACGTATGCCGATACCCTGAATGGTGGGGGCGGCGGCGCGTCCAATGACAATCCGACTCCGGAAAGCGATCTTGGTCAGCTTATGGCGCTGAATAATGCGCGCGATGCTGCTATCAAATCCGGCAATACCACGCTGGCGAATCAGTTGCAGACTGCTATCGACAAGCGCACTGGCGCATTCGAGCAAGGTCTGACGACGGATATTCAACCGGTGGTAGATGCTATCGGGCATTACAACCAAGCGCCTCTTACCGGGAATGCAATGCGCGATCCGCGCGCCCAGAAAATCATGGCGCAGGTTGCCAAGCAATATCCGCAATACAACGCCCAGAACTACGCGGCTTCGCAAGCGGCTTCGGAATCGTTTGCCGGTGGTCCGCTGGGGGATCGTTCGCGCGTGCTTAACGTGGCAATCAACCATTTGGATACGCTGAAAGACGTAGCGGCGGCGCTGGGTAACAAGGATATGAAAGCCTACAACGCGGCGCGTCAGGAAATCCTCACGCAAGGCGGTAGCAATATCCCGACCAACTTTGACACGGTGCATCAGATCGTGGCGAACGAAGTCATCAAAGCCGTCAGCAATTCGGGAACCGGTACGCAATCGGAACGCGATGAATTGAAGGACAACATCTCGAAAGCCAGTTCGTTTCAACAGTTGGCCGGGTCTATCGATCAGGCTCAAAAGCTGTTGGGCGGGCAACTTAACGGCTTGGCGACGCAGTACAAGGGCGCAACGATGGGCCGCACGGACTTTGCGGATCGTTACCTGACGCCCCGCACTCAGCAAGTGCTGGGTACGGGTACGTCCGCTGCCGCTCCCAAGATTGACCCGCAAGCGGCTCTTGCGGAATTGCGTCGTCGTGGAGCGATCAAGTAATGGACCTGTCGAACGTTCCGACCGATCAGTTGTTTGCGGCTCTGCCGCCGACGCCCGCTAACTTCGCCGCTCGCTATGGTGATGTGGCGGCGCTCGCGGGTAATCAGTTGGGAATCGATCCGAAAATCATTCTGGGCCAGTGGGGGCAGGAAACCGGATGGGGCAAGTCCATCATTCCGGGGACGAACAACCTTGGCAATATCAAGGCTCCGAATGGCAATGGTGTAATGGCAACCGACAACGCCACGGGTAGCCGTGACGCCTATCAAGCCTTTCAGTCGCCTCAAGACTTCGCCAATGCCTATGTCCATCTCGTACAGTCGCGCTACCCTAATGCGGTCGGCGCGGGCAGTGATGTGAATGCTTTTACGCGTGGGCTGCAAGGCTATGCTCAGGACCGTGCTTATCCGGTGAAGGTCGCTGCTGCTGCTAAATCCATTCCGGAACGCATCCTGAATGCGATCATCCCGTCCGTACAAGCGCAGGAAGCCCCGAGCGGTCCCGATCTTTCCAAGGCATCGGAAGCGGACTTGCGTGCTGCCGCTGGCCTGCCTGCCACTGGCGATCTGTCGCAAATGTCAGAAGCCGATTTGCGGGCCGCTGCCGGGTTGCCGCCTGCTGCGGCTACTCCTGCTCAACCGCCCGCGCCACCTATGCCGTTGGCTCAACAGCTTGCACGTCAGCTGGGGTTGACTGCACGCGCAGCGGGACATGGATTGGCGGATGCAGCAGGCGTCATTGGCAACCCATTGAATGCAGCGGTGAATACCGTAGGCGGATTCTTCGGACATAATCCGCATCTTCGGGATGTGGATACGCTGCTCAAGAACGCGATTGACCAATATACACCGGCTCCCCAAGGCGACCTTCAGAAAACCGTAGGCGGCGTTGCGGAGCAACTTGCTAACCCGATCAATACAATTGTCCCGGGCGGTTCTGGCATTGCAGGTCGAGCGCTGGCAGGCGCGGCGGCGGGAGCTATGCAACCGGTCCATGCCGGTACGACTGCCGGTCAAATCGCCGCTAATGCAGGCGTAGGGGCACTCACGGGCGGTACGCTTGGCGCGCTCGGGCGCGTTATGGAAGGCGCGCGTGTTACTCCAGCAGCGCAGCAACTTATTGATCAAGGGGTCGAGCTTACGCCAATGCAAGCCATGGGCGGATTCCTCAACAAAGCTGAACAAAAGCTTTCGAAGACTATTCCTGTCGTCGGCGAAAGCATGGAAGATGCACGATATGCCGCTAACTTTAGCGCTAATAAGGCATTCGGTAATCAGGTACTCGCCCCTGTCGGAGAAACGGTAGACAAGAGCGCGGCCAATTCAGTGCGCACACTTGCTGCAAACGTCCATGAGAAGTTGAGCGCCAAATATCAGGAAGTTCTTCCGCAGATCACATTCAAGGTTGATCCGCAGTTGGCTCAGGATATGGCTCCGATCATGCAGGAAGTCCGTAACTTGCCGCCTGACACGCAGAATGAATTCATGAATATCTGGCAACGGAATATCGGTAGTCAGCTTAACCGTGGACAAATGCCCGGTCCTGTCTTCAAGCAAGCGGATAGCGTGATTGGCCGTGAAGCGGCTAACTTTTCCAATAAGCCCGAT
>Ga0335082_10001684_pt1 | contig 23590 bp, 23 predicted proteins | sample Lox_Sample_41_FD_206718 | JGI IMG/M metagenome (GOLD analysis project Ga0335082, IMG submission 206718) | Soil microbial communities from Loxahatchee National Wildlife Refuge, Florida, United States - Lox_Sample_4.1 | ecosystem: Environmental > Terrestrial > Soil > Wetlands | place: USA...
AGGTCGAACGGCGTAACCTGGCCGTTGCTGGTTTGAATCCGCGTAATGCGGTTGTTGATCCAGTGCCCGCGGAGATCGGGCACGTAGAAGGTGAGGTTGAGAGCATCGGTGTTCGAGACAAAAAGGTCGCCGCTCACCGGATTGACTGCCAGTCCAAGATTGATCGTGCCGGCCGCGGAGTAGTATCCGGCCACGGAAGGGGATGGCCCGGCTGTGATCTCGACCACATCGTTGTCCGGCATCTTGAAAGTGATGTAGGACGTCCAATTTGGGTCAGTCGCCGCCACGATCAGGCCCACAGGGGGCGGCTTGGGCAGATGTTTGTTCAAGGGAGGAGGCTGCGGAGGCGCGATCTGAGTCGGAATGATCGTGGTGGCATTACCGGAGATGGCAAATGCTGCATAAACCTTGTTTCCACCCACGCCAACCGACAGTGCGCGAGGACTGCCGCCAAAGACCGGCAGCGTCGCAATCAACCCGTGGGTTCCAGTGTCCAGGACTTCGATGGTATTGCTGCGGGAGCAGCTGACATAAGCTTGGTTCGATCCGGCGAATACCACGTCCGCGGGTTCGGTTCCGCTTCCCGTCTTGATCGTGTCGGTGACGATCCCTCGTGAAACCGAAACCACGCTCACGCTGTTCGATACCTGGTTGACGACCCACACTTCATCGTCGGTGCGCGGGTTTACAGAGACCGGGCCAACGCCAACCGGAATCTCAGCCAGCAGCACGGGATTGCGCGCCTGGCTGACATCGAAAACCGATAAGCTGTCGTTTGGCGTGTCCACCGCGAACAGGCGCAGTCCGTCCGCGGCAAGGCGGATCGGATTAGTCTGTGCAGGTTCGAAGTTGGCCTTCGGCGGTCCCGCTGCTAGCGCCCCGGAGACCAGTCCTGCGAAGGAGATTACTGGTACGGCAACTACTGAGATGAGACGTCGAGTGCGGAGCATCGTTCTCCTCCAGTGCACACTCTTCAATCGGCCAGAGGATCCCAAGCTTGTAAGCTGGAAATCACCATGTCTTGCGGCAGGGACGGGAGACGGTAGTTGCGGGTTCGTACCTTACGGCGCGCATGGCCGGGATATTGTACACCGGAACGCCGTGTTCGGCGCGGGTTTCCGCGATGCCTTGGTGAACTCCGCTTCTCAATCCTTCGCCACCGGTGAACAACTCCTTCGCCAAAGGGAATGAAAGGCGAAACCATACCGCGCCCTGATAACGAGATAGTTTTTCAACTTGCTTCACAGCCTGGGACTCGGCGAAGATGCCTTCATCGACGTCAACCGTGCCCCGAAGAGTTAAAATCGCAGGCGCCAAGGGGCTTTCTCCCACCGCTGCCAAGCTGCGCCTGCTTAAGCGCTTGCGTTGCACGTTGAAGTTCGAAAAGCGGGCCTGGCAGTCGGGCGCTCGTCTGGTGGCCGGCGTGGACGAGGTCGGCCGCGGCTCCCTCTTCGGGCCGGTCGTGGCAGCGGCTGTGATCGTGGATCCCGTCTATCGCATCCGAGGTTTGCGGGACTCGAAACTCTTGCTGCCAGAACGCCGCGAGGTCCTGGCGGAGCGCATCCGCGAGCATGCGATTTGCTGGGCCATTGCCGCTGTGGATGCGGCCCGCATCGATCAGATCAATATCTATCAGGCTTCGCGAGTGGCCATGCAAGAAGCGGTCCTGGGGTTGCACCCCGCCGCGGACCACCTCCTAATTGATGCCATGCGTCTGGAGTGTGATCTCCCGCAGCAAGCCATTATTCACGGCGACGCCCTGTCCGCGTCCATCGCGGCGGCCTCCATTCTGGCAAAAGTAGAGCGGGATCGGCTGATGCGGGATTGGGACCCGGTGTTCCCGGCTTACGGGTTGGCATCGAACAAGGGCTACAGTACACCGCATCACCTCGCGGCACTTCGTCAGCATGGTCCTTCACCGCTTCACCGGCAGTCGTTCGCACCAGTGTGGAGCAACCCGGTTCCACAAGAAGTCTTGGCTTTCATGCTGGACGAGAAACCGGAAGAGGTTCTCGAAGAAATGGCGGATGAGCTCGAAGAGGCCGCTGTGTAGAGCGGTTTTCACCTTAAACGCTGTTCAGGCAGATCCACCCAGCTTCATGCTCATCTCCCTGGCCAACGCCTCCGCAGCCTGCATCCGGTCTTCCGCTACGGGAGGCAGGTTCGGCACCTGCAACGCCATCTCGCAAGACAGCAGCAGCGCGGTCACCGCATCTTTGAACTCGTGGCGCAAGATCTGTTCGGCGTCGCGCTGGGCGGCGGCCGTTTCTCTAGCGCGGCGTTGCAGGGCAGCGCGTAGTTCGCGAATCACGCGACTCTTGGCGGTCACTGCAAAGTTCAGATAGACGGGCACCGTCGAACCAAGATGGCTGAGCAGGGCCGCTCCTTCGTCTGGTTCCGCGTCCAGCAGAAGCTGGTCAAGAACCGCTGCCTTGAAGGACTGCTTTTGCAGTTCGGCTATGGCTTGTTCTGCCGAGGCGCACATGCGTACCAACTCGCTGGTTGCCTCCTCAATCGCCAGCGCGCAATCCTGAGTCTTTGCCAGAGGGCTTAACAGAAGAATCATGCCGATTGGATTGCACTTCGGCAGCCAATCCGATCGCAATTGAAAACAGGGTAGTTGCGACTGCGGTCAGGAGGTACATGTCCCATGTTGGGAGGCAAGGACGGCAAAACTAACTATCTTGGGACGCGTACTCCTTCAGCTTGCGATATAAGGTCGTCTTCCCAATGCCCAGCAAACGGGCCGCCAGCAGCTTGTCGCCGTTCAGCTGCATGATCGTCGTCAGGATCGTCTGCTTCTCAAGTTCCGACATCGGCACGATCCTTGCCGAAACTGTCTTGTCCGCGATGATGTGGCCATTCCCGCTCAGTGGCCCGGGAAGGTCCGTCACCTGGATCTCCGGCCCACTGTTAAGCGCACATGCCCGTTCCAGACAATTCTCCAGTTCTCGGACATTGCCAGGCCAATCGTAGGCGAGCATAGCCTTCAACGCCGCGTCACTGAGCAGGCGCTCCCGTCCGCAATCGCGTGACAAGCGATCCAGGAAGTAGCCGGCCAGCAGGGGAATGTCCTGGCGTCGCTCGGGTTCGCGGCGGTTTCGGGTAGTGAGCCGCACTTGGCCACCTTCCGGCATGGCATCCCGCGCGTTGAGGACGAGGTTAAGAACCAGTTGTCGCGCCTGGGTGGGATCCATCGTGATGTAATCGAGATCGCCCGCGAGTTCGGTGACCAATTCGATGTTCTCTCCGATCAGGCGTACTAGCAGATCGTCCGTCTCCCTGATGATGTCGTTGAACTGCAGCCGGCGTGGCTCGACTCCCCGCTCGCGCGCCACAGCCAGCAGCTGTTGGATCAACTCTGCACCCTGCTGACCAGCCGAACGGATTTCCTGCGCATACCGCCGCAGACGGCTGTCTTTTTCCAGACCAGCAAGTATCAGATCGGAGCAAAGAACGATTCCCGTTAGCAGATTGTTGAAGTCATGGGCCACGCCGCTGACCAGCCGCCCGATCGCCTCCATATTCTGCGACTCGCGCCGCCGTTGCCCGGATCGAATCGGTATAGCGGAATTGGTTGCGGACATCGCGAGCCTCTTGCCGGCGGTTCCACTTGTCCCAAAACGGGAAATGTCACCCACAGAAGCGCCTCATTTTCGGCGCGCCAGCGAAGCGAGTGTAAGTGCACTCGCCTCAGGAGTCTTAGGACCGTCATCACACTGTGAGAGTGACCAACGAACACCGTTTCGTGGAAGGGTTTTGGTGCCAATTGGGGAATTGGAAGGCGTCCTATCTCGTGTCCTGTCAATAGCTGAAACTGCCCTGGGCAGGAGGCCTAATCGTGCAGGGAAAGCTCATCAATCAAGTGAAAGGTGAGCCGCCGAGCGGTGGAAAACTTAACTTCGCTCGGTACCGCATCGCCCGCACCTGCCGGATCTGCTTTCTCCCGGTGTGAGCGAGAGAAGCCTTTGGCGAAGATGCTTGAGCTTCGCAGTTCGAGCGACTTGTGATCGAAGATGACATCCGAGAGGGTTAGGCGCAGGTACCCTGGTTCATTCGTGCCCGAAGGCTGCGCCGCAATGACCTTGCCAGTGAAGACGGCTCCTCGGGCGATGAGCACCTGGTCCTGCAGCATTACGGGCTCTTCCAAGACCGCGCTGAAGTCTTCCCCAATATGAGAGTCGGCACTGGACAGGGGGGCGCTCAACTTCACGATGATGGCAGTCCCGGCAGGGATCGTAGCCGCGGCAAAGGATTGCGTGGGCGACACCCCTTTGTTTTCGGATGTCCGGTCAAACGGCAGGGCCTGGTGGGAGGCAGCGTTGCTGACCGGCAAGGAGGGCTGCGATTGGCCTCCACACCCGATCTCCAACATGAACCCGAGCCCGACGATCAGCACGGCCGAAATGCGGCGGCTCATAACGTAATCCTGCCCACGGCTTCCCCCGAACACAAGTCGCACGGTGGATGCCAACCTGTAGGGTAAGAGGATCAATGACTTAGGCGGGCACCCTTCAGGATCTGGGAGGTTTATTCCAAGTACGGTTTACCTGGGTGGAGGGGAGCACCTGCAATTATTGACCATGGTCATTGACCATGGTATACTCTAGCGGTGGAAGAAATAGCCATCTCGAAGTTTAAGGCCACCTGCCTGGCGGTGCTGGAGCGGGTGCGGAAGACGGGGAAACCCGTGCTGGTGACCCGCTTTGGTGAACCGGTGGCGCAGATCGACCCACCAACCCCACCACAACGTCCGGCGAGTTGGCTTGGCTCCTTTAAGGGAACGGCACAGATCGTGGGAGACATTGTTTCCCCCGCCAGCGATGAAGACGATTGGGAAGTGCTGCGCTCATGAGACTGCTGTTGGATACCCACATCTGGGTCTGGAGTCTGATCGAGCCAAGCCGCCTTTCCCACCGCGTGTGGAAAGAACTCGATAATCCCGCCAACGAGCTCTGGCTTTCTCCTATCACCTTGTGGGAGCTGATCGTTCTTTGCGAGAAAGGACGAATGAAGTTGGAGCCGGATGTGGACTCCTGGATCGGGCATAAGCTGAAGGCCGTACCTCTTCAACAAGCTCCAGTAACACATGATGTGGCCCGCGAAGTGGGAAGGCTCGAACTCGACCACCGTGATCCCGCGGACCGGTTTCTGGTGGCGACCGCCAAAGTTTTCGAGTTAACTTTGGTGACCGCCGACGAGCGGCTGATGAAAGTGCGCGAAGTGCCGGTACTGGCGAACCGGCAGGGTGATTAAGAAGTTCGGTGCGGGTGCCCCGCGTCTCGCCGCCTCAGGTGAGAGGACATAGCGGGATTTCATTCCGACTTGGCTTTCAAGTTCTTTAGGTGCTCATCTACTCGGGCCTCCGGAATTCCTTCACCACGGTCAAGTTGCGCGAGGCCCCGGCGAATTTTGGAATTGATCGCTTCTTTGTTCTCCTGAAGCCATCGGTCCTGTTCTTCCTGAGTTTCAAGCAGGCGCAGCAACATTTCTTCGACGCTTCCCGAGCCACAGGCTTCCAGTTGTTTCTGAATACGGGCTTGAAGCGCAGCATCGCGGATTTCAATGTTCATTGGCGGCGACCAGACGAGTGTTCGTCTCTCCTAATGTAGCTGAGCAGTGGGCCATGTCAAGCGGTGGCATGGAGCTGCTTACTTCCGTTTAAAAACGTACACAGCACTGCCGCCTCCGACTGCCAAGGTCGAATTAGTGAGAGAAATTGACCCGCCAAAGCCATCACCATGCTTGCATCCGAGGCGAACACTCGATACTTGTATGCTGGGTTGTCTGCCATCCACCAGCAGGCTCCAGGAACAAAAACACATCGCCAGCGCCATTCTCGTGGCCGTTTCCGAAGGTGCGCCTACGGCGATAACGTGACCGGTTCTGTCGATAGCGACGGACTGGCCGAAGCTCCAACCTGGAAGGGTTGCCACCAGCTCAGCGGTTTCCTGCATGTTGACCCAGCCGCCGTTCGGCTCGACAAACACAAAAGCTGCGCCCTGGGCAAAGCCATCCTTCGAAAAACTTGGTGCCCCCGCGACGACAGTGGTGCCGTTTGTCGTGATTGACGCACCGAGCGATCCTCCAAATTCGGACGGAGTGAGGGCGGCGGTCTCGGTCGTATTCATCCACCCATTCGGCGGCCTCACGAACACATATGCTTCCCCCCCTGCGCCGCCGAATCAGCTCCGACGGCTACGGTGTCACCGCTCACGGCAACACCGGTGCCGAAGAAGGAGACCTCGGTTCCGTCGGATGCCGTCAGCTTCCCGGCCTCGGTGTAGGTCCCTCCTGCAGAATCAGACCATTCCTGTGTCGTCTTTGCGTATACATAGGCGGCACCCTGCAATGTGTTTCCGCCTACCGTTGCCTCGGGAGCGGCCACAACCGCTGTAGAACCGCTAACCGCCACGCGTTCACCGAAGGAGTCGCCGGGAACTCCGTCTGAGGCCACTAACTTTGCGGTTTCTGTCATGTCCTTCCAACCACCCGCCGGCTTTGCGAAAACGTACGCTGCACCCTGGTTCTGATTTGTGCCGGGTGCTCCAACCACGATCACATTCCCGCTAATCGCGACAGAGGAGCCAAAAATGTCGGTAGGAATCTCACCCAATGCTGTAAGCCGTGCCGTCTGCGTCATGTTTTGCCAGCCGCTGGGCGGCTTAACAAAAACATAGGCCGCCCCGCCCTGACCAGTAGCTGATGTAACAACCACATTGCCGCTGATCGAAACCGATTGCCCCAAGAAGGGACCATCTGACGAGGTAAGCTTCGCCAGTTGCACCACCGGGTCAACCACAACGGGGTAGCGAGCGTTGCGATCGTCCACCTGCAGCAACAACCGCTCGCCCTGAACTTGCATCGAGGCGTGCAGTTCTTTCCCGTTCGCGTCGTAGGCCGTTAGTCCTGCGTAACGTAGCGCCTCCTGCCCACCGGCTGTCGTTAGAGTTAGCCCGGCCTTGGTATCATCCACGGCGGTCAAGTTTCCCGACGTTTCCAGCGCGATCGTTAGTAGTCCATTCGCCTTGCTGGGCCGCCTTCTAATCGTGAACCCCTGTTCCAGCCCCATCGGCCCGTTCACATACCACTCCGTTATCGCACCGCGTTGGTACTCCACACGGTTCTTGTTCGCTTGCGGTGCAGCCCCGCCCACACTCCGCCCCGCATCGCCGTATCCATAAGCCCTGAAGGCCAACCCCCAGTGTGTCGTCCCACTGCTTACTGCCACTCCAGTCGAAGTGAAACGCGTGGCAAGTCCTCCGCTGCTTGCCTCGAATCCGCCAGCGACCGGGCGCGCGTGAAATTGGACGTCGTCCTGTCCCAGAGTTTGCGAAATTCTCACTCGCGCCGCCTCGGGCAAATTCGCCAGGCCAGCAGCAGGCTTGGTCTCCGCGGCGCTCGCCGAAACAGCAGAGAGCAACGTCAGAGTCAAAATCGCGCAAAGAGTTCGCATCGTTGAACCTCCTAAGAAATTCCCCTGGGGCCAGCCCGGTCGGGCCACCTTGAACGGACACCGTCAAGTGGAGAGATTATGAGCTGCCGCCGCGCAGAACACAACGTGCAAGAGATTGCACATCTTAGAGGCGGAATCAAGCCTCTCTGTGCAGGTTTACGCTTTCAACTCTAATACCCGACCGCAGATCAAAACAAAAAGGAGCGGCTTTCGCCGCTCCTGATGTCTTGCAGTTGTCTGAAAGCTAGTTGTTTGAAGCGCCTGTGCCTGCGGCCGACGCGCTGCGATCACCGTTCTCCGGCTGAACCACGATGCCGTCGAACGGGGTCGCCGCCACATAGCGTCCGTGCACCACGCTGATGTGGCGCAGCGGATAGCCCGTGTCCGGCCCGCGGTGCCAGCTCTGCCCGTTGTCCGAGCTCTCAAACACCACGCCAGTTTCGCTGCTGGTGGCCAGCAACATGTGACGGGTTTCATCGTAGGCGATCGAGCTGATGTTCTTGTCGGGCAGGCCGTTCTGCATATGCTCCCAGCCGCCGCCCGCATTCGGACTGCGGAAGGCGCCTTCGCGAGAGGCCAGCACGATCTGCTTGTCGGGCGTGATGGTCAGGCTGCGAATGCTGCTGACGAACGGCGCCAGGTTGTTCGACTCCTGCCAGGTCTTGCCCGAGTTGGTCGAAACCAGTACGCCGCTGCGGGTGGCAACGGCTACGAGTTCTCCCTCGGCTTCCACCGCGACGAAGTCCTTCTTGCCCATCACCGGGCCGCCGCTCCAGCTCTGTCCGTTATTCGAGCTGGTGTAGAGGCCGGCTGAAGTCGCCGCGAACCACTGCTTCGAGGTGATTGCGACATCGTTCACGCGGGCAGTAAGCACCGAGCGGACTGCCGCTTTGCTGGCCGCGCCCTTCTTCCGCGTGGCAGGGTTGGCTTCGATCACCGTGTTGATCGGGCTCCAGTTGGACGCGTTGTGCGCCAGCATCAGCATGCCGCGATTGGTTCCGGCGACCAGTTCTCCGTTCGCCGCTTGCTTGAGCGTGAACACATCGCGGCCGTCGAGGCCGGAACTCTTCTGCGTCCAGTGCTGTCCGCCATCGTGCGAAACGAAGACGCCACCGTGTTCGCGGTCGTTGACCAAGCCCACGTAGAGGCTGTTGGGATCTTTCTTGTCCGCCAGGATTGCCGTGACGTAACGGTGCGCATAGCCATGGTTGGAAGCCATGAAGTTCTGCGCGCCATCGTCGCTGGCCAGCACGCCCGCGCGATCGGTTGCCAGCAGCACGCGCTGCGAGTTGCGCGGATCAACCATCACGTCGTTGACGACAACCTCGGGCCCGGTCACCCGTTTCCAGGTCTTACCCAAGTCGGAGGTCTTCCACAGGCCTTCGGTCGTGCCCGCGTAAACCACCTGCGGGTTGCTGGGGTCCTGCTTCAACACACGAGTGCGCCGCGCCGAGAATGGGATGCCCTGAATTTTCGAGAATTGCTCGCCTGCGCTCTGGCTCTTGTAGATGCCCGAGCAGGCGCTGGCGAATACCACTGAGGGATTCGACGAGTCGACGATGATCGAGAACACGTCGGAGTCGTCAATCATGCCCTTGTTGATGTGGCGCCAGTTGGCGCCGCCGTCATCGGTTTTCCAGGCCAGATGCCAGGTCCCGGCATAAATCACGTTGGCGTCTTTGGGATCGACAGCGATGGATTCGATGTTCTTAATTTCGGAGTTGGCCGGGGAGATTTTCTCCCAGTTCTTGCCTGCATCTTTGCTGCGGAAAACACCGTCGAGCGCACCGGCTACGAGCGTCTTGGAATCCGATGCCGCGATCGAAAACGCACGGATCGACTTGCCGTGCATTCCGGGAACCATTTCCCAGGTCTTTCCGGCATCGTGCGAGCGGAACAGTTCACCGGCCTGCTGGTTCTCTACGCTCCAGACGGCCACGTACATCTTTTCGGAATTCTGCGGATCGAAGGCGATGTGGTCGATGACGAAGTCGTCGCCGCTGCCCAGGTGGGCAAAGCGCGACCAGTTATGGCCGGCGTCGCTCGAGTAGAAGATGGTTCCGGTACTGGTGCCGAGGTACAGGTGGTCCGGGTTGCGCGGGTCGAACGCCAGGCTGCGGACGTCGCCGCCGTCCGGGCCCATGGCCATCCACTGCGGGCTGGCCCAAGCCGCCGCCCCAAGCAAAATAACAGATAATGTAATCAATAACTTAGCATTGACGAAGCTGCGTGTTCCCAAAATCATGATTCGATTGCCCTCAAGGAAGGAATTCCCCCAGAGGCACAGCGTGACAGGGTAGCACGGCACGGGCAAGTTACCGAAGGGAAAGGGCGTTTGAAAGGCTGCTAGCGTTTCGGACAATGGGCAATTCAACTCGCGTCGTATAGCCCTACTGGCAGGACCTTCGCATAGGCTGCGAAGTCCCGGTCGCTGGTAAAGACCTGCCACCCACGTCGGTGGGCCACGCTGCAGATTAGAAAATCGACGACGGAACCTGCGATTCCCCGGGCGCGGCACTGATTGTGCATCTGGGCGGCGTCTTCGTAATCGCGAACCTCCATCCTGGGCTCTTCGAAAGCACGCAGATAATTCCGCAATTCTTCAAAGCGCGCCGCTTCCCGCATGCCCGAAAGCAATTCCTGGCGGATCACTCCCATCATCTGTGCCCGACCCTCGCGTATCAACTCCGCCAGTGCCTGGGTGAGCAGCTGCTCGTCCCGGCTCAGGTCGGCCGGTTTGCGTCGCAAAGCCAGCGACCAGACAGGAGTGTCAACCAGCACGATCATGAGTTGCGCTTTCGCCGTTCAGCCTTGTAGTCGTAGGCGGGATCAAAGTCAAACTTGCCGAATGCATCCAGAATGCGCAACTGCTTGCGACGGCGGATGTACTCCTCGAGCGCCGCACTGACCGCTTCCCTCTTGGTTTTGTGATGACCGGCGCGGCGGGCCTCTTCGATCAGGTTGTCGTCGAGAGCCAGGTTGGTTGGCATGTGTAGATTGTCACACATAGATGTGTGTATGTCCAGACATGAATTCGGTGGCGGCGGGAAAAGCAGATTCCTCCCTTCGGTCGGAATGACAAGGAGGGGAGGATGCCGATCTCTCCCTACGTTTGACTGGTCACGATCGTGTAGCGAAAAAAGGACCCCACCCGAGGAGTGGGGTCCATTCAACCGTCTTGGCTTTGCTACTACTGCGCTTTCTTCTTCGGCGCCGCTCGCGGATGATCCGGCACTGCCTTCACTTTGGACTCATCCACCGTTTGCGTGCCTTCTCCGGAGTAGATCCCGCCCGCCGGAACGATCCAGTATTCCGCGGTGCGAGTTCCGCCGTTGCCAGTACGGGTCTCGATGCGGCTTGGGTCAATGTTTAACTGCGCCTCGCCGCCCGTGAGATAGGCCTTGGAATCGACGGCGCGTTCGGCAGCCAGGTTCGGACGTTTCTCATCAGGTTCCGAGTTACCGACGATGACCAGACGGCTGTCGGCGTTCTGCTGCAGGTTCTTGCCCACATCGTCCAGGATCGCCTTGCAAGTGTTGTCCACGCGCCACGGCTTCACCTTGTTGGGGAAGTCGCATTGGCTCAGTTTCTGCGCCTGCGGCGGTGGTGGGGGTGGGGGATTCTCCACCGTGACCTGGGTCGAACCCGGTGCGGTCAGGCCGCGGGAGTCGGTACAGGTCGCGCTGACCGTGATCGGGCCGGCGGACGCTCCGGTGGTATTCAACGAAGCCGTATTGCCGCTTCCCGAGACGGTGCCTCCGGTTGCGTTCCAGCTGGCAACGTTCACGGGAACGTTGTCCGGACTGGTACAGGTGCAGGTGATGGTCGAAGTTCCACCTGCCTGCAAGCTAGACGGACTGGCCGAGCACGACATGGTCGGCGGGTTCTTCGGCAGCTCCTTCACCGTGTAATTCGCCGAACAGGTGGCGGTGCCACCCTGCTTCATCTTTGGATCGGTGATGTGCGCGGTCACCGTGTAGCTGCCGCCGGAGACGCCGTTGGTATCAATGCTGGCGGTGTTGTCTTTGCCAGTGACCTTGCCGCCGTTGGTCTTCCAGTCATACTTCAAAGCGTGCTTCGGATTGAAGTTGCTGCCGGCCGCGGTGGCGGTGATCGGTTCACCCACCATCACTTCGCTCGGCTGCACAGAGCAACTGGCAGCGGGAGTTGCCGTCTGCGGATAGCCGAAGTTCCACACCAGGCCAGTGCGCAGTCGCACGCCTTCCATGTTGACGCGGCGCAGATCAGGGAAACTCGGGGAGACTTCGTCCGTGAAGTTGTGGTGCGCCCAAACCCAATCCGCTTCGAAGAGGCGGAACCCGATCAGCTTGGTAAGTTGCAGGTCCATACCGCCTCCCAGGATGACCCCAATGCCATTCCGGCCATCGAGCCCGGGCGGAGTCAGGTGGTTCCAGCCGAACAGAGAGTGAACGAAGAAGTTGGTGCGCTCGCGACGGGTTTCCAGGTGCGGACCGATTGAGACCGTCGTCTCGTTGGCATCGTCCTTCTTGTTGCCTCCCGCGTCGGCCTCCACGCCCAAATAGCGGTTGAAGAAATAGGTAAAGCTGGCCCCTGCTCCAGCCGGCATATCGGGAATGTTCTGACCAATCGGGGCCGTAGGAGGCTGCCCGGCAATGGGGACCTTGGCGCCGGGATGCAGCCATTGATACCCGGTAAAGATCTCATACTTTGGAGTTTGATCTTCCTGTGCAGACGCAGTGAGGGTGGTGAACAATCCAGCCAGTGCCAAGAGCAGGCTACCTATGAGTACACGCCGAATACTCGTGTTGCGGGTAGGCAACATATGTCCTCCGAGATTTCGTAATCCGCTAAAGTTGTCCATGCCAATCTGCAAGATTGGGGGCCCCGATGCATGGAAGTCGCCGCAAGCTGTACAGCCTGCGCATGACGTATAAGTGTCAATCTTTCCAACGAAAGCAGGCCCCAACATCATACTGGGCCGGTGCGGATTCAGTCTAGCCGTGGCCTCCCGAGTGCGCCGGGATGAGCCTGACCATGCTGGCTCGCTTGCAGTTCGGGACAACCAGCCTCAATAATGGGTCAGCATGAGCGAAGAGCGGGTACTGATCGTCGAAGACGAAGAGAACGAGCGCACCGGGTTGGCCGAACTCGTCTCAGCCTGGGGCTACCGGGCGGAGACTGCGCGTGACGGCATGGAGGGATTTGAGAAGGTGGGGGCCTGGTCGCCTGCCATTGTAGTCACCGATCTCAAGATGCCGCGCATGGGCGGTCTGGAGTTGCTGGAGCGCATTGCCGCCGACAGCCGGACCATTGCTGTGATCGTGGTGACGGCGCAGGGCACAATCGACAGCGCCGTACAGGCCATGCGCATGGGGGCCTACGATTACATCACCAAGCCGATCGACACCAACCGCCTGCGGACCATCCTCCAGAATGCTTCGGCCTTGCTAGGCACCAAGGTGGAGCTTGAAGTCACCCGGCGCAAACTGCGCGACGTCGGCTCGTTGGGCTCTCTGGTTGGTTCCTCCAAGAAGATGCAGGAGGTGTTCCGCCTGATTGAAATGGTGGCCCCGAGTACCGCCTCCGTGCTGATCACCGGCGCCAGCGGAACCGGCAAGGAACTGGTGGCCCGGACGATTCACGAACTCAGTCTGCGCAAGAGCAAGCCATTTGTGCCGATCAACTGTGCGGCGATCCCCGAAACTCTGATCGAGAGCGAGATTTTCGGTCATGAGAAGGGCGCCTTTACCGGGGCTCTGGAGCGCCGAACCGGCTGTTTCGAGCTGGCTGAGGGCGGCACCTTACTGCTTGACGAGATTGGCGAAATGCCAGTCGCCACCCAGGCCAAGCTGCTCCGGGTGCTTGAAGACCGCAAACTGCGGCGCCTGGGCAGCAAGGTAGAGACCACCGTGGACGTTCGGGTTCTCGCCGCCACCAACAAAGTGCCGGAAGAGGCCGTCGCCCGCGGCGAGCTGCGCAATGATCTTTATTACCGTCTGAACGTTTTTAACATCCACATGCCGCCGCTACGCGAGCACAAGGAGGACATCCCTGGGCTGGTGGAACATCTCCTGCAGGACATGAGCGCTAAACATGGCCGCAAGGTGGCGGCCGTCAGCGAAGCCGTGCTGCACACCTTCCAGAACTACTCCTGGCCGGGAAATGTGCGCGAGCTGCGCAATACCTTGGAGAGGGCAGTCATTGTGTGCGAAGGCGCCATCATCGAGACCAAGCACCTCCCGCCGGGCTTCGGCCAGGCTGCGGTTCGCCCCTCCTCCGAAGATCCTACCGCCGTGCATTTGGCGGTGGGAACCACGGTAGAGGAAGCCGAGCGGCTCTTGATCCTGAAGACCCTCGATTCCACCAACAACAATAAGACCCGCGCCGCCGAGATTCTCGGCATCAGCCTGAAAACCCTGCATAATAAGCTGAAAGAGTACGGCAGTGCGGCCGCCGACAAGGATGATACGGCGGGGTAGAGCGCAGGAGACTTCGCCGGGCAGCGGGGACGGTCCCGACCCGTAAATGATGTATGCGTCGCAGAACTCAGATCGTGCTGGGCATCACCTTCATGGTGGCGCTGCTGGTTACCGGCTTCTCCTACATCCACATCTCGACCATCCTTCAGCACCAGATCACCACGGCGCACCAGGACGCGTCGTATCTGACTGCGCAACTGGCGTACCTCGCCAATGATGCCGCTCCGGACCTGACCAGCACCAAGGTCAACACCAACAACCCGGAGGCGGTGCGCCGCGCGATCGCTTACTACCTGAGCACCGACAAAGATCTGAATGCCATGCTCGATTCGGTGGTCGGAAACTGGCCATTTGTTTACGACGCTTCCATCGTCGACAGCACCGGTAAGGCCATCCTGCATACCAACCCCGAACTCATTGGCAAAGACGTCGCCGAGAGGCCCGAGTTTCAGGTGCTGCAGGATGCACGCTTTCGCCGGCGCCTCCGCATGGTGTATCACCCGCCAACCGTCTATGAAGTGCGCATGCCCCTGCAGCTGAATGGCTCCCCCTTCGGCACCGTGCGCGTGGGTGTTTCCACGGTCTTTCTAAGGGTCGAACTCACTCCCCGGCTGCGCCGGGCAGTGCTCTCCTCGGCCATTGCCATCCTCATTTCGTTGTTGCTCGCCGCCGGCCTCTCGCACATCGCATTTGCTCCCCTGGAGCGCATCAGCCGCACCCTGGACAGTGTTGCCGAAGGCGCCACCGCCCTTCCCGAGGGTGAGTCCAGCCATGACGAATACGGGCTGGTCACTTTGAAGATTGCCCATCTGGGACAGCAGATGCGCGATGCCAAGGAAATCTTTTCGGCGCTGAAGGACAACGTCGACCAGATCATGGCCAACCTCCAGGATGGCCTGATGCTGTTCACCCGGGAAGCCCGGGTTGTTCTGGTCAGCGCGTCCGTGGAGCGCTTCCTTGGACGCCCCCGGCGCGAATTGTTGGGACGGAGCGCCAAAGAAATCTTCTCCTCTGATTCGGCGTTGGGCGCATTGTTACTCGACAGCTTCCATACGCGGCGTTCCATCGCTCCCCGCGAATGGGAGACCTCCTCCGGCAAGCGCGTGCAGGTTTCCCTGGATTTCATTCAAGAACGAGGCAGCCCGATTGGGGCGCTGTTAACCCTGCGCGACTCGGAATCGGTGCGGCAGATCGGAGATGAAATCGAGATGTCGCGGCGCATGTCGGCCAGTGGCCGCTTGACTCGGGGTGTGGCCCACGAAGTGAAGAACCCCATCAACGCCATCGTCCTGCACCTGCAACTGCTGCAGAACAAATTGCAGCAGATCGATCCTGACACCCGCCGTCATATGGACATCATTGGGAGCGAGATCCACCGTCTGGACCGTGTGGTGCAGATTCTCGTCGACTTCACGCGGCCGCGCGATCTGCACGTGGAAGACATCGATCTGCGCCGGCTGCTGGATGAGGTTGTTCTGCTCGCCATGCCGGACGCCGAGCAACACCAGGTCACGATTACCCGGGACCTCTCGCAGGGGGGCTTGCTGGTGAAGGCGGACAGCGACTTTATGAAACAGGCCTTCCTCAACGTCGTCCTCAATGGCATTCAAGCGATGCCCAACGGCGGCGAGTTGGCCATCTCCGCCCGTCACGACGAGGACACCATCGTTACTGAGATAAGAGACCAGGGCAGTGGCATTCCACCGGAGCTTCAGGAGAAGATCTTCGAGCTCTATTTCACCACCAAAAAAGGCGGCAGCGGGATCGGCCTGGCACAGACTTATCAGGTCATGCAGTGGCACTACGGTTCGGTCGATTTCGAATCTGTGGACGGGCAGGGCACAACCTTCCGCTTGCGGCTGCCGGCTGCCGAACCGCGGGAAGCAAACGGCGAGAGCGCCCAGGCAGCCCAGAAGTTGCCGACTGCCTAGCGCGAGTCTGCGTGCGCGCCGCCGCCCGGCGAGCTAGAATTTCCTTGGTTGCTTTGGATACATGCCCGTGTATCTGGCCATCATCGTCGGAACGCTGTTGCTGCTACTTCAACCGGTTGCGGGGGTCCATCCCTCTTCGGTATTGCAGGAGCAGGCGGAACAGCAGACACAGACCCCCGCTTCTCCGGCACCGGATCAGAAAGCGGCGCCAGCCGCCGAGCCTGCCCAGACCAAGCCATGCCCTGAAGCGACAGCTTCGAACTCGCCGGCAAACTCCAACTGCAAACCCACTCCCCCTGCCAAGAAGAAACCCCGGAAACGCAAACTGCAGGATTCAAGCACCGGCTCCGGCAAGACTGTCGTGCGTAACGGCAGCACCACTGACGCCGTGGTGGCGATCTCTCCCACCGTGAATCAGCAGCAGGCCTCACGCCAGGTGCAGACCACAAATCAATGGCTGACAAAAACGGAGGCCAACCTGAAGCTTATCGAGGGGCGCCAGCTAAACCCCGCCCAGCAAGATACGGCCAAGCAGATTGGCAGCTACGTGGAGCAGGCAAAGACTGCGCTGAAGAACGGCGATGTCGAGCGGGCTTACAATCTGGCCCGCAAAGCCAACACACTTTCCGCGGACCTGCTGGCACACTAGCGGGCCAGCGGTCTACCGCCCTTTTGCTCGGGCAGCATTGACCTTGAGCAACAGGTCCTGCGCTGGAGGCTGCACCGGGCCGGAGACCTTCACCACTTCCGTCAGGATTTCCCGCGCTTCCGTCACCCGATTCAATTTGGCGTAGGCGAAGCCCAGCCGGTAACCTGCCACAGCGTAAGACTGCTCGTCCTCTCCCTTGAGCAGGGTGCAGGCGGTCTTCAGTTCGGGAATGGCGGCGGCGGTCTTGTCCTGCTTCATGTAGGCGTAGCCGAGGATCGAGTGGGCTGCTCCGGCGGATACCTTGCGCGAACGGTCCGCGTCGGGAGCATCCGCCTTGGCGATTTCGATTACTTTGTCGGCATACGATATTGCTTTGGGCAGGCTGGTCGGCTTGGGGTCATCTACATAGGTGTTGGCCAGCATTAGAAGCGTCGGCAGGTTATTGGGATTGGTTGCCAACGTTTTTTCCCCATAGGCGATGAGCCGCGGCGTATCTTTCAGTTCGCCCAGCGCGATCATGGCATAGGACGCGACCGATTCTTCGAACCGTGAATTGGGAAAGGCAGGCGTGAAGCGTTCAATGTAGCCCATGCGTGTCTTAGCGACGTTTTCTTCGGCGATGGCATTGAAGGCTGCCGCTTCGAGAAACTCGTAGGCGCTTCGGTTGGAGGATTTCTCCCCGTCAACATGCGAGGCGAAGTCGGCATCGCCCATACCTTCCGGTTTGGGTTGCTTATCGATCGAGTTGTAGGCCTCGCCGCCTCGCGCGGCATAGTCCATGACTTTGGCGTTGTCCTTCATCTGCTGCGCGATTCCAGCCTGGGACACCATGATGTCGAGATTACGCGGCGAGCCCGCCAGAGCTTTGTCCCCGAATTGCAGCGCGTTTTGCAGGTCTCCCAGACTCTGGTAGGACTGCGAAATCTGCCAGTCACCATAGGCAACAGCTACGGAATTGGCGGAGAACTGCTTGACGAAGTCCTGGTACATGGCCAATTTTTTCTGGGCATCATCTTCTTTGGAGATGGCGGTGAGGGCCTGGTCCTCGGGCGTGCCGGCGGGGATGATGATCTTCTCCACCTGGGCGCTCACGCTCAAGCCACTCAATAGCGGGAAGAGCAAGAACTTTGCGAACCTCGTCTGAATGCGTTTCATCGCTGCCTCCAGAACTTCGCGCCCGCATCGTAGCTCCGAATCGCAGGACTTGCAAGCACATCGTGGCTTCGGCGGCCTTCGCCAATGCCGTCGAGGTTCTGGGTGATTGTCTGGCTTTTCTTCGCGTGCTTTGCGAATCCTTTGCGACCTTGGTGGTCAAAGGCTTCTTACCGCAAAGATCGCGAAGAACTGCCCCTACGGTCGCAAAGTTTATGAAGCTGGGCATTCCAGTTGGCGGCATTCCCCGCATCATTTAGATTGGAGGGTGCGGTCCATTCTGCAGAAACGGGCGCTGCGCTTCGTCTTTGCCGCCAATGTAATCTCCATGCTGGGCAGCGGCATGAACGCCGCCGCGGTTGCCTGGTACATCCTGCAGGCCACTCACTCGGAAGTGGCGCTGGGAACGTTTGCGGTAGTGCAGACGATCCCGGCCATGCTGATGCTCCCCTTCACAGGGGTCATTATTGACCGCGAGGACCGCCGCCGCCTGGTGATGATGCTGGATGCCGCGCGTGCTGTGATCATCCTTACCGTTTCCCTACTCGCTTTCGCCCATCGAGTCAAAGTCTGGGAACTGTACCTGATGAACATGCTGGTGGCTGCCGGCTTCTGGATGTTCTGGCCGACCATCACTGCGTTGATCCAGGAACTAACTCCGGGCGAAGAGTATGTGCATGCCAACACCTTCCTGCTGGCGGGTGTGCAGGGGGGCTGGCTGATGGCCGGTTCGATCGTGGGATTTGTGTACAACCACATCGGACTGGGCGGCGTGTTGCTGATCGACTTCTCCACCTACGTGGTTTCCTTCCTCTGCTACTTTGCCGTGCGCAAGGGCCGACACGTCGTACCGCGGCCAACCGAACTGCAACACGATCTGGTTGCCGCGGAGACAGCACTAGAGCGCTTCGGAAGGGAGATGCGCGAGGGAGTGCAGTTCCTGCGCGGCAGGCGCAGCCTGATCCTGCTGGGAGTCGGCTGGGCGATGTTTCTGGGCGCAATGATGACTGGAATTGTGGTCACGCCGCCGCTCAGCGACAAGGTATTTCACGCCGGGGCGGTCGGGTATGGCTGGCTCAATGCCGGATGGGGCACAGGGGCGTTTGTCAGCGCGTTGTTTGCCCCGTGGATTATCGCCACATTCCAGGCGCGCAGAGCAATTGCCATCTCGCTTGGGCTGCTGGCGATCTGCATGAGTGTGGCGCCGCTCGCGCCGGCGCTCGCGTTAGCAGTTCTTATCTACGGATTCATGGGATCGGCTCGCGGAATCAATGGCATCGCCATGAACACTTGCCTCATGGAGCAGGTCCCCCCGCATTTCATGGGACGGGTACAAAACGCTTTCAACTTTGCCGGGACTTCCTTGCAGATAGCCCTGGCACTGACCGTGGGCGCCGTGTCTCAGTTCAACCTGGTCGCAGGATTTGCGATTATCGGCATGGTGTACGCCGTGGGCTTTGTCACGGCTGTATGGCCGTCGGCGGCAGCCGTAGTGCAGGAGGCGAGCCCGGCGGATTGAAGTAAGCTGGCCTCAGAACCATCCCGCCCAACACAAATAATGACTCCACTTTGACCGCACGATGACATGCGGATTCCCCCGCCCCTTTAGCCTGCAAACATCATGCGTACATTGGCAAAACATACTTCGATCCTATTCGTTGCTTTTTTTCTCGGGATGCAGATCGCACCGACTCTCACCAACTCGCAGGTATCGGCCGCGCCCAGCGAACACGCAGTGGAAAAAGTCAATCCCAGGCTGGCCGCAATCCTCGACCGCTCCTGTCAAGATTGCCACTCCAACCGCACCGCCTGGCCGTGGTACAGCCACGTGGCGCCGGTCTCGTGGATTATCTCCAAGCACGTCGTCGAAGGCCGCGAGATGCTGAACTTCTCGGATTGGACGAAGCGCGCTCCGTCTACCGACGAACGCATGCTTATCTGTGACGCCGTCTCCGACGGCCGGATGCCCCTGCCTGAGTACACGGTGATCCACCGCGACGCCAAGCTCTCCAAGCAGGATGTGGCAGATATCTGCGACTGGGCGAACGGCCGCTAGGTGGGTCTGCGGCGGTTCTGTGGTCAATCTACCCGCCCGGCTGATATTCTCTTTTCTTCCATTTTTGAAGGGGAGACTGTATGTCATCGGATCTGCAGGGACGGAACGCCGTCGTCTTCGGAGTGGCCAACAAGCGCTCCATCGCCTGGTCGATCGCGCAAGGACTGCACAACGCAGGCGCCAAGCTGGCGGTCACTTACCAGAACGAACGCCTGGAGCAGGAAGCCAAAGACCTGATCCTCTCGCTGCCCGGTGCGCAGGCGTTCATGTGCGACGTGTCGAATGACGCCGAGATTGACCGGCTCTTCGGCCAACTCAAAGAGCAATACGGCAAACTACATACGCTCGTGCACAGTGTGGCATTTGCTCCCGCCGACGAACTAAAAGGCGACTTCGTCAACACGACACGGGAAGGCTTCCGCGTCGCCCACGATGTGAGTGTCTATTCCCTGATCGCCGTAGCGCGTGCGGCTGCGCCTTTGATGGAAGATGGCGGCAGCGTGATCACCATGACTTACTACGGCGCAGAGAAAGTCGTTCCCCACTACAACGTAATGGGCGTGGCCAAAGCCGCCTTGGAGTGCACGGTCCGCTATTTGGCGAATGACTTGGGGAAGAAGAAGATTCGCGTCAATGCCATCTCTGCCGGGCCAATAAAAACCCTAGCGGCACGGGGCATCTCCGGTCTCGGCGATATGCTGAAGTCGCACGCGGAGCGCGCCCCGCTTGGCCGCAACGTAGACGTGAATGAAGTCGGTGCGACCGGGGTGTTCCTCGCCTCCGACGCGAGCTCAGGCATCACCGGCGAGACAATTTACGTCGACTGCGGCTACAACATCATGGGTTTCTAAACCAATGTCATCCTGAGCGAAGACGCTGCGTTGCTGCGCAACGCAGCGGCGCAGTCGAAGGACCCCTTGTGTTGGCGAAGACCTGTCGGGGAATTCTCTGATGACTTTTTGGGCGATGGGAGAATGCCTCGCGACCTCGCTCAGGACGGCAACTTACGAAATCACTCTGATCCTGCGCTCATTCTCTGACAGCCTCTCCAGCGCAATCTCCACATCCCGCTCGCGCACGAAGCGCTCGAACTTTTCTCCCCACTCGATCAGCAGCACGCTGTCCGCTGCCATCAAGTCGTCCAACCCCAGGGTCTCCAGCTGGCGTGGCGTGTCTACGCGGTACAGATCGATGTGATAGAGATTCACTCCCGGCCCGCGATACTCATGGACCAGGGTAAAAGTGGGACTGGTGACGTCCTCTTCCCCGGCGGCGCGGAACCCTTCAGCGATGCCCTTCACCAGCGTCGTCTTTCCGGCCCCCAGGTCGCCTCGCAGCAAAACCAACTTGGGGGGGATCACCAAGGGTACAATCTGCCGTCCCACGGCGATCGTCTCCTCAGGGGAATGAGTTACGAACTCTCGCGTCTCCATCGCCAGACAAGTATAGCGAGAGTCCAACCGACGATTGGCGGGGTTGCAGAGTAAATCAGTGTGACTTCTGCTTGGCCAGTGGACGAGAGCCCAGGAGGAAGTCGCGCTCGCTGGTGGTACTCACGGCATAGCTCAAGGTCCGGTGGTCATCGTCGTCCAGCGCGACGAAACGGAATGCCTGCAAAATTCCGTCCGCGGAAATCCTGCGGGCATGCAGCATCTCAGCCATTCCATGCACCGGCCCGGATTGCGTCTGGAAAGCGACCTCAACAAAATCGCCTTCTTCGAGCGCTCGAGATAACTGCAGCAGTCCGCCGGTAACGGACACGGTCTGCAGCCGGGCTTTCGCGCGCTGGCCGTCTTCCTTTTTCACTAAGGCCATCGCGGAACTTCCAAGCTGGATACGAGTTGCTCGATTCTGAGGGTTGGGCTGGGGGAAGTGGGTCATAGCGGAATCAACTATTCCACAAGAACGAGCCTTGGGGGAGATTACGGACGAACGATTCTCGCGACGGGCAGAGAGCACTCGCGCTTGTATGTAACTATTGTATTTACAATATGATAGAGGCTGCCCGCGCAGGTCAATGTCCAATCGGCCATTGTGCCCCTAGCCGAGAATCCTTGTCACCGGTTCCGCAGCGGCGCTGCGCACACGGCGGAAGGCTTCGGGCAAGGCTCGCACCAGATCGGTTGCGACCAGGGAATGCTCACCCATGCTGTCTCGCGCCACGTCACCAGCCAGTCCGTGCAGGTGCACAGCCGCAATCACGGCTTCAAGGATGCTATGAGGGTTCTGGGCGAGGAAGCCGGCAACCATGCCGGTAAGGATGTCGCCGGTACCGCCGGTGGCCATCCCGGGGTTGCCGGTGGTGTTCACCCAGATTTCGCCATTGGGCGCCGCGACCAGCGTGCGATGTCCTTTGAGCACAAGAATGAGCTGATGCTCGCGGGCGAACTTGCGGGCGACGTTGATCCGGTCATGCTGCACCGCTGCGACGGTCATGCCCGTCAAGCGCGCCATCTCGCCCGGGTGAGGAGTCAGGACCAGCGGCCCCAGCTTCCCATTCAGCTCCTTCGCACGGCCTTCAAATGCGTTCAGGCCATCGGCGTCCAGAACGATGGGAGTGCCATGTTTCTTGAGCAGACTCCTGACCAGCCTGGCCGTCTCTGAGTTTCGCGAGATGCCGGGTCCAATCGCAAGCACGGTTTTGCCCTCAGCGAGCTTCCGCAACGGGGTGAGAGCTCTTAACGCGATCGTGCCCCTTGGCGTCTCCGGCAAGGCTTCGGTCATCACTTCCGGATGAAAACCGGCAACCGTGGCAAGAACCGATTTTGCCGTGGCCACCGTCGCCAACCCAGCCCCCGAGCGCAAAGCCGACATGCCGGCCATGGCCGCAGCTCCCGCTTTGCCGAGCGAGCCCCCAAGCACCAGGACATGTCCGAAGCTGCCTTTGTTGGACGCGGAAGGCCGCGGGCCGATCAGTTCCGCCACTTCGTAACCGGTGATGAGGTTCATTTGCAGCGAGGAACGAACCGCCTCCTCAGGAGAGCCGATGGGCGCGATAACAGTCGGTCCGTGAGTCAAACCGCCGAACACGTGCGCCGGCCGCGGAGCGGTGAAAGTGACAATGGCATCGGCCCGCGCTACGCTGCCGGTTTGCTCTCCCATTACATCGGAATCGGCGCCGGAAGGAATGTCCACGGCCACCACCGGACGGTCGGCCGAGATGAGCGCATGGATGGCTTCGGCGTACAAGCCGCTCACCGGAGGACGAAACCCCGTTCCAAGAATTGAATCAAGTAGAACATCTGAAGCCAGGACTGCCCGGGCGCTTTCCGACTTCAGGTCGTCGCTTGTTCGCGCAAGCACAGGATCGCTGGACATCTTGCGGAACATCGCTGCTGCATCGCCTCGCAGCTCCGCGGGATCCCCCAGCAACAGCACCCGGACTTCCCTTCCCGCTTGGTGCAGTCTACGAGCCGCGACAAAGCCGTCTCCGCCGTTGTTCCCCTTGCCGCAGATCACGCCGAAGCTGCGGGCTGAGGAATATTGCGCTCGCACGAACTCGGCGACGGCACCGCCGGCGTTTTCCATTAGAGTGAGTGAGGGCACGCCGAAACGCTCGCTGGTGACACCATCGATTTCGCGCATCTCGGCAGCGGAAACAATCTTCATGGCCGGGCCGCCGCCATCTGCTCAAGTTGACGGAGTTGGGAAGGCTCGCCCATGGCAATCAGACAATCGCCCGGTTCGATGCGGTCATCCGGCGCAGGATTGAAGTGCATGCCGTGCTCCCGCTTGATGGCCAGAATGATTACGCCGCGGTCCTGACGGATGCGGGAGCTCTCAATCGTCTTTCCGGAAAAGACCGACCCCTGGTTGACTTCAATCTCTCCGATCTCCAGGTCCATTCCGAGGTGGGTGGTGGCCGTGTCCAGAAAACTGACCACG
>Ga0335082_10001687_pt1 | contig 23557 bp, 20 predicted proteins | sample Lox_Sample_41_FD_206718 | JGI IMG/M metagenome (GOLD analysis project Ga0335082, IMG submission 206718) | Soil microbial communities from Loxahatchee National Wildlife Refuge, Florida, United States - Lox_Sample_4.1 | ecosystem: Environmental > Terrestrial > Soil > Wetlands | place: USA...
GCCGCGGGACAGCTCTACGGCCTCACCTTCAAGGAGCGCAAGGACATTCCCGTCTACCAGGCGGATGTCCGCGTCTGGGAGGTCTTCGACGCCGACGGCAAGTCGCTCGCGCTCTACTACGGCGACTACTACGCCCGGCCGGGGTCGAAAAGCGGCGGCGCCTGGGACGACAGTTTCGTGGACCAAACGTCGCTGCTCGGGACCAGGCCGGTCGTCTTGAACGTGACCAACTTCGCCAAACCGGCCGCCGGTCAGCCTGCCCTGCTTTCCTCCGACGACGTCAAGACGCTCTTCCATGAGTTCGGCCACGCCCTCCACGGGATGTTCTCGAACATCCGGTATCCTTTCCTCGGAGCGACCCCGCGCGACTTCGTCGAGATGCCCTCCCAGTTCAACGAGCATTGGGCGCTCGAGCCCTCCGTGTTCGCGCACTACGCGAAGCACTATGAGACGGGCAAGCCCATGTCCGATGCGCTCGTCCAGAAGATCAAGCGATCCCGCACGTTCAACCAGGGCTACATGACCACCGAGTACCTGGCGGCCGCCCTGCTCGACATGGACTGGCACTCGATTCCGGCCGACGCGCCGCTCCAGGACGCGACCGCCTTCGAGAAGGCCGCCCTCGAGCGCCACCACATCGCGCTCGCCCAGGTGCCGCCGCGCTACCACACGACCTACTTCTCGCACATCTGGGGAGGCGGCTACTCGGCGGGCTACTACGCCTATCTCTGGGCCGAGGTCATCGACGACGACGCCTACTACTGGTTCAAGGAGCATGGCGGCATGACGCGGGCCAACGGCCAGCGCTTCCGCGACATGGTCCTGTCACGCGGCGGCACCGCGGACCTGGCCGATATCTACCGCGCGTTCCGCGGGCGCGATCCGGTCGTCGAGCCGCTGCTGCTTGAGAGAGGATTGAAGTAGGGAGCAGGAAGCAGGAAGCGGGAAGCGGACCGAGAAGAGGAAGAGAGAAGGCCAGTAGGATAGCCGTGAAGCACTGGAAGGAGACCGGGGAGCTTCTCTCTCGGGCCGTCCGGCTGTCCGGAGCCGGCAAGCGCGCGGCCCTGGCCACGGTGATCGGGACCGAGGGCTCGTCGTATCGCCGGGCCGGTGCGAAGTTCCTGGTGGAGGAGGAGGGAGCGACGGCCGGCGGCGTCAGCGGGGGCTGCCTCGAGGCGGATGTTCGGGAGGTCGCTCTCCGGGTGATCCGGTCGGGAGAGCCGGAGCTTCTCCGCTACGAGACCGGAGGCGACGACGCCTCCGTTTTCGGCCTGGGCCTCGGCTGCAACGGCACGATCGAAATCCTCGTGGCGCCGGCTACCGGCCCCGAGGCCGTCGAGGCGGCCCGCGAGATCCTGGGCCTGCTGTCGGGCGGCGAGGCCTTCGCCGTCTCCACCCGCCTGCGCGGTGAAGGAGCCGGCCGGTCCTTCGTGCACGGTCCCGGCGCGCCTGTGCCGCAGCCGACGAGCGACCTCTTCGTCGAGGCCCTGACTCCTCCTCCTCCTCTGGTCATCTTCGGAGCGGGAGACGACGCCATCCCGCTCTGCTCCCTCGCGGCGCAGGCCGGCTTCCGGGTCACGGTCGTGGATCATCGTCCGGCGGCGCTGACGACGGAGCGTTTTCCCGGAGCCTTCCGCCTCGTCTCGCAGCGGCCGAGCGACGGGACGTCCGGGCTTCCCCTGGGGCCGCGCACGTATGCCGTCGTCAAGGCGCATGCCTTCGCACAGGACCGGGAGTGGGTGAGGCTCGCCCTCGCGGCGGGCGTGCCGTATGTCGGTCTTCTGGGCCCTCGCGCCCGGGGGGCGAAGATCCTGTCGCAGATCGGAACGGAGGCCGGCGGCCGTGTCTTCACGCCTGTCGGCCTGGATCTGGGGGCCGAGGGGCCCGAGCAGATCGCGATCGCGATCGTGGCGGAGCTGCTCGCCGTGCGCTCGTCGCGCGAGCCCTCGTCTCCGCGCCGGAAGGAAGCGTCCGTCCATGCCGGCTGAGAGCCCGAGGCCGGTCGCGGGGGTGGTCCTGGCGGCGGGCGCCTCGAAGCGGTTCGGCCGCAACAAGCTCCTGCTCACCCTCGACGGCGCATCTCTCGCCCGGCGCGCGGCCACGACGGCTCTCGCGGCCGGCCTCTCGCCGGTGGTCGTCGTGCTGGGCTACGAGGCCGACGCGATCGCCCGGGAGCTCTCGGGCTTGCCGGTGCACCCGGTGGTCAACGCCGACTACGAGCGCGGCATGAGCACGTCCCTTGCGGCCGGGATCATGGCCGTCGGGAGCGAGGCCGACGCCGCGGTCGTGCTGCTCGCCGACATGCCGCGCGTCACCGCGGCGATGGTCGGGCGCCTCGTCGAGGAACGGCGGCGCACGGGAGCGCCGCTGGTCGCTTCCGACTACGAGGGCGTTCAAGCCCCTCCGACCCTTTACGCGCGGACGCTCTTTCCGGAGCTCGGCGGGCCCGAGGGCGACGGCTCCGGCAAGCGCGTCGTGCGCCGGCACGAGGCCGAGGCTGTCCGGGTCCGCTGGCCGGCCGCGGCCCTGACCGACGTGGACCGAGAGGAAGACTGGCAAATGCAGGAAATTTCGGAATGAGCGCGGGCTGCGGCCGCCGGATTGGCCTGGGGCTCGTCGCTCTGGTGGCCCTGATGGTCGGACTGTTCTTCCTGTTTCGTCCGACGGGCGTCGCGCGACAGCCTGCCGTGCCCAGCGAGCTTCAGTCGCTGGCCGTGGTCCCCGGCTTTCCCACTTTCATCCGGTATTTTCCGACGGACGCGACGCATGAGGCCCAGTTCGAAAGGGATTTCCTGGAGTCGAACGAACGCGAAAGGCTCGACCTTGCGCGGCACGGGCACACCGGCGCGCTTCCTCCCTGCTCGTATCTCGCGATCTCCGGCGGCGGCGACAACGGAGCCTTCGGCGCGGGCCTCCTGAACGGCTGGTCCGCCACGGGCGACCGACCGACGTTCAAGCTCGTCACCGGCGTGAGCACCGGGGCGCTGATCGCGCCTTTCGCGTTCCTGGGACCGACCTACGACGCGACGATCAAGTCGATCTATACAGGGATCAGCCTCAGCGACATCGCCTTGAAACGGTCGCCGCTCTGGGTCGTCCTGGGGGACGCGATGTCGGACAACGCTCCCCTCAAGAAGCTCGTCAGGAAGACCGTGACGCGCGAAGTGCTCGACGCGATCGCCAATGAACGAGACAAAGGGCGCCTCCTGCTGATCGCGACGACGAATCTGGATGCGCGGCGTCCGGTCATATGGAACATCACGGAGATCGCCACGGCCCGTTCCGCCCTGGCGCTGGAGCTCGTCCAGAAGATCCTGATCGCCTCATCGGCGATCCCGGGCACCTTTCCGCCGGTGATGATCGACGTCCTGGCGGGCACCCGGAAGTTCCAGGAGATGCACGTGGACGGCGCGACCGCGGCCCAGGTCTTCGTCTATCCCACCGCGATGCGCTTGCACGAGCTCGCGCCTCGAACGCGCAGGCTCTACGTCATCCGCAACGCGCGGCTCGACCCGGAATGGGCGCAGGTCGAGCGTCGGACGGTGCCCATCGCCTTCCGCGCCATCGCCACCCTCGTTCAGTTTCAGGGGATCGGGGATCTCTACACGATCTATACGGTCACCCAGAGAGACCGCATCGAGTTCAACCTCGCCTTCATCCCTCCGACGTTCGATTATCCCCACAGGCAGATCTTCGACACGAAGTACATGCGGGAGCTCTTCGCTGCCGGTGAACGGATGGCCATCAAGGGGACCGACTGGTGGTGGAAGCATCCGCCGGTCCTCCTGAGCGGAGTCTCTGAGCAAGAGCCCATGGAGTGAGACGACCGCGATTCGGAAGCTCCCCGAGGAGAAGGACGTCGCCGCATAGCGGCGCACGCAGAGCGCCGGCGCGGCCCCCGCGGGCCCTCGCCACGCGCCGCGACGTGCAGGAGGCCGTCAAGCTTCTGTACCGGCCGCTCGCGTCCCACGCGAGCCTCGGGGGAGCGCGCGTGCGCCTGGGCCCTTCGCATGCCCACTACCCCGCGGCCGTCGCCGAGCTCGAGGGATTTGCGCGGCCGCTATGGGGCCTCGCTCCGCTTCGGGCCGGCGGAGGCGAGATCGGAGAGTGGAATCGCTTCAGCGCCGGGCTCGCCCATGGGACCGACCCGTCGCATGCCGAGTTCTGGGGCGCCCCGCGCGATTTCGACCAGCGCTTCGTCGAAATGGCGGCGATCGCGTTCGCCCTGTGCCTGGCGAGGCCGTCGCTGTTCGACCCCCTGTCCCGCGCCGCGCGCGCGCGGGTCGTGGATTACCTGCGGCAGATCAACGCCCACCGCCTCCACGACAACAACTGGCTCTTCTTCCGGGTCCTGGTCAACGTGGCGCTCTTCCGGCTTTCCGCGGAGCCGGACCTTGCAAGGATGCGGGCCGATCTGGACCGCCTCGAGTCGTTTCACGTGGGCGGCGGGTGGTACGGCGACGGGCCGGGCGAGCCGAAGGACTACTACGTCGCCTTCGGCATGCACTTTTACGGTCTCCTCTTCGCCGCCCTGTCCGAGGATCTCGATCCCGCGCGCAGCGCGCTCTTTCGCGAGCGGGCCGCTCTCTTCGCGAAGGACTTCATTCACTGGTTTGCCGCCGACGGATCCGCCCTGCCGTACGGCCGGAGCCTGACGTACCGGTTCGCCCAGGGAGCCTTCTGGGGCGCGCTGGCGTTCGCCGGCGTCGAAGCCCTGCCGTGGGGGGTCCTGAAGGGCGTCGTGCTGCGCCATCTGCGCTGGTGGCTGGCGCGGCCGATCTTTTCCGACGCGGGCCTGCTGACGGTCGGCTACGCCTATCCCAACCTCAACATGGCCGAGAGCTACAACTCTCCGGCCTCACCCTACTGGGCGTTCAAGGTGTTTTTGCCGCTGGCGCTGCCGGAATCCCATCCCTTCTGGACGGCGCGGGAGGAGCCTCTGCCGCCGCTGCCCGAAACGGCGCGCCAGCCGCATCCGGGAATGATCGTTTGCCGCGACGCCGCGGCGGATCATGTCGTGGCCCTGGCCGGAGGGCAGTGGCCCTCGTGGAAGCCCCGCCATGCCGCCGAGAAGTACTCGAAGTTCTGCTACTCCACTCGCTTTGGCTTCAGTGTGCCCAGCGCCGCTTCGGGCCTCGCGGAAGGCGCTCACGACAGCATGCTGGCGCTGAGCGAGGAGGGAGAGTACTTCCGGGTCCGCGGGCGCGTCACCGAGCTCACGGTCGGCGATCGGGCGCTCCGGTCGTCGTGGCAGCCCTGGCCCGACGTGACCATCCAGACCTGGCTGGTGGCGGCGGGGTTGTGGCACGTCCGCATCCACCGCGTCCGCTCCGGCCGCAGGCTCGAGAGCGCCGAGGGAGGCTTCGCCCTGGACTGCACCGGCGACGACGTCACGCCCGACGAGAAGAGCTGGCGCTGCACGAGCGGCATGGCTCGGGCCGAGTACGCAGCGGGTGTGAGCCTGATCTGCGACCTGGCCGGCGGCCGGCGCGGGCTGGTCATCCGCGCCTCTCCCAACACCAACCTGCTGCATCCCCGCACGGTCATCCCGACGCTCGCCGGCAGCCATCCACCCGGTGAGCACTGGCTCGCGTGCGCCGTGCTGGCGCGGCCCGCCGTCGAAGGTTTCATGGCCAGTCCGCAGCAGGCGCCCGGTTGCACGCTCACAAAAAGCGGCTTCGACGTTACCGACAGCGAGGGCCGGCTCCTCTACCGCTCGAGCTGACGAGCCGACGCAGGCCGCCGGGGGCGCAAGCGAAGAGCCCGTGGTAGATTTCGGTCGGCCGCCCGCTGAATCTCGGGTGCATTTCTTGCGTACCACAACGGGGTGGCTGGCCGCGGCGAGGGGGCGACGTGTCAGCGCCGGGGCAATATCCCGGCAACTTCTTTCCACAGAGGATTTTCGGCCCTGCGGAACGGGTTTTCGGCGCTGTGATGGAGAAAGGCTCTCGATGAAAAAGCGGATGATTCTGATGCTCGTCGCGATGGGGATTTTCATCGCGACGATCGCGGCCGTAAAGACGCGGCAGATCCAGGCGGCGATCAAGAAGGGCGCCTACACGCCTCCCCCGGAGGCCGTGACGACGGTGACCGCCAAGAAAGAGCAATGGTCCGCGACCTGGAGCTCCGTCGGCACCGTCGCGGCGGTCCACGGCGTCACGGTCAGCGCGGATCTGCCGGGCCTCGTGGACAAGATCTCGTTCGAGTCCGGACAATCCGTCGAGGCCGGAGCGGAGCTCGTGCGGCTGGACACGCGGCAGGAGCGAGCGCAGCTGGAAGCCGCGGAAGCCGCGCGCGTGCTCGCCGAGCTCAACGTCAACCGCACGAGGGGCCTGGTCGACAAGGGCGTCATTTCCCAGGCGGACCTCGACCGCCTCGTCGCCGAGCAGAAGCAGGCCGAGGCGCGCGTCGGAGAGATCCAGGCCACCATCGCCCGCAAGACGATCCGGGCTCCGTTCGCCGGCGTTCTCGGCATCCGGCAGGTGAACCTCGGCCAGTATCTCCAGGGAGGCGCGGCGATCGTGTCGCTCCAGTCCATCCGGCCCGTTTACGTCAACTTCGCGATTCCCCAGCAGGAGACGGGTGCCATCCGGGTCGGCTCGCCGATCCAGGTCCACGCCGAAGGCGCCGCACTGAAGGCCGAGGGCCGCGTGACGGCGCTCGACTCGGTGGTCAACGAGGCCACGCGCAACGTTCAGATCCAGGCGACCTTCGACAACGCCGACGGGAAACTGCGGCCGGGCATGTTCGTGAAGGCGGAGACGGGCCTGGGCGTCGGCCCCACCGTCATCACCGTGCCCACGTCGGCGATCCTGTACGCGCCCTACGGCGACTCGGTCTTCGTGGTCGAGAACGTCAAGGGGCCAAAGGGCGACACCTATCTCGGCGTGCGGCAGCAGTTCGTGAAAGTGGGGGCCTCTCGCGGCGATCAGATCGCGGTCCTGACCGGGTTGAAGGACGGCGAACAAGTCGTCTCGTCGGGCGTGTTCAAGCTCCGCAACGGGGCCGCGGTGAAGGTCAACAACACGGTCCAACCCGGCAACAACCCGGCGCCCAGGCCCGAGGACAGCTAGATGAAGAGCTTCACGGATCTCTTCGTCAAGCGCCCGGTCCTCGCGATCTGCGTCAACCTCGTCATCCTGATCGCGGGCCTCCAGGCGATCCGGTCCCTGTCCGTGCGCCAGTATCCGCGCAGCGACGTCGCCGTGGTGCAGGTCACGACGGTGTACGTCGGCGCCAACGCGGATCTCGTCCGCGGATACCTGACGACACCGCTCGAGCGGGTCATCGCGAGCGCGGACGGCATCGATTACATGGAGTCCTCGAGTGCCCAGGGCCTCTCCACGATCACGGTGCACCTGAAGCTCAACTACGACGCCAACGCCGCGCTGACCCAGATCCAGACGAAGGTCTCCCAGGTGCGCAACGACCTGCCCCCGGAGGCGCAGGCTCCGGTCATCGACCTCCAGACGGCCGACACCGAGTTCGCGGCGATGTACCTGGGCTTCTCCTCGAAGGAGCTGGACGAGAACCAGATCACGGATTACCTGACCCGGGTGGTGCAGCCGAAGCTCTCGGCGGTTTCGGGCGTGCAGCGCGCCGACATCCTCGGCGCGCGCGTCTTCGCCATGCGCATCTGGCTCAAGCCCGAGAAGATGGCGGCTCTCGGAATCTCCCCGTCGGACGTCCGGGACGCCTTGAGCGCCAACAACTATCTCTCGGCTCTCGGGAAGACCAAGGGCTCGATGGTCTCGGTCAACCTCGTTGCGAATACGGATCTCAAGACGGCCGACGACTTCCGGCAGCTCGTCGTCAAGGAGGACAAGGGCGTCGTCGTGCGCCTCTCGGACATCGCCGACGTCGTGCTCGGCGCCGAGGACTACGAGCAGGAGGTTCGCTTCGACGGGCAGGCGGCGACGTTCATGGGCATCTGGGTCCTGCCGACGGCGAACTCGCTGGACGTCATCAAGCGGGTGCGCGCGGAGCTGAAAGAGATCCAGGCGCAGCTGCCGGCCGGCATGACGGCCGGCATTCCGTACGACTCGACGCTCTACATCGACAAGGCGATCAGCGAAGTTTTGAAGACGCTGACCGAGACCCTCATCATCGTCATCATCGTCATCTTCATGTTCCTCGGGTCGTTCCGGTCCGTGCTGATCCCCATCGTGGCCATTCCCGTCTCGCTCATCGGGGCCGTCTTCCTGATGCTGCTCGCGGGATTCACGATCAACCTGCTGACGCTGCTGGCGGTCGTGCTCTCGGTGGGCCTCGTCGTGGACGACGCCATCGTCATGGTCGAAAACGTGGAGCGGCACCTCCAACTCGGCCAGGCGCCTTTCGAAGCCGCGATCGCCGCGGCCCGGGAGCTGCGCGGCCCGATCATCGCGATGACGATCACTCTCGCCGCGGTGTACGCGCCGATCGGCCTCCAGGGAGGCCTGACGGGCGCCCTGTTCCGCGAGTTCGCCCTCACGCTCGCGGGCGCCGTGATCATCTCCGGCGTGGTCGCCCTGACGCTCTCGCCCATGATGGGCTCGAAGCTCCTGAACGCGGCGGACACGCAGAAGGGCTTCGCGCACTTCATCAACGGCCAGTTCGAGATCATCCGGTCGTTCTACAAGCGCCTGTTGACCGGCACGCTCCAGTACCGGCCGGTCGTCTTCACGCTCTGGGCCATCGTGACGGCGCTGATCTTCCCGCTCTACATGTTCTCGTCGAAGGAGCTCGCGCCCGTGGAGGATCAGAGCGTCGTGTTCGGCGTGGTCCAGGCCGCGCCCAACGCCACGCTCGATCAGACCAAGCTCTTCACGAAAGAGGTCAACGACGTCTTCCAGTCGTTCCCCGAGAGCGCGGCGACCTTCCAGCTCACGTTCCCGACCGGCGGCTTTTCGGGCATGGTCACGAAGCCCTGGGACGAGCGCAAACGCAGCACGCAGCAGCTGCAGGTTCTGGTGGCCGGCGGTGTCTCGCAGATCCCGGGCATCCGGGTGATCCCGCTCGTGCCCCCTCCGCTGCCCGGCGGCGGAACATTCCCGATCGACTTCGTCATCTCCTCGACGGCCGACCCTCGCGAGCTGGCCGACTTCGCCAACCAGCTGGTCATGAAGGCCTTCCAGAGCGGCCTCTTCATGTTCGCCGACTCGGATCTGAAGTACGACCAGCCTCAGGCGAAGGTCGTTTTCGACCGGGACAAGCTGCGCTCGCAGGGCGTGGACCTGGCCCAGGCCGGCCGGGATCTCTCGACCCTCTTCTCGGGCAACTACGTCAACCGGTTCAGCGTCGAGGGCCGCAGTTACAAGGTCATCCCGCAGGTCAAGAGGGTCGAGCGGCTGACGCCCGACCAGCTGGCGCAAATCTATGTCCGGGGGTCGAACGACAAGCTCGTGCCGCTCTCCACGTTCGCCACCATCAAGACCACGACCGAGCCCCGGGACCTCAAGCGCTTTCAGCAATTGAACGCCGTCCGCATCCAGGGCGTCATTCCGCCCGGCGTGTCGCTCGTGACGGCTCTGGATTTCATGGAGGCCGAGGCCAAGAAGATCCTGCCGCAGGGCTTCACGATCGATTACGCAGGGGAGTCGCGCCAGGCGCGCACCGAGGGCAGCAAGTTCCTGGGCACCTTCTTCCTGTCGGCGATCCTGATCTACCTGGTGCTCGCGGCGCAGTTCGAGAGCTTTCGGGATCCGTTCATCGTCCTGGCCGGCTCGGTTCCGCTGGCCCTCGCCGGTTCGCTTGTCTTTTCCTTCCTGGGCCTGACGACCCTGAACATCTACAGCCAGGTGGGTCTGATCACGCTCGTCGGCCTGATCGCCAAGAACGGCATCCTGATCGTGGAGTTCGCAAACAACGTCCAGGAGCGGGGCCTCGACAAGGTGGCGGCCGTCATCGAAGGCGCCACGACGCGCCTCCGGCCCGTCCTGATGACCACGGCCGCGACGGTCATGGGCCACCTGCCCCTCGTGTTCGCGCGAGGCCCCGGGGCCGGCGCCCGCAACTCGATCGGCATCATGCTCGTGACGGGCATGATCATCGGGACGGCGTTCACGCTCTTCGTCGTTCCCTCGATCTATGTGCTCGTCGCCAAGACGCACCACGCGATCGCCAAGGAGCCCGCCGAAGACCGGGCCGGCGCCCTGGCCGAGGTCGCCGGCTAAGCCCTCCCCGCGGATCGGCCGGTCCCGCGAAACCTTCGGAGCAGGTGTCCGTATCCCCCTTTGACTGTCACATCTTGACAGTCAAGAGGACAGACGATAGCGTCCTGCGGAAGACGAGGAGGGCCCCGTGGACGAGCCAAGCACCGACGTCATCCAGGGCACGCTGGACCTGCTCATCCTGAAGACGCTGTCGCTGACGCCGATGCACGGCTTCGGGATCGCCCGGCGGGTGGAGCAGGTCTCGCGGGGCGTATTCAAGGTCAACCCCGGGTCGCTCCTGACCGCGCTCCAGCGCCTGGAGAGGGCCGGCTGGCTCGACGCCGAGTGGCGCCAGACGGAAAACTCGCGGCGCGCCAAGTTCTACGAGCTGACGCGAGCCGGCCGCAAGCAGCTCGAGATCGAGACCGAAGACTGGGAGCGGCGGACGGCCGCCATCGCCCGGTTGCTCAAGGCCGAGGCGTAATCCCGTGTCCCTGTGGCGGCAGCTCACGCGCGGCCTCACGACCCTGGCGCATCGCCGGGCCGCGGACCGGGACGTCGCCGACGAGGTCGAGCACTACTTCGACGAGGCCGTGGCCGAGCTCGAGGCGAAGGGCCTTTCTCCGGATGAGGCGCGGCGGCGGGCGCGGAGGGACTTCGGCAACACGGCGCACGTGGCCGAGAGCGTGCGCTCCTACGGATGGGAGAACCTGGTCGAGACGTTCTTCGCCGACGTCAGGCACGCCGCCCGCCGGCTCGGGTCGGACCGCGGGTTCGCGGCGGTCGCCGTTCTGACGCTCGCGCTGGGCATCGGCGCCTCGACGGCCATCCTCTCGGCCGTGATCCCCATCCTCTTCGAGCCGCTGCCGTATCCGCAGTCCGGCCGGATCACGACGATCTGGGTAGCCGGTACGGGCGGCGTCAGAAGCGCCGTCGCCTTCCACACGTATAGGGAAGTGGCCGAGCGAAGCCGCTCCTTCGAGACGCTCGCGGTGATGAAGCCGTGGCAGCCGACCCTCTCCGGCGTGGACGCGCCCGAGAGGATCGAAGGGCAGCAGGTCAGCGCGGGCTACCTGCGCGCGCTCGGTGTCCCACCCGCGCTGGGGCGCGACTTCGAGGCGGCGGACGACGTGCCGAAGGGCCCCCGGGTGGCGATCCTCGGAGACGGCCTCTGGCGGAGGCGCTTCGGTGCGGATCCCGCCGTCCTGGGCCGTCCGGTTCGGCTGGACGCCGAGACCTACACCGTGATCGGCGTGATGCCTCGGGGGTTTCAAAGCGTGCTGGCCCCTTCGGCGGAGGCGTGGTCGCCGCTGCAGTACGAGACGCGCAACAGCGCGTCGCCGGAGACGCGGGAGTGGGGCCATCACCTGAATCTGATCGGGCGGCTCAAGCCCGGCGTCACGGTCGGCAAGGCCGCCCGGGAGCTCGCCGAAATCGCCCGATCGCGCGTGACCGGCTTTCCCCGTCCCCCCTTTGCTTCCCTCGAGCAGGGCTTCCTCGTGAGCTCCCTGCGGGACGACGTCACGCGGGGCGTCCGGCCGGCGCTGCTCGCCGTGCTTGGGGCCGTGCTCGTCGTGCTCCTGATCGCCTGCGTCAACGTGACCAATCTTCTGCTGGCGCGCGCCGCTCAGCGGCGAGGCGAGTTCGCCGTGCGCGCGGCGCTCGGCGCGCACCGCGGGCGCATCGCGCGGCAGCTCGTGACAGAGAGCCTGCTCCTCGCCGGCCTCGGAGGCGCCCTGGGTTTGGCGGTCGCTCAACTCGGCGTGCGGGGCCTCGTCGCGGTGGCTCCGCCCGAGCTGCCGAGAATCCAGGCGATCGGCGTCGACGGCGCCGTGTTCGCCTGCGCGCTCGGCATCAGCGCGCTCGTCGGGGTGATCGTCGGTCTGGTTCCGGCCGGACACGCGTCGCGGGCGAGCCTGCAGGCGGGCCTCCAGGAGAGCTCGAGGCGCTCTACGAGCCACCTGTGGACGCGCCGGACGCTCGTCGTCGCGGAAGTGGCGCTGGCCCTCGTGCTTCTGATCAGCGCCGGCCTTCTCCTCTCGAGCCTGCGCCGCCTCCTCGCGATCCCCCCGGGTTTCGAGGCGTCGCACCTGATGACGATGCAGGTCCAGACGTACGGCCGGCGTTACGACGACGACGAGGCCTGTCACCGGTTCTTCGAGCAGGCCCTCGACGCGGTCCGGCAAGTCCCGGGCGTCGCGAGCGCGGCATTCACCACGCAGCTGCCGCTCTCCGGAGACCTGGATGCGTACGGCGCGCGCTTCGAGGGCGACGCTCCGGACGTGGGATACAGCGTGTATCGGTACGCGGTGACTCCGGGCTTCTTCGAGACGCTCGGCATTCCGTTGAAGAGCGGCCGCCTCGTGGACGGGCACGACACGGCCGGCGCGCCCCGCGCGGTCGTGATCAGCGAGGCGCTGGCCCGCGTCCGGTTTCCCGGCCAGAGTCCTCTCGGAAGGAGGCTGCACCTCGGCGGGCCGCTCAACGCGCCCTGGGACACGGTCGTCGGCGTGGTCGGCGACGTGAAGCAGGAGTCGCTGGCGCTGACCCGGTCCGAAGCCGTCTACATCACGGCCCGGCAGTGGCACTGGGCGGACGGGACGCGCTCACTGCTGGTTCGGGGGCAGGGCGACGTGGCTGCCCTCGCGCCCGCCATCCAGAGGGCGATCTGGTCGGTCGACCCGGAGCCGGCCATCGTGCGCGTCGCCGCGATGGAAGACCTCGTCCGCGTCACGGCCGCACAGCGGCGCTTCGTCCTGCTCCTCTTCGAGGCGTTCGCAGCGGCGGCCCTGGCGCTCGCGGCCACCGGCATCTACGGCGTTCTTTCGGGCTCGGTCGCCGAGAGGACGCGCGAAATCGGCGTGCGGTCGGCGCTGGGCGCCTCTCGCAGGAGCATCCTCACGCTCGTCATTCGCCAGGGCATGGCCCTGGCCGGGATCGGAATGGCCATCGGCCTCGCAGGAGCCGCGCTCGCGAGCCAGGCCCTCGTCACGCTCCTCTTCGGTGTCTCGCGGCTCGACCCGGTGACCTATTTCGGTGTCATCGCGCTTCTCGGCGCCGTGGCGACCTTCGCCTGCGCCATCCCCGCGTGGCGGGCGGCGCGCGTCGATCCTGCGATCACTCTCCGAGCGGAGTAGCCGAGCGGGGTTGGGTTGTCGGCCCAACCTCTTGGAAGCTAGGATTTGTCCCGTCGGCTGTTGGGACGGTCATGCCCCAGACGGAGGCAAGGACGGAATGGGCGACCCACCGATAGAGCCTCGACCGGGTGAGACTTGGACGGCGTGGAGTCTGCTTCGTCGAGTCGCGTTTCGATTCTGCTTCCTCTACTTCACGCTCTACACCGTTTTCACCCAGGCACTCGGGATTCTCTTTCCATGGCGCCCCGGATTCGTCCGGTCTCTGGGCGACTTCGCCCCGTTGCGTCGCCTGGTCCTCTGGACCGGGATAAGTGTTTTTGGGCTCGACCGGGGACGGGTCTTTGCACGAGGTGGCGGCAGCGGCGACACGACCTCCGAGTGGATCAAGGTCTTGTGCCTCGTTGCCCTGGCCGTCCTCGGCACGATCATCTGGTCGGTGCTCGATCGCCGGCGCGCCGACGACGCGGGCCTCCACAGATGGCTCCGGGTGGGGGTCCGGTTCGCCCTTGGTTCCACCATGCTCTCCTACGGGTTCTCCAAGGTCTTCCTCCTGCAGATGAGCTCTCCGACGCCTTCACGACTGGTGGAACCATTTGGAAACTTCTCGCCGATGGGCATTCTCTGGTATTCGATCGGCGCCTCGCCAGCGTTCCAAATCCTGCTGGGCTGTGCGGAGGTGCTGAGCGGTGTGCTGATCCTTCTGCCCCGGACAGCGACTCTCGGCGCTCTCCTCTGCTTCGCCGGAGCCGCACAGGTGTTCATTCTCAACATGACCTACGACGTACCTGTGAAGCTGTTCTCCTTCCACCTTCTCCTGTTTGCCTCCTTCTTGCTCGCTGCCGAAGCGCGTCGTCTGCTTGCATTCTTCTTTGCTGAACGAGCTGTCGATCGATCTTCCCTGCAGGACCTCTTCCAGAGCGCGCGTCTCGACGCAATTGCACGGGCTGCCCAAGTCGTCTTTGCGGCGGTCCTAGTCTTGTCGTATGGGTCGGCGGCCAAGAGGACCTGGGAGGTGAGACAGAGGGAGCCGCGATCGCCTCTCTACGGGATCTGGAATGTGGAAAGCCTCTCCCTCGATGGGGAGGTCAGGCCGCCTCTCCTGACGGATCCGCAGCGTTGGAGACGCGTGATGTTTCAGCCCCGGGACGCCGCGGTGTTTCAACGAATGGACGATTCGTTCGAGGTTTACAGGGGGTTCGTCAACGCTTCGGACAGGAAGGTGGCCCTCGTTTATGCCGAGGATAGAAGGCGAAACGCGGAGCTGAGCTTCGACGGCCCGAGCCTCGACCGCCTGGTTCTCGATGGAAAAATGGATGGTCAAAGGATTCACATGGAGCTCCGGAGAGTGGACGAGAGGTCATTGGTACTGCCCAGCAGCGGATTTCACTGGATTCAGGATTACCCGCTGGTCAAGTAAGTAAACGCGGCGGTGTCCGGCTCCGTACTGTCCTCTGGTGGAGACCACGCGCCGGGACGAATGACTCATTCCTATGCGTTTCGCGAAGGTCTAGACTCTCAAATGGGGGCCGCCATGAAACGCGCCATCGTTCTTTCGTTCCTTCTCTCCTGTGGTTCTCTCCTCGCGGACAACTCGGTTCCCGCGCCGCCACAGCGGCCGACCGTGCTCGACGAGATCGTCCACATGAGCCAGGCGGGCGCATCGGAGGACGCGGTGCTCGCTTATGCGCAGGCGCATCGCGCGGAGCTTCCGTCGCGCTTGAGCGACGCGGATCTCCGCTGGCTCCGGCAGGCCGGAGTCAGCGAGCGCACTGTCCGATACCTTCGAGCCGTCGAGGTTCGTATCCCGGAGGGAGCGGGCCAGCAGGGTTATGCCTACGGCTCCTCCGGAGAGCTTCCTCCGCGCTACGTCGGTCAGCAGTACCCCGCGGCTCCGCCGTCAGAGGGCTACGACCAGGGCTATCCGAATCAGGCCTATCCGAACCAGGCTTATCCGGATGACGGATACGTGGGCTACGACTCCTATCCTCCGGGCCCTTACGACGACAACGGGTTCTACAACTACTGGTACACGCCCTACTTCAATGCGTACCCTTACGCCTACTCCCCCTACTACTACCCGTACTATCCCTACTACGCTTTCAACGGCCACGGCTTCCACCACCATGGCGGCAACCACGTGGATCATCACAATGACGGACATGGTCACTGGGGAGACGGCGGCCACCGGGGCAACGGCGGCGGCCACGGCGGGTCCAGCGACGCCTGGAGAAGCCGGGGCTCGGTCGCGCAGAGAAACAACCCGATGACCATGAGGCCTCGGGGCCAGGGCAGCCAGGCCTACGCTCGCGGAAACATCGCGTCCGCTCCGCGGGGATACCGCGGGAACGTCTCCGGCCGCGGGAACATGGTCGGGCGCGGCGCGCCTGCCATGGCGCGAAACGGCGGCATGTCGCGCGGCGCCGCGCCGACGGGGCCTCGCGGCGGCTTCGGAGGCGGAAGCCACGGAGGAGCGCGCTCATCCGGCGCCTCCGGAGGCCACGGCCACCGCTAGGTCTCAATACTCAAAGAGGTTGTTCCCAAGCCGGTGCACTGTGAGCCCCGGCGACGCCGGTGCCTCCCGAGGAGGCGATGAGCGAGGGAGCAAGGGACGCGGGGGCTTGCGCCTACGGTAAGGCTGCGACCGAGCGACCAGCGACGGCCCGCTGTGGCTGACGAGGCAGGGCCGGAGCGTGCCGATGAGGGAGGCGCCGGTGGCGCCGGGGCGCCTTCACGGGAACAACCCTAACCCCCCGCGATCGCTCCCACGACGAGGAAGGGTTCCTCGCCCCTGGCCACGGCTTGCGGAAGCGGAGCGTCCTTCGATTCGTTGGAGAAGTCCTGGCCGCAGGCGAAAAAGCGCACGAAGGCGCGGCGCTCTTTCGTGACGTGGTCGCGGAGAGTTCCCGCGAGCATCGGGTACCGCGCTTCGAGCGCGTCGAGGACCGCGCGCTGCGTGGCGGTGCCGGCAACCTCGAGCTCGACCTCGCGGCCGACGTGGGCGAGCGTTCGCAGGTGGTAGGGCAGCTCGACCCGGATCACGGCAGCGTCTGGACCTCGACGGACAGGACGGCGGGGAGGTCCCTCACGATAGGCGCCCAGTTGTTCCCGGCGTCGGCCGAAGCGTAGACCTGTCCGCCGGACGTGCCGAAGTAGACGCCGCACGGATCCAGGGAGTCCACCGCCATCGCCTCCCGGAGCACGTTGACGTAGCAGTTCTCCTGGGGAAGGCCTTTCGTGAGCGCCTCCCACTCGTTGCCGCCGGTGCGGCTCCGGTACACGCGCAGCTTCCCATCCATGACGTAGTGCAGGGAATCGCTCGTGATCGGAATGACGTAGATCGTCTCCGGCTCGTGCGCGTGCACGTCGATCACGAACCCGAAATCGGTCGGCAGGTTGCCGCTGACCTCGTGCCACGACTCGCCGGCGTCGTCGGTGCGCATGACGTCCCAGTGCTTCTGCATGTAGAGGACGTTCGGCCGGGAGCGATGCATCGCGATGCGGTGGACGCAATGGCCGACTTCCGCCGTCGGGTCCGGCAGGAACTCGGATTTCAGGCCCTTGGTCACGGGCCGCCAGCTCTTGCCGGCGTCGTCGGTGCGGAAGGCGCCGGCCGCCGAGATCGCCACGTAGATCCGGCCGGGGTTCTTCTCGTCGAGGAGGATCGTGTGCAGGCACATCCCGCCGGCGCCCGGCTGCCACTTCGGACCCGATGGTTGCTTGCGCAGTCCCGGCAGCTCCTGCCAGCTCTTCCCGCCGTCGGCGGTTCGGAAGATCGCGGCGTCTTCGATGCCGGCGTAAACCGTGTCGGGGTCTGTCAGGGACGGCTCCAGGTGCCACACGCGCGTGAACTTCCAGGGCTTGGACGTGCCGTCGAAGTGCATGTGGGTCCCCGGCTCGCCCTCGTAGACGAACTTGTTGCTCTCTCCCGCCGGCATGCCGCCGGGCGCGGCCGTCACTCCGCCTCCGGGCGTCTCCCAGGTCTTTCCTCCGTCGCTCGAGCGCTCGATCACCTGTCCGAACCAGCCGCTCGTCTGCGAGGCGTAGATGCGATTGGGGTCGGCGGGCGAGCCCTTGACGTGGTAGATCTCCCATCCTCCAAAGTGCGGGCCGCTCACGTCCCACCGGCCGCGCTTGCCGTCCGACGTCAGGATGAACGCGCCTTTTTTCGTGCCCACGAGCACCCGGACACCGCTCATGCCGGTCCCCCTTTCGACCGGCGCCAACTATCTCGCCTGTCCCGCGGCCGGTCAACACCACGAGGTGCGTGGCCAAACGACAAAGCCTTGACGGCGTCCGGCCGCAAGCAGCTCGCCGCCGAGCGGTCGAAATGGGAACAGCTCGCCGACGCCAACACGCTGCGGGACCGAGGCCTCCGGACGGGCGCGGGAGATCGGAGGCGGGTTAGCGCTCCGAGCGCAGGGGAACCAGGAACCGACCCGAGTTGCTCTTCGGCGACGCCGGGGACGGCCGCTTTTCGGCCTCGCGCTTTCTCTCGGCGGAGCGCTGCCGCGCCCGCGCCCGGATCTTGCGAACCGGGCCGTCGCGGAGAAGGTCCGAGAGCCCCCAGGAAACGAAACGTGTGTGGAACGCCATGGAACCTCCGAGGATTTGCGGTCCCCCAACGACAGACACCGCGACCGCAACCCTAAATACGCAGACAGACTGCAGAAGTTTCGTCCCTCAGCGCCCGAAGGCCTCCCGGCGCGGCGCGGACCTGAGCCTGCCAGAGCGGATCGCCTTGCGGAAAAGCGCGTAGTCCCTCTCGGTCTGGTCCGCGTACCGCGTCGCGAACTCCGCGATGGCGCGGTCCAACCGGTCGGAGCCTCCGCAGTAGCCCGCGATGGCCGCCGCGTCTCCCGTGCGGGCGTGGGCCTTGGCCAGGATGTCGCCCGCCACCATGGCGTAGAGCTCCAGGGAGCGGCCCTTCAAGTCCTCGACCTCGATCTTGCCCTTGTGGTCGGCCAGCTGGCGCACGAGATAGTCGCGGCGATCGATCGTCGTCCAACCCAGGAACGGGTCGGTCGCGCTTTGCATGCGATGCTGGCCCTCGGCCACGCGCCGACCCTGGTGCGGAAACGGGGGCACGTTCGGAAGGTAGGGCTGGTAACAGGACTCGAGCTCCTCCTTGATCTGCAGCACCAGGGGATCTTCGACGCCCCGGCCGAAGAGAAGGACGACACAGTCGCGTGTCCCCACGCTGCCCGTGCCGACGACCTTGAATGCCACGTCCACGGGCTTGTAAGAGTCGAGGGCGAGCTGGCGGTCGGGCGACAGCGTTTCGCGGTAGGTCACGAGGCTCGCGAGGACTTCGCGCGCGATCCGGTCGGGCACGTGCGAGAGAAGCGGCGGGCGGTCGTGGAAGCGGGGCCCCCGCTTCGCGCTCGACGTCGTGAGCTTCTCGACGGCGTGCTCGGGCGTGGAGCGCTCGGCTCGGGACAGGGCCATGTGCGCGGGGCCCGATCCGAGCATGCGCCGGACCTCGTAGCGCAGCGTGTCGAGATAGGTCAGCTCCGAGAGCTTCGCCATGTTCTCGCGGTACGACCGCATGAAGACCGCGGCCGCGTCGGCGCAGGATCGCTCGGAATCGCCCGCCTCCCGGCCGGCGAGCACGAAGCTCGCGGCGAGGCGCTTGACGTCCCATTCCCAGGGCCCGGGGATCGTCTCGTCGAAGTCGTTGAGATCGAACACGAGATGTCCGTCCGGCGCGGCAAAAGCCCCGAGGTTCTGCGCATGCGCGTCGCCGCAGATCTGGGTCGTCAGGCCGGTCACGGGCGTGGCCGCGAGGTCGGCGGCCATCAGACGCGCAGCTCCCCGGAAGAACGCGAACGGCGAGAGCGACATCCGAGTGACCTTGATCGGCAGGAGGCTCCGGACGCGCTCGGCATCCGCCTCCTTGAGAAAGTCCACGGGATCAGGTCGGTTCGGAGGCGCGGTCCACTCGCTCTGAGAGGCCCGCTTGACCCGATCCCTCAGGACGCGGCCGTGCCGCCGCCGCTCGCCCGGACTCCGCTGCTCGGCCTTCGAGAACCGCGCGGCCGTCATGACGAACGGCGTCTCCGGGTCTGCCTCGGCTTCGCCTCGAGCTTCCGGTCCCGGGGAGCCCGAAGCCGCCAGGCCGCGGCAAGGGCGTCGCGAACGGCCGGCCTGGCCGCCGACCGGAGTCGCACGCTCGTCGCCCCCTGGCGCCCCCACCCGCCTTTGACGGGCTGGAACCCTTCGGGGTCGATGTGGAGGAAGAGCTCCTGCTCGTCCGGCGTGAGCTTGACCATTGCCCAGGCCGGGTCGGGATGGCCCAGGGTCGCGAAGATCTTTCCGCCCACCCGAAAGTCCGGGTGGCCCATGTGGGACGACTCGATGACTCCCGGAAGGCCAAGAGCCATCTTTCGAAACTCGTTGGCGGTCACGGCCGGGCGGCCATTCTAGGCCCGAATCGCGGCAGCGTTGCCCCGAAAGATAAGGCTCACGGCGCGGCGACGGCTCTGGGATAATGGGCGCAACAACCGAAAGGAGATTCACTCATGCGACTGTCTCGCCTGACTCCGGTGTTTCTGTGCCTGCTCGCGCTGCTCGCCGGTTCCGCGGCCCGGGCCGCCGATGCCAAGGACTCGCCCCAGGCGAAGGCGTACATCGCCATGTGGAAGGCGGTCGAGACCGGCGACTACGAGGCCTACAAGAAGGCTCACACGAAGGAGACCGCCAAGCAGATGGATCAGCAGACGAAAGAGATGAAGATGGACTCCAAGAAGACGATGGAGTTCATGAAGGACATGGCCCCGAAGGATCTCAAGATCACGAACGTCAAGGTGGACGGCAAGAAGGCGACGCTCGAGGCGACGGGCAAGGTCGGCGGCGAGGCCAACAAGGGGACGGTCTCCATGGAACAGGAAGACGGCCAGTGGAAGGTCGCCAAGGAGAGCTGGACCAACGCGAAGTAGCGCCCCGTCGCGTTTCACGGTCTTCGGTTTCTTCCTGCCGGCGGCGGTGCCGGGGATTCTCCTGGCGGGCCTCGGAGCTCTGATCGTCTGGGTCGACCAGAAGGTCGCGAGCGACGACGAAGCTCGGAAGACCTGGTCGGAGACCGCCGGTCTGCTCTCTGAGATCGGCATCCGCTTCACGCCTGGCGTCAAGGTGCGGTCCTCCTACTTCGTGACCGCACGGTTCACGTTTCGAGCCGGGGGCCGGGAATACGAGGGCCGCGCGATCGCCGGAGGCAACAGCACCCGATCGTTGACGAAGGCTGCCTCCCTGGTGGCCCTCTACGTTCCCGAGGCCGCGAGGCTGACGCGGGATGACTTCGCTCTGCTCCGGCCGGAGAGGGTCTGGCCGGTTGCCCGCGACGTTCCCGTGCGCTTCGACGCGCGCGATCCGTCCCGATGCGAGGCCGTGCTCGGCCCGGCGCTTCGAGACCCCGGCGAGACGCCCGCCTGGCTGCCGCGCCTCATCGCCGTCGTCCTTCTGGGAGTCGGCGGGCTGACCCTGTTTCTCTCGCGGCACCTGGATGAGCCCGCCCCGGGGAGAGAGCGGCCGCCCGGCGGGCCGCCCATCTCCTCGGCCGTTTACAGCGAGGGCCAGCGGCTGAGACTTTCGGAGGCGATCCACAGGCTGCAGGCGGAGGTGGACCGGTTGCGCGCCGGCCCGGGCCTGGGCGACGTCCAAACGCACTTTGCCGAAGCCGTCGACGAGCTGACGCGGACGGCTCGCGACGGAACACTCGTGCCCGCCGACCATGCCGCCTACGGCTACGGGCGCTGGGCGAACGAGATCTTCGGCGACGAGAGCGTTTGCGTCGCCGCCTCGGCTGTGGGCGACTGCTTCGACGACATGGCGACGGTCCGCGCGCTGGCAGGACCCGTGAGGCAATCTCGGAAGAGCTGAGCGGCTCGCGTTTCTAGTACGAGTACTTCGACTTGAAGAACTTGGGAACGACGAGCTTGGGCGGGTCAGAGGTCGGGTTGCAGCGCACGCGGTCGGCTTCGCCGTCGTCGGCGCCCTTCAATCCCCAGCTCACCTCTTCCTCCGTCGGAGCCGTGGTGGGGTTGTTGGGATTCGACCGCATGATGCCGTCCGGGGCGACGCGCTTGGCCCAGTCGTAGCCCCGCACCATCGCCCGCATCTGGGTCTGGGAGACCTCGCCGCTGCAGACCTTGCACCGGGCATACAGGTAATGCTCGGCGATGGCCAGGGCGTCGGCCGGGTAAGGCGAGCTCGAAAAGTTACGGACGTTGTAGAGATCCTGCCAGGCGTCGCAGACGGGGCCGCAGCAGCCGGCCGAAGCCCGGTGCTTCGAGAGCGTGATGTGGACGATGTTCCAGACGGCGTTCTCGTCGACGGCCATGCCCGAATGATACGCCCCGAAAGGCCGCGGCCGTGGTCGTCTTGCTGTCTTCGCTCGCGGCGACGCCGAGCACCAGCGCCGCGAAGACGGAGAACCGAATGAGGGAACGCAGTGTCATGTCGAGACCTCCAGAGTGCGGCGCCACCATCGGTGCCGCACCTTCACGAGAAGCAATTGAAATGCCAGCGGCGCGGACGGCCGAGCGTTGACACTCGCTGAGGCGCGTCGTAGGGTCTCTGCATGACTCTCGCGGGCACCGTGCTCCTGGTCCTCCTGCCGCTTTCCGGGCCCGGGAAAGTGCCCTCGAAGGTGCCGCCGACCCCGACCCCGGGCGTCAAGCTCACCCAGGCTCAGAAGACCCAGGCGCAGAAGACGCTGACCGGCGAGGCGGGCAAGAAACAGGCGCTGCGCGACAGGCAGAAGACGCCGCCGAAGAGCTCGGCGAGGTTCCAGGCGCACCGGTGCGCGGTGCTGTACGACGAGTCGGTCAGCGGAAAGCAGCGCGAAGCCGACGGCCCGTTCCGGGTTTCCTGCACCGACTGGGTCTACCGCTCGACCAGGGAGCTCTCGATCAAGGACGGCGACCGGCCTTGCACCGCCAAAGACTACGGGCCGTCCTTCGCCGGCTGCACGACATGGGTGGACGGCTGGGACGAGAAGCGCGGCAAATGGGTCGAGGTCTGGCGCAAAGCCGCTCCTTAGCGTAACCTCGCAACCGAGATGCGTGGTATCCACGGCTGCAAGCGCAGCGTCGCCTGGGCACTGGCCGCCGTCTGCGCGGCGACGGCGGCGTCCTTCCACCGCCATGAATCGCTCGCCGACCTCGTCGGAGAAGAGTACTTGGCACGCGGCGAATCGCGGGCTGTCACCTCCCATAGCCCTCTCTCCCGCGAACCCCATGTCCACCGCGTCGTCCGGTTCGCCGACGACGACTGCCTGGCCTGTCACAGTCAGCGGATAGCGGCCCTGGTGCCCGCCGGCGTGGCGACGCTCCAATCCATGGCCGCGGCCCCGGCGGCGACGCCGGCCGCGCCGGCGGCGTCCACCCGACTCGTCCTGACGAGCGGGCCCCGCGCTCCTCCGGCTCTCCTCTAGCTCCCCCAGAACTGAGGCTCGCCTCCGAGCGCGGGGGCGGACGGCCGAGGCGCTTCGCGCTCAGCCGGCTAACGACCGTTCTTCAAGGAGATTTCGCATGGCGAAAGCCAGGTTTATTCCGGCGTTTGTGTGCGCCGCGACCGTCTTCGTTGCACTCTGCGTGTGTCCCGACTCTGTTTCCGCAGCGCCCTCGGCGGGCACCATCCGCGGGGTCATCACGGGTCCGGATGGAAAGCCCATGGGCGGCGTGCCCGTGCAGCTGCGCAACGACATCTCGGGCTTCAAGGCCGACACGGTGACCGGACGCGACGGGACCTACCAGTTCTTCGGCGTGCCCTTCAACCCTTACGAGCTCCATGTCGAAGTGCAGGGTTTTTCTCCCGTCCATCGCGACGTGGACGTGCGCACGACAGCGCCCCGGGAGGTGAACGTTGCACTCGAGCTGCCGGCGGCGACGGCGTCCGTGACCGTCCAGGGCAAGGAGCCGACCGCGGCCCAGCTCGAAACGGACACGTCCATGTCGCACGTGGACATCGACAAGTCCTATATCGAACGGGTCCCCGCCACCGTGTCCTCGCGCGCCATGGAACAGATCGTGACGTCCACGCCGGGATTTTCCAAGGACGAGAACGGACGGTTTCACTTTCAGGGCGCTCACAGCCAGAGCGAGTACGTGATCGACGGCCAGACGATCTCCGACCAGACCGGCGCCACGTTCTCCAACTCGATCGACCCTGGCATCGCCGAAGGGATCGAGGTCATCTACGGCAACGTGCCCGCCGAATTCGGCGAGAAGATCGGCGCGGTCATCAACCTGACGACGAAGTCCTCGCTCGGGAGGGCCTTCCACGGAGAGG